>ERZ1370068.1475-contig-11372_pt1 | contig 43824 bp, 85 predicted proteins | sample MGYA00561227_ERZ1370068 | MGnify/ENA primary metagenome ERZ1370068 (study PRJEB38410, sample SAMEA6850437) | metagenome | study: Metagenomic assessment of the ecological functions of the soil: analysis of the soil microbiota associated with the...
GGAAGGGCGACAGATTCAAGTTCAACTCATCCGTATGAACTGATGGCCCGCGCTATCGCTGGCGGTATCGGCTTTTTCCACTGTGAGAACCGCGTGACGATAAGACCACAACGCCTCAGAGCTTGAGTGCCTTGCGCACCTTCGCGAAAGTCCGTGGATGCCTCGCGCGGCGGAATGAAGTCGTCCGGGAACCAGACGAGCGAGATGCGCATGAGGCGGGTCGTGGGATCGCAGATCGGCGGCGTACAGGGTTCACGGCTCGGCCTCGACCTGGCGGATATAGAGACCGACGCGATTGCCGCTGCGCAGGAGCGTGTTATCCGAGTACGGCAGCGAGTACGCCGACAAGGTGAACTCGACGAATTCGGGGATCGCCGCGGCCTCGCCGGCGCTTCGGCGCGCGCTTCGGCGGAAAGGAAGACGCGTACGGTCTGCTGCGTCCAGCTGAGTTCGCTCAAAGCGACGATGAACCGGTCGCGGCAATCCGGCGATCGAATGCTGGAAGACATTCGGCGTCGGTTGCGGCGTCAGCCGCAGGCGCGCCCGCACTCGAGCGTGACGCTCCGTTCCATCAGTGACCGGATTCTGTACAGGCGAGCACGCCCTCGTCCGGTTCGGAGGCGTCGGAGCGCAACCAGATCTCCGTGTCCTCGCTGCTCGCCTTGCAGTTAGCTAGCTTGTCCTCGGTCGAGGGCTCACCGAGCACCGCGAGCTGGCGCGAAACCACGCGGCGCGCGACCGAGCGGCAGGCGTCGCCGATTCTCGGCGCCCTGGTTCGGCAGATTGTCGACATACAGCAGGAGCGGGCCGAGCTCGAAATGCTCGTGAAAGTTGAGCGCCAGCAGCTGCGCAAGTAACGCGAGTCGCTCCGGAGAGTCGCATCCGCGGCAGCACCCGCGTCAGAGGCGCCCGTCGGTGTGAGGAGTGGCGCGACGAGCTCCTTGAACATCGACGAGCGCAGGCTCGATTCCGCCTGTTCGCGCTGGTTGATGGTGTCGCGGAGGTTGTTCTCCTCCGAGATTCTCATGGTGAGCCACGTGCCAACGATCGTCGCGAGCACCGTGCCGATCGGCAAGGCGAGCTTGTGAATGATCTCCGCCCAGTAGCTGACAAGCTCCTGCCAGCGGGCCTTCTGCGGAGGATCGGGCCACGGAGATCTCTTCGTCTGGCTACTGGCAGTCGATGTTGACCGTGGTCGGCTGAGCCATGCTGTAGAGTGCTGCGCTGCGAGGCTTTCGGTGCCACGCATTCCGCCGTGAACTTGCCAGCCGCCAGGTTGAGCTGGAACGGCCCCGCCTTCAGCGTCGCGACCACCTTCCGGCGCCATCCTCGATGTGAACGACGGCGTCCTTCGGGGTGACGGCACCTCGCACGAGGTCGGCCGTGCAGATGACCGGCACGCACGCCAGGACGGCGAGCGCGCTCAAGAGCCACTGCTTGCGGGTGAGTTTCATGGAGACGAGGGACGCTACTCCTTTAGGGCAGCCTTGTCACGACCGGCGCGTGAGCGCACCGAGGCGGCGCTTGCGCCGAGCGCCGTTGTTGCTATTCGGCGCAGGCCAGTCGTCAACTGCGCGGCTGTGGCATCGCTCACGGCTGGTGCCAGAGTCTGCCCCCACAATGGCGGCTACCGCGGGCCATCCTAGCCTGTCATCGAGACAATCCAAGCTTGCTGGAGTAAGTCCGAGGTCATTTGCGCCTCGAGTTCCGCGAACGTTTTCCCCCACATGCGCTGTTGTCGCGCAGATTTTTCTTCGCCATTGCATCAATTCGCGGTATGCAGCTGTCAATGGTTGGTACTACCCTTGCCTGGATTCGCGTCAAGGTATGGCTTCGACCTGCGGCTTGCTCTCCGTAAACGCGGACACGTATTGCGGATTGCAACTCGCCGTCAGCGTAGTACTTCGATAGTAGCGCTACGTGGGCACGACTCGATTCGCACCCGGGTCTTTACGAAAGATTGGAATCCACGCAGTCTCTAAGGCAGGCTCTACCCCATGCCGTGGAACCGATGCATCGTCGCGGGCGGTTTCGTGCTCGTCGCGAGCGCGCTGCTTTTCGGCTGCGTCACGCCGCGCCCGCCCGCGCCGCCGCCGAAGCTCTGATGCACACGCTGCGCCACTGAACGCGCCAGCTGGCCGCAACTGCCGGGGCTGGGGCGCCGATAGTTTGCAGGAGGCCTGGACCGCGTTTCTCAGCAGCTGTCGCGCCTTGCGGTTTCGGCGGAATGGAAGCCGCCCTGCGATGCGAGCGTTGGCGATCACGGATGAGTCGCGCTCGAGCCCTGCGCCACTATTTCGAGCAGTACTTCGAGCCCTACCAGATCCTGAAGGTCCCAAGCCCGATCCGGAGGACACGGGACTCATTACAGGGTAACTACGAGCCGCTGCTGATGGGTGCTCGCACGCCGTCCGCGAGAATTCGCGACGCCGCTCTACGCTCCGCCGCCGGATCTCCTCATCGTGGACTCTGGCATCACTCTATCCGGAGCTCAAGGGCAAGACCGTTCGTCGGCAGGCTCGAAGGCAACCGGGTGCTGCCGTACTACACGCGGGCCGAACTTCCCACCGACGCCGGGCCTTCAGGGCAAGGAGATCGTGTGGATCAACAGTGCGCTTGATGCCTTCCTGCTCGAGGTCCAGGGCTCCGGGCGCGGTGCAACTGCCGAATGGCGAAGTCATTCGGCTGCAGTATGCGGATCAGAATGGACAGCCCCTTCGGTCCATCGGTCGCCACCTCGTGGAGAAGGGAGAGCTCACCACCGAGCAAGCGACGATGCCGGGCATTCGCGCGTGGCTCGTCGCCCATCCGGAGCGGCTTCAGGAAGTGCTCAATGCCAATCCCAGTGTCGTCTTCTTCAACGAAACACCGCTCGGTGATCCCAACGTCGGACCCAAAGGAGCCCAGGGCATTCCTTCGACGCCGGGCCGATCGATCGCGGTCGACCCGGCCAGTCGTCTCCGCTCGGCGCGCCGGTGTTTCTGTCGACGACACAGCCCGCATCAGATGCACCGCTGCAGCGACTCGTCATTGCGCAGGACACCGGAGGCGCGATTAACGGCGCGCCGCGCGCGGATTTCTTCTGGGGCACCGGGCCTGAGGCAGGTGAGCCTCGCGGGGAAGATGCGGCAGACGGGAAGCATGTGGCTCTTGTGGCCGCGCGGCGTGGCGCTGCCAGCGGGAGCTGATGGCTTAGCGAGGAAAGGATGTTCCATGACGCAGGACATCATCCACTTGCCGAGACCCTTCCTGCGGTGTGCACGCGCGATCACGAGATCCGCAACTCCACGGTAGATGGACTCAGATGGGAAGTCCTTGGCACGCGGATGGTGGTGAGGCACCTGCTATTGGCTGCGCTTCCCGCGAAAACAAGCCCCGCCGATTGATCGATGCAGCAGTTACCCCCAGCAACTCCAGGGTCATGCAGTCAACCAACGATAGCGACTACTTGATACGCGTTGCTCACACGGTGCTCACATGCGACGAAGACTCTCGTGCGTGGCGCATGCAAATGCCTGATCGGATGGCGCGCCCGGAGAGATTCGAACTCCCGACCCTCAGGTTCGAAGCCTGATGCTCTATCCAACTGGAGCTACGGGCGCTGCTAAACTTCATCCATGATGCCCCATGGATGAAAGCGTCTGCTAGTGTGAGCTGGACTGCCACCAACTGCGTGACCCACGCGCTGCGGGCGATGCGGAGCATCCTGTCGCTGGCGCGCGACTGGTCCTCCGGTACTAAAGGAGTCATCAGACCCAGTACGTCGGTATGTTATGTCGCGAAGCGGGCACAGTCAAGCTGGCGACGCACTACCCTGACGGCGTTGAGGGCCTGCTCAGAGGACAATCCGGAAATGGACAGACCAGCTGGTGCGGCTGCAGCTGATACAAGGCACCGTTAGCGAAATCGTCTCGAACACATACGTCACGCGAATCACGCTTGACGATGAAACGGTTTGGTTTCGCACCTCGCGTGCCGGGCGACCGCCCATCGAGACCGGTGACTCGGTCGCGGTCGTGGCAGGCACTATCGGCCCGGAACGCATACTGATCGCAATTCAGATCCGGCGCTTGCGCGACGCACGGTCTTTCTCGTCCCCACATGCACAGCTCGACCGCGCTCCGCGTCGCAGCCTCCGCGCTTTTCAGTGCGCATACCGCAGCTTGGAGAGCGCGCGTCTGTCAATCGCCGGTGCGGCTGTTGGCCCCTCGCATCACTCGGAAGCGGGCTACCTGCAAGCGCAGATCGACATCGTGGCTCGTCACCCGGCGCTGGTGGCCAGCCAGGTCAGGCGCAGCCTGTAGCGAAGGCAGACGTCGGCGGGCGGCGGCCGCTCGTCCTTCGTCCGAGGTCTCGATTGGCCTACAGGGCGCAGCTCCCACAACCGAGAGTCCGTGGTGGCACTCGGAGCTGCTCGAATACACGCACGACGCAATCATCATCTGGGAAATGGACGGCGCCGGGATCCTCTATTGGAACCAGGCAGCTGAGCAGCTCTACTGGGTACACCCGCGAAGAGGCTCGGGGAAAGGTGACTCACGACCTGCTGCGAGACCTGTCACGCGAAAGCCCGTCAAAGAACTCGAGTCGATGCTGGCCCGCTACGGAGTCTGGATCGGAGAGATGCGCCACACGACTCGCGACGGCCGCATCGTGGAGGTCGAAGGCCGACTTTCACTCATGTCGCAGCGAAGCGGGAAATGGCTGGTGCTCGAGGTCAATCGGGACGTCGACGGATCGCCGCTAGCGCCGAGGCTGCCGGAGCCGCGCGAGAAGCGAGTCTTTCGAATCTGAATCGCGATCGCTAAGCCGAAGGCCTCAGCGTTCCCTCGCTACGTTCGAGCCTGCTGAAGCCCGATTGCTACGGCCCCGGCAGATTCCTGCCGAGAAACGTTCGCATGGTTTCCCTGTTGGAGTTATTGATGCGCACAGAGCTTGGCGCATATTGTGCCGGACTCGGTGTGAAGAACGTGTCGCGAGCCCCGTGATGTCAAATGCCCGTACACCGCTTGAAGGGTTCACCCTCCGGTAGAGCATCGATGATCGATCTTAACGGCAAGCTGAGGCTGCACAGCGCGTTCGAGCACTCGGTCGCACACGTCGGCAACGAGCGCTCGCCCGTGCTGATCGTCGACAATTTCTTTGAGCGATCCCGGAGGTGCTGATCGATTACGCCGCGACGACATTGCGAGTTTGATTCGGTCACGGACGCCTTCTACCCTGGCGTGCGCGCGCGATTCCGCAGATCTACACCTTTGCGGTGCGGCTTTCCTCGGCGACCTGATCAGTGCGAGCCTCGGCCTGGGCGCCAGCCGCGTGGTGAAAGAACTCGCCACCTTCTCGCTGGTGACGACGCCACAGGCGAAGCTGCAGGTTCTGCAGCGGCTGCCGCACTTTGACAACACGGACGATCAGCAGATCGCGGTGCTCCACTATCTTTGCCCGACGGAGCTTGGCGGCACTTCGTTCTATCGCCATCGCGCGACCGGCTTCGAGAGCATCCAGCCGCAGCGCCTGGCTGACTACACGAAAACGGTGGAAGCGGAACTGAAGGCGCACGGGCCGCCGCCCTTCGAGTACATCAGCGGCGATACAGCGTTGTTCGAGCGGATCGCGCGTTTCGAGGCGGTGCCGAATCGGGTAGCTGATCTACCGCAGCATCTCATTGCACAGGCGCGGACATTCCGCAGGATTTTGCGTTCGACAGCGATCCGCGCCGCGGGCGCCTCACTGCGAACACGTTTTCTTCTTCCGTTGATTGCGCGACAGCTACTGGCCGGCGCGGTTTCTCTACGGCGCGCACCAGTCGACGTGCTTCTGCAGGCTGGCGCATCAGGGTGCTCTTGCCAAACAGCGATTCGATCAAGTCCACGGCGAGCGCTGCGGTCTTGTTGCGTACATCAAGCGCCGGGTTGAGTTCCACGATATCGAGTGATGCCAGGCGGCCAGTGTCGGCGATCATTTCCATGCAGAGTTGAGCTTCCCGGTACGAGGGCCCGCCGGGAACCGTGGTACCCACACCCGGGGCGATATCGGGATCCAGATAATCGACGTCGAAGCTGACATGCAAATGCGTATTCGCGTCGATGCCCGACAGGGCCAGTTCCATCGTGTCCCGCACTCCCATCTCGTCGATGTAGCGCATGTCGAATACTTCCAGCCCCTGCTCGTGCACGAAGCGCTTCTCGCCGGCATCGACGCTGCGAATCCCAATCTGGCGGATCCACCTGGACTGATCGCGGGTACGCGGCCACCGATCTCTATCAATTCACGAGGGCCAAACCCGCACAGGCAGGCGACCGGCATGCCGTGCAGGTTGCCGCTTGGAGACAGCTCGCGAGTATTGAAATCGGCGTGGGCGTCGAACCACAGAACCCGCAGCGTTTTGCCCTGTTCGCGACAGTGGCGAGCCACGGCACTGATCGAACCAATACTCAGGCTGTGGTCTCCTCCGAGCAGAATGGGCAGGCATTCATCTTCAGTTCAGCGGTGCACGGCGTCATGCACCTGCCGGTTCCATTCCACGACTTCGGCAAGATGCCGATAGCCATCGACCGGCGGCTGCCAGGGATTGGCTGGTCCCTGCAGATTTCCCCGGTCATTCACCATCAAACCGCGACTTACGAGCGCACTGTGCAGGCCGGCCACACGTAGTGCCTCAGGGCCCATCGAAGCGCCACGATCGCTGGCGCCGATATCAGTCGGGGCGCCGATGAGGTACTCGCGGTGCGCGGTGTCGATGAGGTCATGCGTTCATTCCTCGCGCATGGATCGCTGGGTCATCAGGGCGCTGCGCTTGCCCGGATGTGCCGACTGAGCGCCCCAAACAGATTCTTCGGATCGTCGAGATGCGGAACGAGGTCGATCCGGTGCTGAGCGCCGCGCAGTTCCATGTGCATGCGATGCAAGTATCTCAGCGTGGAGAAGTCTTCCAGCGCAAAGCCGACCGAATCGAAAATCGTGACCTCACGTTCGCTCGTCCGGCCCTGCATCTTGCCCGACACCACATCGCTGAACTCGATGACCGGAAATGACGCGTCGAGCTGCTGGATCTCGCCTTCCGCCCGGGATTGCGGTTCGAACTCGACCACGACACGTGCGTCGGGCCTGCGCAGGATATCTGCGTGAAGCTCGGTCTTGCCGGGGCAATCTCCGCCGATCGCGTTCAGATGCATGCCCGGCTCAATCATGGCGGGCGTCAGGATGATCGCATTGCACTTGTCGGCGGTGACCGTCGTTACGATGTCAGAGCCACGCGCAGCCTCGGCAGCACTCGCGCAGCGCACGACGCGAAGTCCCCGAGCTGCAAGGCCGCCAGGTTGCGTTCGAGCTTGGCGGTTGCGCGCGGATCCGTGTCGTGCAGACGCAGTTCACGAATGCCCAGCATGTGGGTGAAAGGCAATCGCCTGAAATTCGCTCTGTGCGCCATTGCCGATCAGGGCCATCACACGGCTCGATGGCCGGGCCATCCAGCGCGCTGCAAGTGCCGATGTGGCTGCCGTGCGCAGAGCCGTGCTGAACGTCAGTTCCGACAGCAACAATGGATAACCGGTGTCGACATCGGCCAACACGCCGAAGGCCGTGACCGTCAACAGTCCCGCCGCGGTGTTCTTGGGGTGGCCGTTGACGTACTTGAATGAGTACTGGCGTCCGTCGCTCGTGGGCATGAGCTCGATCACGCCGACGCTCGAATGCGATGCGTGCCGCGGCGACTTTTCGAATTCACGCCAGCGCCGGTAGTCGGACTCGATCTCGGTGGCCAGTCCTTCGATAAAGCGGCCGGTCCCGACGCGAGCAACCAGCTCCCGCACCCGCTCGATCCCGATGTAATCGACCATGACGGCCTCGCTCATTCGCTTGGATGTGTTGATGGGCGCAGCCGCAGACCACGCCTGATGGCAGTGTCCCCGGATCGCTAGGCCAAAGAAAAGCCAGAAAACCGTCCACACTGAGTCAGTTATTGAACACTTTGACACTCAGCGCTGACGTTTTGATTAGAATACAGGCCACTTCAACGGCGGAGCCGCCATGGACGATACCGATCGGCAGTTACTGGGCCTGCTGCGTCACAACGCCCGAACCTCGATTGCCTCGTTGGCGAAAGCGCTGAAGGTCTCGCGCGGGACGGTTCAGAACCGGCTGCGCCGACTCGAGTCCGAAGGCACGATCACCGGGTTACACCAGGAGACTGCGGCCGCAGGCCGAGGAGCACCGCATTCGTGCGTTGATGACCATTGCCGTCGAGGGCAATCGAACCGAGGCGGTTCTCAAGGCACTGCGCGGTGAACCGGCGGTGAGTTCACTGCACAGTACCAACGGCCGGTGGGACATCGTCGCAGAGCTGCGCACCGACAATCTCGGAGGCATTCGATCGCGTCCTGGCACAGATCCGCATGCTCCAGGGGATCTCGAATACGGAAACGAGTCTCCTGCTCTCGACGTACAAGGTCTGAGCGACTACGGCAACGACGCGCCTCGGCGATTCCCTCTGATCAACGTACCGAGGAGAGGTGCTTGGCACGGCAGTGTTCGGCGATGAAGCCTGCATGCGTCGGCATCGCTTCCGCGGTCTGACGGATCAAGCTCTTCAGTCGCAACAACTGACGTTTCGTTTCTTCTTCCGGCATCAGGTATGTGAGTGGATCAAAGCGTTGCGGCCAGATCTGCTGGCCGATGAAGATCGACAACCAGTTGGATTCGACGAACAGCTCCTTGTCATAGAACGCTACCCGCCCGCTGCTGCGAAACAGCTGAATGCGGTATGCAAGCGAGTCGGGTATCGACATTGTTTCGGCAATACGACCAGAGCGGCTGGTCGCTCACGCTCGGTAGCGAAGTAGTGGAGCGTGATGAAGTCGCGGATGTGCTCGTATTCGCCGATCTGCAGCCGGTTGTACTCCTCCGCATCGCGAGGGATCGAAGGTTCGGTCGGGGAAATCGCCGCGAGCTGCGTCACGCCGCTCTGGATGAGATGGATGCTGGTGGATTCGAGTGGCTCCATGAAACCACTCGCGAGCCCCGAGCGCAATGCAGTTCTTGTTCCAGAACTTCCTGCGCCGCCCGGTCGTGAAGCTCAGAAACCTGGGCTCGGCCAGCACCTTCCCATCCAGGTTCGCCAGCAACGTCGCCGCCGCCTCGTCATCGCTGACGAAACGACTGCAGTACACGTAGCCGTTGCCGATCCGATGCTGTAGCGGAATGCGCCACTGCCAGCCCGCACTGCGCGCCGTTGAGCGTGTGTAAGGGGTCAACTCCCCTGCACTCTCGCACGGCACGGCCACCGCCCGATCGCACGGTAACCAGTGCGTCCAGTCCTCATAGCCAGTCTTGAGCGCCTGCTCGATCAGCAGTCCCCGGAACCCGGAACAATCGATGAACAGATCCGCTTCGACCTTGGTTCCATCATCGAGCTGCAGAGCGCGGATGAACCCGTCCTCACCGCGCAGCTCTACGTTCACCACTTTCCTCTCGAGCCGCTTCACCCCGCGCGCCTGCGCGTACTCGCGCAAATACACCGCGTACAAACCCGCATCAAAATGAAACGCGTAGGAAAGACTGGAAAGAATGAGTCGCGGGTCCCTCTACGGGACGCATGAACTTGCCGAGATACGCGGCGGTGCCGGAGAGCGGAGTACTCCCGCAGCGGTGTGTCATCGCCGAGCTCACGCAGCCGCAACCAGTGATGATGGAAGGCGACCTGATCGATGGTGAGCGCCGTACTTGCCGAAGGGATGAAGATAGGTGTGTCCGACTCGTCCCCAGTCGCGAAACTCGATCCCGAGCTTGAACGTCGCCTGCGTCTTGCGGATGAAATCGTTCTCATCGATGCCGAGCAGCTGATTGAACGATACGAATCGGCGGAATCGTCGCTTCACCGACGCCGATCGTGCCGATCTCAGGTGACTCGATCACCGTGATAGCGCAATCTCCATCCTTCAATACGCGGGCGATGAGCGCCGCCGCCATCCATCCGGCGGTGCCGCCCCCAACGATCGCGATGCTGCGAATGCGGTTGTCCGGCATCTACGTCACGCTCACGCGCGGCGGCATCGCGCGACAGTGCCGAGCGATGTAGTCGGCATGCTGTGGCGCCGCTTCGGCTGTTCGACGGATCACGGTGCGCATCTCGTGCAAGTTTCTACGCAGCTCTTCGAGGTCCTGTTGATCGACCAGTGGATCGTAACGCTCCGGCCAGATGTCCTGCCCCATGAGCACAGCGAGCCAGCTGGTTGCTACGAAGAGCTCCGCACCATATCGCACCACGCGCCCGCTATTGCGGAACTGGTCGATCCGGTACGCGAGGGTGTCGGGTATCGGCATGCGGCCGCAGTATTGCCACAGCGGCGTGTCCTCACGCGTGGTCGCCTTGTAGTGCAGGATGATGAAATCGCGAATGCGCTCGTACTCGGTGATGGCCTGGCGGTTGTACTCCTCGATGAGGATCGGCGAGAAGCTGCGATCTGGAAACAAGTTGAGCAGGTGTGTGAGCCCTTTCTGGATGAGATGGATGCTGGTGGACTCGAGCGGTTCCATGAACCCGCTCGCCAGCCCGAGCGTAATGCAGTTCTTGTTCCAGAACTTCTTCCGTCGCCCCGTCGTGAAACTCTCAAGAACCGCGGCTCGGCTCGCGCCTTGCCATCCAGGTTTGCCAGCAGCGTCGCCGCCGCCTCGTCATCGCTGATGAAGCGGCTGCAGTACACGTACCCATTGCCGATGCGATGCTGCAAGGGAATGCGCCACTGCCAGCCGGCGCTGCGCGCGGTTGAGCGGGTGTAGGGCGTCAGCTCCCCTGCACTCTGCACGGCACCGCGACTGCCCGATCGCACGGCAGCCAGTGAGTCCAGTCCTCGTACCCGGTCTTGAGCGCCTGCTCGATCAGAAGCCCTCTGAACCCGGAGCAGTCGATGAAGAGATCCGCCTCGACGCGAGTTCCATCGTCGAGCTGCAGTGCGCGGATGAACCCATCCTCACCGCGCAGCTCCACGTTCGTCACCTTCCTCTCCGAGGCGCTTCACCCTCGCGCCTGCGCATACTCTCTTAGATATCCCGCATACAACCCCGCATCAAAATGAAAGGCGTATGAGGAGGCGGACCAGATCGGTGTCTCGGCTTCGGCCGGTCGCATGAAGTGACCAAGCCGAGCCGCGACAGTGCTCAGCGAGAAATCCTCGAAGCTCGTCGTCTCCCCTGATTGACGCAGCCTCAGCCAGTCCTGGTGAAGCGAAGTCATATCGAGACTGACTCCATGCGCGCCGAAGGGATGAAAGTAGCGATGGCCCACGCGGGCCCAGTCGCGAAACTCGATGCCGAGCTTGAACGTACCCTGCGTATGGCGCAGGAAATCGTTTTCATCGAGACCGAGTGCGCTGTTGAAGAGCCGAATGGGCGGTATGGTCGCCTCGCCCACGCCGACGGTGCCGATGTCGGGCGATTCGATGACGCGGATCTCGCCGAAGCGATCCTGCAGTTTGCGAGCGAGGATCGCCGCCGCCATCCAGCCGGCGGTGCCGCCACCGACGATCGCGATGCCCCGTATGCGCTGCGCGGACACTCGTCGCGTCTTCGGCCGGTCGAGTCGCATCAGTCATGACGCCCTCGTTCGGCGCTGCGATGACTCTCAATGAACTGGCGATGCGTCGGCACAGTCCTCGACCGCATCGTGAATCATCGAGCGCATGCGCAGCGACACTGCCTTCACTTCCTCGAAGTTCACGACATCTGCGAGCGGATCGTAGGTCCGCGGGATCACGCCCTGCCCCAGCAGGACCGACACCCAGCTTTCCTCGCCGAAGTGCTCGTCATCGAGAAAGGCTCACGCGTCCACTGCAGCGAAAGAGCTCGACCTTGTGGCGCAACGTGTCGGGCACGTTCATGGAGCGGCAGTACTCCCAGAACGGCGAGTCGTGCCGCGTCGTGGCCCAATAGTGAAGAATGAGGAAGTCACGAATGCGCTCGTGCTCGGCGATGGTGAGCCGGTTGTACTCCTCGGCATCGCTGGGATTGAACCGCTGATCCGGAAACGTCGTTAGCAGACGGGAGATGGCGGTCTGCACCAGATGCAGTCGGATCGGCTCCAGCGGCGCAAGGGCGTCGCCCGGAATCCAGACGCAGTTTCGGGTCCAGAACCTCTGCGGGCGTCCCGCCGCGAAACGCACCAGTCGCGGCTCGCCAAGCGCTGGACCGGAAGCGTATCGAGTAACGCGTCGGTCGCAGCGTCATCGTCAAGGAAACGACTGCAATACGACTGACCGCAGTCGAGGCGCTCGTGCAGCGGAATGCGCCATTGCCAACCGGCGCCCGAGGCAATCGCCTGCGAATAGGGCGGCGCATCCTCGAGCCCCGCACACGATGTCGCAACGGCGCGATCGCAAGGAAGCCACGAACTCCAATCTTCAAAGCCGACCTCGAGGGCCTGCCTCGCAAGTGTCCCGTGATGACCGGTGCAGTCGAGATACAGATCAGCCTCGGCGCGCGCGCCGTCATCGAGTACCAGTGCTTCGATGAAGCCGTCGTCGCCGCGCAGCTTTACATCCTTCACATGACTGACGATCCGTTGCACGCCTCGAGCCTGCGCATACTTGCTCAGGTAGGCGGCAGAGCCGATTCGCACAGAAGTGATACGCATATGAATAGAGTGTCAGCACCGAGCGCTGTTCGGCCACGGGAGGTGCGAACCGCCCGTGTTTCGCGAGCTGGGTCGCAGTGGAGAATTCCTCGATGCTCGCGACATCCCCTGATTCGCGCAGCTTCAACCAATAGTGATGGAACGGCACAGCTTCGAGCCGGGCTCCAAACGAGCCAAAGGTATGGAAATAGCGATCTCCGATCTGGCCCCAATCCCTGAATTCCTGGCCAGGTTGAAGGTCGCCCCGGTCTCGCGCACGAGGTCGGCTTCGTCGATGCCCAGCAGGCTTCTCAGTCGCTGGAACGCGGGATTGGTTGCCTCGCTCGAGACGTCGGTGTCGGGCCCTGGCACATCGATCAGTCGAATCTCGCAGTAGGTGCGCTTCAGGACTCGCGCGAGCACCGCAGCGCGACGGTCCATCCGGCGGTCCCGCCGCCCACGATCACGATGGTTCGAATGCGATGGTCAGACATACCTATGTGTGTACGGTCGCGAAAGCCGTTCGGGCCGGACATCCTAAGGTCTTCGGGCGAGTGCGTTCAGCATGGTCGCGAGCCACCATGTTGCCCAGATACGACAAAACTTTTGGAAAAACCTCCTTGACATAGAAAATCCGATTTATCCTATAATAAGGAACGGGAACGAGTTCGTCATCGTTCGAAATCGAGCCATTCCGTCAGAGGGAATCTCTGTGAAAGCCAAGCATCGACGGGCTGTGTGCGCGCCGAGCGCGCTTGCCATTCTCAGTTCCTTTGGCGCGACAGCCTACGCTCAGGAACAAGACACCAAGATCGGCGAGGTCGTGGTGACTGGCGTGCGCCAGGCCATGCGCGATTCGATTGTCATCAAACGGAATTCCGAGCTCGTCAGCGACAACATCTCTGACGTCCGATATCGGCCAGCTGCCCGACGTGACGATCGCCGAAGAGCTGAATCGTCTCCCGGGCGTCAATACCACGCGAGATCGAGGCAATTCCAGCCAGGCGGCGGTCCGCGGACTGGGGCCGCGTCTCGTGTTCGGTACTGGTCAACGGGCGCGAAGTGGCTTCCTCGGAACCCTCGCAGGATCTGCGCTGGGAGATCTATCCTTCCGAAGTGCTCGCAGGCGCCCAGGTGTTCAAGACTCAGGACGCAACGCTGATACCGGGTGGCATTGCAGCCACGATCGACATCCGCACCATCTCCCGCTCGACTACCACGGCCCGACTTTCACCGTACGCGCCGGCCCGACGTTCAATGAAACGGCCAACGACCTGCCGCACTACGACGGGACTGGCTATCGCGGCAGCGCCGGCTTTGTACGCATATCAGCGACACCCTGGCTGTGTCACTCGCTGCCAGTATCCAGCGCGAAAGAACGGCTTCCCGGATGCGCGTACGTTCGGATGGAACACGCCGGACAATTCCGGCGGCAGCACCGGTGATCTGAACGGCGACGGCGTGCTGGACAACACGACCTGGGGCCTCGTCACTGAAGTCAAAGAGGTTACCCAGGACCGCGGCGCGGTATCCGGTTCCATTAGGCTGGCGCGCGAGCGACAATCTGACGATCAAGGCGGACGCCCTGCTGGTCGCAGTACGAAATCAAGGAAGACCAGTTCCAGGCCTGGTATGGCAACAACATCACGGGCAACTGGCAGAACAGCAACGCCGCCATTTACAACGCGCCAGGGAATTCCTACCAGATCGTCGACGGATCGGTGGTCGCGGCCGACCTCAATGGCGCGTTCCCGAACTACGAAAGCTCCATCAACAACTACAACGAGAAACACTCGCTGCTGGTGACCGGCCTCAATGCCGAATGGAACAGCGGCAATTGGGCGAGGACGTCGACCTCTCATACTCGGAAGCGTGGCGAAAGAACCGGTGGGAGGCGATCTATCTCACCGACATCTTTCCACCCAATCTGGCGTTCGACGTGCGGGGATGGGAAAACACCCTTTGGCGCGACGCCAGGCTTTGATCCGTCCGACCCTCGATTCAGTCCGCGGGTGGTGTTCCAGTGCCAACAGCGGCTCGAATGTGAATGGCACAGGCAAGCGGCGACGGCGGAACACACCGACGACAGGATCTGGGCAGTCGCACTCAATTTCACCCGATACCTTCGAAACCGAAGTCCTTCCAAAGCGTGACGTTTGGCGCGCGCTATTCCGATCGCTGAAAAGAAATCACCATCGAAACCGGTACGGGCTCGTGCGCGAGGGACAGGCTCCACGGTGTTCATCGGCCTTAATACTCAGGCGTGCCGGCCGGGATCGGGCGTCGTCGATCTCTCCAATGCCGGTCTCGAGTCGTTCACCGTTCCGGGTGTCAATGTCCACCCCAATGGTCTGGGGCGATTTCGATTCTTTGCGCCCCTCGTCTACCCGGATGATTCCGTGCCAGACGCGGATCCGATCAGCTGCTCGTGCGTCACGACGGTCGGCGTAGAAGACCTACGAGAGGCTTTGCGAAACTCAACTTCAGAGGGGACGCTCGGCAGCTTGCCGGTCACGGGTGGAATTGGTGTTCGCGTTGCGCGCGTGGGAAACTACTGAGCGATGGCTTTCAGACCGCCGACAACCTCACCTTCACTCCAGTATCGATCGACAAACGACTCACACAGACATCCTTCCCAGCCTGAATGTCGTAACGCATCTTGCGGATGACCAACTGCTGCGCCTCGAGGGCATCAGGTCGGCATCTCGCGTCCTCGCCACTCGATGCGCTGGTGACCGGTTTCAGTCTCAATCCGACCGGCACACCGCCTTCAGGCGGTGGCGGCAATCCGACCCTGAAGCCGTACAAGGCCGATCAGCTGGACCTCTCTTATGAGTGGTACTTCCACGAGGAGTCCCTGTTCGCCCTCGCGGTGTACTACAAAGACGTCAAGAAACATCGATTGGTGCCAGCCAGTCGACGCAGATCATTGACGGTATCCAGTACATCATCACCGCGGAAAACAATACGGACGGTGGCCCGGTGAGAGGCGCGGAGCTCGCGTTCCAGAGCAGGTTCTATTTCCTGCCTGGTTCCTGCGCGACTTTGGCGTGTATGCGAACTACGCCTACGTCGATTCGGATGTCCACGAGGTTGCGCCCACATCCGATCCGTACACCATCGGTGGGCCTGGCGCGCAGCACCTCGGAGTTCGACCTGTTCTACAACAAAGGGTGGCTTCGAAACGCGCGTCGCCTGGAAGCACCACAGCGAATTTACCGTGGCGCCAACCTGGGTCGGAACGACGACTCAAAGAGCTCGCTCCCGAGGATATTCTTGACGCCAGCGTGTCCTACCGACTTCGGCAGTAATGGGGCGTGCGCCTGCAGGGGCACAACCTGACCGACGAGCGAGAGGTTGATGTCGAGCGATCAACAATCCCGCAAAACCTGTCGAACGGACCGGCGGCCTACCAGCTCTACGGCCGGTTATCGTATCTCCTGGACGTCGCCTTCAGGTTCTGATCTAACCCTCCAGAACTGAAACCAGGCGGGGTCGCGCGTGGTCCGCCTCTTTTCAGCCGTGTACTCGAGGTGCGGCTCGACTTACCGACTTGCCGTGGTCCGAGCACGCCGAGCTACTGCATGAAACTGCTGCCGGCCAGGCTGCAACCTGACCGAGTGTTATCTGGACGCAAACCAGAACCCGCAGCCCACGCCGGCGTAGGTGCAGCCCGCAGAAACGCCGTAGCGCGCCTCAGCGCGGGTGAGAGGTCAGCCACGCCCTGCGAGATCGCGGCTCGATCATCCGCGCCGCACAGCAGGGAACATGGGCGGTGTCCGCGGTCGGCTGCATAGTCCTTCGGGATGGACGGATAGCAGGAGCCCTACAATGTGCAGGCCTCGAGCTCGAGCGTTCGACCGGGTCTAGATGAATCCGGGCGCGCCGCCGGTCGTAGCGGGCGCCGGATAGCGCGCCAATCTCTCCACCGGCCGAGAAGCCCATACACCAATGCGACCGCGCGATCCAAGCGCCACTCGGTCGCCCTGCTTCCGCACCAGCCGGATCGCGCGTGCAGATCCACGAGCTCGCTGCCTTCGATCGGTGGTAGGGCGACCGCTCCTCGCGCGCCAGACGGTACTTAAGAAACAGAGGCCGCCACGCCGTGCGCAGCGAGATATCGAGCGACGCTGCACCTCGTGATCCATCCAGAGTTCGCGATGCACCACCGCCGGAACCACGACGACCGCGGCCCGCGTCGAATGATCAGTCGCGGGGAGATGCGGCGTAATCGATGGGAAGTGGACGTTGGAGACAATGTGCTCTCCGTACTCGTTGATTCGCACGATCTCGGGCGAGGTCTGGCCTTCAGAGCCCGGCGCGACCTGCGGCCAAAGACGAATCGCCTCCGACTCAGCGAGTACCGCGGTGTGCCAGCCAACGATGGGCAGCAGGAACGCAAACAGCGTCCCTGGAAGAGTCCTGCTCGCGCCGGAAGCTCGAGTCACTGCATCGAGTTGTTGCAATTTCACCGAGTCCCGGCGCGCACTGCTTCTGGGCGGGCGAATCGATCGGGCTTCGAAGCCGACAGCCAGCGACGGTTGCTGTGCTCGCTATCGAGTAGCCACGCGACGTCACCAGCCGGCCCGGTGACGGCAACGCTCCCACCGAAACGCCTTGTGCACGCGGCTGTTCAGGGGTCTCATCACGAACGCGGTCACCTCATCCGACTCAAGCAGCGCTCGGGCGTCGATCCGGAAAAGGTGACCGAACCGCCATGTACTCCGTTATCGAAGCGGCGTCCAGTTGTAGGCCGCTTCCACCCCGGTGATAAGTCCGTCGCACACGCGCCGGCGCACCAGGCTCCGGGTTCTTTGCTGGAGTCGTTGAGACTTCCGCCGCCACGGGCATGCCGGGACTGGCCCGATGATGTCGCTGCGGCATGCGCGGCAGAGTCCAACTTGTCCGAGAAATGCCTTGGCGTCGCCGCGACATATCGCCACCGCGATCGATGTGGATCATGATCTTCGACGCGGATGTTGCTGCACGCGCCTGGCATCCGCTTCTCGATTGATGCCCGCACAGACGGAGTTGCGCGAAGTGGTCCACTGTTCAGGGCAGCTTGCCGCATCCGGCGACGAGATGCCGTTGGCCGATGCCTCGTTGCCTGATCCTGGACCATGCCAGGAAGCTCGCCCGCGCCGCGAAGGCAGCGATCATTGCTGGCGCGTGCTACGAATACTGCACCTGCTGCGACGGTCCGGATGCGATTTGCCCCTGCCACGCTTTCGGAACGATCTTCGGCTGCTTCCCCGGATCGAAGCCCAGCCATCCGCGCGAGCAGTGAATCCGATCCAGCAAAGGCTTTCGCGCACCGCGTTTTCTTGGCGTCCCTGCGCCAGGGGCGATCGATGCGGCTGAGATCGTTGAGCGCAATTCCATCGATAGGCGTGCAGAAGAGGCTGCAGACGCACCCAGCAGCCCGTAGCGCGTGCTCCTATGCAGGATCTGCACCGGAGCCGGCTTTCCCGCTTCCAGCGCCGATCGCCAGAAGATCACCCCTTGCTGCTCAAAAACTTTGGCGCAGGAACAGAAACGTCGGCACCAATCGCGGCAGTCGCCCGCCGCGTGAGGTGCAGCAGAAGAAGAGCCAGAAGCAGCGAGCAGCACCACTCGCTACGGACCGGGCACTCGATTCATGGCGACTCCAGCGTCCGCTCGGTCTGCGCATGCTATGCCCGTCGGATGGCAGGAGCGTGAGTCACGAGGCGCGCGACCGGGGCCTCTGCGTTCTGCGGCACTTTGTTGGAAATCGTGTCTGTGGCGCGGTGAACTCCTGCGTGGCCGCTTTCGCCGCTCGCGACCGCTTTGCCTGCGCATCGAGGAGCTTCCATTCGGCAGGGTAGTCGTTGCGGCAGGGTGGGAGCGGCGAGTTGCCCGCTCCGGCATCTTCGGGAGTTACCGTCGCCAGTGCAAATCATGGGCGTTTTTACTTCCGGGCGGCGGGGTCCGGCGGCGCGCGCCTGCGATCTTCAGCGGGCACGTTCAGATCGCTTCGAACACTGACTGATGGACGGTTTCCGCTGCCGGTTCTCTTCACGCCGCGCTCGACATGGCGTACCACCCCTCACCTCTGACACGGCCAGAATTGCGGCGGCGACTGCGGTCCTGGTAACACCGAAGCGAACGGCGCTGGCGGTCGTGGTCACGCGTCGCGCGAAGCTCCAGCGTCTGGTCTCGCGATGGTCTGCCGACGCGCGCCCCGAATGTTCGACCAGTTGCTGGCGGGATGCCGGGGAGGCGAGACTCGAAACTGGTCGCCATCTTGTCCGGGAACATTCGGTCGGCCTTGTCGAGCAGAGTTGGTTCACGGAGTCGCGACGGCCACGCGCCGCAATACTGGTTCACATCATCAGGAAATCCACGTCGTTACGCCGCGGCCTGATCGGCGCGCCACTCGAAGTTTGGAGCGAGGTTGGGCGAAATCGCGCCGCTGACGCGCGGCGTCCGGGGTCGAGGCTTTGCGGATGATGTCGCGCATCGCGCACGCAGGCGATGCTGCGCCGGGCGTCGCGGTCGCGCTCTCGTTCCAACACGCTCCACGCAAAGATGCTGGGACGGTTGCCGGCCCTGCGCGATCATCTCGCTACACCTGCTGCTGCGCGAGCGCCGGCGCCTTGGATCTGAAAGCTGCGCCTCGCTGGTGCCCACACCGGAATCTCCGGGATGAGCAGGATGCCGTGCCGGTCGGCGTAGTCGATGAGAGATGGAATGGATTCTGCGGATGGTGCGCCAGGGCGTCGTCGGCGTCATCTGCAGCGCTTTCATGTCGTCATAGTCGTGAGCGCATACGAGGTGCCAGCCGTTTCGGCCGGGCCTTCCCCACGGCGAGTCTTTACGTGTCGCGCCATGCCGGTGAGACACGCGCGCCACGTGACCAGCGAGGCGACGATCTCGAATCTCCACACGCCTGCGCGCCAAACGTATCGGTGTGTTGATCCGGGCGAGAAACGCGCACATCGCGCCTTCGTGAGCTCGGCGGAAAGCATCAGTACACATTGGGCTGATCGATGCTCCAGAGCGCCAGCGGGCAGCTTTGATCGGTACCGGGTTTTTCATCGGCTCCGCCGGGTGCGACCGTGATCAGAGCGTCGCCCGGCGCGCTGCCCTCCCGCTCGGTTGTCCGGGCCCAGGTAGCGGCATAGCGGCGCGCCACCTCGCTGGCGCTGAGCGCCGCCGTTTCGCGGCGAGATCCGGTCGTGGACCACGGCGCTGGCATCGCTCCGTTCGCTCCGGATCCACCGCTCCCTGCGCACGCGCAGCTGCGCCACTCGTCGTGAGCACACGTGCGCGGACGATGCCGCCATACCGCGCCCGCCAGTCATTGCCGTACCAGCGGGCCTCTCCAGCGGACTGCGCCGCGCGTGCCCGAAGCTCTGGGATCGTGGCAAGCCCGGGCCGATTTGTCGATCGCCAACGGCCAGGAAACTGACCGAGCGGCGCAAATGCGGGGTGATGTCGAAAGAGTACGCCGTGAAACCACCTTCGACGCTCTGCCGATCTCGGCTTTGATTCAACCAGACGCGCGCCAGAGTAGAGAGTGGCGCCAAGTTGCCAGTCCCACGTGGCCCGGGTTCGGTCCGCGGGCGGTTCGCCAGTTCCAGGAAATACCCGGCGGTGCCGAGACTGGGCGTGATGCTGGCCGATGTTCCAGCTGTGCCAGGCAGGCGCCGGAGTGATTCCGATTCCGGCTGGAGGACGACGACCAGCCCGCGACGCTTCCCCCGACTTGTCGGGGATCGATGCGAAACCGCCAAGCAGTCGGTTCCAGTCGGTGATGCGAGTCGAGGCCACTCCGGCGTCGCCAGCGCTTAGCGCAGCAGCAGGCAGAGACACGCGGACTCGATCGCCCGCCTGGGATCAGCCGGTCTACGCCTCTGGCATCACCCGGCCCCCAGAGCCAGAGCGTGAATGATCTGGCCCGTGATAGTGCCAGCTCAGCGCGGCCGGGGCCGAGGAAGAGACATGAAGCGCCCACCCCGATCTCTGCCAGCGTACCGATCCACGGCCAGCGGGATCGGACGGACCTCCTTCGCTGGCCTCCTGTCCGGTTCGGGCGGAGTCGGTGGCGGCATGGAGAAACCGTCATCGACGACGCACGGGCGAAACGGTGTCCACGCGGATCTTGCGCGCGGCAGAGATCCACGCGCCGAGATATGACGATGTGAGGTTTGTGAATGAACGCGCTGCAGGCTCCACGCCACGCGCGTGCCCGGGACCGCCGCCATCGAGTGCCTGCGATCGAGGCGACGATTGACCGTCGATCGCCCCGCCCGGAGCGCCTTCCATGTGCGGCACCGCGGCTGCGACGGCGCGTCATCGACCGCCCTGACATTGAGATCGTTGCAGCCGAACAATCGACGTCATCGTCCACCTCTCGAGAAACAGGCGATGCGCGATGAGTGATCCAGCGTTGTTGATGAGCTTTTTCTTCAGCAGACCTCCCAGAGCCTCGAGCACTTTCGCTACCTACCACTCGGCTCGCTTGGCGACGCCGGACTGGAACGGATCCCCCTGGAGCAGGACTGCTCTCCTGCTCGCCGATCTGCTGCGCTTGCAGCTCGCGAGCTTTGCGTCGGCGCTCGTCGTTTTCGGTGGATCGCGAGCTCCGGGCGCCTGCTCGGCAAAGCGCTCGACTCACCCGCCAGCCCCGATGCCGGGTGCGCTCCGCTCAGCACCCAACACCAAGCCGCCCGTCGAGGATCATCCCGATCTTTCTACAATGCCGGCCGCCCGGCAGTTGCCATATGTCCAGCTAATCATACTACAAAACGGCTATCTCTGTTGCGCGCCACCGCATATGCAGGGAGGCGCTTTAAGTGCGGCGGGACAGCGGAGGTTCGAGCTCTAGTTTCGCGTCAGCGTGCCCCGCCGGTATGTTGGTCGCTATAACATCGCCAGGGCACGGGCGAAGAAGCGGCAACCCCGACCCGGGAGTTCAAGTTGGCCGCACCTAAGAGACAATCGCCCCTCAGGGTGGCAAGGAGCTACGGCGGCAGGGTTCAGGTTTCCGCCTTCATTCATCACGGCTGGATAGTGAAGAGCCACGGGTTCCCTACCGGATGCCGTTCAGCGGCGGCGCGCGCGGTCATCTGGAGATCTGCAACTGACGTGGTCCAGAACTCACGCGCCGCTGCAATGCCGGCCCTGCGCCCGATGATCGCCGAGCGTCGCCGACGCGGCGTCTGGGGCCCGGCGGCCTGCCGCTGGAATTCACCGCCGTCATCTCTGGGCCGGAGACGCAGGTGCGTCGCCACCGCCATCGTTGCGGTTGCGCGCAATCTTCTCTCGCCGCTGGTGGAAGTTGAATCGATTCAGCGGCAATCCGATCGACGCCGCCCAGCGTGGCGCTCCTCGGCGGCTGCGTTCAAGTGCCACGCCTGGACGACGCTGATGGGCGCGGCGAGTGTCGACCTGCCGACCCTCGTGGTTAGTCAGAAGCGACGATCTGGCACTGGCGGTTCGTTGGGCAGGACATTGGCGCTGGGACGGACGTCCGAGATTCAGCGGCGGTGCGCTGGACAGATGCCGCTCGGCGATTTCCTGTCGGCCAGAAGCGGGCGTGTCTGCCACCGCCGGCTTTCGCATGACCATGGGCAGCGCCTCTCTGCGATGGCGCAGTCTCATGGAAGCGATGGGCATGGCCCACTTCCCACCACCGCCCGGCACGCTTTTACCGGCTGTCGATGCTGCCGCGCAGAGGTGATCCGCTTTTTGCACAGCGGCCGCGCTTGATCGTCCGCGCCTGCGCGCAAAGGACCTGCGCCTCTCGAAGATTCGAGCGACGCCCGGCGTTCAGGCACGCACCATCGCGCGCGTCACTCGCCGGCGATCGGCGGATCGCACCGACGCCGGTGCTGCGCGCTGGCGCTCGCCGGTCGATTGGGTGTGCCTCTCGTCTGGTGACAATTTTCGATCGTCTTTCCAGCGACGACGCATCGCGCTCCGATCGGCCTGCAGCCCTCGCTGGGCCGCTTCCTGATCGGAAGGTCACCGCTGCGCGGGCCAGGAGGTGCCTGCCGTGATGAAGGAGCTGGCGGCGCGCTCACTGCGCGCTGATGCCCTCACGATTCCGGGCACGCGATCAGCGATAACTACGCTGCCGCCGGGATACCTGGCGCCGTGAGTCATCCGACCGGCTGCCAGCCGAGGTGAGCGGTCTCCGGCGTCTGGGTGCTGAAGGGCAATCTCTGTCCGGGCGGAGCGGTGATGAAGCCGAGTGCGCTGGCGTTTCCCTCTCACTCACCGCGGCCGTGCGGTGGTTTTGATCGATCCAGGATCTGCGCTCCGCATCGATGAGCTGCGCTCGATGTCGACAGATCGATGGTGTTGGTGCTCAAGGGTTGTGGGCCGAAGGGCTATCCGGATACCGGAAGTCGCCAACCATCAGCTGCCGCGCGCCGCTTCACCACGCGCGGAGTGAAGGACCGCCGGTGCGAATCTCCCGATGCGGCGTATGAGTGGCACGGCCTACGGCACCGTGATCCTGCATGTCGCCCCGGAAGCCAGTCAGTGGACTGGTGGCCATGGACCGTAATGGCGAGTAGAGATTTTGTTCAGCGTTCCTAATCGCAAGCGAGCTGCTGATCCCGACGGCGAACTCAAAGCGCGCCTCAGCAGTGCGGCGGGAAGACAATCCGGCCGTACTCGCGCGGCTACTACCGCCTGTATATCGATCACGTCCGCAGGCGCGGACCCGGTGCGATCTCGGCGCTTTACTGACGGCGCCAGCGGCTAAGTCGTCGTCAGGCGAGTCGCACTGATGGGTCCGTGCGACAGGTGGTCGCGGGGAACTGGGGCACGAGCCGCCTGCGATTATTTCTCTGCGATGCGGGCGGCGCCGCGTGACGGTATCGACGGTCCGGGGCCAGCGGCGCGTGACCATTTCCCCGAGACGCTCAGTTCCTGCTGACCGTTGGACGCGACAACACGGCACGTTACCCGCCATCCTGTGTGGCATGGTGGGGTCGAAGCCAAAACTGGAGCGGGCGCCCTCTTCCTGCCTTGAAGCGGGGCAGATTGCCGGCGCCTGCGTCGCGTTGCGCAGCCGGGTTCCAGCATCATTCCCGGACTCCTGTCACCAATCGCTTGGATGCTCCGGACCTCATGCGTGGCGAAAAGCCACCGATTCTCAGGCCGCTGCGCCTTGATCAGCACTTCTGTTTGGCCAACAGCTGCTGTGTCTTTAGAACGCACACCAAGTGGATTTTCTTGAGAGGGCGGTCGGGGTTTCGCCGCGACGACCGGCGAGCTGTTCGCGCTGCTCTGGCGTTCACAGCGTGCTGGTGAGCGACTCGCCATTGAGCGCTGATCTGGATATAGCGGTTTCAGCCCCACCATTCTCCGAGCATTCTGAACAGCAGCATCAGCGTTTTCCGGATGCCGCGCTGCTGCATCAGTGTTCGAGGGCGCGGCCGCCGCTCGAGCAACCGAGCTTCGCGAGCCGGATGATGCCGCCGCCTATCTGTCAGGGGCTGATGATCGCGAGTGACGTCAGCGGCGCACTCGCCTTGCTTGCGACAGCTCACTTCTACCGCCCGTCCTCATCGTCGGCGCACCATGCTAAGCCGACGTCTCTACGCTGCCGCCCTCGAGTCTCGAGGGCGCGAATCCCGGGCGATCAGAGGGCTCCGCCGCGTCCGCTCGCGGGTCTGGTGCATGTGCGTCGCCTGCTGTCGCACCCAGTGGCCATGCATGGCACCTGAATCGGGCAGCGGCGAACCGGCACTCGTCGCGATCCTGCGCGGCGTGACGCCCGAAGCGCGTGTCGGCGATCGGGCATCGCTGCTTCGAGGCCGGCGTTCGCATCATCGAGGTGCCGCTCAATTCTCCCGGACTCCCGCAGTATCGCGGCGCTCGCCTCGGCACACGGCTCAACCGCCTGATTGGCGCCGGCACTGATATTGCGGGCAGAGGACGTTGGTCATATGCACGGCCGGGCGGTGCCGATTAATCGGTCGCACCGAACTGCGGACGTCGCGGTCATCGAGTGGCGGTGCAGCTCGTCTACGAGTCATGCCAGGCATTGCTACGGCCACCGAGGCGTTCAAGCGCCATGCCACGCCGGTGCGACGGGCTCAGCTCTTCCCCGGCGATCACCTCACGGCCCACAGCATCTGCGGGCCTTGAAGGCGGTGCTCCCCGCTCCGTGCAGGTGCATTTCCGGTCGGTGGCATCGGTGCCAACGACATCCCCAGCATGGCTTGCGGCCGGCGCAGGCGCGGCTTCGGTTCGGATCGGAACTTTTCGTCCCGAATACCGCCTCGAAGACATCGCCAGTCGTGCGTAGGACCTGGTTCGCGCGCTACGCGACGCCCGGCACCAGCTCCACGATCGATTGCAAGCTGCCAACAACCAAAGAACATCCTCAGGGGACATTTCGTGACGCTCGCCACGCTCGACATTCGCCATCATTGCGATCTACGCCGTTTCCATCTTCGTGCTCGCGCAGTGGGTCTCGCGCGAGAAGGGCGAGCATCAGAAAGATGCCCAGGACTACTTTCCTCGCCAGCCGTGCCCTGCCCTGGTGGGCGATCGGCACCTCGCTGATCGCGGCGAACATTTCGGCCGAGCAGATCATCGGCATGTCCGGCTCCGGCTACGTGATCGGGCTCGGCATTGCCTCCTACGAATGGATGGCGGCGCTCGACGCTCATCATCGTCGGCAAGTATTTCCTGCCGATGTTCCTGAAGAACCGCATCTACACCATGCCGGAGTTCCTCGAGAGGCGCTTACAGCCCGAGCGTGCGTACCGGTGATGGCGATCTTCTGGCTCGGCGTGTACATGTTCGTCAACCTGACCGCGATCCTGTGGCTCGGCGCGACCGCGGTGCATACCGTCGCCGGCGTCGAGTGCAGACGCGCGCTCATCGCGCTGGCGCTGTTCGCCGGTGCTCTACGCGCTTTACGGCGGACTGAAGGCGGTCGCGCTCACCGACATCGTGCAGGTGTCGCTGCTGGTGCTCGGCGGCCTCATCATCAGCTTCCTGGCGCTGAGCAAGGTTCGGCGGTGGCGCACGGCGATCGTTGCCGGCTTTCATGCAGCTGACGAACGGTTTCCCGGAAAATTCGACATGATCCTGTCGCGCAGCAACCCGCACTACAAGGATCTGCCCGGCCTCTCGGTGCTGCTGCGGCGGCATGTGGGTGATGAACGTCTCGTACTGGGGCTTCAACCAATACATCATCCAGCGCGCGCTCGGCGCCAAGAGACATTCGACGAAGCGCAGAAGGGCATCGTGCTCGCCGCCTTCCTGAAGCTGCTCGATGCCGGTGATCATCGTGCTGCCCGGCATTGCCGCCGTCGGCACTCGCGCCCAACCTCGAGCGGCCGGACCAGGCCTACCCGCACCTGATGGCGATGCTCCCGAGCGGCATCCTGGGCCTGGTGTTCGCGGCGCTGGTCGCGGCGATCATTGCTTCGATGGGCTCGAAGATCAATTCGATCGCAACCATCTTCACCATGGACGTGTATCAAGCCGCTGCGCCCGCAGACCTCGCAGCATCACCTGGTGCTGATCGGTCGCACCACCAGCGGTCGTCGCCCTGATCATTGCGGCACTTTCCGCCCGACCGTTGCTCGGTGGGTTTGAGCAGGCGTTTCAGTACATCCAGGAGTTCACTGGCTTCTTCACGCCGGGAATCTGCGTGGATCTTCCTGCTGGGAATGTTCTGGGCAGCGCACGACCGCGACGGGCGCCCTGGTTGCGGCGATTGCATCCGCGGTGCTGTCCTTCGCGTTCAAGATCCTGTGGCCTTCCCTGCCCTTCATGGACCGTGTCGGCCTCGTGTTCCTGCTGTGCTTCGCCATCGCCATCGTGGCTGTCGTTGCTGTGGCTCGAGGTGACGCGGCGCTGCGGATCGAGCTCAAGGACATCGATTACTCAACAACCACCGGGTTCAACGTGGCGGCAGTCGTGATCACGCTGATCCTGATCGCGCTCTACGCGACCTGGTGGTAAGGCCGTTTCAATGCGCTCACCCGCGACAGCACCACTCGAGATCATTCCGGCCGGCAATACGCTCGGCGAGGGAATCCTCTGGGATTCCCGTCGTGAGGTCTTGTGGTGGACCGACATCCAGCGCCGCCGACTGCATCGCTACTATCCCGGATCCGGCGCGATGCAAACCCTCGACACGCCGGAGCGCGTCGGGTCGTTTGGCCTGGTTGCCGCGGAGTGAGGAGCTGATTACCGCCTTCGAGCGGGATCGCGTTGTATCATCCCTGGAGAAGACGGTGAAATGGCTGGCGCGTCCACAGGCGCAGGTCGCGGGGGTACGCTCAATGACGGTCGTGCCGATCGTCGCGGCCGCTTCTGAGTGGCACGATGGTCGAGGTGCGGGGAGCACAGCGCGCGGCAATGTCTATTGCGTCGACAAGACCGGGACCGCGCGCTGCCAGATCCAGGACGTGCGGATCTCGAACAGCCTGTGCATGAGTCCCGACGGCGCCCTGCTCTACTTCGCGGACTCACCCACGCGCACCATCAATGCCTACGAGCCTCGCCGAGCCCGAAGGCATCCTCGGCCCTCCGCGCGTATTCGCCCGCACGCCCGAAGGGTCTGTGCCAGATGGCGCGACCGTGGACGAGGATGGTTGTGTCTGGAGCGCGCACTGGGGTGGTGCGTGCGTGGTGCGGTACACGCCTGACGGACGCGTCGATCGCACGCTCGAAGTGCCGGCAACTCAGCCAACCTGCGTATGCTTTGGCGGAGCGGACCTGGATTTGCTTGTTCGTCACCTCCGCGCGTGAGAACCTCGATGCCGCCACACTGCAAGGCGAGCCACACGCGGGTGATGTCTTCATCTACTGTACCGGCGCGTCAAAGGTTTGCCCGAACAAGGAGTACTTGCCATGATCGTTCGCGCCTCTGGACAGAATCTCACCTACACCATCGTGCACGATCTCGGGGTCGCGATCGTCACCGGCACCTTATTCGGACAAGAACCCATTTCCGTGGAGGCGGAGCTGTGTCGCAAGTACGGCGCGAGCCGCAGCATCCTGCGCGAGGCTGTCAGATGCTCACGGCCAAAGGTCTGCTCAGCGCACGGCCGCGACAGGGAACCTGGGTAGAGCCGGAATCGAACTGGAATCTGCTTGATCCCGACATCCTCGGCTGGCTGCTCGAACGCAAGTTCTCTCCCGCGCTCCTGATCGAGTTCACGGAGATTCGCCTCGCCGTTGAACCGGGCGCTTCGGCCTCGCGGCGAGAATCGCCGGCCCGCAGGAAAGCCGCGGTCCGCGCTGCGATCGAGCGCATGCAGGCCGCCGAGCGAGACGAGGACGATCCGCTCGAATCCGACATCGCGTTCCACGTCGCCGTGTTACGGGCGACGAAGAACCGCTTCTATGCGCAGCTTTCTGAGCTCACGACCACCGCACTTCGCTTCAGCATTCGCACCACCAATCGCTACTAACGGGCGTGCAGCTCGCAAGCGTTGCTGATCACAAGAAGGTCGCGGACGCGATCATCGCCGGCAAGCCGACGGTCGCCGCCGAAGCGATGCGCAAGCTGATCCAGGAAGCCTGGACCTGATCACCGCGCGTGAAGAGCGCCACGCCTCACCACGACAGGCGACGACGGCACGCTGAGCGCGATCGGCTCGAACAACGACGCGCCCCCACGGAGCCTGCGGCATCGAGAAGCATCGTTTGCGCGTTGCTCCTGCTCGCGAGCTCAACGCTGACTTTCGGCGCAGACCGATCGCCGTCAATCTATGTGGATGACGATGGGGTCATGCGCTGGAGCACCTCGAAGCAGGAAGTTGCACTCTTCGGCGTGAACTACACGGCGCCGCTTCGCATACGCGTATCGCGCCACCAGCGCCTCGGCATCCCGATCGAGAAAGCCATCGACGCCGATGTCTACCACCTGGCGCGCCTCGGCCTCGATGCCTACCGTGTCCACGTCTGGGACCGGGAGATCAGCGACGCCGAGGGCAACGTGCTCAGCGAACGACCATGTCCGTGCCTTTGATTACCTGCCTTCGAAGCTCGAGCAACGCGGGCATCCGCAGCATCTCACACCACTGCAGTTCGGCAACGCCGCATATCCCGAGCCCGGCGTGCCACTCGAAGGGTTCAGCAGCAAGTATGGCAAGCAGGGAAGTCCAGAGAACCGCGAGTCGTGGCCGCCACAGGAGCGCTATCTCGCCCAGTTCGTGAGCCACGTGAATCCCTACACCGGTCTCAGCTTACAAGGACGATCCCGCCATCCTGCTCTTCGAGATCTGCAACGAGCCGGGGCACTTCGAATACGCGCCGACGGTCGAGTACATCAATCGCATGGTGGCCGCGATCCGCAGCACCGGGTCGAGCAGCCCATCTTCTACAACATGAGTCACGGCATCCCGGTCGCCCAGGCGTACTGACGCCAATGTCCAGGGCGGAACGTTCCAGTGGTACCCGGCGAATCTCGTTGCGGGCCATGAGCAGCACGGCAATTTCCTCCCGTACGTCGATGACTACCCGATCCCGTTCGCGAGCAACCCGAAGTTCATGCGCAAGGCGAAGATCGTCTACGAATTCGATGCTGGCTGACATCGGGCGCACGTGCATCTACCCGGCGATGGCGCGCACCTTTCGCAAGGCGGGCATGCAGTTCGCGACGCAATTCGCCTACGACCCGATGCGTTCGATCGCGCCCTTCAACACCGAGTACCAGACGCACTATCTGAATCTCGCCTACGCACCGCAGAAGGCAATTGGGATAGCGATCGCGGCGGAGGCGTTCGCCGCGTGCCGCGTCACAAGGACTACGGTGCCTATCCCGGCAATACGCGCTTCGAAGCGTGCGTGTCAGCTACGCAGGAGGATCTCGCCGAGTTCGTGAGCGCGGAAAGATTCTTCTATTCGGGCACTACAGCGACACAGCCACCCGCGCCTCAGAAGCTCACCGAGCTGCGGGCTATGGCAATTCCCGCTTCGTCCACTATCCCGGCATGGGGCGCGTACTTTCTAGACTCGCCTTGAGCCGGGCGTCTGGCGTCTGAGGTCATGCCGGATGCGCTCTGGATTCGCGATCCGTTCGGAGGCCGAGCCCGGCAAAGCAAGTCGCGCGCATTGCTCGGAACGAGTGGCCGATGCGCATCGATCTTCCGGATCTGGGCGCGGGCTTTGCCGCGAGGGACTCAACGACGGCAATGATTTCAGTGGCGGCGCGGACGGAACCACTCCTACAAGTGCGACCCGGGGTTTATCTCCTCACGCGCCATGACATCACGACGAAGTGGCCAGTGACAGCCGCTGGAAGAACATCACGCTGAAGGAGTTCGTGGCGCCGGAAGCTTCTGTCGACCAGACCTACGTCCTGCACACGCCGATTGTCGAAGCGACTGCCGGGCACGAGCTGCGAATCACGGCAGTTCGTCGCCGCGCCAGCAGGCACTGAAGAAAGTTGAGTTGGTGGCTTATCCTCCGCCAGCACCGGAGCCTCCGCCGTCGCCGACAGTACCCGCGCCAAGAGTGCAGCCGGGTGGCGACAACGGGCCGGGACTCGGGCGCGTCGATTCCGGCGGCGCTCAGATCAATCGAAGATGAAGCAGAGTGGACTCGGCAGTCACCAGCGCAGATTCCCCGCCGAGCAGCTACGGGCAGGAACTCTGCGCTACGAGATTTCCGTCCAGGGTGCTGATGGCTACACGACCTTTCCGGCGGCACTCGCCGGGTTCCCCACCAATTGGGATTTCTACGGCACGCCCGTGGCAGGCGCGCATCGTCCCGCAAGGCGCACCGATTCTGCTGTTCTGATGCCGCTGTCGATTCGAATCAGATCACTGCCGATCATCGCGGGGTGAACTACGACCTGGTGCCTTCGGATCGACCGGGCACGAGCGCCATCCAGCTGCTCGCCGCTGAACCTCGCGGCAGGGGAACACGACCAATCAATGCGGTTTTTCTTCAAAGACACAGATCAATGGCAGAACCTCCGATCTCGGCACCGCAAAGCGCACATCGTGCTGTTACGGCAAGTCGACCACCGACCAGCCGTGCCCGGTGCAGCTCGGCTCTTTGTGGCGACGGATGGCGTGACCTATCGGCGGATACGGATCACCGTGAAGCCGGACCATGGCGCTATTCAGTCCCTGTCAGCGCGTTGAAACAGGTGCGTGCGCCGAGCATTCCGCACGGCTATCCGGTGTTCATCCCCTTTCTGGAACTCTGTCAACGCGACTTCGCCGCTCGATCTCAACCAGGTCGAGAGAGCGTGTTGGTCTCGATCGGGCCGGGTATTCCAGCCAGTGAGTATCAGCAGCCGCACGGAATTCAGATCGAACGAATCTGGCTCTCGATCCGCTAGCCGCGACCGACAAACGGCATCTTGGTCGCCATGACGGTGATGCAACTGTACGTTGGCATCGAGCGGCAGGCTCGCCATGTAGAGCACCGCCTCTGCCACGTGCTCGACGTTCAGCGTCGGCTCGACTGCAGTCGAGCCGTTCGGCCTGCAGGTACGCCCTTGCGATGATGTGCGAGGCCATGTCGGTGTCGCGGCATTGCCGATGTCGATCTGGCCGCAGGCGATGTCGTACGCGACGTCCGTCGAGCGACGTCGACTTGGTCAGCCCGGTGATCGCGTGCTTGCTGGCGGTGTAGGCGACCGAGTTCGGCCGCGGCGTCATGCGCCGAGATCGAGCCGTTGTTGATGATGCGGCCGCCGCGCGGCGTCTGGCTCTTCATGAGTCGGAACGCCTCCTGCGTGCAGAGGAATGCGCCGGTGAGGTTGGTGTCGACGACCGCTCTGCCACTGCTGCAGACGTCAGCTCCTCGAGCGGCGCAGGTCGTGAGCGCCGATGCCGGCGTTGTTGAACAACACATCGAGCCGCCCGAATTCCTCGACGGATATGCTCGAACAGAGCGTGTCGCTTCGCGGACTGGCCACATCGGTCGGCACGGCGAGCGCGCGCTCACCGCGCGCGCGGTGATTTCTGACGCCAGCTGCACCAACGGCTCAGCACGGCGCCCGGCAAGCACGACGGCAAATCCTCGGCGGCGAGCGCCAGGCTCGCTGCCTCGACCGATGCCACTGCCCGCGCCAGTCACGAGCGCGACTCTCAGTCGCCTTGCTCATACGTGAGTTCCGGAGTATTTCGCAGGTTTCGGTCGCCGCAATGGTTGTCGCTGCGCAATGCTAATTATCATATCATTCAGCTCAGAGCGCCCCGCCGGCACTCACTCTATAGATAGGCACGAGCCGGCCTCCAGAGCACCTGATGAACAGGATCAAGACAGCCACTCGATCGGCCTCGGCAAGATTGCGCGCGATCAGCACATCCCGTCCATCGCCGCGAGCGACGCATTCGAGCTCGTCGCCGTGGTTGAGCCCGCACAGCACCGCTCGAAGGCGTGCCGTGCTTGCCAGAATATCGAAGAGCTGCTCAAGCGCCGTGCCGGACGTAGCAGGCCGTCGCGCTCTGCTACGACTCCACAAGTGCGCTACGAAGCTGGCGCGCCGTGCACTCGGAGCAAGGCTGTCATCGTGCTGCTGGAGAAAAGCCGCCGAGGCGCAACCATCAGCGAAGTGCAGGCACTTGGTCGAGCTTGCAGAACAGAAAGGCGTGACTCTCTTTGCCTCTGGCACCGCGCTTCGCATCCTGCGGTGGAACCTCGCACGTGCCTGGCTCGCCACGCGCAGGATCTCGAGTGTTTCTGGGTGGATGTGGAAGGAGGACGTCCGCGTCTGGCACCCTCGGCCTAGAGTACCTGGATCTGAAGGGCGCGGACTCGGCGTGCGTTCGATCCCGGGATCAACGCCTTGTCGATCCTGACCCGCATCCTATCCCGGCGCCCTGATGTTGCACGAAGCGGAGTTGTCGTATCCGTCCAATTGGCGAAACGCCGATTGCCGCTGCGCCTGCTGCTCGCCGACTCGCGTCGCACCCCGATCCGGGCGAGCTGGTTTCCGCGAGACTGGGCCGCAGAGCTGGGACATCGAAGTCGAAACCACGACGGGCGCTTGTCGCCTCATGGGCGGCAGCGTGATGCGAGTCGACGGCCAGAGCAGTCGCCACGCCGGGACAGCCATGATACCCGCTGCTTTACGCTCACTTCGCGCAGCGCTGGTGCGTGAGACGCATCGATCGTCGACCTAGCGCCATTCCAGCTCGCTTGCCGATGCACTGATGTGCGGGCGGCACGTTACCGTGGAGCCTCTCGAAGACTAGCGGCGATCTCAGCCCCGATGCCGCGCGGATGCGAATTCTGATTTCGCTCGCGCTTAGGCGTGTTGAATTTTTCTACAAGAGTACCGCCGTGATTTGGCTGGTGACGGAATAGACGACGCAGGTTCAAAATGCGTCTCTCTGTGGAACTCCGGCCGAGTTCCGCACGCACTGCCCAGCATGGACAGCTCGACACGCGAGAATACACGTGACCAGTGACGCCGAACGACGTGCGACTCTGATCTCAGTCCGGTAGTGGAGCGGGCTGGATGATGATGCTGTAAGTGGCGGCCGTGATGCCGAATCGCGCTCCACCTCGTCGAAGGACGGTACTCCAGGGCTTCGGGCAAGACGAGGCTTGCGACTCAGTTCCTGCTCGCGGGAATTCGCAGTGACGAGCACTGCGCCCATGTTCATAACGCTCTTCGGTAGCGAGCACGAGCTGCGCGCCACGGCCTCCTCGCACGGCTGGGCACATTTGAGGGCTAACTTCGTGCAGCTCATCCCCTCACAGGAGAGTCTCAGCCCGGATGCCCACTACCGGATGTACCACCCTCCGAGGTAGAACTGGCTGAAACGATCAAGACCGTGTTTGCCCGAAGCGGAGCGCGTCCCGCCCGAAACGAGTGGTGGTTGATTCGGTATCGGAGCTGCGCCTGCTGGCCGGAAATCCGCTGCGTTACCGCAGGCAGATCCTCGCCATGAAGCCACTACTTCTCGCAACCGCAGGCCACGGTGCTATTCACGGACGATCGCATGGGCGAAGAAGCGATGCGCACCTGCGCAGCCTCGCCACGGCGTCATCAGCATGGAACGAGCAGCCACCGGCGTACGGAACGATGCGCCGGCGACTGCATGTGGACAAGATGCGGGGCACCACGCTTCGCGAAGGCTTTCACGACTTCGTCATCCGCCGGGGCGGGATTGTGGTGTTTCCACGGCTGGTTGCAGCCGAGCATCGAACCGAGCGCAAGCGGAGTCGATAAAGAGCGGCGCTCACAGTCAGCTCGATTCGTGTTGCTGGAGGCGGCCTGACACGAGGACCGAACACTGATCCTCGGCGCAGCAGGAACGGAAAATCCACGTTGGCAGCTCAGTTCGTGTGCGGCGGCCGCAAAGCGTGGGAGCAGATTCGTCGATGTTCATGTTCGACGAGTCCGTCACGCACGTTCATGGAGCGGAGCGCGCGGCCTGGGGATGGATTTCGCGCCGCTCATCGAAGCGGGCCAGGTGAGTCTGCGACAGCTGGATCCTGCCGAGCTGTCACCCGGCGAGTTCGCCCTACGCCGTCCGCGATGCGGCGGACAACGACAAGAGCCGCATCATCGTCATCGATAGTCTCAACGGCCTATCTCAATGCCCATGCCCAGCGAGCAATTCTCTGGAGCTGCATTTGCACGAGCTGTTGAGCTACCTCAATCAGACAGGACGTGACGACGCTGTTCCTGATGACTCAGCACGGTATTGTCGGCAGCGCCGCAACTGCGCCCGTTGATGCCAGTTACCTCGCCGATACGGTCTTGCTTGTTGCGCTATTTCGGAGGCCGCCGGCGAGATCCGCCAGGCCATTTCGGTCATCAAGAAGAGGACCGGCCAACACGAGCGCGCGATCCGCGAACTGCGGTTCAACAAGGAGCATAGAGGTCGGTGAGCCTCTGAGGAATTTCCAGGGCGTCTCAGTGGCACCCTGCAGATCATCCGCCCCGACGAGGTAACGCCGGGACGTGCAAGCAGCTGACCAGGAACGGGTGTTGGTGCTCGCCCTACACGGGCGGACGCGATACTCAGTCGAACGATCCTCACGGACGCCGGCCTGACCTGTGATCTGTGCAACGGATTGCACGACCTGCTGCGTGAATGGAATGCTGGCGCTGGAGCGCTGCTCCTGACCGATGAAGTCCTGGCGGGCGAGGATCCGGAACAATTCGCTGCAATCCTCCAGGACCAGCCCGCCTGGTCCGACCTGCCGATCGTCACTCTTGTCCGCTGCCGGCGCTGATTCCCGATCGCAGTGATGGGCGATGGAGCGGCTCGGGAACGTCACGGTCCTGGAACGTCCGGTGCGCGTGACGACGCTGGTCAGTGCGCTGCAGACAGCGATTCGCGGCGCGACAGCGCCAATATCAACTGCGCGTGATCAGATACAAGCGCAGGCGCTCTTGGCCTCCGTCGTGCAATCGTCCGACGGACGCGATTGTCAGCAAGACCCTGGATGGCATCATCACCTCATGGAACGCGGGTGCGGAGCGACTCTTCGGCTACTCGCCCGAAGAAGCCATCGGGCAGCCGATCACCATCATCATTCCGCCGGATCGATACGACGGAGGAGCGCGGGATCCTGGAGCGAATCCGGCAGGGCCAGCGCCTGCAGCACACGGAGACGGTGCGCGTATCCAAGGCGTGGTGAGCGGCTGGACATTTCGGTGACCATCTCCCGATCCGCGATCCCGCTGGTCGCATCATCGGCGCCTCCAAGGTCGCGCGTGATATCTCCGCAAGCAAGCGCGCGACCGGACCTGCTGCGTGTCAGTGAGTCACGCTTTCGCTTCCTGTCGGAGACCATTCCTTCGATCGTCTGGACTGCGGCGCCAGAGCGGAACGATTACGTACGCCAACAAGCGCTGGCTCGAAAGTTCTGCGGCATCCCAGACCAGCAGCAGGCCGTCCTTGCCCGAGCTGACAGTGCATCCGGATGATGTGGAGCGGTGCGCGAAGGCGTGGCTGTGGCAACCTTCGCAAAGGGCGCGACTTCGAGATCGAAGTGCGCCTCGACGCCACTGACGGCGCCTATCGCTGGTTTCGTCTCGCGAGCTGTTCCCTTCAGGGACCACAGCGGAACAATTCTGAGCTGGTTCTGGCACCACCACGGATATCCACGAGCAGAAGGAGATGGAAGAGACGCTGCGCCAGGCGGATCGTCGCAAGGATGAGTTCCTGGCGACCCTGGCGCACGAGTTGCGCAATCCGCTGGCGCCGATCCGCAACGCGCTGCATATCATGCGGCCTGAAGGGTGATGACCTCGCGACCGTCAGATCAGGCGCGCAAGATCATGGATCGGCAGCTCGGACAACTCGTGCGGCTGGTCGATGACCTGCTCGACGTCGGGCGCATCACGCGTGGCAAGCTCAGAACTGCGCCGCGAGCGAATCGAGCTCGGCGCCGTGATCAGGAACGCGGTCGATGCGACATCAGCCGCTCGTCGAGGCTGCCGGTCATCAGCTCGACGTCATACTGATGCCGGGGCCGGTCTACCTGGATGCAGATCCTGTGCCGCCTGGCGCAGGTGCTGTCGAACCTGTTGAACAACGCGGCCAAGTACATGGACCGGCGGCGGCAAGATCTGCCTGACCACCGCCTCGACGGATGCAGAAGCTGTGGTAGTGACTGTGACGCGACCAGGGCATCGGCATCCCGGCCGAAGCACTGCCCTCAGTCTTCGAGATGTTCACCCAGCTGGACGGCTCGCTGAGCGGTCGCACGGAGGTCTGGCATCCGGCCTCACCGCTGGCAAAGCAACTCGTGGAGTTACACGGCGGGAGCATCCAGGCACGCAGCGAGGGCATCGGGCGTGGCAGCGAATTCTCCGTGCGGCTGCCGATTGTGCTGACCGCGCGGCGGCGACGCGCCGGTAGTCGAGAAACCAGACCTCGCAGGGCCACGGCAAGTATCGCGTCCTGTCGCGGATGACAACCATGACGCGGTAGAGAGCATGGGGATGATGCTGCGCCTGATGGGCAACGAGGTACGCACCGTTCGCGACGGCCTCAGGCACTCGAAGAGGCGGCCGCATTCCGCCCCGACATAGTAGTGCTCGACATTGCATGCCGCGTATGAACGGCTACGAGGCGGCGCGCCGCATACGCGAGCAACGCTGGGGCAGCGGGATGATTCTCGTTGCGCCTCACCGGCTGGGGCCAGGAAGAGGACAAGCGCAGGGCAACCGAAAGGGATTCGACCTGCACTTCACCAAGCCCGTGAGCGCGGCCGATTTCGAACGGCTCGCGGGCTGGATTGCGGGCCGACGCGTCTACTTCCCGCTCACATAAAACTGCGCTGGCCGCTACCGATCGCGGCGTGGGAACGCCAGCCGCGACGCCGGCGTGGTCAAGGACGAGCATTGGTTACGGGTGTCGTGGCAGTGGCGGTGCAACACCAGCAGCCGCCGATCGCCACGGCGACGACGATCCGTCAGTCGAGACAAGCCAGCTGTCGAGTCCCACCGCCGATGCCGCCGAGTTGCTGGCGCCGTTCGTCGGCGACCTCCGCGACGACCCGGCCGTCCTGACGTCAGGCGCCGTGGAGTGCATGGGCCGACTGGGCGCCGTGGCGCAGATCAACGACCGGCTCGGCACGGCCACGTTGCAAACACTGGCGAGGCCGAGTTCCAAGCCTGGGAGCCACGCGTGCTCGATCGGTTGCGACACTGACAGCGTCGGCGAGCCTGCGACGCGCCGTGAGTTCCGGTCAGTTCGTACGAGTTCGACGTCGCGCCGGGCAGGCTCGGCTGATCGGCGCTTCTGGCGTCACGATCGGGTCGCGCTCGGGTCGGATCGGTCGGACTCGTCGCCGGCTATGGCGATCGTGCTCGGCGCCGCCGACGGCTTGATGCCCGCTCCCCGTCGGTCGATCCGCTCATCGCCGACACCGACTGCCGGGCCGCCGGCCTCGGGTGCCGTCCGACTCGGTGACTGCGCATGCATCGTCAACTACTCGGCCTGCCTCGACTCGGTGCCGCGCGCCGTCGTCACGACGCCCGCGGCGACTACGCAGCGCCACGATGAGGCAGCCGTCGCGCTGGCTGGTGGCGGCGCCTGGCGAACTGGACCCCGAAACCGTCGCCAGTTACGCGCCGGGGCTGTTGTGCACGCCGCTTCCGGCCCACGCCGGCGTGAGCACCGGCTGCGTGGCCACAGCGCCGAGTGCTGACCCTCCGGGCCCGAGTGGCTCGCTTCACTCAGCGCGCTGAAGGCGACACCGTCTCGCCTGCAACCTCACGCTGCGGGCCGCACGCCGCAACCGCCTGACCGAGTTCGACGGTGACCTGAGCGCGGCCGGTGTTCCGCGATTCACGCGCCCGTGTCGCCGACGCAGCTCCAGGCGTGGCGGCCTGCCCGCACGCCTACTTCGTGCAGTACCTGCTCGGGTCCGCCGTCGAGGAGCCCGGTGACGAAAGTGGCGATCACGCCGATCGACAAGGGCAACGTCCTGCACGCCGTGCCGACCGCTTCCACCGCGAAGTGATCGTCGCCAGCTCCTCGCCCGACGAGCACGGATGGTCCGCCATCCATCGCACACGGCTCGTCGAGCTGTTCGTCGACACCGCCGCCCGCTACGAGCACTGGGCCGCACCGGTCGCGCCATACTGGAGATCGACCGGCAGCGGCTCCTGAGCGAGAGCTGTTGCTCTGGTTCGGATTAGAAGCGATTCCCGGCACGTCGCCGAGCGCAGGCGTGATCGCCCGAACAGCGCTTCGGGCTCGACGGCGAGGTCACCGTCACCCTCGCTGACGGCCGGCAGCTCGTTGTACGGCAGCGTCGACCGCATCGATCGCGCCTCGCCTGGGCTCGTCGCCGTGCACCGATCACGCTGTCAGTCCACCAGGGCGTACAGCACGATCGACCACGCCGATCCGACATCAGGGGGCACCCGGTTCCAGCTGCCGGCCTATGCCGCTGCGGCCGTGCGTGACGTTTGTGCCTCGCCAACTACCGGCACTCGAGCCGGTGCGCGCCGAGTACTCGTTCTTCCAACGCAGGCTACGAGCGCATCGGCTACGACCCGACCTGAGGGGCCAGGTCGCATCGACCTGCAGCACGTCGTCTCCGGGATCGAGGCCGGTTGGTTTCCGCCACAGCGCCTGCTGCAGTACCGGTTCCGCAGACCGAGTGCCAGTACTGCGAGCCTGACTTTGCCTCGGCACCGCGGAGCGGTATTCCGAATGGACCGCAAAGCGGCTGACCTCGCTCGCTGTGGTTCCCCGCCGACGAGGACGGCGATCAGTGACGTCCCCGCCCTCGACCAGGCCGATCGCAACCGCATCCGCATTTGTTCACCGCAACCTGGTTCGTGGAAGCAGGCGCGGCGGGCAAAGACGTCGAGCCTCGTCGGACGCATCGTCGAACTCGTCCGAGCGGAGTGGCAGCGATCGGAGGCATCGCCGCGAATACAAAATTCACCGAGAGAAGGCCGCCGCCGACCCTGCCACCGCCTGCGCGCGGTCAAAGAGGCCGCCACCGACGCCGCCGAGCAATCCGAGCGGGCTCCCTTCGAGGCCGCGCCCGACGATCTCGACCATGCCCCGATCGGCACGCTACAAATGCGCTCGCCAGGCGGCTGCTCAACGAGTTCGGTCGATGCCGGGCTACCGCCAGGGTTCATGTGCTCGACTTTGTTCGAGAGCGGGCTCGCCTTCGAGGTGAAACTGAGGTGACCGCCGAGCGGCTGCTCGAGCGCCGCACCCGGTGGTGCTTTGGAGGGCGGCGTCGACCTCAGCCGCAGTTGTGCGACTTCGACGAGTTCGGGCTGCACAAGACATTTCGTCGCGCCGCCGTCGGCTTCCACGAGAACCGGGACCTGGTCGAGGCGTGGGTCGACACCGGCGAACCTCCACGCGGACGGTGGACATCGCGCACCTGGCTGGCGCTCGTCGAGCCGGCGAGCACGGCCTCCGCGCCTGCGGACGACACGGCGGGCCGCCTGTGCGCGACGACCTCGGCAGGTGGGCAGCCGAACTGCGATCCGGAGACGACGACGATCGAAGCGGCTGGCGACGCGCGCCGCGCATTCGCCAAGCTGTTCGCCAAAGGCGGGCGGTATCGGCAACAAAGCAGAACTGGCGTGGTTACGGAGGCGGCGCGGCGCTCGCCGCGACCTGCGCGCTTCGGACGGCTCGAGATCCACGCCGAGGCCGAGCGTCAGCTCGAGTCGGCGCGGCAAGAATCGGGTTCGCCTCGTCGGCGCGATCCTGGGGGCGTGGGTGCTGGGCTCGGCCGAGCTGCGGGCTGCGGACGGCACGGTCGAGTTCCACGACCTGCTCGTCCTCGCCCGCCGGCTGGCGTCGACCGCGGCCCGAGATCCGTGCCGCACTTCACCTGTCGCTACCAGCGCCTGTACGCTCGACGAGTTCCAGGACACCGACCCGATCCAACTTCGGGATCGCGGTGCGCCTGGCGGCCGCTCCCGACGACCCCGCGCAAGAACGCGAATGGACCGAACTTCGTGCCGCTCCTCGGCCGGCTGTTCATCGTCGGGCGACCCGGCAGTCGATCTGCCCGGTTACCGCCGCGCGCGGCATCGCCCAAGTACCTCCGCTGCCGCGACCAGGTCGAGGGTGCCGACCGTGCCACGCTTCGAAGGCGCCAGCCTCCGATCGTCGGGGCCTGTGATCCGATGGGTCAACCATGGCTTCGGGCAAACTTCGGATCAGAAGCCCAGCCCGACACGCAGCCCGCGTACCAGCCGCTCGGCGCGCATGCCGTCCGCACCATCTCGCAGGCACGGCTCGGTGAGCCCCGATCGGCGTCGGCGAGCAGCGCCGACCTCCGGTGAGCAACGGGCGAACGCCGAAGACCTGCGCTGGCGCGAGGCGGCCGGCGCCGCCGACGCTGTGGCGACGGCCTTGCACGAACGGTGGCTCGTGACCGACCACGAGCACGCACGGGCTGCGCCGCTGCCGGCCGGGCGACGTGACGATCCTGCTCCCGGCGCGCACATATCGCTCGCCGCGCTCGAGGCGGCGCTGGTCGCGCAGACATCCCGCACCGGGCCGAGAACAGCTCTTCGGTCGCGCACGACCACCGAGATCCGCCACGTGATGCTGGCGTTGCAAGCCGCCGACGATTCCACCGACGAGTTGGCGCTCATCTCGGCGCTCCGCTCAGGTCTGTACGGCTGCAGCGGCGCCGAGCTGTTCGACTGGCGATCACGCGGCGGGTCGTGGTCGATCTGGCGTCAGCCGCCCGATGCCTCTGGTCAGGGCATCCAGTGGCGGCGGCGATCGCCCACGTCCGCTCGCTCGCCGAGCGGTCGACGTGGTGTTCGCCGGCCGACCTGATCGCGGCCCTCGTCGAGGAGCGGCGGCTGAGCCGACGCCGCGCCCGATTCGCACGATGCGCGACGCCTGGCGCCGGATCAGGTGCGTGACCGAGCAGGCCCGCGTCCTGGAGCGACGCCGGCGGTCACGGCCTCCGGCGCTACCTCGGCCTGGAAGCGACTGCAGGGGGCCAGAGCCGCACCGCCGACACCATCCTCCCCGAGCACGACTACGACGCGGTCCGGATCATGACGATCCATGCCGCCAAGGGTCTGGAGTTCCCGATCACGGTCGTCAGTGCCTCACCACGGCGCCGATGGGGCAGTCAGCCAATTCCGTCGCCCGGGTCGTGGACGATCGCCAGCCAGGCACGGCGACGAAATCTACGACGACTTCAAGCCGATCGACGAGCAGATGAGCGATGCCGAGCGGCGCCGCCTGCTCTACGTGGCGTGCACGATCGACCATCTCGTCGTCTCGCTCCACCGTGCGCCGCCTAAGCCCGACGTCGCCGCCAACCGCATGCCGAGCGCCACGCTGCTGGCGTCGGCGGGGCAGTGCAGACAGCGACCGGCGCCCACGAGCTGGCTGCCAATCCGGGCGGCTTCTGCGATCCCGCGGTTGGCCCCCGAGGAACTCGAGTGGAGCGACGTCGCGTATGGGAGGTGAGCGCACGGCGCGCCTCGCCGTTGCCGGGCGCCGCTCACGGTCAGCGCGACACGCCTCGCCGAGGATCTGGCGTGGAGCGACCCCGGCGCGGCAGCCGACGAAGGCCTTCCGCGTGATGCCGTCGACCTCGGTTCCCGCCGTGGCAGCGGCGTTACGCACCGCCGTCGGCAGCGCCGTCCACGGCACACTGCAGTTCTGCGACCTGCGCACGGCCTGACATCGACGGTCTGGCTGCCGGCCAGCAGATGGAGGGCATCATCGGGCTCGAGGCTTCGGTCGCCGCGCTCGCTCGCTCGGCGCTCGGCGCCGGCCGTGCGGCGGCATTGACGGCCGAACATCACCGGGAGCTGTTCGTCGCCGCCCCGGTCGGCGACCGCGGTTCGAGGGATACGTCGACCTGCTCGTGCGCACCGATGACGGATATGTGATCGCACGACTACTAAAGACCGATGCTTGGCGGCAGGGAGAGCTGACCGCTGAGCGGATCGCTTCGCCACCGGCGCCAGCTCGCGGCCTACGCGCTTCGCACTCGAGCACGTCACCGGTGTGAACTGATCGTCGCTGAGTGCTCGTCCACTCGCCGGGCGACCGGCGACGCCGAGCAGATCGAACTCGACGCATACCCGGAGGCGGTGGCCGAGTTGCCGCGATGGCTGCCGGCTGAGGCCGCTCGCGCTTCGGCGGCCGGTGTGCACCACGCTGTGGTAAGAAGCCCCGAGATGTTCAACCGGAACGTCGCCAGCAGGAAGATCACGCCCACCGGGCAGACCGCATCGGCACGAGCACGGCCCCCAGGATCCGCACCCTCGAATCGAAGAATGGCTTCAACGCCGGCTGCGACCGGGGTGCCGTCGAGATGAAGGGTTTTTCATCGGGTTCTCGAAGGTGGGGTAATTGACGTCGCCTCGGAGACCTGATCACCCGTCGCCGCCGAAGTTGGCGATCACGGGCGTCACTGCGACACGAGCAGGCCGAGGTCGGGATCGACGGGCGCCGAAACCAGACAGCGATCGCCACCGTGCAGCATACTGCGTGCCGAGGCCGTACCGGACGTCGATCTCGTTACCCGATGCGAACGGCGCCGCCTCCGCCCGGCGCGGATCTGCTCGATCTCGAAGCGCACCGAGCGGAAGTCACGGTCGACGACCTTGCCCACGAACACGATGTGCGGCAAAGGTGGCGCTGCAGCCCTCCGGCACCGGCACGAGCGGCAACGTCACCGGCGGCTGCTCCTCTCTCCGTGCCGCCGCCGATGACACCCGACTCCGGCTCGGTGGCACCACCTTCGGGAGGTACGGACGTGGGTGGCGGCGCGGTCGTGTCGGGCGGCTGCTGGGCGTGCGCAGGATGCGACAGCGCCAGCGCCGCTGACGCCATCACCACACCGAACAGCGCGCGCCGCACGACACGAGGGTACCCGTGCTCCTCCGGTCCAGAATGGGCACGAACCCGCCAGAACGCCGACTCGTGGTGGGTGAGCGTGACGCCATCGATGGCGATCACGTCGAACCGCACGTCGACGTCCCCGAGGTCGCAGCGGCGAGCCACGCCGCGAGCGCCCTGACGCGCCTGCTTATGCACCTGGTATCGACGGCGTGGCGGCGCTGCCGTAAAGCCTCCGAGAGTGCTTTGACCTCGCAGAAGACGACCTGCCGTCACGGAAAAGCACGAGGTCGGTACTCGCCCGGCAGCGCCCGCAGCGGGGAGCGCCAGTTGCGATCGGCGATCTCGAACCCCATCGACCGGTAGTGCGCGGCGGCACGGGCTTCACCCCACCGTCCGCGAACGACTCGCCATGTTGGGCACGGCACACTCCCTGCGCGGACGAATTGCGGTCACGGTTGTCCGGGCGTGCTGAGGCGATCAGCGATCAGATTTCCGCGTTTTCGCTGACCTTTGGCGGCCTTACCCACCCGGTCGCTAGGTAGTACAGCTTGGCGCGGCGGACGTCGCCACGCTTGACGACCTCGATCTTCGACACCGTGGGGGCAGGCAACGGAAGGTGCGCGCTCGACGCCGACGCCGTAGCTCAGCTTTCGGCGCACCGTGTACTGTCCCCTGCAGGCCGCTGCCCTGACGCCGGATCACGCTGCTCCTGGAACACCTGGACGCGTTCTTGCCGCCCTCGACCACGCGGACATGCACCTTGTTCTCGTCACCCGAAGGAAGAACCAGGGATGTCGTCGCTAAGCAGCGACCGGTTGTCAACGAGGTCGGTCGTCTTCACATCGCGTTCTCTCAGATCGGGCCCGGTACTGCAGTCACGAAGGGGCTTGTCAAGGATGGGACGGGTGGGAACTCTTTCCAACAGGTCATGCTCCCTCGAGCAATACGTAACTGAACGAAGCGGCCAAC
>ERZ1370068.1186-contig-11082_pt1 | contig 43822 bp, 65 predicted proteins | sample MGYA00561227_ERZ1370068 | MGnify/ENA primary metagenome ERZ1370068 (study PRJEB38410, sample SAMEA6850437) | metagenome | study: Metagenomic assessment of the ecological functions of the soil: analysis of the soil microbiota associated with the...
CCTCGGTATGCTTCGTTCGATTACGTATTGCTTGAAGCCGGGAGAAGTTTTCAATTCGGTTAAATCCGAACGGTCCTTCACAGCTACTTCGTGCTGAATTTCCGGGCATTTGCTAATTGATCGCGGTGCACGGGCGCTGCGCAAATGGCGAGTTCGGATATCGAAAACGTTTTCAGGCAAAATTTCCCCGCTTGTCTGTCAGACGGTCATAACTGCATCGTTGCACGGCGGCAGTACAGGATTCGTCAGATTCGCGCCAGAACCTTCTCCGGGATGCTGCGGGCAGCGACCAGGTCAGATGGGGAGAGATGGCTATAGGTGCCGCGGGACCGGTTCCGCATTCACTGCGCCGCCGAACCAGCACCAATGCCGTTCGTTAGATCCGCTTGAAGAGTGGAGGGGTATGTAATGTCGCAATTTCTGCGCAGTTCGTGAATCGCGCAGCCGGCCATTCAAGAGTCGTCGGTGTTAGCTCTCTCTTCGCCCGTCGTAGTGCCTGAGATGCGATCCAGTCAACATTGCGCTGGCAGCCGAGTCGCCGTCGATTTCGGCCCAAACGAAGACAATCATCGATTGTTCTTCGGTAAAGCCCGGCGCGCACGCTCACCGCCGCTTCGGGGACCCGCAGCCAGTGACGATCCAGGTGTTGCAAAGGCGTTGCGACCAGCTGTCCAATCGTCATCAGGAACGATGATGTCCGGATGGGGAGCGGCCCGGTTGTCATGCGTCGTGAAAGCGGATCTGGTGGCGGATTCGTGTTCGGCTGCGACAGATTGTGTTGGCGCGTCCAGATTGGCCGGCAGCTACGGGTGGCCCCGGGAGACGCGCCGACGGGTGAGACCTATGGCATCGGAGTGTGACGATGACCGGAGGCTCAGGGCGCATCCGCGGTTTCCTCAAGATCGGTGGACTTTCGCGCTTCGTAACGATTCCAATCGTCGAAGTGGACGGGCGTGTGGCCGCGGCTCACTCAAGCAACGGCGGTGGGATCCGTATGAACGATCTTTCGGTCAAGCACCGGCGCGCAATCGAGGACATTGGCAGTGAAGGCGCATCTTGTTGATGCGCGGACAACTATCGTCCATGACATCAAAGCCCGCGGGGATTGTACGTCGGCGCCGAAATTACGGTGATGGCGACGCTTCCCCGCCCGCGCCAGCATCGAGATTCTGAAGACGAGCGGGTCCGAGGAACGCCGGTTGCGGGAGGGTATCAACACAGGGAATCCGTCATGGGACGGCGACAATTCGATCCATCCATAGCGAAGTCCGCGAGAGCCGGCAAGAGTGGAAGTCCCATCGAACCAAGTCAGACTATCGGCGTACTCAGAGGATCAGCAACTTCGCTTGCGGGACCGTCTAAGATCTGCAACTGGATCTGGACGGCAACCGGCCCGACCACGAAGTCGCATGCCATGGACGTCGAGATGGCCCGAGATGTCCGAGGAAGGGGCCGTTCGAGGCGCCAAGATCTGGTACAACGTCATTGTGAGCGCAGGTGGGTTGCTGGCGTCGGTACGTGGCAAAAGTTTTCTTTGGCAGTAGCATTGGGCACGCGCTCAGGACGGCACGCGAAGAGAGCCGATTCCGTCTATCTTCAGCGCTTAACCGCAGATTGTCAACTCGCGCCAGAGCGCGATCGGCCTCGAACCGCGATGTTGGCGAGAGTTCACGTCGCGTTTCGACATCACCTGGCAGGACGGGGAGAGGCTCAATCCTGATAGCCCGATCTGCGCCGTGAGTCCAGAGCTGATGGCGCAATCCTGGTCGGCGCGAGTCACACGAATGGATTTTGCTGACCCGGGTTCGCACCGGAACTTCCGCTTCCGAAGAGGTCGTGGTCCGGCACTGGAATCAAGGCAGCAATTCACCTTTCCACCGGCAACGATTTTGACGGCGTGCCTGGGCCCTGGGAGGGGTTCCGCCCGACCAGGGTGCCGTCGAGGCTAACTGACGGCGACTCCTGAATCACTCGCCCGTCGGCCGAGCCACCTGTCCGAACGTTTGGCTGGCTCTCAAGTTCAGGCGGTGCCTGGTAACAGCACGGGGTGCCGCCTTTCTTCCCCCGGCTCAGGTGCGCGCACCTCTCCCTATGCTCGGTGGCGGAGTCGAGATTGTGCTTTTGCCAGTGCGAGACACCGCATCCTGCAGGGTTGGAGAGGTGCGTCAGCCCGGATCGCATGTCGCAGATCGGGCTTGCGTCAGTCGCTGCTGCATCGTGTCGTCGAATCATGCTGTCGCGCAGCAGAAGCGACAATCGCGGTGATTGACTTTCGGCGACACATGGGAGACTCAGATCGGCCCGCGATTGTGCGGCGCTTGGTTGCCGGGTCGTCTACGGAGCCGTGCTCCTGCGAGTGAAAAAAAGGTCGCCCTCGCTTGCCAGCGCGGACCGGGCACGGGGCGACGGCGGCTGGCCGAGAACGGCGCAGGCGCGGCGGGGATAGTCGTCATTCACGCTGGTGCCTTAGCCGTACCAACAACGCGGTAATCGGGGCACCGGGAAGTGGCGCAAGGGCTGGGCAACCACGGCGAGGCAAAATCGTTGGTGGTTCGCAGTCGGTGCCTGGCACAGAGCGGGGCCGGACGGATAGCGTAATATCCGCAGAGACATGCTGGAAACCTCGAGTGCCGAGATATGAGTCCAGCGCTGGAACCGGAAGCCAAGGTGGTCAAGGCGTTTGCGACCCAGGGTCGCCAGAGGTGCTCGATGACCCGCTGGCCGCCGGCTGGCGAGCCGGTGCGACTGATTCCACTCGCGTCGAACAGATCGCGGCGCCCGAAAGCAGCGAAGTGGCTTACGCGCTGGGTGGGATTAGAATGGGATGGGAATGGACGGTGGATGTCGTGCGCCATTACGGCGCGAGATCGAACGCGACACCATGCTGGAAGATCGATCACCATGGATCCCGCTCGTCCAGCGATCGTCCAGACTTCGTGGGGGTTTTATTCCGGCGCAGCCAGTAACTGGGCATGCCACCACTGGGGCGAAGTCAGGTTGCGGGTGATCTTTGACGCTTCGCGTGAACTTGCCGAGATGCCAGGGCCTGCCCGGAATCGTGACGAGAACATGCCCCTAGTCCGGCCGGCGGCGCCTCTGCCCCACGGGTCACGTGAGTTCCGCCGGCACATGGCACTCCGGAGCATCCAACGCAATGTTCGAGTTGTGCCGGTCAAGCTTGCGTGCCGGGGCATATCCGAGGCAAGCGCTAGCATGAGACTCTATTTCCACCCGTCTCCACTGGTCGTGAAGCGGCCTGTCGTCCTTTTCGCGCGAGGATAGCGGATTGACCTCGACTACCAGTTGGTTGGCCTGGTCGCCGGCGAGCGCTGCCGCGGCGTCACTACGGGAGACCACCATCCGCGAGGCGGAGGCTTGTGCCGGTGCTCGGAGCGGCGATTTCCGGCTGGCGGAGAGTTTCGGCGATCCTGAAAGTATCGCGCGGAAACCCGAAGGTGGATTCGCCCGCCTACCCCAGCGGAGGATCTGCAGAAACGCGCGTCGAACGTGGGCGAGATGATCGGACCGCAGCTCAATACCCGGTTTCTAATCGCGACTTCGGCCACGGACTCGTCTATCCGCTGAATTTTCACCGCTTTCCACAAGCGGCGCGAGCGATGAAGCCGGGGCCCGGCGGAGGCGATCAGAGTGGGGCGGGGACAAGAGCGAAGTTCTGGCGCCGGAGCTCGCGGTCGACACCTGCTTGAGCACAAGTGCGTGGGGCAACGAGCTGGCAATTGCCGACCTTCACTGGGCGCCGGGATCTGTCTCGATCGGCAGAAGTCACTGCCGTGCGAATTGCGCCAGTACCCGGACTGTTGCGCGCCGCTGGCAGCGTCGATGAAGGCGCGACCCAGCTGGGCAAAGGCGAGACGAAGCATTCATGGAATGATCGTGGCTGCGAACAAGCCGCCGCCTCGTTCGGTAATCCAGTCTGAATCGCCAGGCGGAGAGCAGAAATTACTCGCTTTTTTATCGGCTGGCTGATCCTGCTGGTCGTCCTTTGCTGGCCGTTGGCGTTGCCTTTGGCCCGCCAGGTCCTGTGGCCAAATCGGTGTGGCATTTGATCCTCAGCTGTATCATCATTCCGCTGGCTGGTCGGCATTACCCTCAGAAGCGATCTTTGCGCTGCTCAAAGCCGATTCTACTGTTGCACTGCCCGCGCGCTCCGGATCACAGGCCGACATCGCGTGACGGGTCAGCCGGGCTTTCTCCGCGCTTGCGTGGCGATCATCGAAACTGCTTTATGGCGGCTTCGAACGAGGCGAAATTGGCACGGCAAGTCGCTCCGCGGTGGGTTCGTCACGCAAAGTCGGGTTTTGGTCGGAGACTGGCATACGCTCGGCGGGAGAATTTCTCATCAGCTGCCCTGATGAGTAGCGTTGCCTCCACGGCCGAGACGCCGAAACGACCAGGAACGTCAAATCGACGAAGGCTGAACCAACACGCCGCCGGCCAGCGCGCCGCCAAAAAGCACCGACCACAAATGCGCCTCGGTGGGCAGGACCTGAACTACACCGCGACCGTCGGCTGGTTGATTCTGAAGACGCAAAAGGGCGGCGAGCACGACAAGGATGGAAAGGACGGCGAATAAGCGAGGAAAAGCCGGTGCGCGATTCGGCTATACGGCCTACACCCTGACGGCGTCAAAGATCCCGCGCACCAGCCTTTGCCTTCAACGGCGGACCAGGCTCGGCATCGATCTGGCTGCACATGGGCGTGCTCGGGCCGCGGCGCGTGGTCGTCAACGGCGGCGGCTACGCGCCGCCGCCGCGCCCGCAACCGGCTCGTCGACGAATACAGCATCCCTCGATGCGAACCGACATCGTGATGATCCGATCCCGGTCGGCTTTCCGGTTTCAGCAAGCCGCTGGGCGATGCCAAGGGCACGGACTTCTGGGGCGTGGACCAGGACATCGAAGTCCGTCGGCGTCATTCATCAAGCGCTACGTGCACGGAGAATGGCCGGTGGGGCTCGCCGAAGAAGTACGTGCTGGGCGAGAGGCTATGCGCTGGCGGCGTCAGGAGCGCAGGGCTTGCCGAACTACCACTGCAGTCAGCCTCGGCGCCATGAGCCTGAACGGCCTGATCCTGATTCCACGCCGTTTTTCAGCCTGGCGACCGGGGAGCGACGGCATCGGCGTCGACCTGCCGCACATTAGCTACCTGCCCGCTTTGCGGCGACGGCGCGCGGTATCTACGACGCGTCGATCGCCGACAAGCCGGCGTCAGCTCGAGGCCTACGTCGCCGGCGTCGAGCGATTTAGCCTACGACAGAATACGCGCCGGCGCTGCTGCAGGGTTATTCGCAATCCCGGCCGAGGAGAGGCGGGCGCTGGCCGTGAAAGCTCGCGCGCTACACCGGCACGACGGCGGAGATTCTGGCAGCGGGCCGACCTGCGCGTGAGTCACGCGCAGTTCCTGCAGGGAACTGCTGCGCAGTTCGCGGACTGATCGCCGGCCGGATCGACGCGCGTTCGCCGGACCTCTCCCGCTGCAGCCCGCTCAACGACGTCATGGACTACGACCCGTTCTTCCCGGCGATCGGGCCTGGCGTTCACGGCGGGTTTCCAGCAGTACCTGCACTCCGGAGCTGAAGTTCGACGAAGACGGACGAGTACGCGGTATTCAGGCGATCTGTTCAAGGTCTGGGACTGGAAGCATGCGCAACCGGGCGTGAGCGGCGACGACTTCCCGCGGGTGCCGATGCCGAACACGCTGCCGGACCTGGCGATGGCCATGACCATGAATCCCGGGCTGCACCTCCTCGTCGAGCAAGGCATGCGACCTGGCGACCCCGCGTTCGCCCTGGTACAACCTCGACCACTGCGCCTGACCCGGAAGCGAGGGCGCCGCGTGAACTAGCGAAGCCGGGCACATGATGTACATCAATACGCCGCCGCCCGGAAATTCGGGAAGACGTCGTCGGATTCATCCGAAAAACAGACCGGCTTTAGGGGCAGACCGCATGTGAGCCGCGTCACACAATCGCGTGTGGCTGTCCGCGCCCGTCCCCGATCAATTGTAAAATTGCTGGCATCGTAGCAATTGTCCCTTTTCGAACAATGAATGTGGGCTCGTGAAGGATAAAACGCTGAATTCGGACTGCATCGCCTCAGGCCGCAGTGGCGCAACGGATCCTCGCATTGCTGCTGTTGGGCGCAGGAGCCTTGCAGGGGGTTTGCGGCCGCGCAGACTGCCGATTTTGAAAAGCAAATTAGCGCGTTCGAGCGGCTTGACGTGAATTTCCGCCTTGAGCGTGCAATTGTGGTGGTGGGGAGCTCGACGATCCGCCTGTGGACCAGCGTCCTGCTGACCTGGCCCACTGGAAATCATCCCGCGCGGCTTCGGCAGCAGCACGGCAGATGACCTCGATTATTACCTGGATCGGGTCGTATTTCCTTACGCGCCGCAGTGATCGTGATCTATGAGGGGCGACCATGACCTCCAGATCGGGCAGACGCCTGAGCAGGTCATTGCCTTCATGACGCAGTCGTCCAGCGCATCGGGATCGCATTCCCTGAAACGCGTCTTTACCTGATTTCCGTCAGAAGTGAAGTCCAAAATTCTGGGGACTCTGGCCGCAGTCGGTCGTGCTGAACCAGATGATTGCCAACCTGTGCCTGCAGACTCCCCAGTGCACCTATATCGATGCGGCATCCGCGCTGCTCAGCAGCAATAGCAGAAGAAGTTTGTGCCAGCTATTACCGTGGGGACAAGATCCATCTCAACGATGTCGGCTACCAGATCTGGACGGCAGTGGTGGACCGGTTCTGATGAGCGGCGAGGCGGCGGAAATCGCCTGAACTTCGTAGCGACGATGTCGGAGCCGTCGCGATTCCGGTTCGCTGACATCAGGGTCGGCAGCATGACCGTCGAAGGATCCCGGAGCGGGCTTTGTCGGCTCGAATGACGGCTTCCATTTCGCATGGAGGCAGCTCACCAGGAACGGCAGATCAGCTCGCATCGCGAGTCCAATGATCGCAAGCGGCGGCCCGATGGCGGGTGTCATGCTGCGCGAGCGGTTGACGGCCGGAGCACGGCACGCGTTTGCGTACGTTTCCCCCGGGGGCGGAGCAGGGATGCTATTCCGTTCGGTTGCGGGCACCGATGCGTTGCCGGGGGAGCCGCGCCGCGAGTCGACACGTCGCTTCATACTGGTTGAAGATCGTTCGTAAGTCGGGCACGGTCATCTGCTATCTGTCCGCCAATGGCATCAGCTGGACGGAATGCGGCAGAAAGACAATTACGGGACTCAAAGAGACGCTATGCGTCGGCGCAGCAGTGCGCAGCGCGGTGGACGGGGAAACCTCGACCGCCGCTCGACAACGTATACATCCACGGATCTACTGCATTTCCGTCGCAGTAGCTGCCGACGCCTGGCTCGCCCAGGCGCGTCGTTCGCGACAGGAATCCTGATTGGAAGAAGAGCCCCGGCGCATCGCGTCCGGGGCTCTTTGATGAGCATTCCTGAAGAACAGGCTTACGCGGCAAGCGTCGCCTCATCAGCAGTGCACCGAGGCCCAACAGCAACTCGAACACGCCGGTTGCTCCACCACCACCACCACCACCGCCGCCGCGCCATTCTCGGCGCGAGTCGTCTCGTCGTGAAGGTAGCGGCAAATCCGCCCACAGTCAGTGCTCGTCTTCGACGTTGACGGCTGACCCACGACGCCGTTTGACGAACGCAGACCGTCTGGCCGTTGTCGATTGTTCCGGACTACGCGTAAAGTCGGTCGTACAGCCGATCCGAATAACTGCCCTGGATGACGCTGATGTGCGCCGGAACCTCGGGCCAGATCGTCGCGGCATTGGAGGATGGAGTTCGCACTGGGCGTCACGTTCGTCTGGGAGGGTAAACGTAAAGGCGTCGGGCGTCGTATTGCAGGTTCGGCGCTGGCGTGAAATTGGCACTCGCCTGAGTTTGACCGGTAATGACCTTCACCTTCAATACATGTTCAGCGCAGTCGCTGATGTCATTGTCGAAGGTGATCAGGTATTCACTGGTGAGCAGCAGCGACACGGAAGTGTATGCATCCGCGATGTCCTGATCCGTCGGGGCGAGGAAGCAGCCCGCCGGTATCGATCGCGAGGTCGCCCAGGAGGTCAAGTGCGTCCTGGTCGGGATTGCCCACGCCGATCGTGAAGATCGGATGCTATTGCTGCTAGCCGACCCGATCACATCATCGGAAGTACTGGTCGAATGCGTATCGATGCCATCCGTGACCAGGATGACGGCCTTCGGGCCGTCGGGAAGCGTGGCCGTCGCAAACTGGTCGACGCGCCCAGGTTGGTCGCGTCGAGGATGGCCGGGCCATCGCCCGGATAGTCGGCCATGACCGCATCTTCGAGGGCGCAGTTGTCGGCTTTGATATCGGTGAACGGCACGACAACACTCGCGCCGCTCGAGTTATTGAACTTGATGATCGCCACGTTATCGCCGACGCGCATTGCATTGATGAACTCTATGACGGCGGTCTGTAGCGCGGCCAGGTAGTTGTCGGTCACGCTTGACGACAGTCCATCACGAAGACGACCGAGGCCATATTCCTGGTTCAGATCGACGCCGGACATTGGCGTCCAGTCGCCCGGCTGCAATGTCACAGGGACACCGTCCACCAGACTTTGAGAGAAATCTGGCGCATTCAGGCTGGTTACCGGAGCGCCGCCATTGTCCGGTCACCCGCACGAAGGCACGGATCAGGTCAAAGTAGCGGTTTGGCTCGACACGCAAGGGAAACGTTTGCCAGCGCCGGGCCGGCCATCGCCTGGCGATCAGGAACCTCAAGCGAAAACCAGCGAGCAGCGCAGGAATTGAAATGTCATTTTGCTACCTATGCAAATTTTCATTTCCCATTCTATAGCTCGCTGGTGTGGAAGCCGGTATTTTGTTTGAAATCCGCCGACCTGGCACAAGGCCCCAAGCCAGTCTCGGACTGTGAGAAATGGTCACATAAATCCGGTGCCCGCCGAACCAGTTCATGTAGCCATTGGCTGACAGACCTGCAGTTCCCCTCGACTCCCAGAATGTGAGCATCGCCTGCCACTGGCAGGATGAAAACAGCGTGACAGCTGCCAATGCAAAAACGACCAGAAGCTGACTGCGCTTTTTTGGTGACAGCGATGCTGCGGAGCGTGCCTTTCAGGTATGCGTCGACCTCGGCTGGGTGGGCCAGATCAACGTCGTCATTTCCGAGGCGTGACACGCAAGCGATTGTTGTTGGAGCACGACGACGCAAGTCGAACCTCACGGGCGCAAAGGCGGGCAGCTTGGCGGGCCGGCGGGCAGGCGCGTCGGATTCTGTGAGCAATCCTTGCGGCAGTCGGCGCCGCTGTCGTAATTCGGCAAATCGGTTTCACAGTGGTCCCATTGCGGTTGCGTTAACGGCCGCAGGCGCGGCGAGCGCCACGGCGGGAGCCTCATCAGCGCACTCTCAATTGGGGTGTTCCTGCAGACGAATCCGTGGTACGAATTGAGAATCAAGAAGGCGATCCTGATCGTATTGAACAGCCTCCGGAGAGGCGACGCGCGCGAGATTGCGGACGCCTGGACCAGACTCGGCGGTCAAGACCTCCACTACGGATAGTGGCCCTCGATATGCTGCCGACCCTCGCCGACATCCGGCAGGCGCGTTCGCGCCTCGCCGGCATTGCCCTCAGGACGCCGCTCGTTCGCCTCAACGTGCACGATCGCGCCCGGCGGAGATCTGGCTGAAGCTCGAAAACCTGCAGCCGATCGGCTCGTTCAAGATCCGCGGCGCCGCAAATGCGATGGCGAACATCCCGCCGTTCGCAGCTCGCACGCGGCGTACGTGACGCGCATCGGCCGGGCAACATGGCGCAGGGCGTCGCCTGGTGCGCGCGAGGATGCGACGGATTCCCTGCACGCGTGATCGCGCCGGATACCGCTCCGGTCGCCAAAGGTCGCCGCGATCGAGCGCCTCGGCGGGCGTGTCATTCGCGCGCCGTTCGAGCGGTGGTGGCAGACATTTCAGGATCGCGCCTATCCCGGCATCGACTGCCGCGTTCATCCACGCATTTGACGACCCATTCGTGATGGCGGGCAACGGCACTATCGGACTCCGAGATCCTCGAGGACTTGCCGGACATCGACGCGGTCGTGATCCCCTGGGGCGGCGGCGGCCTCGCGAGCGGGATCCGGCGCCGCGATCCGCGAGTCCGCACCCGGTTGCCGCGTGTTCGCGGCGGAGTGCGATACGGGCGCACCGCTCGCGGCGGCGCTCGCGGCCGGCGCACCGCTCACGGTCGACTACCGGCCGTCGTTTGTGGACGGGATTGGCAGCAGGTCGGTCTTTCCGCAAATGCTCGAACGTGCGCGAGCCGTAGTCGACGGTTCGCTCGTTTCGACGCTCGAGGAAATCGGCGCCGCGCTCAGGCTGTCTGCGCCGAGCAGAAACCACGTCATTGCCGAGGGTGCCGGCGCCTGCAGCATCGCGGCCGCGCTCTCGGGCCGCGCGGGCGGCGGCAAGGTCGTCTGCGTCGTTTCCGGAGGCAACATCGATGCCGACAAGCTGGCCGGAGCTTGCTGGATGGACGCCTGCCTGCGTGATGCGGCTCATGCGCTAGCATCGGCGCGCTGCGCCTGCGTGGCGCTGAAGTGCGGAATGGCAGGCATGCGAATAAACGTCGGCAGGACAATCCTTGCACTCCTGAGCGGATTGGCAGCCTGACGGCCTGCACTGCCGCGCCGCGCTTCAACGTGACATTCCCGGAATCCCAGAGTCAGCGAAGCGCTGTCGGGACGCTCTGCTGCTCATCGTCTCGCCGGCTGTGGATGGCGAGCCCACTGAGCCAGGTGATCTGGGACGACGATGCGATCCCGTTTTTCGCCGTCGACGTCGAGAACTGGAAGCCGGGCAAGCGCCAGGTGATCGACGCCAAGACGCCGGGATTCCCGGTCCGCTCGCTTGAGGATCTGCCTGAAGGCGACTACCGCGTGCAGGCCGTGCTGAACCGCTACGAAAGATTCACGCTCGAGGACGGCCGCATGCTTCTCGCTGCCGCCTGACAAGGGCGAAGGGCAGGCCTGGAACCGCAAGCCGGGCAATCTTTATTCGAAGGCCGCAGTCGGTTCGCACTCGAGCCGCGCGTGGACGCAGCCGCGATCAACCTCGTTCTCGACCAGGCGATTCCGCCGATCGCGCCTTTCTGAATCCAGGCAGTCCAAGTACACGCGCTACCTGCGCATCCGCAGCGAGCGGCTGTCCAAGTTCTGGGGTCGCGATGTTTTCCTCGCGGCCTGGGTGCGCCTGCCCTGGGGATTCGACGAGCATCCCGGAGGCCCGCTATCCGCTCGTGATCGCGCACGGGCATTTCCCGGCCGAACTCGGATGGGTTCCGGGAAACGCCGCCGGACCCGGAACTCAAGCCGGAGTACAGCAAGCGATTCCAGCTCGAGGGCTATAACCGGATCCAGCAGCAGTACGCCGTGGCAGTCCCAGCAGGACTGGATTACGACGGGTTTCCGCGCGTGCTGCTGGTCGAGATCCAGCACCCGACGCCGTATTACGACGATTCATACGCCGTGAATTCGGCCAACAACGGTCCCTATGGCGACGCGATCCAGTACGAACTGATCCCCGCGATCGAAAGAGAGTACCGCGCACTCGGCACCGGCTGGTCGCGCTTCGTCTATGGCGGCTCGACCGGCGGCTGGGAAGCCAATGGCCGTGCAGATGTTCTATCCGCGACGATTACAACGGCGCCTGGATTGCCTGCCCGGACCCGATCGACTTCCGCCACTACGAGCAGGTGGACATCTATAAGGACCGGAACGCCTACGTCACGGCGAATGCCTACAAGCGGACGCCGCGACCCGCGCACCGCAACTGGCTCGGTCACGTGGACGCGACGGTCGAGGAGCAGAACCGCTACGAGTCGACCCTTGGCGCGCACGGCCGTTCGGGCGACCAGTGGGGACGCGTGGGAATCGGTCTTTTCACCCGCCGGGTCCCGACGGCTATCCGCGGCGCATCTGGAATCGGGAAACCGGCGAGAGTCGATCCCGTGACCGCGGCCTATTGGCGCGAGCATTACGACCTTTCCGAACATCCTGCGCCGGAACTGGCCGACGCTCGGCCCGAAACTCCGCGGAAAGCTCAGGATCTATGTGGGGGACATGGACAACTACTACCTCAACAACGCGGTTTACGGTGTCGAGGAGTTCCTGAAGAACGCCGACCCGCCGGCCGGATGCGTTGGTGGACTATGGCGACCGCGCCGAGCATTGCTGGAATAGGCGATCACACGCGCGCAAACGCCTACTCGCGGTTGCGCTACCCGCAGATGGTCCTGCCCTGGGTCGTCGAGCGGATTCTCGACACCGCGCCGGCAGGCGCCGACGTCGACAGCTGGCGGTACTGAGATGACACAATTCTCTTCGCCACTGCCTGCCCAGCCGCCGCGCTTGGCCGGCGGCGCTCGCTGCCTGCTCGACGAATCCCGTGACCGGCAAGAACGAGCTGATGCTCGTCGGCGAAGGCACGGAGCTCTCGATCGGCGAGAAGAACTACGCGCCGATGCGCCAGTCCGAGGGCGGCGATTACTCGCTCGACCCGGCGTTGACGAACTATGTGCAGCGCGTCGGCAATCGCCTTGCGGCCGTGAGCGACCGCAAGTTGCCCTATGAATTCGTGGTGCTTGAACAACACGATTCCGAATGCCTGGGCATTGCCCGGCGGAAAATCGCGGTCAATCGCGGGCTCCTCGGTGCAGCTGAAATCGGAATCGGAGCTCGCGGCGGTGCTCGGTCATGAAATCGTGCATGCGGGCGGCCCGTCATTCGGCGCAGCAGAGTGAGCCAGGGCATGCTGTTGCAGGGCGGGTTGCTCGCCGCGCAGGTCGCGAGCAGCGACAGCGACTACGGCAACCTCTACATGGCCGGCGCCGGGCTCGGCGCCCAGCTCCTGATGCAGCGATACAGTCGCGAGAGGCCGAACTGGAAGCCGACAAATACGGCATCGAGTACATGAGCAAGGCGGGCTACGACGTCCAGGGCGCAGTGACGCTCCAGGAAACCTTCGTCCGCATGAGCGCGAAGCAAGGACAGCAACTGGTTCGCAGGGATGTTCGCGAGCCATCCGCCCTCGCAGGAGCGCGTCGACGCGAATCGCAAGCACGCGGCCAAGTATCCGGCCGGCGGCGAACTGGGCACCGAGGCCTTTGCTGCCGCGATTGCGCCGACCCTGAAGTCAAAGCCCGCCTACGACGCCTACGAGGAGGGCCGCAAGGCGCTCAAGAACAAGCACGCGGATGTCGCGCTCGCGAAAGCGGACCAGGCGATCAAGCTCGTCCCGGACGAGGGACATTTCTATGCGCTTCGGGGCGACGCCGACCTCGTGCAGAAGAAGCTGCCATCCGCGACGCAGGCGTACACCGATGCGATCTCGCGCAATGATCCACTTCTTCTATTACTACCTTCAGCGCGGTCTCATCGCCGAGCACGAGCGGCAGGACGCGAAAGCCCGCTCCGACCTCGAGACGCAGCCTGAAGCTCCTGCCGACGGGCGCCGCCTATTACGCGCTCGGAAACATCGCTACGCGCGCGCGCAATCCCGATGCCGCACGCCAGTACTACGCGGCGGCCGCGGGTTCCGGAAGGGAGATCGGGCAGGCGGCAAGCCTCGAGCTGATGCGACTCGAGTTGCCGCAGAATCCGGGAAGTACATTCGCGCGCAGGCCGGCCTCGACTCGCGCGGCATGCTCGTCGTCGCGGTCGGCAATCCGACGCGCGTGCCCGTGGCGGGCCTTGCGATCGCGGTCCAGTATGTCGATGCGCACGGGTCGCATGCGAGACGTGCGCCGCGACTTCAACGGCACGCTGGCGGCGGGACAGCAAGTGCAGGTTGCGACGGGGCTTGGCCCGTTCCAGAGCGCCGACCAGTTCAAGGTCGCAATCGCGTCCGCACGGATTGCGGAGATAATAATGACATGCGCCGCACCGGGCGGCTGGAGCCGCCGAGGCGGGCGCAGTGGCAAGCGTGAACGCTTAGCGCAGCGTCAGGACGAGTTCGCCATCCTCGACCGGAATGCGGTGCCCGGATTGCGGTCCATGCGGACCACCTTCTGGATGCCGTCCAGCTCATAGGTGACGTCGCAGCCTGACTGAACCGAACTCGTGTCGTAGACCACGCAGGCACGATCCGGCGTCGGCCGCTGCCGCTTTGCGGCGTCCGCCGGCTTGGCTGGCCGGCGCAGCCTTAGGCTCCTCAGGTTTCGGCGCAGCCGGGCTCTCACCCGCGGCTTGGCGCTTGCGCCAGCGTCGCCTCGTCGCCGCAGAACCTGCGCGCGGCGTGCGCGTCGTGTTGAACGCGGCTCGACGGAAACGACCGTCGCGTATTGCTGAAGCGGGTTGTAATCGCTTTTCGCGAAGATCGAACCTGCGGCCGCCAGAACGACCGCGCCCACGATGATCCCTTGCCAGTGCTGAGTTATTCACTTTTTATCTCCCTAGAGCGGCCCTTCACTAGCCGCGTAGTCGCGACGTACGACACTAGAGATACCGGCGGCGGGAAAAGACGTTACTCCGCCCCGTCGCGCATCGGCGACGTGGAAATCGCGCCTACGGAGGCGCAATCGGGCTCAGCAGTCGAGTGCGCGGCGCAAGGCGCGTGATGCTGCAACACGAGCTTCAGGTAGGCGCGCTCGCTCACGCCCGCTTTCGCGCGGATGACAGCGAGCAAGGACGCTCGGCGGTCGCGGCGACTCCAGCGGCCCGTTCGCGGCAAGAGCGAGCTACAGGCTCGCCCACTGCTCGAGCGTGCGTTCCTCCCGACGGGCGCAGCCGGCCGGCGCGGAGCCACCTGCGCGCTGCCGAGGTCGCGGCCGCGCTTCGATCCGCAGCCTTGCGTGCTGCGTGAATCGACGCATGCCGCGATTTGCAGCCGCGAGGAGCGCGTGGATCCGTGGCAATCGCGCCGATCGCCCGGGCGCGAGCGAGAAGAAGAGGTAGGAGCGGGCAAGCACGCGCAGCACGCGCTGCGAACTTCGATGCGCGGGATGCCGCGCCTGGCGCGCGTTCTCGAGGCGGAGCGCGTCGCGCGCGGATTTCGCCCGCGGCTCGGAAACCGAAGCGGCGATAGAACCACCAGGCGCCGGATCTCGATGCCCTCGTCGTTGCCGCGTCGCCGAGCTGGTAGGGCTCGATGCTGAAGCTGTCGCAGTCAAAGACGCGGTGAGTCGCCGCGACGAAGCGGGCGAACACCCGCGCGGCGCCGCCGTGACGAGAACGTCTCGAACTGGTTGAAGGAGAGTTCCGCGTGCCGGCCCAGGATGTCGAGCTGGACATAGCCGATCGGCACGCCATTCTGGAGCGTCAAGCCGCCATAGATCGCGGGCAACAACGCGCGCCGCTCGGCCTGCATCCCGACGAAGGCGAAGGCGAGGCCCGCGCCATCGTCAACCAGGAAGGCATCGCGCGGGTTGGCGAACTGGAATACCGCAAGGTCCCGCTCGGCGTCGCCATGGATGCGCGGGCGAGATGGATGAGCGATTCGGCAGTCGGATCGGCCGAGATTGTCGATGCGTCGCGGTTTCCGGAGTGCTTCCGACACGCAGGTCGGGCCTCGCTCCGCGCGGGGAGATGTCCTGGAAATGAATGGCCGACTGTCCCGAAGCGGGCCGTCGTGCGTTCAGGGGTGCTTCCGGCCGGCCTGCAACACGAAAGGCGGGTCGATGCGATCGAAAAATGCCTCGCGCGTCGCGTCATCGCCCGGCATCGCGGCGACCAGTCCGATGAACCAGTCCGCATCCGTCACGGCGCGCGGCCGCAACGCATCGATCACGTCGATTTTCGCGTCCGGGATTCGCCGCAGAAACTCCGCCTGTGCCGGCGGCAGGAGCTGAGGAAGCGCGTCCAGGATCGCGCGTTCATGATCCGCGTCCGCCGCGCTCGATGGAAAGCGCGCCCGGCCAGGTCCGTGAGATCCACTGCGCGCTCGGCCAGAAAAACGGTACGGCGTGTCCGTGCCTGCGATGCCCGTGCCGGCGAGCGCTGCGCGATGCCGCCGCAAGTCGCTGCGATCGCGATAATGCGCGCAGCATGCGGCGTGCCTGTGCCCGCACCCGGCGGTCGTCCGGATAGGCCTCGAGAAACAGGAGCATCTCGTGCAGGCGCTTGACGCCGCCCGCCGTCGGCAGCGGGTCGCGCGCGAGCCAGGCGAGGAGGGCGAGCTTGCGCGCGCCGAACCCGGGTCCGTATTGCTTCCGAGGCGTTCGAGCGAGGCGAGCGCCGCGGCCGCTGTCGGTCGTGCCACGGCTCGATCCCTAGCAGGCCTGCTGCGCTACAGTACTTTCATGCACAGGGACGTTCCCGGCAGGCGGCGCTGCTTGCGATCCTCGCCGCTAAGCCCGCACGCAGAGCCGGCCGAATGCCGGCATGGATGCGGCGGCCGGCGGGCCGCTTCGCACACCTGGCGCTTGCCTGCATCCAGCGCGAATACCCGCAACAAGATCGCGCATGTGCTCGACGGTGACGCCGACGTGCAGCCTCCGCGCTCGCTGACTCCGTTTTCTACGGGTGTTTCGATTGGCATTCCTCAGTCCACGGCCACTGGCTGCTCGCGACGGCTTGTGCGCGAGTATCCAGACGCCGAGTTCGCCGCGCCCGCGCGCGCGGCGCTTGCAATCAGCTTTACGGAAGGGAAGGTGGCCCAGGAAGTCGCCTATCTGCAGGGCGACGGACGAGTCTCGTTCGAGCGACCCTATGCGCGCTCGCCTGGCTCCTGCAACTCACGGCGGAACTGCGCAGCTGGAATGACGCGCGACGCGCAGCGATGGGCGAAGGTCCTGCAGCGCGCTGGAGGCCGAGAGCCGCGAACCGGATCCGCACCTGGCTGCCGAAGCTTCACTATCCGATCCGCGTCGGCGAGCATTCGCAGACTGCATTTGCCTTCGGCCTCATTCGCGACTGGTCGATCGTGTCCGGGCGATACTGCCGATGCGCGACCTGATCGACGAGCGCAGCCGCAGCTACTACACCTCGCAGCGTCTGTCAACTGCCCGCTCGCCTACGCAGGCCGTCCGGCGAGGACTCCTCTCGCCCTGCCTCGGCGGAAGCGGACCTGATGCGGCGGGTGTTGCGGCCTGACAGATTCGCCGCCTGGCTTTCGAAGTTCCTGCCGGGAATTTCGACGAACGAAAGTCAGCGGAATGGCTCGCGCCGGGCATCGTGACGGACCGCAAGGATCCGAAGCTTGCCCACATCGACGGCCTCAACCTGAGCCGCGCCTGGATGTTGCGCGGCATCGAATCGGGTCTCCCGGCCGGCGACTCCGCGCCGCGGCATCGCTCGAATCCGAGGCAGTGGTCCATGCGAATGCGGCGCTGCCGGCGGTCACGGGCGAGCACTACGAGGGCGGGCACTGGCTCGGCAGCTTTGCCGTCTACCTGCTGGGCGCATCCGGTCGCGGGCGATTCCGAGGTAGTCCACCGCGACGCGCGCAGGAGCGAGCGCAGCCCGACTTCGAGCGCCGCCTCGTCAGCATAGAAGAGGTCGATGGTTGTCCGGCGCCGTCGCGGCGTCCTGTCCCGCTGGCGTGACGCCCGACGAAATAAAATACGCTCGGTACGGCGCGCGTGACGTGAGAAATCCTCGCTAACCGTCTGCGTCGAGTGTGCGGACGCCGTCGTCGCCGACGACCGCCTTGAGTGAGCTCGTGACGCGCGCGCTGAGCGCCGGGTCGTTGACGAGCACGGGATCGAACGCCGGCATGATCTCGAAGGGGTTGCGCTCGCGCCGTTCGCGGACGCGATGCCGGAGCAGGCGCGACCATGCGGTCGATCACCTGTTGGCGCATCTCGGGGCTGAAAGTCCGGATCGATTCCGAGCATCGACTGTCGGCGGGATGATGTTGTGGCTGCACGCCGCCGTTGATGGCGCCGACCGCAACGACTGCCGGCAGCTTCGCGATGTCGAGCTCGCGGCTCACGATTGTCTGCAGCGCACTGACGATCTGCGCCGATATGACGATGGGATCCACGCCGAGCCAGGGCCGCGCCGTGGCTCTGCTTGCCGAGCCGACCGTGATCTTGAAGAAATCCGAGCCCGCCATGAACGGGCCCGGGCGCAGTCCGACGGTCGGTATTCAGGAACGACATCAGGTGCAGGCCAAGCCACTTCCGGATGTGCAATGTCGAGAGGCCTTCTTCGAGCATGAGCGGCGCACCGCCGCGCTCGCCCTCAGGCACGCCTTCCTCGGCGGGCTGGAACATGAGCAGGACCTTGCCGGGCGAGGCGGTCCGCATTTTCATCCAGGACTTCCGCCGTGCCCATCAGGATTGCCGTGTGGCCGTCGTGACCGCAGGCGTGCATGACGCCGACGGTGTGACCCCGGAACTCGCCGGTCGCCGTCGACGGAACGGCACATCGGTTTTCTCCGTGACCGGCAGGGCGTCCATGTCGGCCCGCAGCAGGATCGTGGGGCCGGGCAACTTTCCTTCGATCACGGCGACGACGCCGGTATGCGCCATCCTGTCCGCGGCTCGAGGCCGAGCGAGCGCGATTACTCCGCGACTTTCGCGGAGGTGCGCTTCGCGATTTGCGAGTTCGGGGTTGCGGTGAAAATCCCGCCGCCATTCGATGACTTTCGGCCCACGTCGGCCGCTGCCGCGGCGTCGAGCTCGAGCGCGGTGGCTGCGAACGCGGCTGGTGGCGCAAGCCGCCAATGCGAAGGCGTAAGAACGCTTGATTTCATCGGGTCCTCCACGGTTTGCGCGAGTCTATCGCAGCGCCCGGGCAGCCGAGTTGCCACGAACGTGCAAGTTGAGCCGACCCGCCGGCCTGCGGTATCATCCGCGCGGGCCGGGGGCTGGGCGACAGCCACCGCGGTCCGGGCAGCGAGGCCCGGTCGTGGTCCTCGGGTACCCAATGGTCGATCGGAAGGCCCCCTCGCGGGGCCTTTTTTGTTGCCGATCGGGTCGCCGGAAATGGGCCTCGCGCCCATTTTTATTTCCGGGGCGGGTGGAGGCCGGATGAAGGGCAAACTGATCGGCTTGCTGGGGCCGGTGGTGTCCGGGCTCGGTTACGAGCTCGTCGAGATCGAGTGGAGTGCGGCGGGCTCACAACTCGCTGCTGCGCATTATATCGACCGCACCGACGGCGCCGCGGTCGAGGCTCGACGATTGCGAGCGCGTGAGCCGGTCGGTCGGCGCGGTGCTCGAGGCCGAGGACCTGATCGGTCACGAGTACCGGCTCGAGGTCTCTTCGCCCGGCTTTGAACCGGCCGCTGCGGACGGCCGAGCATTTCCGAGCGCTTCGCGGGCAGCGAGGCGCGGATCAGCTGGCGGCGCCCGTCGAGGGACGCCGCCGGTTCAGGGGCCGGCTGGGGCCGTTTGAAGGCGGCATGGTTTCGATCGAGGTGGACCGGAAGGAGTGGAAGTTGCCGCTCTCCGGAATCAGCAAGGCGAGGTTGAGTGGGTTGAGCATGAACAAACAGATCCTGGAAGTCGTCGGAGGCCGTCTCCAACGAGAAGGGCGTCGCACGCGAGATCATCTTCGAGGCGCTCGAGGCGGCGCTGGCTTCGGCGACGCGCGCGCAAGCACGGCGACGACATCGACGTGCGCGTCGAAATCGACCGCAAGACCGGCGAATACGAGACGTTCCGCGCGCTGGAAGGTGTTCGCGGACGATTCCACCGAGCTCGAGTTCCCGGAGCGCGAACTGCGGCTCGACGATGCCGTCGACGTCGATCCGAAGGCCGAGATCGCCGGATTTGTCGAAGTGCCGATGGAGTCCGTGGCCTTCGGCCGCATCGCCGCGCAGACCGCGAAGCAGGTCATCGTGCAGAAAGTGCGCGAGGCCGAGCGCGCGCAGGTCGTGGACGAGTACAAGGACCGCGTCAGCACGCTGGCTTCCGGCATCGTGAAGCGCGTGGACCGCCATGGCGTCTACGTCGACCTCGGCGGCAATGCCGAGGGCTTCGTGCCGCGCGAGCACATGATCCCGCGCGAGATGGTGCGCCCGCAGGACCGCCTGAAGGCGCTGCTGCGCGAGGTGCGTTCCGAGCCGCGCGGCCCGCAGCTGTTCCTGTCGCGGACTTCGCCGGACTTCCTGATCGAGCTGTTCAAGCTCGAGGTGCCGGAAGTCGGGCAGGGCCTGATCCAGATCCTCGGCGCCGCCCGCGATCCGGGCGCGCGCGCCAAGATCGCGGTCAAGAGCCTCGACCCGCGCATCGACCCGGTCGGCGCCTGCGTCGGCATGCGCGGCTCGCGCGTGCAGGCGGTCTCGAACGAGATCGCGGGCGAGCGCGTGGACATCATCCCGTGGGTCGAGAATCCGGCGCAGTTCGTCATCAACGCGATGCAGCCGGCCGAAGTCACGCTCAATCGTCATGGACGAGGACGCGCACTCCATGGACATCGCGGTGACGGAAGACCGCCTGTCGCAGGCGATCGGGCGCGGCGGCCAGAACGTGCGTCTCGCGAGCGAGCTGACGGGCTGGCGGCTGAACGTCATGTCCGAGCAGCAGGCCACCGAGCGCAGCGAAGAAGAAGCCGGCAAGTTGCGCGAAACTGTTCAAGACTCCAGCTCGACGTGGATGAGGACATCGCGAGCGTGCTGGTGCAGGAAGGCTTCTCGACGATCGAGGAAGTCGCGTACGTGCCGACGAGCGAGCTGCTCGGCGATCGAGGGAGTTCGACGAGGAGATGGTCGAGGAGCTGCGCAACCGCGCGCGCGACATGCTGCTGACGCAGGCGATCGCGAGCGAGGAGAAGATCGACGAGTCGGGCCCGGCCGAGGACCTGCTCACGGTCGAGGGCATGGACAAGGAGCTCGCGTACGAGCTGGCTTCCCGCGGCATCCGCACGCGCGAAGAGCTCGCGGACCAGTCGCTCGACGAGCTCGAGTCGGTGCCGGGCCTCGACCCGGAGCGTGCGGGCAAGCTGATCATGGCCGCGCGGGCGTACTTGTTTGAAAGCGCGGAACAGGCCTGAGGCCGGGCGGAGGTAGAGAGATGTCCGACGTCACGGTCGAGCAGTTCGCCGAGGTCCTGAAGGTCCCCGTCGACAAACTTCTGGCGCAGCTGGAGAAGGCCGGCATCCGGTCGCTCGGTCCCAAGGACCGCATCAGCGAGGATGCCAAGCACGAGCTCCTGACGCACCTGCGAAAAGCCCACGGCAAGGCCGAGGATGGCGGTGCGCCGCGCAAGATCACGCTCAGGCGCAAGGCGCAGAGCGAGATCAAGGTTGCCGCCCCGATGGGCAAGGCGCGCACGGTCAACGTCGAAGTGCGCCGCCAGCGCACCTACATCAAGCGCGACGTTCTCGAGGAGCAGGCGCGCGGTCGCGCAGGAAGTGCTCGATCAGCAGCGCGAAGCCGAGAACGCCGAGAAAGCGGCCGTCGAGCAGCTGGCACGCCGCGAGGTGGAGCAGCGCGACCAGCAGCGCCGGGAGCGCGAGGAATCCGAGCGCCGCACGGCCGAGGAAACACCAAGCGCCAGGCCGAGGAGCAGGCGCGCCGCGATGCCGAGCAGAAGGCACGCGAGCTGGCGGAGAAGGAGCGTCGCGCGCGCGAGGAGAAATCGCGCAAGACCGCGGAAGACGACAAGAACACCGAAGTACGGCCGCCAGGAACTGCACATCGCCGGCGGGCTGTCGGCACGGCACAAGAAGGGCCGCTCGCGGCCGGAGCCGCGGCGGCGTGCCGCTGCGGCCGGCAGCGGACCGCAAGCATGGGTTCGAGCTGCCGACCGAGCCGGTGCAGCGCAGAGGTCGCGATCGGCGAGACCATCACCGTCGCCGAACTCGCGCAGCGCATGGCCGTCAAGTCGAGCGAAGTCATGAAGACGATGCTCAACATGGGCGTCATGGCGACGATCAACCAGCCCGTGGACCAGGACACGGCGGTGCTCGTCGGTCGAGGAAATGGGCCACATCGCCAAGGTGCTGAAGGCCGACCAGGTCGAGGAAGCGCTGCAGGCCGGCATGGAGGCTATCCGACGAAGCGCTGCCGCGCCCGCCGGTCGTGACCATCATGGGCCATGTCGACCACGGCAAGACATCGCTGCTCGACTACATCCGCCGCACCGAGGTCGCAGCCGGCGAGGCGGGCGGCATCACGCAGCATATCGGCGCCTACCACGTCGAGACGCCGCGCGGCGCTGATCACGTTCCTCGACACGCCGGGCCACGCGGCATTCACCGCGATGCGCGCGCGTGGCGCCCAGGTCACGGACATCGTGGTGCTGGTCGTCGCTGCCGACGACGGCGTCATGCCGCAGACGAAAGAAGCGATTCAGCACGCCAAGGCGGCGAACGTGCCGATCGTCGTCGCGGTCAACAAGATCGACAAGCACGACGCCGACCCGGAAAAGGTCCGCAACGAATTGTCCCAGGAAGCGGTGATCGCGCGAAGAGTGGGGCGGCGAGAACATTTTCGTGCCGGTGTCCGCGAAGACCGGTGACGGCATCGACCGCCTGCTCGAGGCGATCCTGCTGCAGGCCGAAGTGCTCGAACTCAAGGCCGTGCGCGACGCGCCGGCCATCGGTGTCGTGCTCGAGGCGAGCGTCGAACGCGGCCGCGGCGCCGTGGCAACGGTGCTCGTCAAGCGCGGAACCTGCGAAGGTCGGCGACTCCGATTGTCGCCGGCGAGCAGTTCGGCCGCGTGCGCGCACTGTTCGATGAGCTCGGCAAGGAAATCGATTCCGCGGGCCCCTCCATCCCGACGCAGATGCTCGGGCTCTCGAGTCCGCCCAATGCCGGGAGACGAGCTGCCTCGTCGTCGACAGCGAGCGCAAGGCGCGTGAAGTCGCCATGTATCGCCAGGGCAAGTTCCGGGACGTTCGCCTGGCGCAGCCAGGCGGTGCAGAAATCCGAGGACGCGTTTGCGCAGCTGGGCGAGGATGCCAAGGGCACCGTCAACCTGTTGATCAAGACCGGACGTGCAGGGTTCGGGCGAGGCCCTGCGCGAGGCGCTTGCCAAGCTCTCGACGAACGAGGTCTCCGTCAAGGTGATCTCGAGCGGCGTCGGCGGACTCACCGAATCCGACGTGATGCTCGCGGCCGCCTCCAAGGCGCAGATCGTCGCCTTCAACATCCGCGCGGATGCCGCGGCGCGTGAAGCCATGCGCGACCAGAACGTCGAGGTGCGCTACTACAGCGTCATTTACGAGGCGATCGACGACATCCGCGCCGCGCTGACCGGCATGCTCGCGCCCGAGGTCAAGGAGCAGATCGTGGGCCTCGCCGAGGTGCGCGAGGTGTTCCGCTCGAGCAAGTTCGGGACCGTTGCGCGGGCTGCCTCGTGGTGGACGGCTACGTCCGCCGCAACAACCCGATCCGCGTCCTGCGCGACAACGTCGTGATCTTCGAGGGCGAACTCGAGTCCCTGAAGCGCTTCAAGGACGACGCCGGCGAGAGTTCGTGCCGGCACCGAGTGCGGCATCGGCGTCAAGGGCTACAACGACATCAAGGTCAAGGACCAGATCGAGTGCTTCGAGCGCATCGTCGTGGCCCGCCAGCTCGGCACCTGAGGCGGGGACGATGCCGCGCGAGTATCCGAGGGCGCCGCCGGGTCGAGGAGCAGCTCAAGCGCTTGCTCTCCGAAGCTCGTACGCCGCGAGAGTCAAAGGATCCGCGCGTCGGCCTGATCACGATCACCTCGGCCGAGGTGACGAAGGATCTCACGCACGCGAACATCTACTTCACGCCGTTCGCGGGCGTGGGGACCAAAAGTTGCACTCGAGGCGCTGCGCCACGCGGCCGGATTCCTGCGCATCCAGGTGAGGAACCAGATGCGCCTTCGCGTCGCGCCGAACTCGATTTCCAGCATCGATGATTCCATCGAGGCGCGGTGCGCGGCTCACGAACCTGATCCACGACGCCGTCGAGAGCGACCGCAGCCGGCACGTCGAACCCGACCCGGACACGGAATGAACGCGCGCGAGGTGGACGGCATCGTCCTGCTCGACAAGCCGGAAGGCTTGAGTTCGAACGCTGCCCTGCAGCGCGTCGGCGCGCCTACCAGGCGCGCAAAGGCGAGGCTCACACCGGCAGTCTCGACCCGCTTGCCAGCGGCCTGCTGCCGATCTGCCTCGGTCAGGCCACCAAGGCGAGCGGCCTCCTGCTCGATGCCGACAAGACCTATCTGTTTCCGCATCGCGCTCGGCCGCAGCACGGCGACCGGCGACCGTGAGGGCGATACCGTCGGAGACGGCAGCCCGTGCCGGAGCTCGACGAAAGCGTCCGTGCGCCGAGTGCGCCCAGGCGTTTCTCGGCGAACACCCTGCAAGTGCCGCCGATGTACTCGGCGCTCAAGCACGATGGCAAGCGCCTCTATCGCCTGGCACGCGCCGGCATCGAAGTCGGAGCGCGCGCCGCGCCAGCGTACGGATCGCGCGACTGGACCTCATCGGCATGGGTGCCGACTGGGTTGAATTCGAGGTCGCCTGCAGCAAGGGCACTTATGTCCGCAGCCTGCTGCTCGAGGATCTCGCCGCGCGCGTTCGGGGACCGTCGGCCACGTGTTGACGCTCCCGCCGCGTCGCGCTTCGGTCCATTCACCGAGTCGCGGATGCACACGCTCGATGCGATCGAACAGGCTGCGGCAAGCGGTGCGGGCCTCGAGGCGATGCTGCTTCCGGTCGACGAGGCCCTTCCAGGGCTGCCTGCGGCTGCAGCTCTGGGGTTGCCGAGCAGGCGTCGGTGCTGCAGGGCGCGACGTCCTGGCCGTGGGTCCAGGCGCCTCGCGCGTGCGGATTTACGGGGTCGGCGGGCGCTTCCTGGGTGTCGGCCTGCATGAGCGCCGAGGGCGCCCGACTGGCACCTGAGAGGCTCATGGTCGATCGTGTCGCCCCGGCCGCCGCCTTAGCTTGAGGCGACCCTCCTGGCGGGTACAATGCGCGCCTTTAAAGGGTTAAGTGAACGAGATGCCACTCACAATTGCACGCAAGGCGGAAGTCGTCCGACGAGTTCCGGCGCGCCCCGGCGGACACCGGGTCGCCTGAAGTGCAGATTGCATTGCTGTCCGAACGAATCAACGGGCTGACCGCGCACTTCACCACTCACACAGAGCGACCACGCTTCTCGGCGTGGCTTGCTGAAGATGGTGGCTCAACGCCGGCGGCTCCTGGACTACCCTCAAAGCCGAGACCCCCGAGGCGGTACACCAAGGTCGTCAACGAACTTGGCCTGCGCCGTATAAGGCGCACCGGGCGCGCCGCGCCCGCTGTCCGTTCAATTATCAAAGGGGACTCGCTTGAGCGTTTCCAAGCAGACTTTCAGTTATCGGCGCGCACACGGTCACGATCGAGACCGGGCGCCTCGCCCGCCAGGCCGACGGCTCAGTCGTCGTCACGATGGGCGACACGGTGGTACTCGTCACGGCGGTTGGCCGTCGCGAGGCAGTCGCGAGGCCGGGACTTCTTCCCGCTCACAGTCAAACTACGTCGAGAAAGACTTACGCCGCCGGCAAGATCCCGGGCGGCTTCTTCAAGCGCGAAGGCCGCCCATCGGAGAAAGAGACGCTGACCTCCGCGCCTGATCGACCGACCCCTGCGGCCGCTGTTTCCGGAAGGCTTCTATCAACGAAGTCCAGATCGTGGCGACGGTGCTCTCGCTCGATCCCGAGATCGACTCGGACATTCCCTTCGCTGATTGGCGCGTCGGCGGCTGTCGCTGCTGTCCGGCATACCGTTCACCTCGCCGATCGGCGCCGCGCGCGTCGGATACAAGAACGGCAACTATCTCCTCAACCCGACTGCGACCACAGGTCAAGACGGAGTCCGACCTCGACCTCGTGGTCGCGGGCACGCAGGACGCCGTGCTGATGGTCGAGTCGGAAGCCAAGGGCCTCTCTGAAGACGTGATGCTGGGTGCCGTGCTCTTCGGCCACCAGCAGATGCGTGTCGCAATCGCGGCGATCAACAAGCTCGCCGCCGAAGCCGGCAAGCCGCGCTGGGACTGGAAGCCGGCCGAGGAAACGTCGCACTCAAGCAGGCGATCGCCAAGCTGGCTGCTGCTGACTCATGCCGCCGCCTACGGCCTCGTCGTCAAGCAGGCGCGCTGTCGCGCGCCTCGCCGAGATCCGGCAGGCGGCACAGGCGGCTCCCGTCCGGCGGCGAGAAGCCGCAGTTCACCAAGGACCAGGTGACGACCGAGCTGCACGACCTCGAGTATCACGACTGGTCCGCGACATGATCCCCTCTCGGGCAAGCCGCGCATCGACGGCCGCGACCTCAAGACCGTGCGCCCGATCCGCGTCGAAGTCGGCGCGCGCTCCGCGCACACACGGTTCCGCGATCTTCACGCGCGGCGAGAGCTCAGGCGCTCGTCACGGTCACGCTCGGCACCGGGCCGCGACGCGCAGATCATCGACGCGCTCGCCGGCGAGCGTCGCGAGACCGTTCATGCTCCACTACAACTTTCCGCCGTTCTCGGTCGGCGAGACCGGCTTCATGGGTTCGCCGAAGCGCCGCGAAATCGGCCACGGCAAGCTCGCGCGTCGCGGCATCCTGGCCGTCATGCCGGACCTCGGAGACCTTCCCGTACGTGTTGCGGGTCGTCTCCGAAGATCACTCGAGTCGAACGGATCGAGCTCCATGGCATCGCGTCTGCGGCACCAGCCTCTCGCTGATGGACGCGGGCGTGCCGATCAAGGCGCCGGTCGCGGGCGTCGCGATGGGCCTCGTCAAGGAGGACGACGAGCTTCGCGGTCCTGACCGACATCCTGGGCGACGAGGATCACCTCGGCGACATGGACTTCAAGGTGGCCGGCACGGCCGACCGGCGTCACGGCGCTGCAGATGGACATCAAGATCATCGGCATCACGCCCGAGATCATGAGAAGCGCGCTGGCGCAGGCGCAAGGCGACGGCCGGCTGCACATCCTCGGGGAAATGAACAAGGTGCTGACAACGCCGCGCACGAGAAGATGTCCGACGTGGGCGCCGACGATCATCACGATCGAAGATCGATCCGGAGAAGATCCGCGACGTGATCGGCAAGGGCGGCTCGGTGATCCGCGCGATCACCGAGGAAACCGGCGCGACGATCGACATCGAGAACGACGGCACGGTCAAGATCGCGTCGGTCGACGGCGCAGCCGGCCGCGCAGGCGCGCGACGCGCATCGAGCTGATCACGGCGGACGTCGAAGTCGGCCGGATCTACGAGGGCAAGGTCGTGCGGCTCATGGACTTCGGCGCGTTCGTCGCGATCCTGCCGGGCCGCGACGGCCTCGTGCACATCTCGCAGATCTCCGAACGAGCGCGTCGAGCGCGTCAGCGACAAGCTCAAGGAAGGCGACGTCGTGAAGGTGAAGGTGCTCGAGGTGGACCGCCAGAGGTCCGGCTCTCGAGCTGCGAGCGTCGCCTGAGGACTTAGCCTGCTCAGCGGCGCCGGCGGCGCCGCTCGCGCGCCGCCTGCGATCCGCGTCGAGGCCGCCAGTTCGGGATCGCCCACGCCCAGATGCTCCTGGACCGGTGCCGACCGCCAGCTCCGGGTGGCGGCGCCTGCTCCAGCCATCCAGCACCTGCCAGAGCTGCCGCGGCGCCTCGCGAGCGGTCGAGCGGCAGCTCGCGCGCCGCGACTTCGCGAGCTTCTGCCGTCGGGCTCCGTCAAGCACCAGCAGGGTGGCCATGGCGCGGCGTGCGAAGGCCGAGAGGCACTGCTACAGCAGGATCTGCCGCGGCGTCGACGAGAGCAGGTCTGCGCCGCGCACGACCTCGGTGACACCCTGCTCAATCGTCGTCCACGACGACGGTCGAAAGATGATACGCCGCGCAGCCGTCGCGGCGCCAGACGACGAAATCGCCAGCCTCGCGCCGGCAGTCCGGCCGGATAGCGCGCCCTGGAAGTCGTCCTCGAATTCGACCGGCGCCTCGGTTCGCATCAGTGCGAAGCGATGAGCATGCCGGGCGCGATTGCCGGCATCAGGGTCGTGGCGGCATGGTGCCTGGATAGAGCGGTTCGGACCCTGGATCCGCAGCCTGCGTGCGCCAGCATCGAGCGGCTGCAGCGGCAGGGATATACGAGCCCTCGGCTTTGCAAATCCAAAAGCGCCTCGTATGGCATTCGTTCTATTCGATTGGACTGGAAATGAACATTTCCATCCATTCGAAGCCAAAACTCTCGAGCGTGCGCTAGGAATCATCGCGCGAGGCCTGGAAGGTCCGCGCGCGGATCGAGATCGTCAATCCGCAGCTGCCAACGGCGCCGCGTGGTGACGTGCGCTCAGGTAGCATGCCGCGCGGCCAGCGAGCGAGCCCCAGGTGGAGGGGTCCGGAAGGTGTCGGCGCAAAGCGGCCGCAAGGCGCGAAGCTCGGCGCCTAGCGATACCGAATCGTCGCGGTCGCCGTACTGCTTCTCGCGGCGTTCGCGCCGCTCCTGCGCTTCGATGCAGAGCGTCGCGACGGGGCGCGCCTCGAGGCGCTTGACGCCGATCTGGCTCGCCGGTCTCCGACGCAGTAGCCGTACGACTGCCGTCGTCGATGCGGCTCAAGCGCCGAGTCGATCTTGTCGGATCAGCTTGCGCTCGCGGTCGCGCGTGCGCAGCTCGAGGCGCGAACTCCGGACTCGAGCGTGGCGCGGTCGTTCGGGTCGGCGGAGTTCGCCGCCTCGTCCTTCATGTGCGAGCATCGTGCGGTCGACCTCCTCCATGAGGTCGCGCTTCCAGTCGCTGCAGGATCTGTGCGGAAGTGCTCGAGCTGCTCCCTGCCCATGTACATCCTCGCCGCTGCGCTCGCGGTAGGGGCGGACGTTGCGGGACCGAGGAGGAGGTTATGCGGCCCGCTGCAGCGTCGCTCGTCATCATCGACTGGGCCGGCGACGCAGGCGCGTGCGGCGAGCGCACGTGGCGCGATCGGCGACCTGGCGGGCGGGGCCGCGGCGCCTTGCAGCTGTGACGATCGCCGATTCGCGGCAAGGTCGCGTGATTGACGGCTTACTGGTGCGGCCGGCCGGCGCTGCAGTTCTGTCACTGACGCGAGACTTCTCTTGGCCGGCTTGACGGGCCTTCGCGCACGTACTTGCGCATGCCTTTGGCTTGCGCGCCCGGCGGCTTTTCGCGGCTTTCGCGCGGCAGGCGCCTTGCGCGGCGCGGCGCTTCAGCAGCGGGTTTTTGGTCGGCGCAGCCTTCTTGGCAGGCATCAAGTTCTCCGCAGCCTATTTAATCGAGCGCCGGCGATTATAGCCCTCGTTTTCGCGGGGTCAGTGCTGCGACATGTCGCCCTTTGGCGCACGTATTCGGCTCAGGCAGGCTGACGGCGGAAGGCGGGGTCCAATCGCGCTATGCGGTGCTCGGCGACAACCGTCGTGTAGATGCCGCCGCGCACGTTGAAGTGGGCGGTCAGCGCGAACGAACGCGTGGCTTCAACGACGTCGCCGAGAGATCCGCGATCTCGTTCGTGACCGCCTCGTGGAAGGCGCCGTCGGTCGCGGAAGGACCAGACGTAGAGTTTGAGCGACTTCAGGCTCGACGCAGAGCTGGTCGGGCACGTACTCAAGCTCGAGCGTCGCGAAATCCGGCTGGCCTGTGCGCGGGCAGAGGCACGTGAACTCCGGGATGCGCATGCGGATCGTATAGTCGCGATCCGGCTGCGGATTCGGAAATGTTTCGATCTGCTTGGGACGGTGCTGTCGGGCTCATGCGGAGATGGAACCGGTCGTCGTCAATTGCGGCCGGTTAATCTACACATAGCAGAAATGCGCCTTGCCAGGATAAAGCTCGCCGGTTTCAAGTCTTTCGTCGATCCCACCACGGTTTCGCTTTCCGATCAACCTGACCGGCGTCGTCGGGCCAAACGGCTGCGGCAAGTCGAACATCATCGACGCGGTTCGCTGGGTGCATGGGCGAGATCTCCGCGAAGCACCTGCGCGGCGATTCGATGACCGACGTGATCTTCAACGGCTCGCGACAGCCGCAAGCCCGATCGGCAGCGGCTCGGTCGAGCTCGTGTTCGACAACAGCGACGGCAAGCTCGCGGGCAACTTACGCCAGCTACGCCGAGAGTCTCGCTGAAGCGCGTCGTCTCGCGCGACGGCAACTCGACCTACTTCATCAACGGCTCGCAGTGCCGCCGCAAGGACATCACGCACCTGTTCCTCGGCACCGGCCTCGGGTCACGCAGCTACGCGATCATCGAGCAGGGCATGATCTCGCGCCTGATCGAGGCGCGCGCGCGAGGACATGCGCGCCTTCGTCGAGGAGGCGGCGGGCATCTCGAGCTACAAGGAGCGCCGGCGCGAGACCGAGCACCGCATCTCGCATACGCGCGAGAACCTCGAGCGGCTGAGCGACCTGCGCGAGGAGGTCGACAAGCAGATCCGGCACCTGCAGCGCCAGGCCGGCATCGCGCGCCGTTACCAGGAGAGCATGGAGCGCAAGCGGCAGCTGCAGGCGGAGTCGCTTGCGCTCAGGATCCGTGACCTCGACAGCGATATCGAGGGCCGCCACAAGCTGGCGAACCAGCGCGAGACCGAGGCGCAGGCTGCGATTGCCGAACTGCGCGCCGGCAGAAGCGGCGGTCGAGCGCGCGCGTGCGCAGCACATGGAATGCACCGATGCGCTGGCCGCGGTTCAGGGCCGCTACTACCAGGCAGGCGCCGACGCGACTGCGCACCGAGCAGAGCGCTGCAACATGCGCGCGGAGCTGCGCCAGCGCCAGCGAACCGATCTCGAGCGCGTCAAGACCGAGCATGCCGGAGTCGAGCCTGCTGGTCGGCCGCGACCAGTCGCAAGCTCGGCAGAGCTGACGGCGTTTCCTCGAACAGGCCGAGCCGGAGCTAGACGCCGCCCAGGCGAAGGAGGCCGCAGCGCGCGCGCGCTCGCCCATGCCGAATCCGAGATGGCGTCCTGGCAGCAGCGCTGGGAAGCATTCAGCAAGGAATCGGCCGAGGCAACGCCGGGCGTCGCAAGTGGAGCAGGCGCGCATCGAGCAGATCGACGTCGGGACTGCAGCGCCTCAAAGCCCAGCAGCGAACGGCTGGCACAGGAGCGCGCCCAGCTCGAAGGCAGCGCCTCCGGCGCCAAGCCGGACGAGTTTGCCGCGGCAGAGCAGCAAGCGCGCGATCGCGGCCGCGCGGCGCAGTCAGAGCTCGAAGCCGCGCTTGCGTCGATGCATGCCCTGCGAGATGCCGAACGCAAGGGAGCAGCGGCGCTCGATACCGCCAAGGCGGAATTGCAGGCGGCCCAAGGCGAATTCCTGACCGTCGAAGCCGTGCAGAAGGCGGCGCTCGGCAAGGGGCCAGGCCGGCCCCGAGCAATGGCTCGCGCGCCAGAAGCTGGATGGAAGTCCGCGGCTCGCACAGCAGCTCGAAGGTCGACAAGGGCTGGGAGCGCGCGGTCGAGACGCGCGCTCGGAAGTTACCTCGAAGCGGTTTGCGTCGACGGCATCGATGCAATTGCCGAGATCGATGGAAAGCCTGGACGCCCGGGCCAGCTCACGATTACCGAGGGTGGAAAAACGGCTCTCTGCCAAGGCACCTGCCCATTCCCTGTCGTCGCGCGTGGCGGGACCTGCGGTCGTCACGGAACTGCTGGCCGGCATCGTCGCCGTCGAGTCGCTCGGCGATGCGATCGCCCGGCGCAAGTCGCTGGAGCCAGGGCAAACGGTGATCACGCGAAACGGCATCTGGCTCGGACGCGACTGGGTGCGCGTGGCGCGCAGCGAAGCCGGGCATGCAGGCGTCATCGCGCGCGAACAGGCCTTGAAGGCGCTGTCGCAAGACGGTCGCGACGCGCGAAGTCCACGTTGCTGAACTCGACGCCGGGCTCATCTGAGACGCGCTCGCGCCTCGGCTGGCTCTCGAAGCAAGCCGCGACGAGTTGCACGCACGCGTGAACCAGTTGCACCACGACCTCGTGAACGTGCGCGGTGCACACGAGGCGATCCGGTCAAGGCGCAGCAGGTGGCCGAGCGAGTTGCGCGGCTCATCGAGGAGATGGCCCAGAGTCGACGCCGACGTCTCGCGTGACGAGGCGGATGCCGGCGGCTGCCGTTCGCGCGCTCAGCAGGCCCGCTCGCGCGGGCGAACGCGCATTGCTTGCATCGCGCAGCCTGGAAATCGAGCGCGAGCGCGATGCGCTGAAGGCTGCGCAGGCTTCTGCGCGCGAGCATCGCGCCGCCGGAGACAGGCGACGCGCAGCAGGTGGCGATTCAGCGTCGAGTCCCAGCGCTCGACGCTCGCAAGTTGCGCACGAGCCTCGAGCGAGCGAGCGACCTGTCGCGACAGCTCGAGGCGCGACGGCTCGACCTCGAGCGTCAGCTCGTCGAGGGCGAGGCTCCGCTATGCTGAACTCGAGAAGCAGCTGCATGTCTTCACTCGAACAGCGCCTTGCGGTCGAGCGGGAGCTTGGCGACGCGCGCCGCACCGTCGAAGACGCCGAAGCCTTCGTGCGGGAACAGGATGGCGTGAGGCTGAAGGCGGAGGCCGTCGCGGAATCCGCGCGCTCTGCGCTTGCCGAGATCAGTCTCGGCATGCAGGAGACACGCGTGCGTCGCGAATCGCTCGCCGAGCAGTTCGCCGCGACGCAGTTTGACCTCGAGCAGGTCACCATCGCGTTGCCAGGACGCGACCGTCGTCGTCTGGGACCAGCAGCTGGTGTGAGTCTCCGAGCGGATCGAGCGGCTTGGCGCGGTCAATCTGGCGTCAATCGACGAGCTCAAGGAGCAGACCGAACGCAGGAATACCTGGATCGGCAGTTCGCCGACCTGTCCGACGCACTGAACACGCTCGAGCAGGCGATCCGCAAGATCGACCGCGAGACGCGCGCGCTTCCAGGACTACGTTCGACCGCATCAACAGCGGACTCAAGGACAAGTTTCCGCGGCTCTTCGGCGGCGGTGCGGCCTATCTGGAGCTGGTCGGGGATGACCTGCTCACCGCTGGCGTCGCGCGTCATGGCGCGGCCGCCCGGCAAGCGCAACAGCACCATCCACCAGCTCTCGGGCGGCGAGAAAGCGCTGACTGCGGTCGCGCTCGTGTTCTCGATCTTCAGAGCTGAACCCGGCGCCGTTCTGCTTGCTGGATGAGGTTGATGCCCCTCTCGACGAACACAATGTCGGCCGCTTCTGCGACATCGTCCGCGACATGTCCGAGCGCGTGCAGTTCGTGTTCATCACGCACAACAAGGTCACGATGGAGCTTGCGAGCCACCTGATCGGCGTGACCATGCGAGAGCCCGGCGTATCGCGGCTCGTGGCGGTGGACGTCGACGAGGCCATGCGGATGGCCGCGGTCGGCTCAGGCCGGGTGCGGCATCGTGGCTGAGCTGCGTTGGATTCTGCTCGGGGATCGGCGTCGCGCTGATCTTCACCTGTGGTGGTGGGAGACCCGCAAGGCGCGGGCGCCTGGGCAAATGCCGATTCCAGGTGAAGCCTGGCCGGTCGAAGCCTGTCGTCATTCCCTGGAGCAGATTGCGCGAAGAGACCCGCCGGCGACGAGGACGAGTCAACGTTTGCCTACGCGCCGACCATCGAGCGCGTGCGCGTCCGCACGGCGCCCGCCGCTCATCGAGATTCCGGATGACCTCGAGGTCGACGTATCCGATATTCGTCGGCATCGACCGGCGTCGTCATGTGGAGCCGGAGTTCAGTCGTCGAGCCCGCAGCCCGGCGCTGGAGCCGGACGTTGCGGACGCCGTCGATCGAAAGGGGCCTATTTCAGGAGAAGGCGATCAGCCAGACGAGCCACCATCGCTGCTCCGTGGATTCGCGCACGCAGTCCTCTCGAACGGGACGAAGTCGCGCCCAAGCCGGACGATGAGCCGGTCGAGCCGCCGCCGGCCGATGCGATCAGACGTCGCACGGCGGAAGCCTCGAAACAACCGCATCGTCGCTCTGCGCCTGGTAGCTACAGGCGACGGCTGGAGTCGGCGCGGAGTTGCTGTCCGCACTCGAAGGAGAAGGACTGAGTTTCGGCCCGTATTCGATCTTTCACACCGCGAGCGCGAGGACGGCAAATCGCTGCTGTTCGTCGCCAGCATGATGGAGCCGGGATCCTTCGACCTCGGCGCGCATGGAAGAGCAAGCGTTCTCCGGTATTTCCCTGTTCGGTGTCGTGCCGGGACCGCTCGATGCGCCATCGACCTTCGATCTCGTGCTCTCGATCGTGGCGCGGCGCTTGCTGACCGTCTGGAGGCCAGCCCAGGGACGAGCAGGGCAGCACGCTGACGTGGCAGCGCATCCTCAACCTGCGCGAGGACTGGTCCACTTCGAGCATCGTAACCGGCGACTGCGGCGGACCTGATGAAGGCAGTTTCCGCCAGCGTGCAGCAGCGCGTTGCCAGGCTGCGGGCTGAGATCGACCGGCACAACCATCGCTATCACGTCCTCGACGATCCGGAGCATCCGGATGCCAGTACGACCGCTTGACTGATCGAGCTGCGCAAACTCGCAGGAACGAGCATCCCTCCCTCGTCGTCCCTGAGTCGCCAACCCAGCGCGTGGGTGGCGCACCGGTTGCCGCGTTCGCGCAAGTACGCCACCGCATGCCGATGCTTTCGCTCGACAACGCTTTCTCGCGAGAGGACGTGGTTGCCTTCGACCGGCGCGTGCGCGAGGCGACTCGAGACGGAGCGCGCGATCCGGTATTCCTGTGAGCCGAAGCTGGACGGGCTCGCGGTCAGCCTGACATACCGGAAGGGTTATGCTCGAAATACGCGGCAACGCGTGGCGACGGCAGCGTGGGCGAAGACGTCACGCACAACATTCGTACGATCCAGTGCGTTCCGCTGCGCCTGACCAGGCAAAGGCATTTGCCCGACGTGCTCGAGGTGCGCGGCGAGGTCTTCATTTCGATTCCCGGCTTCAAGGAGATGAACCGCATTGCCGCGGAGAAGAGGTGAAAGGTCTTCGTGAACCGCGGAATGCCGCGGCAGGAGTCTTGCGCCAGCTCGATCCGCGCCTCGCGGCCTCGCGGCCGCTCGAGGTTTTCTTTTACGGTGCAGGCGTGGTCGAAGGCGCAAAAGCTTCCGGGCGGCACAGCGAAGTGCTGCGACTCTGCGCGGCTGGGGCCTGCGGACGTCCCCGGAGGCGAGTGTCGTGGAGGGCGTCGACGGACTGTTCGCCTACTACGAGCGAGATCGGCCGGCGCAAGCGAAGCGCGCTTCGCTGCAGATCGACGGCGTCGTCTACAAGGTCGATTCGCTCGACGAGCAGCGCGAGCTCGGCTTTGTCGCACGCGCGCCGCGCTCGGGCGATCGCGCACGGATTCCACGGCGGAGAGGAGATGACGCGGGTGCGGGCGATCGAGTGGCAGGTCGGCCGCACAGGCGCTCACGCCTGTTGCACGTCTCGATCCCGTATTCGTCGGCGGCGCACGACCGTTTCGAACGCCGCCTGCACAACATCGATGAGTTGCAGCGCAAGGACGTACGCGTGGGCGACACCGTCGTGCTGCGCCGGGCCGGAGGATGTGATCCCGGAAGTCGTGCGCGTCATCCCCGAGGCACCCGCAAAGACTCATCGCGTCGAACTGCCTGTGCGCTGCCCCGTCTGCGGTTCCGAGATCGAGCGCGAGGAGGGAGAGGCGGTCGCGCGATGCACCGGCGCGCTCGTCATGCGCGGCACGAGTTGAAGAGTCCTTGCGTCATTTCGCCTCGAGGCGCGCAATGGATATTGAAGAGGCTTGGCAGCAAGCTCGTGGACCAGCTGGTCGACGAGGGCCTCGTGAAAGGACTGCCGACCTCTATCGCCTCGGCGTCGCAAGGCTCGCCGAACTCGAGCGCATGGGCGAGAAGTCCGCGGCGAAGGTCGCCAGAGGCAGCTCGAGCGCAGCAGAGACGACACTGGCGCGATTCCTCTTCTCGCCTCGGAATCCGCGACGTCGGTGAGGCGACCGCGGAAGCCACTGGCCCAGCATTTCCGCGGGCTCGATGTACTGCGCACCGCGACCGCCGCGGAAATCGAGGAAGTTCCGGATATCGGCCCGATCACTGCTGCGCACGTGCAGCCTTCCTTGCCGAACCCAGGAACGCCAAGGTAGTCGATGCTCTATTGAAGCTCGGCGTGCATTGGCCGGAAATCCTGGCGACACGCACTACGGGCGAAAAGGAACTCGACGGGAAGACATTCGTCCTGACAGGAAGGCTGTCTGCGCTTTCACGCGACGAAGCAGGGGATCTTATTCTTGAACGGGGGCGGAGCAGTTTCAGGCAGCGTGTCGAAGAAAACCGATTACGTTGTTGTCGGAAGATGCGGGCACCAAGCTCAGGAAGGCGAGCCGAACTTGGCGTCAAGATCCTCGGGGAGGATGAGTTCCCAAGCCTGGTCGGACGCGTAAGCCCTGATCAGACCGGGCGTGGCCCCGGTAGCCGCTTCACGCTCCTCGGTTCCGTATCCACAAACATCTGGACGATGATGCCGGCGCGAACCGCGTCGGCATCCGGTTGCTCGTGCTCCGACACCCAGCCTTCTACATCCTCGAGGAAGGCGGCGCCACGCAGACGGGCAGCCGGCGGAAGAGGGCAAAGCCGCGCGGTCGAGCCTGACAGAGAGCGAACAGTGTCATCGTGAGGCGCGACTCGGGCGGCTTCGCCAGAGTTGTGCTCGAGCGTATTGAGGACGTCGCGCGCCGTGCTGCCAAGATGCTGGATCGACGCCAGTTCTGCACCGCCCGATGGTATCGCCGGGCGACCGCGCCCGGACACTGCCATCCTTCAGGATCTTGAGCGGCACCGACTTCCAGTAGCTCGTCGAGGATGATCCGTGGATAGATATCGCCACTGAACGCGCGAACCAACGACGGCCAAATGAAGGCTCGGGTCCGTCAACGGGAGTACCTGCGGTCGGCCGTCATTGTCCGTGTAGTGCGGACTCTCGAACCATCCGGTCAGGACACGGGCAAGTCTGATTGCGCCGGTAGTCCTTGTCGATTTGCGGGATCGCGAAGAACCTTCGGCCGGCGAGTTAACAATATCGCTGACCACGTGCCGGTGCAGGCCAGTAATTGCCGAAACGCGCCAGCGAAACTCAAAGGGTTTCCCCGATGTTCCCTTAGGATATCCCTGGCTGCACGAACAAAGGCAATATTGTGCAGCGCGCGCGGAGTCATGGGACGACAAACCGTGACGCAGCATGATCCGCGCGAGGGGGCGCAGGAGGCAGGTAAGCCGGTAAATAGGTCAGCCCGACGAGTCAACGTGTGATCACTCTTGCTTCCGAAGAGTCAGTTGATGCCATAAGTTTTGGAAAAAGCGCTCTTGCTAGCACGAGAAAAAAAATACGACGAATTGGGGAACATGGTGACAGCGAATACTAATCCGATGGATTCATCAGCTGATGTGATTTGCGGCTTGCAATGATGGAATCTCCGACTCGAGCACGTATTCTAGCGCCGCGTGTTCCGCATCTTGCGAAGAATACGGGATCGCCGAAACTAATCTTCGTAATATAGCTGGCGGCCATGAAACGAAGTCGAAATGATTCCTGATTCGCAGCCGAGTCGTGTAACTGCGCGTCAAGCAATGATGTGCTGCGATGTGGTGCTTAATTGGCGGCGGAATATTGCATTTTCTCGACACCAGTGGTTTGCCTGCCCAGTGGTACGCGAAGGGAACTCCCAGTCATTCAATGAACTAGTTCATTGCTTGCTCTCCCACTGCAGATCCAAGTGTATTGTTAGGCACAATGCTTGAGCTCGGCGTTGCAGGAGAATTACTGATGAGAAACGGAGTGAACTAATCAGTGAATCTGTTTGTGGCATGCTGAAAGGGCAGGACGGAAGCGCAATTGCGAGTGAGTGTGTTTCACATTTGTGGATTTCTTGAATCTCTGTCGAGTTCAATGTATTTGACAAGCCTTCGCGTGCAAAAGGGCGATTCGAACGCGCCTGTTATGCATCAGTACCGAAAGACCTCGTACCAATCCTCCAGCAATTAGTCCAACACCTTTGAGGCCAAAGATTTCGTGGACGTAATCGACGAATGGTTGACCCGAAGGTCAATAAAGCTGAGAACAAAGGGGGACAGCGTTCTTGTGGGCGCCGGTGCTTATTTGTTCGTCCGCGAAAACTTTACCTAAAAATACCTAGAGTTTTTAGGCAGTTATGGCATGATCCTCAGAGAGAGAGGTCGGCATGCGGCTCTTCGTGTTTTCCTTATAACTGATTGATTATCAGGCCTTTTATGTCGGCCTGCCGGTTTCAGACCGTCTGCGGGTGGCTAGTTATCGTCCAATCAGCCCCAGATTAAGTCTGTCAGATACTTATGATGTTAAACGAGATCTTCTCGCGGCATTTCGATCGCTGATGACTCCGCTCATCAGGATCTTGCTGAAAGTGGGATTACGTACCAAGAGTTCGGGGGTACTAAAGACGTCTACGTAAGTGTGTGCGCGCGGAGATGAGCACTCCGGGTCGCAAGATGAGCTTGTCGCGCGTTGCAATCGCGACAGGCCTCGCGCGGTTGCGAGGTTAAGATCGTTCGCAACGAGGGCCATGGGTAATGGGGCGTTTGGAGTAACGCGGGTCTTGCCGCAAGTGTCTTGGAAGCCGGCACACCGACGCGTACCTTGCGCCTTACGGCTATCCCCGCGACTTGAAAATTGACGGAACTGATGTAGTTCCAACATTTGAAGATTTGACGCGCGTCGCTTTAGTACGGACGTTACGTTCCACACGGTGCTTATGGGGAGTTGATTCGCGTTGGTGCCGCCAGGGTATTTGGAAGGTGGACAGTATTTGCGCGTTCTGAAGCGCACATACATCCCGACCGACATGACGGCAGAAATGATTCAGATTTTTCTCAAGGCTGTACGTCGATATCGAGACCGTTGATTACAAGCGACCTGGGGAGGGGAAGGGCCTAGAAAACGATTCGATCGCATGGTCTATCCCGATGAAGGATTGCGGATCGTTGATGTAGAGATTTTCAGCAGGAAATTCGGGAGTACCCAAAGCAGTCATTCAAGAAATTGATCAGAAGTCGGCTACCTATCCACGACCCGCTAAGAAAAAGGCGAGCAGGCAGTTCAGGTCGGTGTAGGCATCTACTTCTATCAGGAGACGACCGAGGATCGAGCGCCATTGGTGGAGAGCTTCGGTGACCTTCAAGTTCGCGAATGACGAGCTGGACGATTGAAAAAGGTATCGAGCTGGGAAGGTGTCGGTGCCGGATGGTTGTTGTTTGGGGATTGATCGGAGCATGAATTGATGGTGAATTGCAGACGAAGAAGTTTGCGTTGGCAATTTGCGCCGCGGTAATTCTTGTCGGCGCATCCAACGCATTCGGTGCACGATCGCAAAGTGCTTCAAATTCAGCTGCGGTCGCAAAAAGTCGGAAGATCCTCGCGATTGAGCGCGCCGCAAATGGCGATTGCTTGCAGTCGGTCGCCTCGATCAATTTCCCACTCAGCATTCTGTCGCTGTCCTTGGTCGGGTTCATCTTGTTGGCGTCGCCGGCAACGATCGATTCATGTCTGAAGCAAGAATTGGTCGGCCAGTCGCTTTGTTGGCGATATCCAGTGGTGGCAAGTACCTGGTCGATGCCGCGATGACCCTTAATGGTCAGTATGTGCAAGGCGCATCGAAGGTTTATCTTCGTGGAGCGATCCAATCAGTTAATAAGAAATTAGGACTTATCTCTGTTGGCTCGGCCGGAGTGAATACTTCGTCTTTTGCGTCGCGCGGCGCCGTGGACCGCTTTTGGTGTCGGCGCAATTGCGGCTGCCATTACTCAGCCTTCGATCAAAGGCCGCATTCTTGTCCGAAAGCATTCGGAAATCTGCACCGGAGTCGATGCTTCTGTTGGGACTGGCAAGCCTGACGCATCTGTAGGCACTGGTAGGATCGATGCATCCGTTGGAACAGGCAGGCCGGAAGCGTCGGTTGGCACCGTCGTCCCGATGCTTCATTGGGAACTGGTCAGGTTGAGGCTTCAGCGGGCACTGGCCTGGATAAACGCTTCTGTTGGCACTGGTCGCCAAGATGCATCCGTTAGTACCAGGTCGTACCGACGCGTCGCGGAACCGGACGTGCCGATGCGTCATTGGGCACTGGACGCACCGACGCGTCCGTTGGTACTGGTCGCCCAGATGCGTCGCTCGGAACCGGCAAATTAAATGCTTCACTCAGCCAGGCGGACTGAAGCGTCTCTTGGAACCGGCAGGTCTGACGCTTCATTGGGTACAGGTCGCACTAACGCATCAGTTGGAACTGGTCGCGTTGAGGCGTCTGTAAAGACTGGCAAGTCGGTCATCAATTGGTACGGTCGCACGAATGCATCGGTCGGGACGGGCCGTACTGATGCATCGTTGGGTGGGACGAGTTGAAGCGTCTCTGGTACTGGTAGGGTTGAAGCATCGGTAGGAACTGGCCGAATTGATGCTTCCCTGGGTACTGGACGTACTGCGGCATCGCTCGGTACTGGCAAAGTCGAAGCGTCTTTGGGAATCCGGCCGAACCGATGCGTCGTTGGGTACAGGACGTACTGAGGCATCGCTCGGTACCGGCAAAGTCGAAGCGTCCAGTGGTGAGAAGACCGGCCGAACGATGTATGCCTCCTTGGAGGACGACGGAATCGAACCCGGATTGCCTCGTTGGGTACAGGACGTACTGAGGCATCGCTTGGTACCGGCAAAGTCAGAAGCGTCCGTGGGAACCGGCATTTCGAACAGATGCCTCTCCCCTCCGGGACTGGTCTGCTTCGTGAGAAGGCATCTGTTGGAACTGGTCGGCCCGACGTGCTTCCGTCGGAACCGGTCGTCCCGATGCATCGCTTGGGACAGGCCGCACGAATGCGTCTGCTGGAGTACCGGGAACTACCTCGCTGGCTGAACTGATTGGAAGTTTCTCGAATGGGAACGGCGCCCTACGGCGCCGTTCTTGTTGTAGAGCACGGTATCCGCTTCTGCCGCGGCGCACCACCTCTCAATTCCCGCTCACACGTTATTGTATCGTAAGCTTGCGCCGGCGCGGCTGTCCGCGCCGGGGGGCGTTGGTGGTGCGATTGTCTTGTTTAGAAATGACGGCGACCCGGAATCAGCGTAGCCGTGATGTGGCTACTCTCCTTGTGGATTGCGCTTGGTCTAGTCGCTTGCGGCCGGAACACGCACCAGAAGGTCAATCTCGAACGACGCGCCAAAGCCGCTCCTCCTGACCGCGCAGCATCGGCGGCCAGCCGGGTTCGCTGGATCCCCAGCGGGCCGATGGGGTCGCCAACTTCTCATACGACGTTCTCCGTGACCTGTACGAAGGCCACTGGCGACTGGCCAGCACGCCGGACGGCGCTGGCGATTCCGGCCGCCGACGACGTCCTGGCGGCGCATCGAGAAGGCGGCGGGCGGTACGTCTTTCAGCGACGTCCGCGACGCGCGATGGTCGAACGGCGATCCAGGCGGCCGGCGGCTCACTTCGCTAGCGGGCTTTCCGGCGAGCACTGGACCCCCAGACGGTGTCCGGCGCGGCCGACCTGTTGAGGGCAATCGGTGAGAACGCGCCAGCCGCCATCCTGCACGGAGACGCTGCCGCCCGATCGCCTGGGCGTGCGTGCGCTCGACGACTACACGCTCGAGATCAGGCTCTCACACGCCGTTCCATGCCAACTTCCGAGATATCACTGACCAACACCGTTGCATCGCCCGTGCATCCGTCATCGCTTGCTGCACTCAGGTGGCCTTCTCGGTACCGGGCACGGCTGTCTCGAAACGGGCCGCCATGTTCTCGCCTCTTCATTTTGCGCCTGGCGCGAATCTGCTAGCTCCGGCGCAAGCGGTCGCATTACTGGGATTGCGGCCGCGGTCGCGTTTTGACGAGGTCCGCTACGAGTCGATGCCGGATGAAACGCCGTGGGTTCACGCGCTCGCCGGCGCGGGCGAGATCGACGTCACCAACAGGCGTCCCGGAGCAGCGATTTCAGGAACTGCTTTCGAGGCCGGACTCAGGACTGCAACACCGCTCCACGCTTGCGACACTTCCATGTCACCGTCAATCACCGACCGCGGGCCGATGAAGGGGAAACTTTGCGGCAGCTGCGCGAGGCGCTCTCGGCGCGCGCCTTGGACCGGCGCGCTATTTGCCGAGTCGGTAGCGCGTGCGGAGCCGGGAGTCCTGCACCCGCGCACTATTCACTTTGGTTCCGGACGACGCGTGGAACTACGAGCCTGCGTATTACTACGCCTGGCGCAACGACAGAGGCCACTGATCGCGTTGCAAAGGCGCGCAGGCTTTATGCGGAGTCGGGTTATTCGTCGTCGCGGCCGCTGCGCGTTCATGCTCTGGAACGAGAACGTGTTGGTCGAAAAAAGTCTGTATCGCGGTTGCCGCAATGTGGAAGGAGGCGCTCGGCGTCGAGACCGAACTCATTGCTGGCAGATGGAATTCAAGGCGTATCTCGCTGCCGGTGCCGATCCCGCGCAGTGCGGACGTGGTCACGCGTTGGCTGGACCGCCGACTACAACGACGCCTCGGCCTTCCTCGACACGATGACGAGGAGCAAGCCCGCAAAATTTCGGACACTGGGTCAGCGCCGACTACGAGGAATTGCTGGAGTCTGCCGCTGGCGGATGTCGGACCCGGCGAAGCGGCGCACGACACGCTGCAGCGAAGGCGGAGTCGTTGATGCTCAGCGATTATCCGCTGCTGCCCGTGTACTACTACGTGACACGACGGCTGGTGCAGCCGCGCGTTTACGCGCCAGTGATCCAGCCTATGAACCACGGACCTACTCGAAGTACTTCCCGGCTCGCGAAATAGATCCAGAGCGAGCGTTCGACCTTCGCCGTCTTCACCAGGTCCTTGGGGGCGTTGAGTCTCGAACTGCTTCTGCTGGACCAGCGGGGCCGAGCTGGCTCTTGACCGCGTCGAACGGAGGCGGCGTGGTTGCGCGCTTTCCTCCAGCTTGATCACGTGCTCGGCCGAGACTCCGACTTGACCGGCACAGCCGTTGTAACTTGCCGGATCTCGAGGCTGCTTCGCGGCGTCGGAGGAGAAGGGGACTTTCACCAAAACTCTGGTTCCGGGTTGAACCAGCCAGAAGGTTCGCCGCCTTCCGCTGACGAACCGTCCTTCGAGTTGTCCTTCGCGAGCTTGGCGAAATCGCCGCCTTTGTCGAGCTGTGCGGTGGCGGATCCCTTCGCCCTCGCTTCCTCGTCGACGAGGATGCTGGCGGGCGATGGTACTCCTCTTTCCGGAGCCTCCGCGATGCGTGCGTCGTATTCCGTCTTGAGCTCGGCATCGGTTGGTTGCTTTGCAACCTTCAGTGAACTTCTTGAACAGCAATTCGGCCATCGGCGACCTCTTGCCGACCAGTTCGAGGCCGCGCGTTGGGTCTCTGCCAACGCCAAGCTTCTGCTTGTCGAGCTTCCCTGGGCGCCGGCTTAGCACATGCCGATCAGTTCGTCGGGAGGCACTCTTTCTGCTCCTCGGCGGTCAGGTCGCCCGGGCGTCTTGCCGCCGTGAAGCGGCGTCTTCACCAGATACACGGTTCCGGATCATCGCGCGAGATCCGGCGTGCCAGTTGTGCAACCGCAACCGGTTTTCGGCGGCAGCCGCCGGCGTTTCCACTGCCTTGGTGCCGATGCCGGTCGCCGGGAACTTATCGCCCAGCGCGGGAAGGGCGAGAATCTGCGCGTATCATCGTTTGGGTCCTCGATGGAGAGTCGTCGTCGGGTGTGAACTGCCTCAATATTGATGGCGTGTATCTCGCCCGGCAGCTTTCGGCATTGTAAACCAGGCGTGCCGCTCAAGGCGGCTGCGCCCGCTGAAATCTTCAGACTCGATGCGCACAAGAAAGTGCCCGCGCCGTCGCGTGCTGCGCCCACGTGCCCCGACGTGCCGCTCGCTGTCGTCCACTCGACCGCGACCTGGGCTGGCAGACGCCTGCTCGAGCATCGACGGTCTCTCAGCCCGCGCGCTTAGCCGTACGTAACC
>ERZ1370068.7112-contig-605_pt1 | contig 43815 bp, 57 predicted proteins | sample MGYA00561227_ERZ1370068 | MGnify/ENA primary metagenome ERZ1370068 (study PRJEB38410, sample SAMEA6850437) | metagenome | study: Metagenomic assessment of the ecological functions of the soil: analysis of the soil microbiota associated with the...
GCTACAGTATTGCTATCATGGGCCGAACCAGGATTCGAGGATCTTCCGATCCGATCCCGGATCCCGATCACGACAAGCCTCCGACCGCGCCGACGATGATCATCAACCAGTCGGGTCCCCGCGGCCCACCGCGGCGACGCGATTGGCGACAGCGGCGCGTGTCGCACGCGACATGCTCCGGCGCTGGGGGCATCAGTCGGATCTGTTCGCCCTCACAATCGACGACGACTCTGCGTCCAGGATGTCCGGCCGTTCGCGGATCCGGCCGCACGTCTTGGAGACGTCACCATCTTCCATTTCGCCCCGCCTGCTCGCCGATGACGCAGGCGTTCGCCTCGGCTCCGGGCAATCCGTGTGCTCCAGCACCACAACATCAGCCGGCGGCCTTCTTTGCGCCCTACGATCCGCAGCTGCTTCTCGGCTCGCGTGCGCTCGGACGGCGAGCGAGCTGGGGTCGCTCGCCGGGCCGCGTGCATCTCGCGCTCGGCGACTCCGAGTTCAACCGTCAGGAGCTCGAGGCGCTCGGGTTCGCGCCGACCGGCGTCCTTCCGATCGCGGTCGACACGGCGGCGCATCACCGACGCTCCCCGCAGACCCGCCCTGGACAAGATCCCGGCGACGGCCTGATCAACGTGTTCTTCGTCGGCCGCATCGTCGCCAAACAAGCGGATCGAGGATCACATCCGGCTCGCGGAGCTCTACAAGCGGCAACGTCGACAGCTACTATCGCTTCATCTTCGTCGGCGCGCTCGACGGCGTGCCGCGCTACTACGCGCAATCCGGGCGCTGATCTCGAGTTCCAGATGCTGCCGGATCGCTTCTGGTTCACGGGACCGGCGCCGACCGAGGATCTCGGCGGCGTTCTACCGGCTGGGCCGACGTCTACGTCTCGCTCAGCGAGCACGAGGGCTTCTGCGTGCCGCTCGTCGAGGCCATGGCGGCGGACGTGCCGGTGCTGGCGTCACGCCGCGGGAGCCGTGCCCCGAGACGCTCGGAGGCGCCGGCGCGTGCTGTTCGCCCCGAAGGATCTCGGAGTTCGCCGCCGAGACGCCTCGGCCATGCTCGTGCTACGATCGGCAGCTGCGCGACGCGTGCTCGAAGGGCAGCGGCGCCGGCTCGCACGACTTCACACCCGACGGCTATCGACGCCCGCCCCGGTGATGCTCGAGGATCACAGCTTGAAGATCGCGTTCATCGTCCAGCGCTACGGCACCGAGATCCTCGGCGGATCGGAATACCACTGCCGGCTGATTGCCGAGCGCCTCGCGCCGACGTCATGCCGTCGAGGTGCTGACGACGTGCGCGGCGGACTACATCACGTGGAAGAACGAGTACCCCGAGGGCACCGATCGCGTCAGCGGCGTGACGGTTCGGCGGCTTCGCCAACGCGCAGACCCGCGACCTCGCACGCTTTCAACCGCTACTCTGAGTGGATCTTCACCAGCAACGCACACGTCGCAGACGACGAGATGGAGTGGCTGCGGCAGCAGGGTCCATGGTGCCCTGCTCTGCTGAGTATCTCGAGCGCAATCACCAGCAGTCCGACGTCCTGGCTTCTTCACGTATCTCTACGCGCCGACCGTGCTCGGCATGCGGCATCGCGCCGCAGAAGAGCATCCTGGTGCCGACGGCGCACGACGAACCTGCCATCCACGCTCGAGATCTACCAGCGAGCTTGTTCAGCCGGCGGCGGCGCACTCGCCTACAACACCGAGCGTCGAGCGCCGGTTCCTCACGACGCACTTCTCGATTCGCGCGATCGAGGAAGAAACCGATCGGCTGCGGCGTCGATCTGCCCCAGGCCCACCCGCACCGCGCGATCGTTCGCCGGACGAATCCTCAGACTCTTCACTGGCGGACGATGGAACCGCGGAGGACCAGACACGAGCCGCACAGGACGACGCTCTCCGACGTTCAGGCCGCATCTCGCGCAGCCGGGGATCGCATGTTCCGCCGCCGCCATCGGCTGCACGGCACCGTTCCTGCTCTACGGCGGGCGCATCGATCCAGGCAAAGGGCTGCGAAGAGCTGATCGAGTACATTTCAGCACGCATGCCAGGAGGGCGGCGACGCCACGCTCGTGCTCATGGGCGTGAAGCTGATGCCGCTGCCCGAGGAGCCGTTCATCCGATTCGCAGGACGGCTCTCCGACCAGGAGCGCCTGCAGGCGCTCGAAGCGCGCGACGGTCGTCGTCGTGCCCGTCGCCGTACGAGAGCCTGTCGCTGCTCGCGCTGGAATCGTTCGCGGTCGGCACGCCGATCGCTCGCCAACGCGCGCAGCGAAGTGCTGGTGGATCACTGCCATAAGAGCAACGCGGGGCTGCATACTACGCCGACCGCGACGAGTTCGGCGAGTGCGCTGCGTCTGCTGATGGCGGACGCACCGGCTGAGGGCGGCACTCGGGCGCAACGGCCGCGCGTACGTGCGCCGGAACTACCGGTGGGATGTGATCCTGAGCAGCTACGAAAAGATGTTCGCGCGGCTGCGGGGACGGAAGTGTAGTTCTGACGGATCAGGATCAGGATCAGGATCACGGCAAAGTCCGTCGATGGAAATCGCGAGGTCTTCGGATCCCCGATCCCTGACCACTGATCCCGACAGCTTTCTCACTCGACGCCGACTTCCTCCCCCTCATCGTTCACGCCCCGTCGCCGATCGCTTCGTCGCCGCCCTCGTGGCCCTCGGGACCGGCGTCCGCACGATTGGGGAGGCGTGCCGCGCTTCCGGCGCGGACGAATGTCGTAGCCGTTTGATCATCTCGTTCAGCGTCGTCGGCTTGATGTGGAGGAGCTCCGGCGGCGCGCTTCTGCACGCCGCCGGCCGCCTCGAGCGCCGACTCGATCAGCCCGCGCTGGAACGAGCCTCGGCGTCGCGGTAGGAGATGCCCTCCGGCGGCACCACGAACTGCGGCATCTGGAAGCTGCTTGCTGCTGCGGACGTGATCGGGCACGAGATCGGCGTCGATCCGGGTGCCCGATCGAGAGCACGACCGCCCGCTCGATCACGTTCTCGAGCTCGCGGACGTTGCCCGGCCAGTCGTAGTCCATCAGCAGATCGAGCGCCTCGGGCGGCGAGCTCGAGATGCGTCTTGTGGTTCTCCTCGCCGTACTTCTCGAGGAAGTGCTGCACCAGCAGCGGCACGTCGTCCGCGCCGCTCGCGCAGCGCGCGGCAGCTGCACCGTGATGACGTGCAGGCGGTAGTAGAGGTCCTCGCGGAACCGCCCTCGTCCATCATCCGGCGCAGATCGACGTTGGTCGCGGCGATGATGCGGACGTCGACCTTGATCGTCTCGACGCCGCCGAGCCGCATGAACTCGCGCTCCTGGATGACGCGCAGCAGCTTGGCCTGCGTCTCGAGCGGGATGTTGCCGATCTCGTCGAAGAAGATCGTGCCCTTGTCGGCCGAGCTCGAACGAGCCCCTTCTTCGGATAGACGGCGCCGGTGAAGGCGCCCTTGACGTGCCCGAAGAGGTTGGACTCGAGGAGATCGGGCGGCAGGTTGCCCGAGTTGACGGTGATGAAGGCGCGGTCGGAGCGCGACGAGTTCTGGTGCAGCGCGCGCGCGACCAGCTCCTTGCCCGTCCCGCTCTCGCCGTTGATCAGGATCGTCGTCCGGCTCGGCGCCGCCTGGATGATCAGGTCGAACACCTGGCGCATCCGCGAGCTCTGGCCGATGATCTCGCCGAACCGGTTGGCGTGCGCCTGCAGGTTCTGCCGCGAGCGCGCGGTTCTCGGCGACGAGCCGGCGCTGCGCGACGGCGTTGCGCAGGACGACCGAGCACTTCGTCGTTCTTGAACGGCTTCGTGATGTAGTCGAACGCGCCGCGCTTGATCGCCGCGATCGCGTTCTCGACCGACGCGAAGGCCGTGATCATCAGCACCGGCAGGTCGTCGTCTATCTTCTTGAGCTCGTCGAGCGCGGACATGCCGTCCATGCCCGGCATCATCATGTCCACGATCGGCCGCGTCGAACGGACATCGGTCCGCGCGAGCTCGAGGCCCTCGGGCCGCGTTCGCTGCGAGCCTGCACCTGTAGCCCTGACGCGTGAGGAGCGGCGTCGAGGATCTCGCGCATGATCTCCTCGTCGTCGATGACCAGAATGGAGCCGTTACGATTCATAGTCTCGCCCCGGGCGGCTGGTGAGAAGAGCGCCACCGGGATCACCGGCAATGATTCAGCGCGTGCGCGCTGCTACGCCGGTCTGCCGCCAACGGCAGCGACAGGCGTGAACCGCGGTGCCCTGTCCGGGCGCGCTGTCACAGGCAATCGTGCCACCGTGCTCCTGCACGATTCCGTAGGTAATCGACAGCCCGAGTCCCGTCCCTTGCCGATCTCCTTCGTGGTGAAGAACGGATCGTAGATGCGCGAGAGCTGCTCGGCCGGAATGCCCGAGCCGGTGTCCGCGACTTCGATCGTCGCGTCGGCGCGCTCGGCTCGCGTCACGATCGTCAGCCACCCGCCCTTCGGCATCGCATCGCGCGCGTTGAGGAACAGGTTGAGGAAGACCTGCTGCAGCTTGTACTCGATGCCCTGGCACGATGGGCCCGCATCGCGGCGAGCTCCTTGCGCACCTGGATGCGACCGGTCCGCATCTGGTGCTCGAGGCAGCGACAGCACGTCGTTGACGACGACGTTGACGTCGATCGGGCCGCTGTCGACCTGCGCCGGCCGCGCCAGGTTGAGCAGGCCGTTCACGATCTGCGCGGCACGGAACGTCTGCCGCTCGATCTTCTCCAGCACGCGCGTCGTCGACGGATCGTCCGGCTCGGCGCCTCCAGCAGCATCTGCACGAAGCTCGAGATGCCGGTCAGCGGCGTGTTGACCTCGTGCGCAACGCCGGCCGCGAGGAGACCGATTGACGCCATCTTCTCCGAAATCTGCAGCTGTTCCTCCAGCTGCACGCGCGCGGAAATGTCCTCGATGATCACGAATCGTCCCCGCGATGGCTCCGGCTGCGAGTCGCGGAGCGGAGTCGTCGCCGACGTTCACGAGCAGCGCGCCGCGGTGCTGCGTGCCGAGTCGACGAGCGGGACACGATAGATGCGCCGCGCCGTCCGGGGACTCTCGCCGCGCGCTGCGCAACACCTCGAAGAACCCGTCGTCCAGGATCTCGTCGAGGCGGCGGCCGACGGCCTCTTCGTGGCGCACGACCGTACAGCTCCTCGAGACGCCGGTTCCAGCGCACGACACGATCGTCGCGGTTGATGACCGCGAGCCCGTCGTTCAGCGACTCCAGAATGTTCTCGCTGAACTCGCGCATCCGCATCGAGCTCGTCGGCTTTGATGCGGAGCTGCCCGTAGAGCCGGCCGTTCTCGAGCGCCGTTGCGGCCTGTGCGGCGACGGCGGCGAGGAGCGCCATGTCTTCGCTGCTCAGCGGCTCCGTGCTGGCCTTCCGGCCCAGCGCCATGACCGCAATGGTCCCATCCTTCGAGACGCACGGAACGAAGTAGTGGATCCCTGCCTCGCGCCAGAAGTCGACTTCACGGCCCGTCGAGTCGGCGTTGCGAGAGCGGATCGTCGAGCGTGAGCGTATGGCCCGCCATCAGGCGGCGTCGCGATGTCCGACTCGCGCGCGAGCGTCGGCGGCTCCAGACCGAACCCGTTGTGCGCGATCGTGACGAATCGCGGTGTCCGACCCGCGGCCGTCGGCGCGAGCAGCAGCGCCATCCGATCGACGACGAGCGTCTCGGTCACGCGCGCACGAGCCGTTCACTGAGTCGCAGAAGATCGAGATCGCTGTTGAGATCGCGGGCGAATCCGACGAGGGCACGGCGATAGTCGTACCGATCGCGGTAGTAGACGCGATCGAGCGCGGTCTGAATCGCGTTCTTCAGCGGGCTCGAGAGCAGAACGACGACGATCGTGGCGAGCAGCGCGATGATCGGATTCTGCTGATCCTGGCCATGCAGGAAGAACCGGCCCGCGACCCTGAGTAGAATCGCGTAGATCGCCGCAATCGCCGCAATCGCCGCGGCAGACACGAGCGCCCGCTTGATGATGACCTCGACGTCCATCAGGCGGTAACGGATGATCGCCGACGCGAAGGCCAGCGGCACCAGCCCGAGGAGCACCGCGGTGAACTCGAATGGGCTCGACGGCGTGAAGCCGAGCGTGAACGGAAGGACGTAGCCCAGGACGAACGGGATCGCGCCAAGCGCCGTTCCCCATACGATCCATCGGAGCTGCCGGCGCGCGGTGACCGAACGGCCGCGCTTCAGCGCCCTGATCATGATCGCGAGGCCGCCGACCAGGCTCGACCGCGAGGTACACGAACTCCCCGCGTTCCACGAGCTCGGCGACGTGTGACAGCACCGCGCCCTGCGAGGCCCCCCGCAGGACCACCGCGACTTCCATCCCGCCCATCAGCGCCGCCGGCAGCTACAGGAGCGGAAGCAGCCGCCGGCTGGCATCGCTCCGCACCCAGCTGTCGGGGCGCTCCGGGAACACGAGGGCAGAAGTGGACGAACAGCGGCGGCAACATCAACCGCGAGGTGATGTCGCCCCCAGTAGAAGACCCAGTCGAAGAAATCGAGCCGGCCGCTGTAGGAGAACGCGAGCATCCCGAAGAAGGCGATGCTCAACCAGAAGAAATGCAGCGTGGCCTTGGTGATCCGGACGCCGGAGGCGGACCGCCGCACCCACCAGCAAGCGAGAAAATGCCGACGACGGCCAGGGCGAAGCTACAGAGCCGCGCGCCCCGGAAGGCGTCCGATCGACCGCGATGTTCACGAGCTGCGGACCGCCCTGCAGCCGCAAGACCGAATCAGCTCAGGACTGACCCACGCGTCGACGCGTGCAGCGCCGCCCAGGATTTCGTCGCAGTCGACACGAGCGGCTTTCCCGTCGAATCGCCATCAGCACGTCGCCGACCAGGATTCCGGCGCTGTTCGCCGGGCGACCCCACCGGCAATCTTCTCGGGCGACGATGTCGGTGCCGGTCTGGGTCCAGAGGACGCCGTCTTCCATCTCCCGTCCACGCGACGCGGGCGGACATGTTCATGATCCCGAGGCAGAGAAGTGCTGCCACGACGGCAAAGTTGCGCCGCGGTGCGGGCAACTCTCCGGCCTAGGTCACGGGGCGATATGCATGGAACGATCGGCAAGACGGAAGTCCGGGCGTGTCCGGAAGCAAGGGCGTTCCTCGAAAATATCCTCGGCGTATGGGTCTAAATATTTGAAACGCAAGGAGTTCTAGTTCGAGACACCGGGGTGTTTCCAACTAACTGGAATCTGGATCCAAAAAGACGGACGCGCGGCCGTCGGCGGCGATGCCTTGTGAAGCGGACCAGGAAGCCGCCGACAACTCGCTTCGGCGGGCGGACGACGAGGAGCTCGTCGTAGACCGACGCAGGATCGGTGGGGTCGCGGAATAGGTTTCGAACGCCGACCAAGGATCTCCCAACGGGTGCCCGCAAAATCGAAGGGCAAGTGCCTGGTTGGAGCTGAACGTTGAACCGCGCGTCCAATCCAGGCCCCGGCTGCGTCTGATCCACCCGCGCGTAGCCGGTGTTGACTTTGTAGACCACGACCACGCGGCGTCGCCGTTGCCCCGGAATGTCGGTCTCGACCGAGGTAGTGATGTCGTGGAGATCCTCGGCTTCGGGACGCCAGGCGATCGGCCGTCGTCGAGGAGTGCCGCGCCTTCTCGAAATCGCCAGCTTCCCTGCCAGCGCGCCCGGGTGACGCTGTAGTCGATCGAGCCTCTGAGGCGCGGATTCGACATGTTGCTCAGGCGAAAGGCCCAGCCATCCGCCTCGACGCCGCCCGCGGTCGCCACGAAGCAGTAGTGGCCGGCTGCGAATCCGGGCCGTCTCGCCAAGTGCACACCGAAGAGCGTGGACGAGCTGATCGTCGACGCGCTGGAAGAATCCGCTGAACGCTGATAATCGACGCGTCTTTGAACTCGTGCTCGAGACCGAGTCCGAGCGTGCGCGCCCGCTCGACGCGGAGATTCGCGGGATCCGACGGCCCACGGAGCGATGCGGAACGTCCGCTCGGCGGCAGCCAGGGTCCCGGAGCATTTGTCAGCTGGAACTCTCGGCGCCGGGCGCCACCATGCTGCGCTGGGCGACTGAGGTGACGAGGCGCGTGCCACGCAGGGGCTCGACGGACACCGACGTGGCGCGGGACTGAACAGGTCGCCCCGCTGGTGGTCGTAGCGCGCGTAACGGCCGCGCCGTAGTCGACCTGTGAGCCGGGGCGCACGGTCCATCTGTCGAACGCGAAGACCTCTCCGACATTCCGGCTGTTGTCCGCGACCGCCGCCAGCGCCGCGGGTTGCCCTCGTGTAGTTCCCTGCCGGCTGCATGTCAGGCCGAAGTCGAGCGAATGCGTTGCCCCCGGGCGTGACGTATACGCGCCGGCGACGTTCCAGGGACGAGAGATCGCCCTCACCATCGCCGCCCGCATCGTCCAGCTCCCGCCAGCCGTTGGCAAGCCGATCGAGTGCAGCGACGCCACGCGGGACCGTATCGCCCGAGAACAGATCGCCGGGGCAAAAGCCCCGGTCGTCAGCAGATTGACCTCGCCGCGAGCAGCGATATGGTCGCCGAAGAAACTCGTAGCGGCAGTCGCCGTGGAGTCTAATCGCCAGAGCGCGGAGCTGACCGCATCTCGACGTCATCGCCGTCGTCGGTGCCGGTGCAACGGAAGGACGCCGACGAGTCCTTCAGAATGCTGCGCTTGATGTGCGAAGCCGCCAGGCCGTCTCGGTGGGGATGATCGCTGGAGTCGTCTGTGGTCGGCTCGGGCTGGTCCGTCAGGGTCGATCCGGAGCTCGAATCCCGCCGCCATGATCGGGCGAGCGGCAACCGGCACGACGCCTGCTGGTCCCGATGGCCGCTGTCGAGTTTTCAGCTGGAACGCGTGGACGGAAGGAGAAGCCGCACCGACGCGAATGCGGTCTCGGGGCGATCCGGCAAAAGCCATTCAAGTGGGCCTGACGACATACTCGCCTGCTGGGCAGTGCGTCGATGGCGAAATAGCCGCGCCCGTCGCTCACCGTCATCGCCATCGTCATCGCCGAGTGCGGAGACCACCACGCCCGCGAGCGGCCCGCCCGGTCGTCGGTGACGGTGCCGGTGATGCTGCCGCGCAGGAGGTGAACGGTCCGCCTTCGGGCTGGACTCGGGTTTGTGCGTGTGCGAGCGGACCTGGACCCACACCTATGACGACCACCGCGCCGACCGCCGTGACCGCCCGATGATAGCCGTCCCATCGCGCCCTCCGTCATCGCGTGACCCAGGCTAGGAACCTACAGTGAATGTGACGTCGCGCGTCACGAATTTTCCCGAGAGCAGGTCCGTCACTCTTGATCGCAAGCCGATAGTCGCCCTGCTCGAGCCCCGCAAGCGGGATACTCTGGCCGGCCAGAACGGGATGTCCGGCGCCGGGGTCGAACTGCGCTCCCATGATGGCCGGATTGAACCGCTGCGGGTCGGTGTGGTTGAGATACCGCTCACCCTCCCTCGCCGGCGGATGCGATCCCGCCTGAGCGTTCTCTGCCTTCCGGCCTGCCCCGACCTGGCTGGAAGAAATGGGCATTCACTTGGATGTCGAAGTGCTTCCCTGGTGTGACGGTCTGGTTGCACTGAGGAGCACCACCACCAACTCTTCCGCACGCCGAAAGCGATCGTCCGCTGCCGGCGTGACTTCGTTCTGGCCGATCACGTACGGCCGCTCGACCAGCTCGTCCGCGGTCACCGGCGCGCGCTGCAACGTGGTGAGCCGGTCCGCGAGAATCGACGCTGCTGGTGGTCAGCTCGCCGTTCCAGAAGTCCGGGACCGTCAGCGGCTGCGTCAGCACCGCCGCCCTTCGGCTGCCCCTCTGCGCCCGGTGCAATGGGCCGCTCCCGCATACGACTCACGTAGACGTTGTAGTCGCCAGGGGCGATGGAAAATCCGCGGCTCACCCTCGCGACATGCGATCCGGGTCCGGCTTCAAGTCGACCGGGAAGATCGCATCGACCGGATACTCCCACCGGTGCCGATGGTGGCTTCCGACCCGACGGCTGCCGATCCGCGACCCGGCGTCCGGACGCGCCTCCCGCAGCGACCGCCCGGGGGACGGCCCGGACATAAACGAGGGCGGATCCCGGAGAGCGCCGCGCCGGCGGCTCAATCACGCAACGGTGAACGGAACGAACGTGCCCCGCTGCGCCTTCAGGAAGTCATTACGCCAGCGGATCCTGAGGTCGGCCGGGGACGCCCCCGTTCACCGGCTACCGCATGGCCGCGATCCGCCAGGGCGAGGATCGCCTGCGCCCTTCCAGCCGCTGCCCTCGACAAGCTGATCCCGCTGTCGAGTAGCCACCCGTCCGGTCGCCCTGACTGGCGGCCGTGACACTGACCACGGTCAGCGCGAGCATCCAGCAAGGCCCATCGGGGCCCTGACCGCCCGTGCATCTCGAGTCTTCTCGAGCGTGTCACGCTTCACCTGACTGAACGCGTCGATCATAGGCGACGTGTCCGGGCAAGCTCGAAGGCACAGGGCTCCGCGGCCGGCTGCGGGCCGGTGATATCATCACCCCGCTCCTGGCCAGGCTGCGCCTCAGACTCGTGCAGGCTGCGCCTCGCTGGAACAGATTCTGAGGACGCCCCGCTGGGCGCGGGGCAGGCAACGCCGCAGGCGCGCTGAGGTAACGTGCAGGACGACACTCTGTGATGGTGCTGGCGGGTGGCGTGGGCGAGCGCCTCTACCCGCTCACTGAAGAACGGGCCAAACCGGCTGTCTATTTCGGCGGGCCATGCCGCATCATCGACTTCACGCTCAGCAACTGCATCAACTCCGGGCTCCGCAGGATCTTCATCGCGCTCCAGATACAAGTCGCTGTCGCTCAGCCGGCATCTCCGCATGGGATGGAGCGTCGTGGCGGACGAGCTCGGCGAGTTCGTCGAGATCCTGCAGCCCGCAGAAGCGCGTCGAGCGAGCACTGGTATCTCGGCACGGCGGACGCCGTCTACCAGAACCTCTATTCGATCCTGCGCGAGGAGACCGCGCCACCTGATCGTGCTCTCGGGCGACCACGTCTACAAGATGGACTACGCGAAGATGCTGCGGTTCCATCGCGAGCGCGGCGCCGGCGCGACGCTCGCCGTCCTCGAGATCCGACCTGAGGAGGCGAGCCGGTTCGGCGTCCTCGAGGTGGACGGAGACGGATCGGCTGACTGGCTTCCTCGAGAAGCCCAAGCACCTGCGCGCCCGGGCAGACAGTCCTCGCGTCGATGGGGATCTACATCTTCGACATGAACGTGCTCGTGCCGGCGCTCGAGGCGGACGCAGCGCGCGTCAACCGACCCACGATTTCGGCAAGGACATCATCCCGACGCTCATCTCGAAGGTCCCGGTCTACGCCTACCGCTTCTACGGACGAGAACAAGAAGGCGGCGAAATACTGGCGCGACATCGGCACGCTCGACGCGCTACTACGACGCGAACATGGATCTCTGCCACGTCAATCCGGACTTCAACCTCTACGATCCCGAGTGGCCGCTGCGGACCGCACCAGGTGCAGGCGCCGCCGGCGAAGTTCGTCTTCGCCGACGACGGCCGCCGCTGCGGCCAGGCGCTCGACTCGATCGATCTCGGCGGGCTGCATCATCTCGGGGCAGCCGCGATCCGCGGCAGCGTGCTGTGCCCGAACGTCCGCGTGCACAGCTTCTGCGACGTGGAGCAGAGCATCCTGATGCCGGGCGTCCGCGTCGGCCGGCGCATGCGCAGATCCGGCGCGCGATCATCGATCGCGACGTGTTCATCCCGCGCGGCGCGCCGCATCGGCTACAACGCGAAGAAGATCGCAGTCGCCACACCGTCACCGACAGCGGCATCGTCGTGGTGACGACGGAACGATCGAGCCGTTTGTAGGCGAGATCGGCGAAGAAGCGCTGCGGAACGAAGCGGAGTTCGATCGGCGCGGCACGTAGCCCATCCGAATTCGGTCGCACGTGGGTCAGGGCCTTCAGGCCTGACGGCGGGTGTCTAAGACCCCGCCCGTACAGCAGCTGCAAGCTACAACGGTTCCCGCAGCCTGACCCGCGGCAATGAGGTTCGAGTGAAGATTCAATCCGTGCACGGCCGCGAGATCCTGGACTCGCGGGGAATCCAACTGTCGAAGTGGACGTCACGCTCGACGGCGGCGTGTCCGGGCGCGCTGTGTGCCGTCCGGCGCGTCGACCGGACAGCGCGAAGCGCCTCGAGCTCCGCGACGGAGACAAGAAGCGGTATCTCGGCAAGGGCGTGACGAAGGCGGTCGCGAACGTCAACGGCGAGATCGCGACGGCGCTCGCCGGTCGCGAGGCCGGATCAGCGCGCCGATCGACACGCATGATCGAGCTCGGACGGCACGCCGAACAAGGGCCGTCTCGGCGCCAACGCGTTGCTGGGCGTGTCGATGGCGCTGCGCGCGCGCGGCGCGCGGCCGCCGGCGCGCATGCCGCTCTACGAGCACCTCGCTGCGCTGCATGGCGCGGCGCGGCGACGCTCTCGCTGCCGGCGCCGATGATGAACATCCTCAACGGCGGCGCGCACGCCGACAGCAGCGTGGACTTCCAGGAGTTCATGGTCATGCCGCTCGGCGCGCGCGTCGTTCGCGCGAGGCGCGTGCGGAGCCGGCGCCGAGATCTTCCACACGCTCCGCGGCATCCTGCAAGAAGAAGGGCTACTCGACCGGCGTCGGCGACGAGGGCGGCTTCGCGCCGAGCCTGAAGTCGAACCGCGAGGCGCTCGACGTGGTGATGGATGCCGTCACGCAAGCGCGGGCTACAAGCCGGCGATCGAACGCATTCGCCTCGCGCTCGACGTCGCGGCTCGAGCGAGCTGTGGAACGACGACAGCAAGAGCTACGAGTTCAAGAAATCGGGCGAGAAGACGCGGACCGCCGACGAGATGGTCGCGCTGTACGACGACTGGGTCCGCCAGTATCCCGATCATCTCGATCGAGGACGGCCTGGCGGAAGGCGACTGGGACGGCTGGAAGGCGCTGACCACGGCGCTCGGCGACCGCGTGCAGCTCGTCGGCGACGACGTGTTCGTGACCAACCCGGAGATCCTGAAGCGCGGCATCGCGGAGGCGTCGGCAACGCGCTGCTCGTCAAGCTGAATCAGATCGGCACCGTCACCGAAACGCTCGACGCCGTTGCGATGGCCGCGACGCCGGCTACGCGAGCGTCATCTCGCACCGCTCCGGCGAGACCGAGGACACGACGATCGCCGATCTCGCCGTCGGCGACCGGCGCCGGCCAGATCAAGACCGGCTCGGCAAGCCGCACCGATCGCGTCGCGAAATACAACCAGCTGCTGCGCATCGAAGAAGCGCTCGGCAGCGCGCGCGGCATGCGCGGGCGGCAGCGATCAAGCAGCTCGCGGTTAGTGAGCCAGGAGCCAGAAGCTAGGAGCTGCGGTAGACAGAATCGTGCTGAAACCGGGCCGCTGCCACTGAGCAGCGCGAGCGAAGCGAGCAGTGATAAGCCGTGGGGCCCCACGGCAGTGGAGAAAAGCAAAGCACCGACATCGCCAACACCATCCCTCTCGTCCTCATCGTCCTCGACGGCTGGGACTTCGCGCCGACGACAGAAAACAACGCTATCGCGCTCGCGCGAACGCCCAGTGCGACGAGCCTGCTGAAGCGCTACCCGCATGCGGAGCTCATTACGCCTCGGGCGAGGCGGTCGGAGCTTCCGGCCGGGCAGATGGGCGAACTCCGAGGTCGGCCATCATGAACATGGGCGCCGGCCGGGTCGTCTACTAGGACCTCACGCGCATCGACAAGAGCATCCGGGACGGCGAGCTGTTCGAGACGTCCGCGCTGCTTGCGGCGTGCGATGGACCGCTGCGTCGACGGGCAGCACGCGCTCCACCTCATCGGCCTGCTCGGACGGCGGCGTGCACAGCAGTCAGCGAGCATCTGCACGCGCTCGTCGAGATGGCGGCGCAGCGCGGCGTGTCCTCGCGTGTTCGTCCACGTCATCACCGACGGCCGCGACACGTCGCCGACCGGCGGCGTCCGCTACCTGTCGGCAGCTGCAGGACGCCATGATCGTCGCGGCGACCGGCCGCGATCGCGACGGTCTCGCGGGCCGCTACTACGCGATGGATCGCGACAAGCGCTGGGAGCGGACCAAGCTCGGCCTACGACGCGATCGTCAACGGCATCGCGCGAACAGACGACGCAGTCGCCGATCGCAGGCGATTCAGGCCTCGCACGACGCGGGCGTCACCGACGAGTTCATCAAGCCGATCGTCGTCGTCGGACGCCGACGGCAAGCCCGGTCGGGCCCGATCCGCGACGGCGACTCGGTCGATCGCTCTTCAACTTCCGCGCCGATCGCGCACGGCCAGATCATCGCGCGCGCTCGCGCTCGAGCGACTTCGACGGCTTCCCGCGGCCCGATCGCCGCCGCGCGTCGCGCTGACGACGATGACGGTATACGACCGGACATTCAACGTTCCCGGTCGTGCTACACGCCGCAGACGTTCAGCAGCAACCTCGCCGGACGTGCTCGCCGCGCACAGCCGCACCGAACCTGCGGCTGGCCGAGACGGAGAATACGCGCACGTCACGCACTTCTTCAACTGCGGCCGCGAGGAGTCGCATCCAGGGCGAGGATCGCATCCTCGTGCCCGTCGCAGAAGGTGCGCGACCTACGACCTGCATGCCGCGAGATGAGCGCGCCGGGGATCGCCGACGAACTGGTCGCGGACGCTCCAGGCGGAAGCCATCAGGTCGTCATCTGCAACTTCGCCAACGCCGACATGGTCGGCCACACGGGCAGCCTCGAGGCGGCGATCGCCGCCGTCGAAACGCCTGGACCGGTGCCTCGGCGCAGATCGATCCCGGCGCTCCACGCCGCCGGCGGCACGCGCCATCGTCACCGCCGACCACGGCAACGCCGAGCAGATGTGGGACGACGAGCTCAAGGCGCCGCACACGGCGCCACACGTCCAACCCCAGTTCCGGTGATTCTGTATGACGACGCACGGGTGGGCATGCCGTTGCGGGAACGGATCGTCGAGGGACGTCATCCCCCGACGATCCTCGCGCTGCTCGGAATCGCGAAGTCCGCGGAGATGACGGGCACCCCCTGTCCGAGGTCTGACGATCGGAGCGCCCAGCAGCGGCCGCGCGAGCGCTCACGGAGCGGTGCACGTGCCGCGGCTGCCGCCTGGTTCGTGGCGCTCGGGCCGTGCTCATTTCGTATCTCGTCGTCGTGTCGCCTCGACACGCGACATCCCGGCGCTGGCGCTGGCGACAACCTGTCGTTCCTGTGGAATTCGTGGTGGGCGCGCGACACTCTCGCCAGCAACTGGCGCCTTCCGGTCCGGATACTTCCACACGATCGCACCTCCTGCTCGGCCCGGGGCGCCGCTCGTCCCTCAATACGCACACGGCGCTGGAGAGCTTCGCGACGGGCGGTTCGCTGCAGGGTGCGCCTGTCGCGCGCGCGCACACCTTGGTCACGCTCGCGGGTCTCGCCGCCAACGGCTTCGCGGCCTACTGGCTCGCCTTCTCTGTATCTGTTCGCCGCAGCGCTGCCGTCAATCCTGGCTGGCGATTCGGCGTTCGCCACGCGCGCATCGCGAGCGTGCATCCCGCTCGGGCACGTCAACCTTACGCACGCCTGGGTCCTGCCGGTCGCGGCTGCTGCGTGGACCTCGTTCGTCGCGCGCCCATCGTCCTCGCGGGCGAGCGGCGTGCGGCTCTCGGCCTTCGCCATTCTGGCGTGCTCGGACTACTACTTCACTCGTCTACGCCGGCCTCTTCGCGCGTGGTCTGGCTGGCTCTGACCGCTGCCTGGGACCTCGCGGATTGCTTCGGCCCGCGACGCGGCACGTCCTCTTCGAGCGGACTCTCCTGGCCGGCGCAGGTGTCGCGGCGGTCGGTTGCCGCCGCCATATCTGGGTGACCGGCGGCGCTTCTCGACGTCGGTCGGCATCCGCCATCACGGCGCAACGCGCGCGCGACCCAAGCTCGTCTGGTTGCTCGGCATCTGCGTTGCTCGCCCGGGTCGTCGCGGCAGGTACGCACGTGACCGCGAGTCCGAGGCGCTGATCCTTCCGCATGGGTGCTTCCATCCTGCCAGCACGGATCGATTTTCGCGCCAAAGCTGTCTGTTCGTGGTGTTCACTGGCCTCCCGCTGCTGGTTGCGGGGTGCGAGCTGGCCGCGATCGGGCGGGGCAATGCCGTTTTCGGCAGACGCACTTGGCGGAGTGCGGACCGCGCGGCGTTGACGTTGCGACGGCGATCCTCGGCCCGCCGATGCACTCCGCTCACGGGTGGATGGACCGGTGCCGCCTCGGTCTTCATCCGGCTCGGCACATCGACCAGGATTGAGCAGGTGACAGCGTGGCTCTCGGGATCGTCTCGAGCGCGTTGCTGATTGCTTCGGTGAAGTCCCGCGCCGCCTCCTGGCGCGACGCGGTCCGGATGGATCCGGATCGTGCCGCATCTGTTCGCCCTGTGGTCGCTCGGGCTCTCGTTGTCGGCCGGCGGCGCTGCATACGGGCTCTGTTCCCGCCGCAAGCGGTTCGTGCACGATACGTGCCGGTTCTTCTCGAATGCGCGCATGCCGGGCCGTGCGGATCGTTGTCGGCATATCTGGCAGCCGCCGTCCCGGAGTCGATGGTGTCGCGCTGACGGAATTGGAGGCCAGCTCCTTCGCCTGATCGTGCCAGACGGGCGCCGTCGTGCTCGGAGAGTCTCACGGCACCGTTCTCACGTACTTCGACTGCCCGCAGCGGACGCGGTCGATGACGGTTGTCTCTGCCTTCGCCGCCACTGCCGGGCGATATCGCTGGAGCTCCCGTCCGGCATCCGCGAAGGGTCTTCGGCGCGAGCGGGGACGCTTCGACGCGCGCGCGCTCGTGCACCAGTACGGCGCACGGCCGTCCCGGCTGGGTCGGCGGATTCTCCGCGCGCCCGTCGCCCAGCCTCTCGACGGCGCACTCGCAGCGATCGCGGACTCGCGGCGCTGTTCGACCTCTGCCGGCAGCATCGGCGCCGAACTCGCCGCCTGGCGGATCCCGGCCCGACCTCGCCCGGTCCGGGATCCTGCACGTCGTGGTCAACACCGACACGTTGACCCGTCCCGCTTCGTGAGGCCTTGTCCGGGCGCGGCCTTCGTTTGATCAAGCCGGAAGCCGGCACGCGTGAGCGTATCGAAGTCGTTCGCCGATCGCGAGCGAAGCGTCCTCGGTCACGGGCGTTGCGCGACTCGCGGCTCATCTGTTACGACTCCCGCGCGCCGCATACGACCCGCGATGCCGTGATCGCAGGTGGCGGGCTTCTCGCCGGGCTGACCCTGGCGCGGGTCAGCTGTATTACGGAGGCGCCTCACGTGCGCGTGCTGGCATTGGAGAAATCGTCTCCATCCCGTGCGCGAGGTCGCGCTCAAGGCTCGGTGAGAATCGAGCGTCGAGATCGGAGCCGGCACCACCTCCGGAGCGTCCTCGAGCTGGAGCCGGTGCTCCGCTCGCAGCATCCTCGAGAAGCTTGGTCTCCAGGTGACTTCACTCCAGTGGATCGAACATGACGACATCAGCCGTCGCACCGAGCTGGACCTCCGGCGTTTCCCGACCGCGCCGCTCGTTTCAGCTCGACCGCATGGCCCGTCTCGAGAACTGGCTGCTGGCGTCCGCGCGCGACTCCGGCGTGGGAGGTTCGTCGACGACTGCGCGGTGAAGCGCATCAGAGTCGAAGGGGCGGCGCACACCGTCGAATTCGCGGGTGCAGGCGGCTCCGGCACCTGGCGCGGTGGCCAGGGTGGCTGGTCGATGCCAGCGGCCAGGTGCGGGCTGATCCGGCGTCAGCTTTTCCTCGGGCTGACGCGAACGGCAGACGCGCACGGCGCCGTCGCCGCGTGGTTCCGCGTCAAGGCGAGCGAGTGAAGGTCGACGACTGGTCGGGGATCCTGCCTGGAAGCGCGCGTGGTGCCGACCGCGTGAGCGCTGGCTCAGCACGAACCACCTGATGGGCGGCGGGCTACTGGACGTGGCTCATTCCGTTGGGGTCAGGCAGCACGAGCATCGGCATCGTTGGCCGACAACGACCTCGCATCCGTTTCACCTGGCGAATCAATCGTGGCGAGCGCGCGGTCGACTGGCTGCGTGAATTGAGCCGCAGTGCGTGCGAGAGGTGGTTGAGTCGCTCGCAAGATCGGCTCGAGGACTTTCTCGCGCTGCAGCACTCACGCCCACGGATGCCAGCGCGTGATCTCACCCGACGGATGGTCGCCAGGTCGGGGAGCCGCCGGCGTCTTCACCGATCCCCTTCTACTCGCCGGATCCGACTTCATCGCCATCGGCAACGACCTCGATGACTGACCGGTGATCCACCGACCACGCGGGCGAAGATGTCACGGCATCGCGCGACGGGCTGGACGCCAACTACCTCGCCTGCATGAGGCGTTCCGCGCGCTTCTGACGACTGGTCAGCAGCCGGCTCATGGGAACGCGCAGGCTGCGACCGCCAAGGCGGCGGGACAACGCGTGCTGTAGTACGTCACAGCGCGCTCCTTTATCTTCCAGCGTCGCTACCGGCGATCCGGCGTTCATGGCGTCGATCGATCCGCTGATGCGCACTGTTCCCGTACTGCACGCGCGCATGCAGCAACCCTCTCCGCGCCTTCGGATCCTCGCGGACAACCGCCCAGACACGCGTGACGGCTTCACCAACGTCACGTTCAGCGGAGAGAGCCTGTTCCGCCCAGAGCGCGCTGGCGCGCCCCGATGGAAGCGACGAGCTGCGCGGACACCGAGCGAAACTACGTGCCCGAGCGCTTCGCGCAAGCCTGGCAGGTGGTCTCACCGGATCCCAGGCTTCGCCGTTTGCTTTCAACGCGACGATGAGCTGATGGATATCTCGTCGTTGACGGCAAACCTGCGGTAGGCGGTTACTGAACCAGCGTAAAGTTCCAGGCCGGCAGCCCAGTGCGGCGTCGGGTTTCGCACCCGGCGGATCGCTATCCTATCGCCGTGACTACGGAGGGCGGCAATCGTTCCCACTGAACCCCAACGGATGGTCGGCACGCCGCATCGCACGCACTGCTCGCGCGTCGGCTGCTCGCGACACCGTCGATCTCATTCAGGGTCCGTCTCGGCATGATTGACGTTTGCGGAATGGCTCCTCTCGACACCGGGTGAGCGCCAAAGCGCTGCCGCTTTTTCCGAGTTCTTTGCCGCATTGGCGGCAGTGGCCGATCATCGATTTCAACGACGTCACGGGCACGCGCGGCAATGCCCTCCAACACGCCTTGAATGCGGCGGCGCCTTCGGCGCGATCGCCTGGGTGGTGTGGCGGTACCGCAAAAGTGCTGACGTGATCGGACGGCAACAGCGTTGAGGGCGCACCGAGCGCCGCCAGTAATGACGAACAGCACTGGCTGACCTTTCCGGCCTGGAGCGGTCGGGTGGGCACGCCCGCACACAGCCGCCAATATCACAGATGCACCGCCGCCGTTGCCCGATCCATCTCCTGTGAGAACAGGATACCGGCCCCTTCGCCGATGTTCATCCCCGGCACGACCGCGATCAGCTGGCGCGGGTGGTGGGCCCGGGATCCGCGATGGTGATGCAAGATACTGGAAGCCGCCGAAGTGTCAGCCGCGCGAGGGCACGGTTCCTCCCGCGACGGCGGCATCCACACGTCCGGATCGCACCGCATCAGCTGCCTGACTGATGGCAACGTGTTTGGCAATACGCCGCGACGACACGAGCGGAAAAATCCTCCAGGCCGAACTGGCCGATGACGTCGACCGACGTGTCGTGGAGAAGCGTGATTCCACGCCTGGCGGGCGCGCGGAGCGATGCCCTGCAGGCCGCCGGTGCTGATACTGTCAGTTCCGAATCAGATCGCTCGTTCCGCGCCGAGAAACACGCCGATCCGAGTTGACGCGGTAACCGCCGTCAGTCCAGCGCAAGCCGGAATCGTTCAGCGCTTCGGCTGCAGCCACCAATGCTGAACGATCGCTCGGCACCATCGCCGCCTCTCGAGCGGCGACAGGCGTCGATTTCGGCCTGAGCACTTCTGGCAGCGACTCCGACCCTAGCCTTCCGTGTCGAACACTGCATCGGCCATGCCGCACCACCGTCGAGCAGTGCCGACCATACCGCTTCAGTGCCGCCCCGAGCGCGCTGATCGATGCCGATGCCGGTGGATGGCGACACGACGGGCGACTCATGCGCCGGCGCCAGCAGTGGATGCGCTGCCCGGACCCGCCGCTCCAGCCACTCGGCGGCAAGCGATGGACGCGGTTCGGACGATTCGCGCCTCGCGCCGCTTGCTGCGCCAGACGCGATCGCCAGCGTGAGCGAAACCGCGCCGGCACCGGGAGCCACCGAGAGGCGAGGCAGAAAGCGCGATGCCCGGCTTCGCGTGATCCCGGGGAGCGGAGTACAGAACCGCGGGCTATGCGACGGACGATCCGATGACGGCGTGCGCATCGCGCGCGACCGAGACGGCGCCGCCGTGATTGGCTCCGGGTCTGGCCCGGCCTTCAGCGCAGATTCTCGAGAAAGGCACCCGCGCGCGTCGATCCGGGTGCGCTCGGTCCAGGTCGCGCCGATTCTGCGCAGCGTGCGCGCGTCGCTGCCGCCCAGCAGCGCGAGCGGACGCCGACCGCCAGCGCCGCACCGTCCGGCTATCTCTCGGCGACAGATCGTTGTGAGCCGGCAGCATCGTTCCGTTTCGCGCTTCGATGGCCGGGACCTCGTCCGAGCAGGCGCGAGGTAGGCATCGAGCGGCAGCCTGTCCGGCGATAGAAGAGCAGCAGGTGGTTGAGCGCGAAGAACACGCCCGCTTCAGCGTGGCACGCACGGCGGCGACGTCGAAGCACGTTCCGCCGGAGCGGCTGCACTGCCCGGTACAGCGCCTCCGTGATGCCGTACGCCCGAGATGCACCTCGAGATCGGCCCCCGGGAAGCGACACGACGCACTTCCTCGCCCGATGATGAAATCGGGCGCGTCCGGATGCGCGGTAAGAAACTCGAGACAGCCGTCGATGGTGTCGTGATCAGTGAGCGTGACGAGGTCCATGCCACGCGCCTTGGCCCTGCGATAGACGTCTTCAGGCGACGGAATAGCAATCACGGCTCTCGAGGAACCGCATGTTGCCGGTCTGCGTGGACGCACGGGAGTGCACGTGAAGGTCGGCGCGCAGGGTGCGTCATGACGCTCGTAGGGACATGGAGTCGCTGCTCGCTTGTCGGCGTCTCTCGCTCGACTTGCCGGCAGCCGAAGCTGGATGCCTCCGTTGTTACTTCTGGGCTTCAGGATCGTAACCCTGCAGTGTCGCGGAACCGATCCCCGGTAGCGGTCCGGCAGGAAGCTCTTGCCGAAGTCGGCGCGCAATATCGTGTTCTTGGGCGCACGGAGGTTGACCGGCAGCGCCGATGCCGGTCAGCGGCTGCCAGGTCGTTGTCGAAGGTGCGGTCACGGCCCCAGGCGCGCTCGAGGAAGAGGTCGAGCCGGTACTGGTCGAAGATGTTGAAGCGAATACGAGCCGCGCGGCAGCGCCGAGGCTCGCCGGAAGCGCACGCCTGACGCGGGCACGCCGTGGATGCGTGTGTCGTCGAACATCCCGAACTGGTATTTCGCGAACCGATCGAGGTCGCGGCCGCCGAACCAGGCGCCGTTCAGATGAATCTTGTGGAACACGTTGAAATAGAAGTCGCGCGAGAGGCTCGCGGTGTATTTCGTGTAGCTGTCAGAGCCGTCGGACAGCCGTGGCGCCGGGGACGCAGGCGTTCCCCAGTCGCGCCACGCGGCCCGAGCGAACCACGCGCCGTTCAGCGACGGCGCTGTAGTCCGCCGCGCCGGTATTCCCATGCCGCCGCCGAAGCCGTTGGTCACGCGTGCTCGACGGCACGACGTGAGTCGTCGGACGTGGTCGTGTCGCGTGTAGTAGCCGTCGAACCGGAACTGATACTGCGCGTCAGTCTTCTGAAACGGCGTGTGCTGCCATCCGAGGTTCAGGCCCGGTCGTGAGCGGCCACGTGAGCAGCGCGCTCCTCCTCGATGCTCGCCGCTCGCGTCGTAGACGCGATCGCTCGACGGCACGGCGATGGCGAAGAAGTCGACGCTCGCGTCGAGCGGCGTCGAGCTCGAGCTTCGGCCGCTGGACGTTGCCAGCGGCGAGCACGCCCGGCGAACAGGATCGCCAGCTGCGAGTCGGGCCCGCGGAACTCGAAGTCGAGATAGTTGATGCCGAAGATCGGCAGCGGGAACGCGTAGGACGGATCGATCGTCACGCCCATCGCCATCGCCGTGCGCTCTTGCGTGCGACGATCGCTGATCGACGCGCGTGCTCGCCCTCGCTTGACGTAGTAGCGCAGCCCGCGATCGGTCTCGCGGAACATGATGCGATCGCTCGCCGCGCGCCGTCCGTCGCGCCCTCGAAGTCCGCGTCGTTCACGCGGAAGTCGGCGAACGCGACGCTCTTCTCGACGAGGAGGTTGCGCCCGGCGATCAGCACGATCTGCCGCGGCGGTGAGGCCGGTGAACAGGAACACCGGCCGGTTGCCGATCGACGGTCACCGGCGCGTACGGTCTGGATCTCCTCGTTGGACACGACTGGCGCCGAGCATGGTCTGGCACGCGCCTGGCACGCGGATCGCGCGCGAAGGTCTGCCGATCGATCCAGACCGTCCCGCGGTAGAGCGAACGGCCGGCTCCGCGACCGGATCGAATCGCACGACGTAGCAGTCGTATCCGGCCGACGCGTTCGGTGCCGGTCCAGAGCGATAGCGGTAGTCGTCTCGTCGAAGCGGAGCTGCAGCGGCAGCGACAGCACCTTCTCCGGCTGGAGCAGCGGGAACGGCGGGCGGTCGGCGCCCCAGCTGCGAGCCGTTGACGGAAAACGACAGCTCTTCCCACTCGACGTCCGATCCCGGCGACGAAGTAGCGGTTCTCGGCTCACCACGTCGTAGCCGGGATCGGCGTCATCGTCGGCCGGAAGTGCTGATCCATGCGGGCGTCGCGCGATGTAGCTCCGCACGAGCGCGTCCTGCGCGCGCTGCTGCTGCTGGTGCCGGGCGATGATCTCCCCGACGGTCAGATGGCCGCTCGGCGGCGACTTCGCTCCTGTCGACGAATACTTCCCCGCGCTGTCGCTGAAGTTGACCAGCATGGGTCCACCCGAGCGGCAGCGCGAGCCCTGCGTGATCCCTGTCGCCGCGACGTGGCTGTAGTTGGCCGCCGGCAGGTTGCGCCGTCGAGCAGCCGGTGAACCGCCGGGGCGCCTTCCGTCGGAAGCGTCAGCGACAGCTCCAGCGGATCGGTCGATGCGTCGCCCCAATAGGCGAGATAAGTGGCGAACGTCCGGCCGTCGAAGAGCAGGCGGTAGCGCACGGCGTCTGCAACATCGCGATCGTTCTTCGAGGCTTCAGGTTCGAGGCGGCGGGATCGAGGACGCTCACGTCGTCACCACTCAGCGTCGCAAGGGGCGCGAGGGTGCGCGAAGCGCCGGCGCGAGGCGCTCCGAGCGAGCGCCAGGCGTGCAGTATCACGTCAGTGCCAAGCGTTTCGAGCTCGCTGTCGATCACCCGCCGTGCTGCTCGATCCGGGGCGGTCCCGACCTCGAGCCCCGTGAGCTGATCAGCGCGCCCGGATCCACGCGGTGGAGGAGGGGCCTCCCGGCGGCGCTGACATCCGCTCCCTCCGGCGTACCCAGCAAGTCCAGATACGGCGCGAGCTCGGCGGTTAGAGATCGGCCACGCGAGCTGCGCTGGCTCCGGCAACTCCGACGCGGATCGCTTCGCGCTCTGCGCGGATGTCGGTCGCGGCCTGCCGAAGAACGTAGGCCGCGAGCTTCGCGTCGGCCGTGTCGAGATCGATTTCGACGATCGCAATGGCGCCGGCATGCTTCGACAGCATCTCCCTGCAGCAGCGTCCGCCAGCCTCGACGCTTCCTACAGGCAGATGGCGCTGCGATCGCGAGCCAGACCGGGAGTTTTCTGGAGCGTGCTGCGTGAGTCGCGCGTCGAGCGACCTGGCGTCAGTCTCGAGACTGGCTGTCACCCTGCGCCATCACTGGGAACAGGCAAGTCGGCGCCGCGCAGCTGGAGCTCCGACGCAGAGGCCCGGATACGGGCTCGTCGATCGCAATCCGCGGAAGGCGATCGGAGCGATCCTGGGCTTGCGCGATTCCCGCTGCCAGAAGGCATAGACCTCCGAGCAACGCGAGCCGGCCCATCAATCGCGCGAGTATCCCTTGGTCGTCATCGTGCTGGGCGGTCCCACGGGGTCTGACGCTACGCCAGTGCGCGTGCGGGCCGTGTCGAGATCAGTCAGGGCCCCGAGTAGTCCCCGTCGCGCAGAATTGCGCTCCAGGCGCGCTCGGAAGCCCTCGAGCCGGAAGTAGTGCGCGAACCGCAGTCGCAGCGGCAGATTCACCCTGGGCGGATCCGGGTCGATTTCCCACGGGTGCACCGTGATGCTTACGACGCCCGATCGGCCCCATTCCCCTCTTCAATCGACCGGAGGACCCGCGAGGGTGAACTCATGCGGAGTCCCCATCCCCACCGAGAGGCATCACCTGCCCGAAACGGTCCGCCACGAGCGGCGGCACCGCTCCAGAATGTCTCCGAACGGCGTCGGACGCGGTGTGCGGATAGCGCGGAAATGTGATGTCGCCTACCAGTTTGACAGGCGCCATGCTGGCGTCCACCGTAAATCTTTCGGACGCCAGCACGTCGAGCGCCCACATGGACCGCAGTGTTGATGGACCACTCGGGTGCGCGGAATGCGCAGCAACCGCCGGCGCACCGGCAACACGAAGGGCGGCGACGCTGCGCCGGAGCTCGTCCCGGAACGTCGCGGAATCGAGCTCGTAGACCCGCTGGTGCAGGTGGCCGTGCGACCCCACTTCGTGACCGGCCGCAGGATCTCGGCGACCAGTTCCGAGTTGCCGTTCGGCCGACCCAGCCAAGGACGAAGAACGTCGCGCGAGTGCCCGTCTGGTCCAGGTCCTCCAGCAGCAAACGCGTCGTCAAAGCATCGCGTGACACGAGGGTCGGCCACCGCTCGAGTGCGAGCTCCGGGAGAGGACCGCAGATGTGGAACCACTCCTCGACGTCCACGGTCAGGGCATTGGCGCGCGCCCGCCGCGAGGTGGACTCGATTAGACGGGCTCAGGGTCGCCGACGACGCGGGGTCGACGCCGGCCGTGCGCGTCATGCGGATCTCAGGTCGAGGCCCGGGCCCGCTCGGCCGTGATGAAGTCGGCAATCGCGTCGACCGAGCGCAGGACTTTGGTGCCGGTCTGCTCGTCCGTGATCGCACACGCCGAACGACCGTTCGAGCTCCAGGACCAGCTCGAGCACGTCGATGGAATCGAGGCCAAGCCCTCGCCGAAGAGGGCATGCTGTCGCCGATCTCCTCGGGCGGAATCGGCAGTCGCAGGCTCCGCACGAGTGCCTGCTTCACTTCCTGTTTGAGTTCGGGAGGCGGTGGACATAGCGAATGCAGATGATCGGCAGATCAGCGGTCAGGGTAGCCGTCAAAATCATCGAGCCAGAGTCGACAGCTCATCGCTCGCGAGACGCGGTCACCAGCGCAAGGTCTACCCATCGATGTTACCGCAACGAGCTGCGTCGAGTCCGGACTATCCGAGCGGATCGCCGATCGCCGATCCCTACGCATTCTACATGAGTCCCCCATCCACACCAATGACCTGCCCGGTGATGTAGCTGGCGGCATCCGACGCGAGGAAGGCCACGAGAAGGGGCGACTCTCGCGCGTCTTGCCCATCCTCCCGGCCGGTGCTGGCCCGAAGGTAGCGATCCTTCGCTTCCAGCGCGATCTCGTCCAGCATCTCGGTCTCGATCAGCCCGGGACAGACGGCGTTGACCAGTACTCCCTTGCCGGCCACGTCGCGCGACAGGGCACGCGTGAACCCCTCGAGGCCGGCTTTCGACGCCGCGTAGTTCGCCTGCCCTCTCAACGGGGGATCCGCGCGCTGGGTGAGCTGACGTTGACGATGCGACCCCCACTCCCGCAGGAGCATTCCCCGGATGACGGCGCGGGCGCAGAAGTAGCCGAGTCCAGGTTCCGTCGCGAGCACGTCGTGCCACCAGGGCGTGTCCATCAGCATGAAATGCGTGTCGGCGCGCGATCCCGGCATTGTTCACGAGAGGATGTCGACCGGGGCCGACTTCCCGGGTCGCGCGCTTCGAAGAACGGCGGTCACCGAAGGCTCGCTGGTGATCGTCGCACTGCCCCGCCCAGGCTCGCCCGCCGTTCGACTGAACCATCGGAAACGAGCGAGGAGGCCGCATCGGCGCGCTCCCGGTAGGCGACGGCGACCGCAGCTCCCCGCTCCGCCAGGAGCTCCGCGATGCCGCGGCCGATGACCTCGCGATCCGCCGGTGACGACCGCGACCCGGCCCGCAATCCGCTGTTCGTCGATAGACACTAGACGAGACTATCCGTGCGATCGAAAACGCTCATAATATCAGGTCCAATCGATCGACTCGGTCGATGGCGGCGGGGGTGGGTCTATCGCGGATCGGCTGCCGAGAAGCTGGGGCGGACGCGAGCAGAGGTCGCGAAGACACCAGCTCACCGCGGAGGAACGGAGCGAACGGGGACGAACGGCGAAAGAGGAAGGATCGCAGCCCGGCCGGGCGGGCGGCACGCCGCGCCGCGGCCGGGCTGCGTCCTCATCCGTCTTCGCCCTGCCTCTCGTCCGTTGGCTCCGTTGGCGGAGCTTTCCGCTCGCGCTCCCGTACTCCGGGCGCGCCGCCACACTGACTCCGTACTTGAGCGGTGCCGGTGTCGCAATGTCGGGAAATCACCCTCGCGGAAGTGCGCCGATGATCCTGAAACAGTTCTATCTGAATTGCCTCGCGCACGCGTCGTACCTGATTGGCGACGAGCAGTCGCGGACGGCGGCCGTGGTCGACCCGCAGCGGGACATCGGCCAGTATCTGTCGCTCGCCCGCGGAGCACAGCCTCGACATCAAGCACGTGTTCCTCACGCACTTCCACGCCGATTTCGTCGCCGGGCATCTCGAATTGCGCGATCGGACCGGCGCGACGATCTATCTCGGCGCTGCCGCCGCGCCGAGTACGCGTTCACGCCAGCTGCGCGACGGCGACGTCATCGAATTCGGCCGCGTGCAGCTGCCGGCCCTCGAGACACCCGGTCACACCGCCGAATCGATCTCCATCGTCGTCTACGATCTGGATCGGAGCGAGACGGAGCCGCATGCCGTGCTGACCGGCGACACGCTGTTCGTCGGCGATGTCGGGCGTCCGGATCTGCGCGTGGCGCTCGGGTGGTCGGCGACCGATCTCGGCGGCCTGCTCTACGACTCGCTGCGCACGAAGCTGCTGACGCTGCCCGATCGGAGCCTCGTCTACCCGGCGCACGGCGCCGGCTCGCTGTGCGGCAAGGCGCTGAGCAAGGAGACGTTCTCGACGCATCGGCGAGCAGCGGCGATTCAACTACGCGCTCCAGCCGATGAGCAAGGCGGCGTTCGTCGAGCTGGTCACCGCCGATCAGCCGGAGGCGCCGTCCTATTTCACCTACGACGCCGTCCTGAACAGCAAGGAGCGACCGACGCTCGACGAAGACTCTCGCGAGCGGATCAGCCCGCTGACGCTGGATCACGTGCTGGCGCTGCAGGACTCCGCTCGGCGCGCAGATTCTCGACACGCGCGATCCGGCGGACTTTGCCGCCGTGCACCTCGCTGGCAGCATCAACGTCGGCCTTGGCGGGCAATACGCCACGTGGGCTGGAACCGTGCTTATCTCGCGATCAGCCGATCGTGATCATCGCGGATCCGGGCCGGGAGCATGAGTCGGCAACCCGCCTCGGTCGAATCGGGTTCGATCACATCGTCGGCTACCTCGAGGACGGGCTGCAGAGCATCGCGTCGCGACCCGAGCTGACCGTGTCGACCGAGCGCCTGAGCGCGCAGGCTGCGGCCGACGCGCGCTCGCGCAGACGAGCGGCGCACCAGTGCTCATCGATGTCCGGGCGCCGCGCGAGCGCGATCAGAAACGCATCGCCGGCAGCCTGAGCATTCCGCTCAATCACCTGGCGGAGCGGCCGTCGGAGCTGCCAGCCGATCGGCCGCTGCTCGTCTACTGCGCCGGCGGCTACCGCTCGTCGATCGCGGCCAGCCTGCTGCAGCAGCACGGATTCACGCACGTCGGCGAGATCGCCGGCGGCATCGCCGCGTGGGAAGCGGCGAAGCTGCCCGATCGGGACAGTGAGACCCCCAGGGCCAGACCACGACTCGGATCCTGTCGTCCTAACGCGATAGCTGAGGCCGATCGAGGAGGTCGAGCAATGCTACGACAGGCGGTCGGGCGACGCGTTCCGGGTCACTCGCAACACTCCTGGACATCCTGCGACGATCGTGCCTGACTCTGGCGCTCGGCGCCGGCCTGAACGCCGCCGGTCCTGGCGCTGACGCTACGGCATCTTCTACCGGCCGCTGCCTTACCGCGACGCCGGCAGCAGTCTCATGCGAATCGAGCACGACATCCGCATCGGACAACTGCCGAGAGTGGCGGGCGCGCCTTGCGAACAGTCGATCGAGTCGCCGGCTTCGCGTGCGCGTCCACACGTGCTCCGGTGGCATCGGCGCCCTGCATTCGGTCCGCGCGGCGTTCGTCAGCGACGAGTTCTTCGAGGTGCTGGGCGTGCCGGCCGGCATCGGGCGGACGCTTCGGCGCGTCCACGCGTGGCCAGCCGGCGTGATGCTGAGCCGTCGTGCCGCAAGTCGTCGACGGGCGTGGATCACGCAAGCGCTGCTCGGCCGTCAGCTGAACGATCGCGGGAGCTGAACCTGCCGGTTCTCGGGATCATGCCGGCGAGCGTGAGCTTTCCCCTCCGATGGCACGGGCTGTCGGATCCGGCATCCGCACGCGCCCGCCGTCGCACTGGAGAGGGCGAGCCGACGATCGGCGCTTCCGACTGCTCGCCCGGAGTCAAGCCCGGGAGCGACGCCGCAGCAGGTCAGCGAAGATGCCCGGCGCGCGCCGGGAGCTGGCGTCGCCTTCCAATCGGGACGAGCAGCGTCGGTCCCAGTCGAAACCATCCAGGAGCACGTAGTACGGCGGCGTGCGTCCGCTGCTCGCGGCCTTCCTCGCGGGCGCGGGCCTCGTACTCGTCGTCGCCGCCGCGAACGTCGCGACCCTGCTGCTCGGACGCGCGGCGACGCGCGAGAGTGAGATCGCTGCGCGGCTGGCGCTGGGGGCGGGCCGGGGCCGGATTCTCGCCGGACTGTTCATCGAAGGTCTGCTGTTGTCGTTCGCGGGCTCTGCCCTGGGCGTAGGCCTTCGCTGCTGGCGCAACACAGGTGATGAAGGCCAACCTGACGCCCACGCTTCCGAGACTCGACGCCGTCGCGGTCGATTGGCCCGTGCTCGGCTCGCGCTCGTCCTCGGGTTGCTCGTCGCGCTCGGATGCACCATCGGCCCCGGACTCCACGCCCTGCGAACCAACGTCGCGCCGCTCCTGCGCGCTCGTTCGGGGCGCCGGGACTTCGCCTGCGGCGCCGGATGACAGCCGGCCTCGTCGTCGCGCAGATTGCGCTGTCCACGGTTCTGCTCGTAAGCGGCGCGCTGCTGGTCAGGCAGCCGTCGTGCATCTGTTGGCAGTCGACCTCGGCGTCGGCAACTGGAAACGCCGTGACGATGAGGGTCATGCTGTCGGATACGATGCAGCTCGTTCGAGGACCGCAGCTGCGTTCGTGGAGTCGTTCCTCGATCAGCGTCCGCGCGCTTCCTAGCTGTTCGGCAAGCGGGGATCGGCGTCGGGCTTCCGCCGAATCACGCGCGACGTCCTGATGACGATTCGCGTCGTGGACGGCCCGCGCGCGACGAGACGGTCCGCATGCACCTCATCCCGGCTTCGCCCGGATATCCTCGACGCGCTTGGGCGCGCGTCGTCGCCGGACGTCTGCTGGAGGCGCAGGACCTGACGAGCGATCGACCGGTGGTCGTGGATCAGCCGATCGGTGGCGCGCGGACTGTTCGGCGATCGTCAGCCGGTCGATCGGGACTTGGCGGCGACAATTCCTGGGAGCGGCAAGCGTGCGCCCGCGCGTCGATCGGCGTCGTCGAGGATGTCCACTACGACGGGCTCGACGCCGCCGCGGGTGGCGCGAGTCTATCTGTCCGTGGAATCGGCTGCCGCTCGGCGTCGTGTCGCTCGTGGTTCGGACGACCGGTGCGCCGCTGCAATCCGTCGCGGCGATCCGCGGGATCTTGCAGCGGCTGGATCCGGGCCGTGCCGCTGGAGGACGTGGTGACGCTCGACAAGAGTGGCCAATCGCTCGATCGCCGACCGCCGGCTTCAGCTCTTCGATTGCCATCGGCTTCTGCTCTGCTGACGCTCACGATTGCGGTCCTGGGTCTCGTCGCCGTCCTGATGCGATCGATCGCGGAGCGCCGGCACGAGCTCGCGATCCGCGCCGCCATTGGCAGCTCCCCGGCGCAGACGCGACGGTCGGTCCTTCGCACGCAGCGGGCCTCACAGGACTGGGGCTCGCCTGCGGTCTTGCCGGCGCCGCTGCCGCCGCGCGAGGAGCTGGCGCACTCGCTGTTCGGCGTCCGGCCCCATACGATCCCGCTGACGTTTGGTGGCATCGCGGTCGCGATTCTCGTAGTCGCGCTGCTGGCATGCCTGATTCCCGGAATCGCGCGCGAGCCGGATCGATCCCGGGAGAGGTAGCCAGGTCGGTGTAGGAGAGGTTCCAGCGGTTCTAGGGTTCTAACGGTTCTAGGGTTCTGGGTTCCAAAGGTTCCGAGGTTCCGCCAACTGATCGCCGATGCCCCAGAACCTCAGAACCCATTAGAACCCGAGAACCTTGAGAACCCTTAGAACCCTTGAACCCTGAACCCCCTACGCCCGTCCGCCAGAACAGCGGGACGAAACCTGATACGAACGTGCCCGTCCAGAGAACGAGCGAGCGGATGATGTGCGGGTCGCTGGGCGTCGGCTCGGGCCACATTCCAGAGATGGCGTAGCACATCACGCCCGACAGCACGGCGGCGCCGACACCCTGAACAACCGCGCTCGCTGGTCCGATCTCTCCTCGCAGGACGGCCTCGCAGCCGGCAAACCCAATCCAGAAGAGAGCCCATGCCAGCCAGAGCGCACCGGTGCCAAGCGAAGGCAGCAGCACCACGTAGACGCCGGCGATCAGCGTGCCGAGCATCAGGCCGCTGAGCGTGCCGGATCATCAGCTGGCGCGATTGCAGGCCGATCAACCCGCCTACGAAATAACAGGCGAGCAGGATCCGTCCGACCGGATAGAGCGCTTGTGAACCGAGCTTGAGCTGTCCTGCAACGACGTCACCAATCGTATTGATCCCGCCGAGCGCCAGCGCTCCTGCAAATGCGTCCATCATCGGTGTGCCACCCCAATCCGAGACGGTCTCGTTGCTGCGTCCGGGCGCCTGACTTCAGTGTTGACAGGCCGTTGGCAGTGCCGTCACAGCCGCGATACGACCGGGCTGCAGACTGGACGTCTATGGAACTTCAGATACCGGATACCGGCGTGAACGCGACCGACCAGGCGACAACATACTCCGAAAATCACTGGACGCTGCAGCGCGATGCTGCCGATGAATGGTGCTCGCTGCGATTGCAACAGCGAAGAGGCTGGAGGCTTCGCATGCACGTTGGCGAATTCTCTGTGATGGCCGAAGGCGGAAACGACGGCTCGAGCTCAACCGCTGTGGACGAACTGCGGTCCCGACTGCGAGCGCTCGGCTGGAACGAAGCGCCGACCGTCAGAGTCTGTCCGAAGCCGGATCGACGCGGCAGGACGACGCTGAAGAGCGCGCCGCCGCTCGCAAACGCGTTGACGAGCGCCACGCGCGCGGGCGCACGGACACGGCTCGTGGCCAGGTTCAGAGATGCTGAAGCAGGGTCAGGCGAGCTCAGTCCGGCGATCGGCGGAACGGCACTGACGGACCCGCATAGTGCCGCCGCAGCCACCACACGCCGCGCTCGACGCTCCACACTCGCCGATTGCACTGCCTTGATGGAAGTCACCATCGTCCGGGATCCGCCGAACACCTCCGGACAGTGCCTGCGTCTCGATGCGATCCAGCATCTGCGTCGAGGATTGGCCGAGGGCGTACCCACGTCTACATCCGTGGCCACGATCCGCGCGTCGTCGAGAGCCAGGCGCATGGTCCGCACCAGCGGATCCGGACGATCCGGCCAGGCGTTGAGCGGCACCGCGGCGCTCGACGCAGCGACTCCGGACGAACCTCGGCCAATCTTGAGCGCCGCGGGCGCGCCAGTGGTCCCCCGCTCGAGCCACACGCCGAACCCGCCCTCCCCATCACGAAGCCGCGTCGTCGCGCGCGCTGAATGGCGCGACAGATTCGCATCCGGCTCACGCGCATCGCTCATCACACGAAAGCGATCGTGCACCCTGTAGAACAGGTCGTAGATCGAATCGATGCCGCCTGCGATCGCGGCGTCGAGCCGGCACTGCGCGGAGAGATCGACGGCGGTCACTATGGCCGCGGGGCCTGAGGCCTCTTTCTGACTGATCGTCGCGTTCGGGCCGCGCAGCTAGAGCTCGAGGCCCACCAGACCGGCAAGCGGCATTTCCAACGGTGCTGTTGAACAGCAGCGCCGGCGCATTCGCTGGTCCGCCATTGAAGAGTGCCGTCAGGTGCTCCGCCGTCGATCGGCCGCCAGCGCTGTACGTGCCGAGGACTCGACACCCGCGCGATCGTTGGGAGCGGTCCCGACGAGCGTAAACTCGCCTGCGCCGCCGCCTGCTGCGCGATCACCAGGGCCAGAGGCCCGGTGTCGTCCATGCGACACAGCCATCGGCGGAATCCACTTCGAGGGGCTCGAATCCGTATGCGTGCCGACAATACCGAGCGGCACCCCTGCGCTTCAAGCCCGTGTCCGAGTGAGATGCCCGTTCGACCTTCAGGATGGCGTCCCGAAAGACATCGGGCGAGTCGCCGAAGGTCGAGACGACACCGATGACGCCGGTGATGACGATCTGCTCGGGCATGCGGGATTTGCTCATGCCGTTACCATTCCGATCATGCATGTTCAAAGGGGCTGCGGGCGCGCTCGACGGTCGGTCAGCGCTCTCGGCTGCTGTTGTCCTCTCTGGCGGCCTCGGCGCTCGGCACGGCTGCCCCGACGAGAGCGGACTTGTTCGACGAGCTCTTCAAACAGGGACAGGCGAAGAATGGCGCGATGAAGACACTGACGGCGTCGTTCGTCGAGACGACATCGTCAACGCTCCTCACGAAGCCTCCGTGTCGAGCGGCACGCTCGCGGTGATCCGGCCGTCGAGGATCGTGCTCCGTTATACGCAGCCCGACGAGCGTGTCGTCCTCATCGACGGCGACATGATGACGATGTCGTGGCCGTCCCGGCACCTGCGCGAATCCAGGACATCGGCGCTTCCCAGAAGCGAATCAGAAATACTTCGCCGACAGCTCCCTGACGAGCTGCGGAGCCACTTCACCATCGCCGCGCGCGAAGCGAAGACCGCCCGGGCACATACGCTGGGTGACGATGGTGCCGAAGCGGAAACAAGATCCTGGAGGGTTTGTCGCGCCTGGATCTGTGGGTGGATCGAAACGACGGAGCTGCTGGTGGCGATGAAGATGTCCTTCCCGAGCGGCGACACCAAGCTGATGACGTTCACCGAGCGTGAAGCCCAACGCACTGATCGACCCGTCGGTGTTCAGCGTCGGGCCCGCTGAATCGCCCGAACGAAACGTCAGCCGCCGTTCAGGCTTCGAGAGCCCTCGAAGCGCCGCCACGGACTGATCCGAGGTCGTCAGATCGTATTCCGCCATGTAATGGGCCGGATCCATCATGCGCTGCGTGCGGCCCAACGCGCGCATGAGGACATCGCGTTGCGAAGATCGACCTGTCGCAGCCATTGCCAGACGCTCTTGCGGCCGCGCAGGTTCAGCACCGACCGGCGCCACGTCTCGCAGACAGTAGCTCGAAGAACCGCTGCGGGCCGAGCGCGCGGTTCCCAGAGCAGGTGGTGCATGTCGAACTGCAGCCCACCGGCGGGCCTTGAGCCTCGGACGCATCTCGTCGAAGTAAGCGGTCCCGGGGAGCGGCGTCAGGATCGTGAATCCGGCCTGGAACAACCGGTGCCGCTCGACGAAGCCCCACAACCGCTCGAAGTCCGCCTCGCCCCATGCAGGATCGATCACGAAGTTCCGGTGACGCCGTAGCGCAACGACCGCGCGACCTCGATGCCTTGCAGCGGTGTGATCGACGGTCGCGTCCTTCGACCAGACTCGTCAGGCCCTCGTTGGTGGCGGCTTCGAGGCCGAAGAAGATGTCGAAGTCACGCGCGATCGGCCGCCAGGCCTCGAGCAGGTCCGGCATGACGCGCGACGAGATCGACGCGGCTCTGGACCAGGATCCACTTCTTGCGGATCTCTCGGCGCCGCAGCTCCATGGCGAGGGCGCGGCTTGCGCGCCGGGTGGTAGCCAGAAGAGATCGTCTGGCGACGAAGATCTCGTCGCCGCAGCCGGCCAAAGTCCTGACAGACCGACTCTATCGACCGCTCGCGAACAGATCGCGCGTGAAGCTGCCAGATCGAACAGAACGAGCAGCGGAACGGGCAGCCTCGCGCGCGTCTCGATCAGCCACGTCGGACGATGCGGCAAGGCAGGCGTACGGCGACGCCAGCCATCGACAAGCCGCCGGGAGGGGAGCGGAACGTCGTCCAGGTCGAACGGCGTCCGGATGTCGCCTCGGTCCGCCTGACGCCGCCGCTCTGGTCGGCCAACGGCGATACCTGGAACCTCGCATGAGCGGACGCCGCTTCTCTATGGCGTCGACGATCTCGCGGTAGCGCTCGTTCGCCATCGTCGAGGACCGACGGCGTCGACGCGGGCCGGACAGGAACGGCTCCGGATACGCGGCAGCGGTGTGGCCGCCGATCGACGATCGGCACCGCCCGGCGCGAGCGCGACGGATCTCGCGCTGCGAGCCCGAGGACCTCGTCGGTCTCGAGCGCGTGCATGCCGGCGATGCCGACGAGATCCGGGCGCGTGCGTCGCAGCTGCTGCTCGACCGGAGCGGCTGAACCGGAGGTCGGCGATGGTCGACCCGATGACCACGCGCCCTCGAGCGCGGCGGCGATGTACTCCATGCCGAGCGGCTCGATGCGGAAGAACGGACCGAGACCGAATCGTTCGTTTCCGGGGATTGGACGCAGCAGGAGGGACGTGCATGGGCGAACGCGGAAGCGTAACATAGGAGGCCCACTCAGTGACGTCCGCCGTTGCCGCCATCCTGTCGTGGTCAGACATCACCGCACGGTCGTTGCCGTGTCGACTCTTCTGCTCGTGATCGCGTCGCTCGTCGGGATCACAGCGTCTGAGGTTCGACACCGACGTGCTCAACCTTCTGCCGCGCGACGGCCGGGCGATCCCCGCATTTCGTTCCTTCCTGGCGAGCTTCGGCAGCCTCGATCAGCTCTACATCGTCTTCAGCGCGCCTGCCGGACAATCGATCAGCGACTACGACGAGCAGATCGACGCATGGATCGAGGCGCTTCGAAGCGCCGGAAATCACGCGCGTCGACAGCGGCACGGTGGACACCTCCCAGGACATCCGGCTGGCTGGCCGACAGGCAGCTGCTCCTGTTTCGCGACGACGCCCTCGAAGGCACTGAAGCGCTTCAGCGGCGACGGCATGCGGCAGGCGGTCGCCGAACGCCGCGCATTGCTGACCGTGCCTTCGCCTGAAATCAGCGCAGCTCGTGCGGCAGGATCCGCTCGGACTCCTCGATCTGATCCGGGAACAGCTCGGCGGCTCGCAAGCCGGGATCAATATCGGGATCACCGAAGGCGGCTACGTCGACCAGGGACGGACGGCGACGCCTCGTGATGGCGCAGCCGGCTCGCCCTCCATACGACGCGGACTTCTCGCGGGCGCTCTCCTCGAGGCTCGAGAACATCCGCGCGTCTGTCGCTGCGCAGCCCGCGGACGCGGATCCTTCGGACGAGAAGCGTGGTCCGCTGGCCATCGATCTCGCGGGCGGCCATCGCATCGCAGTCGAAACCGAGGCGCTCGTCCGGCGCGAGCATCTCGAACACAGTCGGCTCGCTGGCGTTGATTCTGCCGCTGCTCTTCATCGTCTTTCGCAGCCCGTGGCTCGTCGCCGTGGGATCCTGCCACTCTGCCATCTCTCTCATGCTCGTTCTAGGCGCGCTTGGTTTTGCCGGCGCGACGCTGTCTGCCGCTGCGACGGCGTCTGCCGCGATGCTCTTCCCGGACTTGGCGTGGACGGAGTCGTGCTGCTCTATGTCGCACCACACACGCACGCGGTCGATCAGGGTCGCGAGCCGGGTGCGGCGATCGACGGTCTTACGGGACCGTCATACAGCATGCTGCTCGGGATGTGGACGACTGGCCGCGACGTTTTACGGGCTCGTCGTTCGTCGATTTCCCGAGTCTCGAGCAGCTCGGACGGCTGATCGGACGCAGCATGCTGCTGTGCGGCGCGCTGACGCTCGTCCTGGTGCCGGCCTCGCTGCCGCGCAAGCGACGCCGGGCGCGGTCGCTGGCGATGCCCGGGCTCGCGGCGTGGGTGCAGCGGAATCGAACGCCGATTCTGAGCGGCGCCGCTTCCGCGACGATCGTTCTCGGGATCGCCGCGACGTGGCTGCGGATCAACCCGACGCTCGACCGACTGAAATCAGTGACGCCGGCGGCCGCGCTCAGGAGCAGCTCGCTCCGATGTTCGGGCTTCCGGGCGAAGTCTATGTGATTCTCGATGAGGGGCCGGACCTCCAGTCGCTGCTGACGACGAACGAGCGGCTGGCTGGTGAGCTGGGACGGACCCACGGGGACGATGCCTTTGCAGGCGGCGACGGTCCTGCTGCCCTCCGAAGCGACACAGGCCAGGCGGGGGGCCATCGTGCGCAGCGCCGGCGTCTCGGCGTGACGGCGGTCAACGGGAGTCTCTCGCCGGGCTGCGGAAGACGCGGGGTTTTCGGCCCGAGTCGTTCGATCCGTTCCACGCCAGCGCGTGCCGCGACTGCTCGACGCCGCTCCAGCGGTTGACAATGGAGGACTACAAAGCGCACGGGCTGGGCGCCCTCGTCGGCCGTTTCGTCGCGAAGACACCGAACGGCCTGGCGCGTCGCGTCCCGTGTTCCCGGCGACCGCCGCCGCGCAAGTCGACGCGCGGTAGAGGAGGTCACGCGGACGATCGATCCCCTCAGCTACCCTGACCGGGCTGCCGCTCGTCAATCACCCAGCGAGCTGTCGGACGAGGTTCCTCCCGCAGTTCATTCGCCCGGCCTCGCGGTCGGCTCGCTGGTGGTCGTGGCCATCGTGGTCTGGGCTTTTCGCGATTGGTGGCTGTCGCTGCTGGCGTTGCTCCCGACCGCGATCGGCCTGATCTGGGCCGCCGGGTCGCTGGCCATCGCACGGTCGGAGCTGGACCTCTTCGCGCTGTTCGCCGTCGTGACGTTCGTGGGCATCGGCGTCGACTGCGGCATCCCATCTCGTGCAGCGCTACCGCGAGGCCGGCGCTGCGAGGGCGGCGATCGAAGAGCGCGCTGGCGCCCGTGATCCTGGTGGCTGCGGCCGTTACGGTGCTCGGCGCTACGGCGCGCTGGTGACGTCCAGCTATCCGCCGCTGCGGTCGATCGGCGTCGTGTCGGCCGTCAGCGTGGCGACGCTGTCGATCGCATCGGCCGTCGTGCTGCCGGCACTGCTGACGAAGAAACTGGAGATGAACGAGAGCACTTCTGTTGCCGGACCACGGCGCTGGACGCTCCATGGATTGAACAACGGGGTGATTTTCAGCGCCACGCGCAGGGGCGTCGGCATCCTGCCGCGCGTCGTTGTCATGCACGGGATCGGGCACGTCGGCACGTGGATCGCCCTGGAGGTCGATGGCGTCCAGCCGCGCCGCGATTGCGGCCGGAACAACCTGTCGAAGCCCGTCTTTTCCCGGCGAGAGCCGCCGAGCGCTATCGAGGGGCGGGCGCTCGAGATGTTCCGCAGCTACGCGTGCGATTCGTCATCGACTTCCTGCGCGCGCCGTCTGCGTCCGACAGCGAGGCGGCCACGCTTCTTCCACATCCCCGGATCGCTCCCTCGGCCTCTTCAGAGCAGCTGCGCGGCGCGAGGCCGCGGGATCATCCTCGTCAGTGGTCACTTCGGCAATTGGGAGGTCAGGGGGCGTCCTGTTCCTGGGATGCTCCGGGGTTTCCGCTGAGCGTCGTCGCCATGCCGACCGAGGCGAGATCGAAGGTCAGCCAGATCCCGTCGCGAGATACGAGACCAGATTGGAGCGACGACCATCGAGACGCGCCAATCGCTCGACACGGCCCTCAGATTCGACGTGAGCTGGGCGCGAGAACAAGGTCGTCGGCGATGCTGATCGACCGTCACTACGGCCGCGACCGCGTCGGCGTCACGCTCTTCGGCCGCCGCGCGTGGTTCCTCCGGCTGCCCTTCGTCATGGGTCACGCCACCGGCGCACCTATCATGCCGTGCACGGTCGAACGCAAGCTCGCCGGGGCGTTTCGACATTTGTCCAGAGCGCGCCGGTGTGCGTCGCAACCGATATCCCGCGCGACGAAGCGATCGCCACCGCGGCGCAGAAGATTGCGAAGGCCGTCGAAGGCGGATTCGCGTGCGCCCGGAACTCTGGGATACGTTCTACCGGGCATGGGACGCTCAGCGTGACGCGTACGAGGGCTCGGCTGGTCTGTCGAGGCTTCGCCCTCGGACTCCCACGCGCTCTTACCTGCTAGCAGTTTATGCGTGTCAGCTCCTAGTGGTTCGGCGGCCGATCTCGGTAGTCCTGTCGACACCGAGGGCGGCGATGCTACCGGCATTCAGGCGCGAGGAGGGCACATACCAGTGGACGGTATGCAGCCGACGAACCATACGCGGCCGCCCCGGGATGATCAGCGGCCGGAAACGCGCCGCCTGAGAACGAGGTTGCTCCTCGAGATACGATTGATACGGTCCACTTGCTGCGGAGCGGCGAAGAGTCACTCGATCCGGGTCAACACGAACAGCTCGTTGGCGAAGGGGGTTCTCGCCCGCGTCCCGTCGCTCGACGCTGAACCCGAATCCGCTCGAACAGCTCCTTCCACCGCGTCGCCGTCCGATAGTGAAATGACTCCCTCCAGCGTCCAAACGCGATCGCCTTCAGCCGGTTCCCCGCGCGCACGGCGCGGAACCGCCAGCCTCCCGCCCGCATCCGCCTCCCGCACGAGGATGACGCCCCGAGGGCGCGAGCTGAGCGGTCATCGCTCCGACCAGCTGCTCCTGATCCTCGAAGGGCATCATGTGCAGCACGTCGAAGAACAGGATCGCCTGGCGCTGCATCGGCGCCGAACGGCGCGCGTCCTCCCTGACGATCGTTGCCGCATCGCCCAGCGCTCGCCCGCGCAAGACGCGCGCGACCTTCGGGCGGAGCTCGATGCCAACGAGTCGAAATGGAACAGAGGCGGCGCCGGACGGTCACGCGGCCATCGACCCACTCGCGCTTTCAGCACGACGCTGCCTCGGCCAGCAGCGCAAGCAGTATCAGGCCGGAGCCGCATCCCACATCGACGAGCGCGTTCCCTCGGACGAGGCCTGACGGCAGCACCCCTCCGGAGCAGGACCGTCCGATACAGCGGATCCCCGCGGAGCTTGCCGCGCGCGAACTCCCACGCCGTGATGCTGCCCGCGACGAACCGATCCGAGGCCCGTCGCACGAGCGAGAGCGAAGAAGGGATCTCTCCTCCGATCGCGTGTCAGCATCCAGGTCGCGCTGCCAGATGGCCAGGCCGAGGAGCGCCCCGACGATGACCGCACGCCAATCAGGAGAGTCGGCGCCCACACTCCACGGATCGAGTCCGCTTGACGGCTTCGATCGTCGGCGGCCGCAGCATCGCCCCGCCTGACAGAGCGAGCCTGCCTGAAGCTCGAACAAGATCAGGAACGGCGCCATGAAAGGGTTGGAGATGTTCGCGGCCAGGCACAGCTTCTTGACGCGGTTCAGGCGCAGCAGCGTGCCTGCCGCCAGGCAGATCGCTGCCAGATGGAAGCCGCGGTAGCGGCGGGCTTCCGATGAACACGCCCAGGCCGACGGCTGTCGCGTCACGTCCCGACGCGCTGCCCCCTTCGGCATCGGAGGTCGTGCACGAACCGAAGCGCATCTGGCCCGTCATCGTCGGGCCGCTAATGTCATGGAACAGTGATGCGTTGCATAAGTCCGGAGCGCGGCGCCCGGATGGCAAGGCGCGACGACCGAGCATACCGGGAGTATGTGAGGGAGGAGCAACGCCGCCAGCCGGGATGCCCCGCCCGGAATATGTAGAGAATCACGTTTCAGAACACTACGAATGCCGGACATGCGGATCAGGATGCGGGAGCCGGTGGGCGTCGGCAGCCCCAAGCGTGACGCTGCCGGCAGCCACGAGCCCCCATCCCGTCACGGCTTTGACTTCGCCCTCGATTTTTGTAGAGTCCGCCGAGGTGACCGGCGACACGCGCCTCGCTATGTCGAGCTGCGCGCCGGGTGCGGCTGCGCGCGGAAACGAGACGGCCCGAGTCCTGCCACGCGCAGCACGCAGCCTGGTACCGCGCCAGAGCTCGCACCCGGACCGGACGGTGCGCCTGCCGCCAGCCCTCCGGCCTGCGCGATCATCTCGACGAGAACCACAGCCGGCACGATCGGCTCGTCGGGAAAGTGACCGTTGAAGAAGAGTCGTCACCGGCGCGACAGCTCCACTCCGTGCGCGAGCGTGCCGGCCGGGCACCGAAGCTACGACCGATCTCGTCAGAGCAGCCGCATCGGAGGGAGCGATGCGGAAGGAGGTCAAAGAAGGTCCATGAACGGGTCCAGTATACTGGCCTGCCAGGACCGTATTGGCGCGTCACCGGCGCGCCCCGCCGGGCGGGACCTGGGGCCCCCGCGAGGCGGCCGCCTTCGCGCCGCAGGCACTTCAGAACGGCTTCTCGCCGCCAGCTTTCAGCGGAGGCGGAACGGCGATGGGGGTCCGGCGGGGCGAGAAACCCCCCCGGTCCAGATCGATGACCGACCGCACACGGGTAGTCTCAACGTTCCTTCGCGCAAGTTGCCGTCATACTCCTCGTGTGCCGGGCACGGTCACGGCTATCTCGCGGCGAGATCGGCCGGCCTCAGAGTTGTGGCAGAGATGGTCGCGGGGTTCCTCATGGGCCGGCGCGTCGCTTTTCGGTTGGATCAGCACCGGGCCTGCAGGAGCAGGTGTTCCCCCGCCCGCGTCGCGTCACGCCCTGGTCATCGTGAGCCAGATCGGCGTCGTGCTAACCACATGTTCTGCGTCGGCCTGGAGTTCCGTTCCGAGCTGATGATTCGTCATGCCCGACGGGCCGCACGGCGGTCTCGATCGCCGGCATCGCCCGCGCCGCGCGCTCTCGGTGGCGCACTGGCGGTCCTTCTGATGCGGAGCGGCGGATTCTTCGCACCCGAAGTCCAGACGTTCCACTGCAGTCCTGTTCGTTGGCGCCGCGCTGTCGATCACGGCGTTTCCGGTCACCTCGCGCGGATCATCTACGAGCGAGGGCATCGCGCGGATACTGCTCAATGGGCTCGCTCGCGCTGGCGGCAGGCGCGCTGGACGATGCGGCCGCATGGGTGATCCTGGCGATTGTTGCTCAGGCTTCACGGGGCGCGGCACGCTGAGCCGTCGTCGCAGCCGCTGGCGCGATGCTCTATGTGCTTCCGGAGTCTTCCGGGGCCATTCGTCCCATGCTCTCGTCCGGTTCGAAGCAGCCGCTCAGGATCGCGGGGGCCTGGCTCCCTGGATTCTCTCGACACATGCTTGCGCTGCTCGCGGGTGGAGCATGGCTCACCGATCTCGTCGGCATCCGCTCGTCGGCGAATTCGGCGCTCCCGGCAGCTGGTGCGGCGACGCCGCACGCGGTCTCCTGTCGCGCGAAGCTGCAGTCGAAGATCGAGGCGGTCACCATCACCTCGCTGCTGCTTCCGCTCTTCTTTGCGCATCGGGCCTGTACTGCTTCGGATCGGCCTCCTGGATTCAGCATGGTTGTGGACCTTGACCGCGCTGGCCTTCCTGGCCGCGTGCGCGGGCAAAGGCGTTGGCCCTGCTTCATTGCTGCGCGCTTGACCGGCGCCTCGACCCGCGAAGCGCTGAGCATGGCAACCTTGATGAACGCTCGTGGACTGATGGAGCTGATTCTGCTGAACATCGGACTGCAACGCGCGGCATCATTACACCGGTCCTGTTTACGATCCTCGTCATGATGACCATCAGTGCGACGCTGATGGCTGGTCCACTTTTCAGCTTCGTCAATCGCGGAGAGCCTTCGCGGGCCACCTGACAGCGACTTCAGGCTGAGCGAAACCTCCTGATTGGAGCAAGCGATGTTCCCAAGAACGCTCGTGGCCGCCCTCGCGGTGGCGGCCGCGTCGACCCTGGCGCTGGCGCAAGAACAACCCCCGAGAACCATCCGTGAAGGCGCGCTCGATCGCATCGAGCCTCTTCGTCGACCAGCCGCCACCGGCAGCTGGTTCCGTAGTCACGATCAAGCCGTTCAGCAACGGACGCCGCGAACCTCGGCACCGGCGTGTCCGGCACGAAGAAGCAGCAACAGGCAGCACAAACCTGCGGACCGAGGCGCCGAGGAGGAGCCCGAAGCCGCCTTCATGAAGGCGCTCGCCTCAGGGGAGGCTCTTCAAGGGGTGTGGTCCGAGACGGGACGGGCGACATCGTGGTCGAAGGCTCCTTCACCGACATGAACCCCGGAAGCACACTCAACAAGAGCGACGTACTCGGCGAGCGATCAGTGATGGCGGTCTCGGGGACAGTGCGGGACGGATCGGGCAAGCTGCTCGCGCGGTTCGAGCAGCGTCGCGTGGCGATCAACACGAGGTACTCGGCGCCGACGCGGTCAGGAAGAGATCGCGCCAGGACGCCCGGAATCTTGGCGAGGACATCGCGAAGTTCCTGACAACCTGACGAGCGGTAAGAGCGGGATTGAGCGAAAGTCGTCGAACGGTTCCGGCGGATCCATCGAGATGCGCCGGCGCGGCTCTCTGATCCACGTCCCGCTCACGGGAAGCAGCTTCAACGCCGACGACATCCTGGAGGCGAGCGGGAGCATCGCCGCGCTGAGCAGCTCGGGCTGGGGCCTGACCACCTCGTTATCCTGACAATCGGCAATCGGCCGGCCGCCTTCCCATTCTGGCTGGCGTGCCGGACGGCGGGCATCGCCGTGATGCCTGTGGACGCCGGCGCACAACGGTGGAAGTCGGCGACCTCGCGCGGCGGTTTGGCGCAACCGTCGCCATCGTGCCCGGACAGGCCGACCCTCCACGTTCTCTTGGTGAACCAGAAGCCTTCTGCGACGGGCTGCTGGCGGTGCGGATGACTGGCGTCAGGAACCACGCCCGGATCTCTATCGCGGCGCAGCGGCCTCAAACTGACATCCGGATCGACAGGATTGCCCAAAGCGACGTTCACGACCGACGGCGCGCTCGCGGTCGACTCGGACCAGATCCTCGAGGGCCATGGACATCCGGCCGGAACACACCCAGCTCGCGGCGATTCCTCTGTCGCATGCCTACGGACTTGAAACCTTCTGGTGCCTGCGCTCACTCGCGGCACCGCCGTGATTCAGGAAGGTTTCGTCCCGCATTCGCTCCTCATCGACGCCGCGCGCGTATGGCGCTGATGCATTTCCCGGCGTGCCCTTCATGTTCGAGCATCTGGCTGGCGCACCGTTGAGCGGTGAATGGCCTCCAGGACTGCGAAAACTCGTCAGTGCTGGCGCCCGCCCGAGCCTCGGACCGTGCGGCGGTTCAGCAAACACGTA
>ERZ1370068.6160-contig-5161_pt1 | contig 43814 bp, 54 predicted proteins | sample MGYA00561227_ERZ1370068 | MGnify/ENA primary metagenome ERZ1370068 (study PRJEB38410, sample SAMEA6850437) | metagenome | study: Metagenomic assessment of the ecological functions of the soil: analysis of the soil microbiota associated with the...
CCAGTTACGCGGCTGCTTGCGGCCCCCCGAGTCCTGAACCTCCTCGATCCCGACGTCCTGGCCTGGCAGCAGGAAGGTATGCCGCAGCCGGTCTTCCTGAAGAAGCTCACCGAGGTGCGTCTCATCATCGAGCCGGCGGCGGCGGAGCTGGCGGCCCTGCGCGTGCGCCCGGCCGGCCTTGTCGCGGCGCTGCGACGGCGCCTTCCAGGAGATGCGCGGCGGCCCTGGTCCCGGTCGCCGCGTGGACTACGCGTCCTTCGACCAGGCGGACATCCGCTTCCACCGCGCGATCCTGCAGGCCTGCGACAACGACGTCCTCGAGCAGATGGGCGCGATGGTCTATTCGGCCGCTGCTCGTCAGCTTTCAACGCCGCCAGCCGGCTGCCCGGCCTGCGCCCGCGCTCCTCGTCTGCCGCGGCACCGGGCCATCCTGGAGGCCATCCGCAGCCACCAGCCGCGCCGGGCCGGCGCCGCCATGCGGCGTCTGGTGGAGACGACGGCCGACTCCATCGAAACGCTGCCGCCCGAAACGGGCGGCGCGTCGCCGAGGCTCGGCGCCGCCTCGCCCGGCAGGCTGCTGGAAGCGCGTGACCCCGTGCCGGCCGGGTGACGCGCGTTTGCTCCAGGAGCTGCTGGGCCGCCTCGATCCGGGCGGCATCCTCTCGTGCGCCTGCGGAAGGGAGCACCGGATCGCGGCCGGTGACGTGCTCGTCGCGGGCGACGCGACCTTTGGCGCCGCCGAGCTCCTCCGGCGGCGATACGGGCCGAGCGCCACGGTCTGGGTCCTGAGCGACGAGAACACCGGAGACCGCGGCCGGAGCGCGGTGGAAGTCGGCGTGCGGAGGGACGCAAGGTCCGCTCGCGGGTGCTGCCGCGCGGCGCTCGCGGCCGGTCCCCAGCCCTGGAGCTGGCCGATGCCCTGGCTGCGGAGGTGATGGGCTCGCCGCCCGACCTGCTGGTGGCGGTGGGCGGCGGTGTCATCAGCGACCTGGTGAAGCGGGTCTCGCTGCGCGCCGGTGCACCGAGCTGGTGCATCGTCACCGCGCCCTCGGTCGACGCCTTCAGCTCGGCCACCGCCGCCCCTGCGCGTCGCGGGCTATCACTCAGTCCGTCGCGGCGCGGGCCTCCGAGGTCATCGTCTGCGATCTGGAGGTGCTCGGCCGGGCCCCGCGCGTCCTCGTCCTCGCCGGCCTGGGAGACCTGCTGGCCAAGCTCGTCGCCAACCTGGACTGGAACCTGGCCTGGCTGGTGACCGGTGAGCCCTTCTGCGCCACCGCCGCCGATCTCGCCCGCAAGGCCCGCGCGGAGGCCATCGCCGCCGCGCGCGTTGTCGAGACGGATCCCGGGCGGCGGCCCAGCTCGCTGATCGAGGCCGGCCTGGTCTCCGGGTTCGCCATGCAGGCCATGGGCGGCTCGCGCCCGGCCGCCTCCGCCGAGCACACCATCGCCCATTTCTGGGAGGCGGCGAGCGCGGCGCGGAGCGAGGCCCACGACCTGCACGGCATCCTGGTCGGGGCCGCGTGCGCGCTGATCCTGCCCGGCTACCTCGAGCTCTATCGCCGGCTGACCGAGATGGAACCGGACATCGGAGGAGGCGGCTGGCCGCGTGCGCCGCGGAGGCGCCCCTGGGAGGAGACGCTGTAAGAAGGGATGCGGCCGCTGCGCGCACGATCGCTCTCGCGATGCGCGGACGTCGCTTCGACGCCGCCGTCCTCGCTCGTCACCTGGCCGCGTTCGTGCGGGAGCGTGGAGCGCATCGTCGCCCCCTCGCCGGTCCCGTCCTCGCCCTCTCTCTCCGAGGCTATCCGCCTTCTCGAAGGACTGGGCTTCCCCTCCTCGGGGCACTGCGGATCCCGGCGAGGCCCAGCGCCTCCTGCCGGTCCGGAACGTCCGGCTTCCCTTCGCGACCGCTATACGAGCTTCGATCTCGCCTACGAGCTCGGGATGGAGAGGAGATCGTCGCGGCCATCGCCGGCGGCGCAGCGCGACAACGCCGACAACGGTTGACAGATTTGATATCACACCTCACATTACGGCCGCGCGACGTGGGTGCGGATCAGAGCCGCACGCGGCCGCCCCGCGCTGCCCTGGGCAGGTCTTCATGACAAGTGGAACCTACGTCATCGGCATCGACCTTCGGCACCGACTCCGTGCGGTCGGTGATCGCCGATGCCACCGGGGCGCCGTCGCGGGCGTCGCCGTCGCCGCCTATCCGCGCTGGGCGAAGGGACTCTATTGCGATCCCGTCGCCAACCGCTTCCGCCAGCATCCGCTCGACTACCTCGAGAGCATGGAGGCCTCGCTCAGGATGCGCTGGCGGTGGCCGGACGCGACGTGGCCTCCAAGGTGCGCGGGATCGCCGTGGACACCACCGGGTCCACGCCCGTCCTCGCCGACGGCAAGGGCGTCCCTCTCTCGCTCTCACCGCCGTTTGCGGAGATCCCGACGCGATGTTCGTCCTCTGGAAGGACCACACCGCGGTCAGGGAGGCGGCGCGGATCAACGACCTCGCGCACCTGGGGTGGCGTCGACTTCGCCCGGTTCGAGGGTGGCATCTACTCGTCCGTGAGTGGTTCTGGGCCGAAGGTCCTCCACGTCCTTCTCCGCGAGCCCCGCCGTCGCGCGGGCGGCGGTGACCATCCTCGAGCACTGCGACTGGATCCCCGCCGTCCTGACCGGGACCGACGATCTGGCCCGGATCAAGCGCGGCCGCTGCGCCGCCGGGCCACAAGGCGATGTGGCACGCCGATTTCGATGGGTATCCGGCCAGCGAGTTCCTCGCCCGGCTGGACCCGCGCCTGCCCGCCCTCAAGGCGACTCTCGGAACCGAGACGTGGACCTCGGACGTGCCCTCGGGACTCTCTCCGCGCAGTGGGCCCAGAAGCTCGGGTTGTCGCGCGATCGTGTGTTGGTGGCGGTGGGCGCCTTCGACGCCCACATGGGCGCGGTGGGCGGCGATCGTCGCCCCACCACCTCCTCAAGGTGATGGGGACGAGCACCTGCGACATGCTGGTGGTGCCCAAGTCCGCGGGGGCGGAAAAGCTCGTCTCCGGAATCTGCGGCCAAGGTCGACGGATCGATCCTCCCGGGGGCGATCGGTTACGAAGCGGGGCAGTCGGCCTTCGGCGATGTCTACGCCTGGTTCAGGCAGCTCCTGGCCTGGCCGCTGCAGGCGATCCTTCCACCTTCCGGCGGGGACGAGGCGAGCCGGGCGGCGCTGGGCCAGGCCGTGATGGACCGGATCATTCCCGAGCTCGAGAAGCGGGCCGCGGCCGTCCCGCCAGAGACCAGCTCCGTGATCGCCCTCGACTGGCTGAACGGGCGCGGACGCCGGACGCCGACCAGCGGCTCAAGGGAGCGATCGCCGGGCTCAGCCTGGGAAGCGACGCGCCGCGGATCTACCGCGCCCTCGTGGTAGGCGACCGCATTCGGATCGAGGGCCATCGTCGAGCGCTTTCCGGTCGCGAGGGCATCCGGATCGACGGCGTGATCGGGATCGGGGGCGTCGCGCAAGAAGAGCCCGTTCGCGATGCAGATCCTGGCCGACGTGCTCGGCATGACCGTCGAAGTCAGGGCGGGCGAGCAGCCGGTGGCCCTGGGCGCGGCCATGTTCGCCGCTACCGCCGCCGGCCTCCACCCCAGGGTAGAGGACGCGCAGCGGGCGATGTCCTCGGGGACGGAGGCGCGCTATCAGCCGGACCCCGGACGCGCGCGACCTCTACGACGCCTGTACCGCGACTACCGGAAGCTGGGTTCCTTCGTCGAGAAAGAGCTGACGAAAGAGCTGGACTCCGTAGGGAGGTCTCGATGGTGGATCTGGAAGAGCTTCGAGGTCTGGTTCCTGACCGGAAGCCAGGACCTCTACGGGGAAGCAGCGCTCAAGCAGGTGGCCGAGCACTCGCGCGAGATCGCGGCGCATCTCGACGGCTCCGGAGCTCCTACCCGTGCCGGGTCGTCTGGAAGCCGACGCTCAAGAGCCCCGGAGGCCATCCTGGACCTCTGCCGGGAAGCCAACGCGTGCCGCCAAGTGCGTCGGCGTCATCACGTGGATGCACACCTTCTCGCCGGCGAAGATGTGGATCGCCGGGCTCGAGCGCGCCTGCAGAAGCCGCTCGCGCACCTGCACACGCAGTTCAACGCGCGAGCTGCCGTGGGCGACCGATCGACATGGACTTCATGAACCTCAACCAGTCCGCCCACGGCGACCGCGGAGTTCGGGTTCATCCGGCGCGCGCCTGCGCATCGACCGCAAGGTCGTGGTCGGCCATTGGAAGACGAGGACGGTCGGCGTCGCAGGCTCGACGCGTGGGCGCGCGGCCGCGCTGGCGCGATCATCGACGCCCGCCGGCTGAAGATCGCGCGCTTCGGCGACATGAACATGCGCGAGGTCGCGGTCACCGAGCGGCGACACGCGTCGAGGCCCAGGTCCGGCTCGGCTGCGTCGGTCAACGGCTACGGCGTCGGCGACCTCGTCGCGCGCATGGCGGGCGTGAGTGACGCCGACGATCGACGCGCTGCGTGGAGGAGTACGACGAGCACTACGCGGTGGCCGCCCGACCTGCGCAAGGGCGGCGCAGCGCCATGCCGATCGCTGCGCTACGCCGCGCGCCGGATCGAGGCGGGCATGCGCGCGTTCCTCGAGGAGGGCGGCTTCGGCGGCTTCACCGACCACGTTCGAGGACCTGCACGGCCTCAAGCAGCTGCCCGGCCTCGGCCTGTCAGCGCCTGATGGCCGACGGCTACGGCTTCGGGGCGGAAGGCGACTGGAAGACGTGCGGCGCTCGTGCGGGCCCTGAAGGTGATGGCCGACGGGCTGCCCGGCGGCGTCTCGCTTCATGGAGGACTACACCTACCACCTGGCGAACGGAAAGGAGCGCAGGTCCTCGGCGCCCACATGCTCGAGGTCTGCCCGTCGATCGCCGCGGCGCAGGCCGTCGCTCGAGATCCATCCGCTCAGCATCGGCGGCAAGGCCGATCCCGGCCGGCTCGTGTTCGACGCCGGGACCGGCCCCGCCGTGAACGTGGCCATGATCGACATCCGGGGCCGCATGCGGATGGTGGCCAACGAGCTCCGAAGCGGTGGCGCCCGACCGGGCGATGCCCAAGCTGCCGGTGGCGCAGGCGGTCTGGATCCCGCGGCCCGACTTCAAGCGGGCCTGCGAGGCCTGGATCCTGGCCGGAGGCGCCCATCACTGCGCCCACAGCCGCGCCCTGACCATGGCGCACCTGGGAGGACTTCGCCGCCATCGCGGGCGTGGAGCTGGTGGGCATCGGGGCGAAGACGGAGGTCGCCGCCCTGAAGAACGAGCTCCGCTGGAACGACGTCGCCTACAAGCTGGCGCATTGAGGCCGCCGTGACCGCGACCCATAGAGAGCTGCGCAGCGCGCCCTGGCCGCGAACCTGGAGATCCCCGGCGCGGCCTCGCCATCTACACCTTCGGCAACGTCTCCGCCTTCGACGCGCAGAAGGGAGTCCTGTCGGCCATCAAGCCGAGCGGCGTTCCCTACGAGCGGCTGGCCGCCGACGACATGGTGGTGGTCGACCTTGAGGGGAAGGTCGTCGAGGGACGCCTCCGCCCGTCGTCGGACACCCCGACCCACGTCGTCCTGTATTCAGAGCTTTCCAGGGAGTGGCCGGCATCGTGCACACACCTCCCACCTACGCGACGGCCTGGGCCCAGGCCCGCACGCCGATCCCGATCTACGGGACGACCCACGCCGACCACCTGGCCGAAGACGTGCCCTGCACGGAGGTGATGCGCGAGGAGGCGGTGGCGGGCGACTACGAGAGGGAGACCGGAAATCAGATCCTGGAGTGTTTTCCGGGAGCGCAACCCCCTGCACACGCCGATGGTCCTGGTCGCCGGCCACGGGGCCTTCACCTGGGGTGAAGACGCCGAGAAGGCGGTCTACAACGCGGTGGTGCTGGAAGAGATCGCCCGCATGGCCTTGCTCACCCGGACCATCGACCCCGCCGCCGCGCGCCTACCCGAAGTCCTGATCCGGAAACACTTCGAAAGGAAACACGGAAAGAGTGCCTACTACGGCCAGAAGTAGGGGGACGCTCCGCGGGCCATTAGTCGTATCATATGCATCAATGAGCGGCGCCATGCGCAGCGCGATCGGTCCCGGGCGGCTGCCGCCTTCCCGGAAGGCGACGCCCATGACCTCCCGGACTCCGCCAAGCGCTTCGACGACGGCGGCCAATATCGGATCGAGATCCCGTCCGTCGAAGGGCCGCGGGCGATGGAAGCGGTGGTGCTGGCGGCGGCCGAGCACGGCGTCGGCGTCCATCGCATCAGCCAGGGCAGCGGCATCATGCTCCTCACCGACGAGGAGATCTCGGCCATGCTCGCGCTGGGCCGCGCGCACGGCATCGAAGTGTGCCTCTTCGTGGGGCCGCGTGCGACCTGGGACACCGGCGTGCAGGCGGCCAGCGCCAACGGCCGCGTGCTGGGCGCCTCCTTGCGCGGCGCGGACCAGCTCGCCTATGGCATCGCAGGACGTGCTGCGCGCCTCCGCCCTCGGCGTGCGCTCCGTGCTGGTGGGGGACGTCGGTCATCTCATGGTGCTGGGGCGCATGAAGGCCAAGGGCGAGCTGCCGTCGGACTTCGTGCTCAAGACCTCCGTCACCCTTCCCGCGGCGAACCCCGCCACCGCGCGCGTGCTGGAGGACCTGGGCGCGACCTCCATCAACCTTCCCATCGACCTCTCGCTGGCCCAGATCGCGGCCGTGCGGCAGGCCATCGATGCCGCCATCGATTTCTACGTCGAGGGCCCGGACGACTCTGGGCGGCACCGTGCGGCACTACGAGATCCCCGAGCTCGTGCGGCGTGGCCGCGCCCATCTACCTGAAGTTCGGCCTCCGGAACTCTCCCGGCCTCTACCCGAGCGGCCAGCATCTGGAGGGCACGGTGCTCGCGCTGTCGCGCGAGCGCGTGCGCCGAGCGGCCCTCGGTCTCGGCATCCTCCGGCGCTATGCGCCGGGGGCGGTGGCCTCGCCGTTCCGGAGTGAGCACGCGATGACGCCCCGCATCTCCCGTGCCGCCAAGAGCGCGCGACGTTCGCGTCCTGTGGCCTCGCCGCCCCCGCGGTCCGCGGCCGCGCACAAGATCGCGCGAGCTGCGCACCACGGTGGTGGGCACGCCGTGGCGCGAGCTGGTGTTCGTGGAGCTCACCACCGACTCCGGGCTCGTGGGAGTGGGCGAGTGCCGCATCGTCAACAAGACGGACACGCTCGTGGCCTGCCATCGACGAGCTGGCGCCCGTGCTACGTCGATGGGCACGGACCCGCTTCGACGTGGAGCGCCTCGCCTGGAACATGCAGCGCGCGGTGTATGGACCGGCCCGGGCGAAGTGACGCAGTCGGCGCTCGCGCGCCTTCGACGTCGCCTGCTGGGACCTCGATCGGGCAGATCGCTCGGCGTGCCCGTCTGGAAGCTGCTCGGTGGCCGCTTCCGCGACCGTGTGCCGGCGTACGCGAATGGCTGGTACCAGGCCCAACGCGATCCCAAGCGCGATCGCGCGCCTCGCGCGACGAGGTGGTGAAGCAGGGGCTACCGCGGGCTCAAGCTCGATCCCTTCGGCGCGGCCAGCGCCGAGCTGTCCGCGCCTCGAGCGCCGCACGGCCGTCGCCATCGTGGCCGCGGTGCGCGAGGCCGTCGGGCCCGACGTGCAGATCATGGTCGAGATGCACGGAAGGTTCACGCCGGCGACGGCGGCCCGGTGGCGGCGCTGCTCGAGCCGTACGATCCCGAATGGATCGAGGAGCCGCGTGCCGCCGGAAAACGCCGCCGCGCTTGCGCGCGCGTGCGCGCGCCACGCGCCTACCGATCGCCACCGGCGAGCGCGCGCCATCGACCGGAAGACATCCGCGCCGTTCATCGAGCGGCGGCATCGTGGACGTCGTGCAGGTGGACCTCACCCACTTCGGCGGATTCCTGCGCCATGAAGCGCCTCGCCGGCTGGGCCGACGCCTACTACCTGCTGATGGCGCCCCACAACGTGTGCGGTCCGGTGGGGACGATGGCCAACCTCCACTTCGCGGTGGCGACGCCGAACTACAAGGTGCTCGAGCACTTCAACGACTTCGCCGACTCCTGGGTGCAGGACCTCGTGGATCGCGCCGCCGCGCATCGATCCCGCCGACGGCTGTTTCACCCTGCCCGAGCGCCCCGGTCTCGGCCTCAAGCTCGATCGCGAGGCCTGCGCCCGGCACCCGCGCACGGGCGGACGCATCCAGGCTGTTCGAAGAGGGCTGGGAGCGCCGCGGTTCGGCAGGCGCAGACCGAGGGCATGCGGCGCTCATGACCGCGGCCGCGTGTCGAGCTGGTGCTGGACGCGCGGGCGGAGCTCGGGGAAGGACCGCGCTGGGACGCGCGCCGGCAGCGCCTGCTCTGGGTCGACATCATGCGCGGCCGCATCCATGCCTTCCGGCCCGGCAAGGCGGCCTGCCGGAGCGTGGACGCCGGCCGGCCGGTGGGCGCTGTCGCGTGCGCCACGGACGGTGGAGTGGTGCTGGCGCGTCGGGCGGCTTCGCGCGACTGGATTGGGATCGGGCCGCGTCGACATGGTGGCCACCGTCGAAGCGGACCGCCCGCAGAACCGGATGAACGACGGCGCCTGTGACTCCGCGGGCCGGTTCTGGGCGGGCACGATGGCGCTCGACGAGCGTCACCATGCGGGCGCGCTCTACCGGCTCGATCCCGACCTCACCGTCCACACGATGCTCACCGACGTGACGATCTCGAACGGCATCGACTGGAGCCCGGACGGCCGCCGTCATGTATTACGTCGACAGCCCGACCCGGCGCATCGACGTCTTCGATTTCGATCCGGGCACGGGCGCCATCGCGGACCGCCGGCCCTTCGTGCACATCCCCGCCGGAGGCGGGGATACCCGACGGGCTCACCGTCGATGCCGCCGGCTTCGTGTGGCTCGCCTTGTGGGGAGGGGCGGCCCTGCACCGTTATGATCCGGACGGGGCGCGCGACGCGACCGTCGCGCTTCCGGTGAGCCATCCCACGAGCTGCGCGTTCGGCGGGCTCGGCCTCGACGAGCTGTACGTGACGAGCGCGCGGCGTCCATTGACGGCGGACGAGCGCGAGCGTCAGCCCATGGCGGGAGGCCTTCTCCGCCTGCGCCCAGGCGTGGCCGGGCGGCCGGCCCACGCCTTCGGGACGGCGGCGTGAGCGGGCTCGAGTTCCACGACGTCCACAAGTCGTTCGGCGCCGTGCAGCGCGCTGCGCGGCGTCTCCTTCTCCGTGTCGGAAGGCGAGGCGCACGCGATCGTGGAGAGAACGGCGCCGGCAAGTCCACGCTCCTCCGCATCCTGGCCGGGAGCGTCACGCCCCGACCAGGGGGAGCTGCGCCTGGACGGCGAGCGGCTCCGATCGCGCCGCGCGGACGCGCTCTCTCGCGGGATCGGCGTCGTCCACCAGGAGCTGCTCGCGCTTCCCGAACCTGAGCGGTCACCGCGAACGTGTTCGCCGGGCGCGAGATCGTCCAGCGCGCGGCGGGCGCTTGCAGCGAACGCGCCATGCGCGAGCGGACGCGCGAGCTGCTGGCCCGCTTGCACCTCGACGTGTCGCCGGACGCGCCCATGGATTCCCTGTCCGCGGCCCACCGCCAGCTGCGTCCAGGTGCGCGCGCGCTCGTCTTCGAGTGCCGCATCCTGGCCCTGGACGAGCCGACGACGTCGCTCACGGACGCGGAGACCGATCACCTGTTCGCGATCCTGGAGAGCCTCGCGGCAGCGCGGGCTGACCCTGATCTACGTCTCGCATCGGCTGCCCGAGGTCTTCCGCCTGTGCGACCGGATCACCGTCCTGCGCGACGGCGCCTACGTGGGCACGATGCGCCGCGCGGAGGTCGGACCGCGACGTGGTGCGCGCGATGGTCGGCCGTGACCTGCCTCCGCGCGAGCCGGCCGCGCCCTCCCGCCGTGAGCCGCGTCGCGGCTGGCCCTCGTCCGAGCCCTCACGCGGCGGCCGTGCTTCGCGGGCGTCTCGCTGCACGCTGCGCGCGGGCGAGATCGTCGGAGTGTTCGGCCTGGTGGGATCGGGGCGGTCCGAGCTGCTCGAGACGCTGGTCGGCCTGCACGCGCCGCGAGGCGGGCACGATCGCGTCGACGGGCGCGCCGTCGCGCTTCGTCGCCGCGCGCGAGGCCGCGCGGGCGGGGTCGTGCTCGTGCCGGAAGACCGCCAGCGCCAGGGCCTGCTCTTCAACCTGACCCTCCGGCACAACCTGGCCTCCCGCGCGCGGAGGCGGCCGGAGACGTGGTCGTGAGCGCGCGATCGCGAGCGGCGCTCCGGGAGGCGCTGTTGGCGGAGTGGCGCATCAAGGCCTCCGGCCTGGAGACGACGCCGGACACGCTCAGCGGCGGCAACCAGCAGAAGGTGGTGCGTCGCGCAGCTGGCTGGCCACCGGCCCGCGCGTGCTCCTGCTCGACGAGCCGACCAAAGGCGTGGACGTCGGCGCCAAATTCGAGATCCACGAGCATGGTGCGGCGCGTGGCGGCGCGAGGGCGCGGCCTGCCTCGTCGTCTCGAGCGACCTGCCGGAGAGTGCTCGGTCTCGCCGACCGCATCCTCGTGATGCGCGAAGGACGGCTGCAGGGCGAGCTCGACGCGGCGCGCAGGCGACCGAAGAGCACGTGATGCACCTGGCCACGCACGAAGGGCGAGGCAGCATGAAGCAGGCTCTGGCGCGTCCGCGAGATTGCAGCACCGTGATCATCCTGCTGGCCGAGATCGTGTTCTTCACCTGGTACCTCTGGCCGGAGGCCGGCCGCAGCCATCCGTTCCTCAACGGCGCGCAACGCGCTGCTGATCCTCGAAGTACTCGTCGATCTACGGCATCGCCGCGGTCGGCGCGGCCATCGTGATCATCTCGGGCGGCGTGGATCTCGTCGCCGGGCGCCGTGATCGCGCTGGCGGGCGTCGTCGGCGGGCCAGCTGTTCGTGGACGGCGGCTGGCGCGCTGTCGCCGAGCCTGGTCTGGCCGGCGTCGCCGTGGGCGCTGCTCGGCGGGCGCGGTGACCGCCGCCCTCGTCGTGCTCGTCGAGCTGCCGCCGTTCATCGCGACGCTCGGGCGTGATGGGCATCGCGCGCGGCGCCGCCTTCATCATCACGGAGGGCCGCTTCTTCGACGTGTCCGAGCAGGCTGCCCGGCGGCTGGCAGCCGCTCGGGATCCCGATCGCCTGGCTGGCCCCGGCGTGCATGATCGTGCTCGCGCGTCGTCTTCCAGGTCGTGATGACGCGGTTCCAGTGGGGGCGCGCCGTGTTCGCGATCGGCGGCAACGAGACGGCGGCGCCTATTCCGGGCATCGCGGTCGGACGCGTGAAGACGTCGGTCTATGCTCCTGGCGGCGCCGCTCGCCGGCCGTCGCCGGGCGTCGTGCTCGTCGGTCGTGCAGGGACAGGGCAAGGCCGACCTCGCGACCGGCTACGAGCTGGACATCATCGCCTCGGCGGTGGTGGGCGGCGCGAGCCTCGTCGGCGGCCGCGGCTCCGTGCTGGGCGCCGTGCTCGGCACGCTGATCTTCGGCGTGCTGCGCAACGCGCTGCCGCAGATCCCGGCGGCGACCTTCTACGACCGGCTGATCGTCGGGCTGGTCGTCATCGTGATCGTGGTGATGGACCAGCTCATGGCCCGGCAGGGCAAATGAGAAGGCGGATTCATGCGACTTGGGAAGCAGGCTGGCGCGGGCGGTCGGTCCTGGCGGGCTCGTCGCACGTCTCGGCGTGCACGGGCGGGGCAGCCGCCGGCGGCCTCGCCGGGCGCGAGCCCGCCGCGAAAGCTGCGCTTCGCGGTGATTCCCAAGTCCCTCGACCTGCCCGTCTTCAACTACGCGCAGGTCGGGGCCGAGCGCGAGGCGAAGGAGCTGGGCAACGTGGAGATCCTCTGGCGCGGCGCCGGAGACGGCCGATCAGCTCCGCCAGAAGGAGATCCTCGAGTCCTTCATCACCCAGGGCGTGGACGGCATCGCGATCTCGTCGCTCGAACGGCGACTTCCTCACCGAGACGATCGACCGGGCGGTGGACGCGCGGCATTCCCGTCGTGACCTGGGACGCGGACGCGCCGAAGTCGAAGCGGATCGCGTTCTACGGCGTGGACGACGTGGCCGCGGGGCGGATCATGGGCGAGGAGGCGGCGCAGCCTGCTGGGCGGCAAGGGCAACGATCGCGATCATCACGAGCGTGGGCGCCGACGAACCTGCAGCGCCGGCTGGAGGGCGTGCGCGAGGTGCTGGCCAAGCAGCCCGGGATGCAGATCGTCGAGGTGTACGACATCAAGGAGGACTCCGTCCGCTGCGCGGAGATCATCGCCGACCGGCAGCCGCCGCTATCCCGACCTCGGGGCCTGGATCTCGGTCGGCGGCTGGCCCGTGTTCACGCGCAATGCCCTCGACGCCGTGGATCCCGCGAAGACGAAGTTCATCTCCTTCGACACCATCCGCCCGCGCCCGACCTCCTGCGCGAGGGCAAGGTCCAGGTGCTGCTCGGCCAGAAGTACTTCGGATGGGGCTCGGAGCCCGTGCGGATCCTGAGCGAGTTCAAGGCGGGCAAGCCGCCCGCTTCGCCCATCGTCGATTCCGGCGTGGACGTGGTCACGAAGGACAACGTCGACGCGTACGTGGCGCGGCTGGAAGAAGCTGGAGGCCGGGCAGTGAACGCGCAGTGGCTAAGGGCGCGTGCGTCCATCGCCGCTGATCATCATCAACGAGAGAGGACGCCGCAATCCCCGACCCAACCTCCGACGAAGGCAAACCGCCGCCGCCGACTCAGATCGCAGCTGCACGCTCGGGCTGCGCGGTCTCTTGATCGAGCTCTTGCTGCCCGTGGCGCTTTCGTCGGCCTTGTTGCTCACCCTGTCGAGTTACACGCACCAGTGGGACCTGCGCACTCGCGTCGGGCTGGGCGTTTTCGGCCTCCTGCTCGTCGTCCTGAGCCTGTTGATCAGCATTCGCGTGGATGCGTTCACCCTGGCGCGGCGCGCGCAACGGGGCGGACGCAACTCCTCAACCGAGCCGACTCGCGCTCCCGGCTCGTCAAGTTCATCCTCGGCGGGTGGGGATCCCGATCGCGACTCTTGCCGCCGCCAACCTGATCCACCTTCCCGACCACGAGGACCCCGATGGCGATGGCGATCCGGCTCCGGCTGGCCAGCCCGGCCATCGCCCGCGCCGAGAAGCTCGGCCGCGCGGTGCGGCGTGCCGAGTCCCGCCGCGCAGGTACAAGGCATCCGCGCCCTGGAGCCATGCGATCCGGTGATGCGCTCGACCAGCTCCTGCACGTCCTCGACGAGGACCCCGCCGCGCTCGAGGGCGGTGGCCCGTCCCGGGCCCTTTCCCAGGCGCTCGTTTCCTATGGCGCGGACGCCAGGATCAGGCTCATTCGGCGGTTCGAGCAGGTGAGTGTCGACGCGCGGAGGAGCGCGACCGCTCCCGCGGGCACCCTCTACGAGCGCTATTTCGCGGCGGACCTCGACGGCTTCAAGCGCGAGATCGAGAGGCAGGGCCCGGCGGCCTCGGCCGAAGACCTGGACCGGCTCCAGTCCACGCGCACCCAGCTCCAGGAGATCTCGGCCCGGGTCGAGATCGAGAGCCGAGGCGCCACCGGCAACGCCGGCCTCCCTGCATTCATCCTGCAGACCCTGCTGCAGATGGATCGGGATCAGGACCGCGATCTCCTGGCCTTCGCGCGTGTGACGGCCGCCGACGCGGCATGGTCGGATGCGGTGCGCGGGCAGGCTCTGCTGTTGGTGGCCAAGGCTGGTCAGAACGAGGACCTCGACACCTGTGTATGGCTACCTGGACAGCCCGAGTCCCTCTGTTGCAGGCCCGAGCCATGCAGGCGATCGCCGCCCTGGAGTCGAAGGTGTCGGCCGCTGCCCGCAAGGAGTGAGGGAGCGATCTAGAGCCAGGACCACGTGGTGAGGCGGACCGGCGGCGCCGCCGCCTGCACCGCCACCGCCCCGACGAAACCGGGCGATGGCTCGAGATGGAAGAGCTGCCACGCCTCCGCGCCCCCGGGGGCGCTCCGAACCACCGGGGTCTCGTCCGGGGCAAGGCTCACCTCCATCTCCTCCAGGTGCGCCGAGGCCCGCTCCGACGGCCTTGATCAGCGCTTCCTTCCGCGTCCAGGCGTTGAAGAAGCCGTGTCGGCGCTCGTCTTCCGGGAGGCGCTTCAGGGCGGCCACCTCACGCGGCGAAAAGAAGCGCCGGGCGATCGCGAGCGCGTTCGGCATGTCGCGGAGCTGCTCGACGTCCACTCCGACCCTCCGGCTCGACAGGGCCAGCAAGGCCAGGTCGCCGGAGTGCGCGAGGTTGAAGTCGAAGTCGGGATGGGAGGCGAGCCGAAGGCTCGGCCCGTCCGCAGTCCGTGTAGTCGAAGGCCAGGCCGGCGGGATCGCGGTCGAGACAGAGACCCAGCACGCGCCGCAAAGAGGCCCGCGCGGTGACGAATCGCCGGCGGTGGATCTCGAACACGAAGCGGGCGGCGCGCTCCCGCTCGGAGGCGGACAGCAGGTCGAGGTCATCCGCCGCGGAAGGCCGCGTCGAGGAGGACGCGAACGACGCGAACCTCGTCTGGACGGGGAGGTCCTCTGGTCGACGAGCGGGCGCCAGCCCCGTTCGAGGCCACGGCCTCTCTCCGCGTCATCAACACCCCGCGCCTGCTCCCGGATCAGAGGCGGATCCGGGGACGGCGTCGGTGGGACGAGGGAGCAGGCAATGCATGGTGGCGCCCCGATCGGCATTGTTCTCAGCCCAGATCCAGCCGCCGTGGGCGGTGATGATCGTGCGCGAGATCGAGAGCCCAGGCCCAGGCCCTCGGCCTTCGTCGTCACGAACGGCTCGAAGAGATGCTCCAGGAGGGCCGGGGAATGCCGGTTCCGCGATCACGCACCGCGAAGTGCACGCTCCCCACGTCGCTCCGCACGCTACGAGGACAGCGGCTCGGTCGGTATCGGCGTTGGCGCTCATCGCCTCGCATCCGTTCAGGATGAGGTTCAGCAGCACCTGCTGCAGCTGCACTCGGTCTCCCCGCACGGGAGGAAGATCGGGTTCCAGCGGAGGCCGTCGGGACGACGCGGCGCGTGATCAGCTCCGTGTGGGCCAGCTCCAGGACCTCGTGCACCAGATCCTTGGCATGGACGGTCTGCAGTCGGATCTCCCCACGCTGGTAGAACGCACGCAAGCGCTTGATGATCTCGCCCGCGCGCCGGTCCTCGCCGGCGATGTCCCGGATGATCTCGCGCAGCTCCGCACGACGTCGAGAGGGTCGCGCTCCCAGGAGTAGCGGGCCGCGTCCGCGTTGCTGAGGATGGCCGCCAGGGGCGCTGGTTCAGCTCGTGGGCGAGCGCCCCCGAGGCTGGGCCACTGCACCGCCGCCCGCGCGAGGCGGGACAGCTCACGCCGCTGCTCTTCGATCTCCAACTGCGCCTGGCGGCGCGCCGGTGACGATCCGTGCGCGTCACCACCGCCCCCGTCGGACCGCTTTCGAGCGCTTCCACGGTGATGGTGTACGCGGACTGCCCGCCGTCACGATCGAACTCCAGCTCGAAGCGCCGCTGGTCCCGGCGGAGCACGCTCGTCAAGCCGGCCAGCGCGCGCTCCGCGACCACGTCCCCGCTGGTGGCGGCGGAGCGACAGGCGGCGAGATAGTCGTCCGCCGGACCCACGCCGTGCAGGACTCGTCCGTCCGCCGCCGAAGCGAACCGCCGCCAGGAGTCGTTGACGCGCAGCACGACTCCGCGCGCGTCGAGGATGGCCACGTGGTCGTGCAGGGAGGCCAGGAGCGCGTGATAGAGCTGCAGCACTTCCTGACGGGCGCTGTCGACGGCGGCGATGCACAACACGGGAAGCGTGGTCAGGAGGACGAACATCTGGCAGGCGTGAGCACGTTCTCGTCGAGAGACGAGGTCCGGAAGGGTCCGGTGCCGCGGTCGCCGGGCCGCTATGGCCGCGATGGCCACCGCGGTCGAAGGCGAGGCTCGCGCCTCCGGAGCCGAAGCGCAACGCCGCCCAGATGAGCACGGGCAACGGCGCGGCAGAAGGCAAGGCGCGCTGTACCAGCCGCCGCCTTTGGGGGGCAGGAACGCGATCGCACAGGTCGCGGCCAGGGCGACGGCCAGCAGCAGGGCTTCGGCCAGAGCGCCGAGCGGGCACGGGCGGCCGCCGCCCGCGCGCGGCGTTCGTGAACACGAGCAGGAGCGCGGGCAGCATGGCCAGGCCCGTGAGGGCGTTGGAAACGAACCAGGCCTTCCAGGGGCGCCAATACGTCGGCGAGGCGCCGTGGAGGACCACATTGGCGGCGCGCGGGGGTCGCGCCCACCGCGGGCGCGGCCACCACCGCGATGGCGACGAACAGCATCAGCGCGCCGATGCCGTCGAGGCGCGGGCGGCCGCCGAACGCGCGGCGCAGGCAGGACGGCGGCGCAGAGAAGCGCGGCGATGTTGGCGACGTCGGCCAGGAGCACCCAGGAGAGGCTCCAGTGCGGCCAGTGCGTCGCCAGGTGCATGACGGTGCCGACCAGGACGTACCAACCCCATTGGCGACGGCGGGACACCACCAGCGCCGCCGTGAGCACGGCGGTAGGGTGGGAAGAGCACGGCCGCCCCGACCTCGGGATATTGAAGGGCGGCGCCCTGCTCCGTTGCCGAGGAGGGAGAGCAGCGCGAGAGCGGGAGGGCGGAGGCTAGGGGAGGGGCCCTGGTCGTCATTCGAGGAATCCGCGTTCGTCGTGGCCTCCCGTTCCCCAACCCCTGGGAGGCGCCGATGATACTCCGCAGTCCCTACTTCGCGCTGGGCGTTGACCGCCCGAGGAGCGCCCTCCCGTTCAGGGGCGACGGTGAACGCGACCCGCCGCTCGGCCGATTGCTTGTTCCGGTTGTCGGTGACTTTCACGAGCAGCTGGAAATCGCCGAACGTGAAAGCCCCCAGCGGAATCATCATGCCCGCCGCCACGGAGCCCGCGGCCGGATCGAAGGCCGTGCCGAGGGTGTCGGCCGTGAGCTGCTGGGGCTTGACCTTGTTGAAGAAGTGCAGACCCTTGTTGCCCTGCTCGTAGAACAGGTACTCCACGGTCAGGTCGGGCTTCTCCTCCGCCTTGGCTGTCCAGTTGTAGATGCGAAAGGCGACGCTGATGGTGCGGTCCTGGCGGAAGCGCGGGCTCAACGCGGGCGTCAGCGTCGTCTTGCCGAAGACGAAGGGCAGGTTGGCCGGGCGCGCGGTCGTGGCCGCGTCGCCCGCCACCACCGGAGTGACGGCGAGCGAGCCGCCCTGGATGTCGGGCACGCTCAGCCGTGTGCGGCCGATGGCCACGAGCAGGTCGCCGCCCGGTCTGGTGTAACCGACCACGGCCTCTACGTCGTAGTCGCCGGGGAGAGGTTGAACTCGCGAACGAGTCTCAGCGGTCCCGGCGTCCCCGCGGCGCCGGCGTCGGCCACGACGCGCGCGCCTTCCTTGGCGGCACTGGCCCGTCAACACGCGTAGGCGGACGTCCGCCGCCTCGGCCACGTCGGCGCCGACGACGAGGCCGACCCGGGCCGAGCGCTCGGGCCCTCTGAGCACGTCCGCCTGCAGCAGGACGGGGATGCGGGCGTCGTCCGGGACGGCCACGAGCGCGGTCCTGCTCACGACGTAGGTTCCGGGCGCCGTCGCCCCGACGCGCGGCAACAACGTCTCGAACGGGCGCGCGGCCGGTGCGGGCGGGGTAGCGGGTGCGGCGGCGAGGGCGACCGCCGGCACGGAGCGCGGCGAGAGCCATCGTCACGACCTTGGGACGTACCATTCCTCCACCTTCCCGAACGATTCATCGGGCGAGGCCGGCATCTTCAATAGATACGCGCCCCGCCGAGGCAAACCGACGCGTTGGGCATCGAACGACACGGAGGATACGCCGTCGGGGTGAGCGACCGGTTCGTCATGTGCTCGATCGTCTCGATGAAGTACTCGCGCGAGCCGAGCGTGCCCGGGACGCTCAGCGCGTCCGCCGCGAGCACGACGGCAAAGAGGGCGTTCACCGCGACGCGCCGATCCGCCGGCTCTGACGTTGTTCGACTTCATCCAGAGCAGCGAGCGGAGGGCGTGCTTGTCGAACTCTTCGGGCACCACGAAGGGATGGGCGAGGACGGCGCGTGTCCGCAGCGGCTCCGGCACCCGCACGGCGTCCTCGCCGAGCAGGCTCGACGACAGGTAGATCTCCGTCACCTTCTCGATCGACGCCGATGCGGCCAGGGCTTCGAGCCCCGGCATGTCGCCGGCGTCGAGCCACAGCACCAGCGTACGGGCGTCGCCGACGAGCGTGCGCCACGTCTCCGCCGTGAGCGGCGCCGACGAGGGCAGGCAGTCGGTCGGGGGCGCGGCGGGCCTGATCTGGCGCGCGACCGCGCCCGCCGCGGCCTGGCCCGGGCTGCCACAGCGCCACACCTGCCGGACCTCGCGCGACGGCGCCCCCGCCCCGAGATGGTGCGCGATCGCCTGCGCTTCCAGGAGGACGCCCCGCGAGAAATAGAGCGAATAGAACCCCTCGCCGGACGGCGCGGCGGGCGGCAGCGGCGTCTGCGGAAGGGATGGCCGGGACCTTGTGGACGCGCGCAGAAGGCATCGACCGGCGACCAATCGGCGTCGGCGATGCCGCTGACGATGGCGTAGACCGGCTGCCGGCGGTACAGCTCTTCGAGCTGGGCCGGCCAGTCCTTCGAGGTGCCGCGAAGCTCCCACTCGTCGAGGACCCAGTCCCGGTATCCCTGGTACTGCTGCTTCATGTCCCAGCCGCCGCTCCGGCGACGCCGGGTTTCGTAGCGCGTCCCGCCGTTCTTGGCGCGGACGAACGTCCGGAGGACGTCCAGCATCGAGGCGCGCCGAGCGGCGGTGACGTCGGGGGAGACGATGGTCGCGATGTGGACGATGGCCTCGCTCACCCCGGGCGGCGGGCTCGCGCCGAGCGTGCGCAGGTAGGCCCCGAGCGCGCTGGCGTCGGCTTCGCCGAGGCGCGTACCGCGGCATGGTGGGGGACAGCGGCCGGCCCGAAGGGTCCACTCCGTCGCGCAGCGCGCAGCAGCGCGGCGTCGGTGTAGGCCGCGCGCGTGCCGGGGCCCGTGGTGCGCGGGGGCCGAGCTGGGGCGCTCCCTTCGTGACCGGCGCGAACAGCACCGATCCCACGAGCGGCGGCACCACCAGCGGCCCTTCCGCGGTGCCCATGCCGCTGCGCCGATGGCAGCCCACGCACGCCATCTCGGTGCTCTTGACGCGGATGTCCCCTTCCACGGTCGCGTCGACCGGCAAGCCCGCAAGCGAAACCCCCGCATGTAGAGCCGCTCACCGGGCGTCCCGCGCGCGGCGGCGGGGGCCGCCGGTCTTGGCCGGACCGGAGCCGGGCCGGCCAGGCACAGCGATCCCACCGTGACGCTCATCGCCACGGCCCCGAGGCGGAGGGCCGGGAGCCGACGCGTGCTCGTCACGATGGGGGAGGGACCAGATCCCCTGGAAGGCGTGGGCCAGCGTCTCCGCGCTCGCGAAGCCGTCGAGCGCGATCCAGGGGCGCCTTTCGCCGGGCGGACGAACGTCCCCGGCGCATGATTGTTCTTGCCGCCGCGATAGCTGCCGAAGGCGCGCTGCGCGGCCTCCACCGCGGCCGGGCTGCCGGTCAGGAACCGCCAGGACGGCGCGCGGCGTGATAACGCGCGGCGTAGGCACGAAGCCCGTCGACGCTGTCCCGCTCGGGATCGATCGAGATCGACACGATCCGCACTTCGTCCCACTTCGCCCCGAGGTTGGACAGGAGCTGCGACATGCCCGCGCTCATCACGGGACAGATCGTCGTGCACGACGTGAAGATGAAGTTCAGCAGGACCGGCTTGTCCGTCCCGATGGCCTCACGCAGGGTCGTGGGGCGGCCGGCCTGGTCCACCATGGCGACGTCGGCGATGTCCGGTTGGGGCGCCATGACGCGCGCGGCGGGAGGCCTGGCCGCGGCGGCCATCTGCGCCAGGTGCGCTTCGTGTCCGACTTTCTCCTCCACGACCAGCGGCGCGGAGTCGTCGCGGACGGGGATGCCGCTCACTCTCGAACTCGCCGATGGTCACCGTCACCGTGTTTCCCACCTTGACGAAGCGCGACGGGTTCGCGAAGAACATGAAATAGGTGCGCCCCGCCTTGGCGTCGTTCGAGCTGCGCAGCGAGCCCGTCGTCGGCGGGTTGGGCACTCCGGTCTGCGAGGCCGCTCATCTCGTCGCGCAGCATCGGGCGCTTGCTGCGGTCGAAGAGCGGCTGGGCCTTGTTGGCGTCGAGGATCCGATACCGGAATTCGAGCATGTACCCGGACGAGGCGAGCCGCATGCTCGCGAGCTCGACGCCCCAGCGCCGGGCGATCGCGGACGGGTCGGAGGCGGGCAGCTTGCCCGTCGTGATGGCGGGCACGGACGCGTGGCGCCGCGACGTGCGTCCTCGCGCCGCCTCCCCGGCGACGACACGACTGGCGGAGGCGCTCGAAAGCGCCCCGCCAGCAGGATGAGCCCGGTGATGTTTCTCGTCACTACCTCTGGGGGACCGGTGTCGTCGGCACCGGCGCGATGACCTCGTCCGCGCCCCGGTCCGGCGCACCCGTGGGACGCGGCTGCTGATCGAAGTCGTTCACGAGTCCGTCCGGAACCGTCGCGTAGAGCGTCGTGAGCGAGGCCCCGTTCACACCGGCGGTCAGGTGGTAGTTGCCGAAGAAGGAGGCGCTGCCGGCCGTCTCCAGCGACAGCGGTCCGAACTGCGGCCGGATGAAGTTGCCGCCTTCGTCGAGGGCCGCCGGGCACCGAGATCAGGGTCGCTTCACCGTTCGTCCCCGCGACCTGATATGCGAACCGTCGATCCGCGTTGAAGTACGAGCTCACGAACGCGGGCTGCGGTGATCACGTTGCTGGCCGCGGTAGGTGACGTTGTTGTTGCCGTTGAGGTAGTTCGGTGGTGCTGCTGGGCCCGGTCAAGGCGGTCAGCACGGACGAGGCCGGAGCGAACTGGCCGTTGCCGCCAAGGATCGCGAGGTCCCAGTAGGGCCGCGCGGCGATCCGGATCTCTCCGTACTGCGTGGTGCCCCGGACCGAGGGCTGACCGGGATGGATGCAGGGCTGCGGTCGCGCAGACGGCTCGGGCGTGCAGCGCGCCGAAGTAGAAGGTCCGGTTGTGCCAGACGATCGAGTTCGCGATCCTCACGTTGGCGCCGGTGGGTCCGGGCAGCAGCGCGGCCAGCGGCGGCGTGAAACCGCGCGCCACGATGCCGGCGGGCTGAGGCACCGACGTCAGCGGGCCGGCGGTGAAGGCGGCTCCAGCCGTGCCCGTGCTGTCGTTGTCGACGATCGTGTTGTGCGTGATGTCCACGTACGCCGCATCGGCGATCGAGATGCCGCCGCCGGCGAGGCCGGCCACGTTGTTCGAGCGATCACGCTTGTTGTACAGGCGCACGCGGTACGCGGAGGCCTTCCAGGACGAGGCCGAACAGGGCTGACGTCGGCGCCGTTGACGCCCAGGAGCGCGACGCCGCCGCCATCGCCGCCGGAGGCCGCGTTGCCCTGGATCAGGTTGTTGGTCACCTCCACGCTGCCGCTGCCCAGGCGTCAACGCGCCGGCGGCGGCCGGGCGCGCCGCCGATGAAGATGCCGCCGCCGTTCGGTGCCCACGCCCTGCATGAACGACTCGTTGAAGATCACCGTGTTGCCGTCGATCGTGCCGCCGGGGCTGCGGCCCGATGTGCGCGATGCCGCCGCCGTTGCCGGAGCGAGAGGTTCGCGGCGACGAAGTTGTTCTGCACCAGGTACCCGTTCGAGCCGGTGCCGAGCACGACGCCGCCGCCGCCGCCCGTCTCGACGCACGGCGTTCTGCGTGATCATGTTGTTGTGGATCGCCATCTGATCGTTCTGCGCGTCCGTCGTCCGTCGAACGGCGCGACCGCTCCCGGGTGGCCCACCTGGATGCCGCCGGCATAGGTGCCGGAGTTCGTGTAGATCTTGTTGTTCGAGATCTCCAGGTAGTGGGCGTATCCGTTCACGCAGCACGCCGGGCGCGTTGCTGGCGCCCGATGAGCGAGAAGCCGTCGATGCGCGCGTTCGGCCTCCAGTGGGCCCGGCCGGTCGAGCAACCCGGCCGGGTAGTTCTCGTTGTGGAGGCAATAGGCTTCGTTCGCGGGCGTCGCGAAGTTCGTCGCGGGCTGGAGCAGCGAGTGTGCTCAGGCAATGGCCCAGCCCGAGCGGCGTGATGGGCTGGTCCTTGCTCGAGCACCATGACGCCAGGGCCTTCGTCGCCAACCACCGCCGCCACGTCGCCGGACTGGAACAGGGCGGGCGTCATCGCCGGCTGGTTCGGGCAGGGAGTAGCTCGGGGTCGACAACAGCAGGTTGCCCATCTTGTCGAGCCAGCGCCTGGACGCTGCTCGGTGGGCGTGGTGACGACGTTGATGGACCGTTGACAGGGCACCGGCGCCTTGCAGGCGGACCGGCTTCGTCATGACGACCATCTCCTCGGTACGTCCCCGGCTTCACCAGGATGAGCTGGCCGGGTTTGTGTCGTCGGCGCGTCGATCGCGGCCTGGATGCTCTCGCCGGGGCCGACGACGATCGGCGGCTTGACGTCGTGCATCTGCGGCGTGGCCACGCTCAGGGTGATGCCGAGGATGGACTTGCGCACGTTGCTGAGCGCGCAGGTCTGGGTGTAGGAGCGCACCGATGCTCCGCGGCATGCCCGGCGGCCGTCGAGCCCTCCTGGGCGCGCGACACGGTGAGGATGTCGCCGATGACCGCGGTCCCGTTGGGGTGCATGGCCGCCGACGTCCCGTTGAAGGCGCGTGTCGCGTTGAAGCGATCGTTGGCGACCACGAGCGGCGTTGCTCGCGTGTGCGGCGGCGACTCGTTCCCAACTGTGCACGCTGGACCGTGATGTTGTTGGGGAGCGCGGAGGTTCACCACGCATCACCTCGCTGTCGACCCTGATGTAGTCACCATTGCGCGAAGCGGCTGCCCGTGCCGCCGGTGACGGGCAGAATCGTGGCGCCCGCGGAGCTGACGCCCGCCGGCCCCACAGATTGGTCGAGGTCTTGGCCCGTCAGGCGAATCACTTCGTTGTCCACGCTGACGTTCGCAGGCAGCGTGAAGAGGGCGCCATCACCGTCGGCCACCCGCAGGGTCGTCGCGCGGCGGAGTCAGCAGTCCGTTCAGCGTGGACCGGTTGCCGCCCGTCACCCGCATCACCTCGGCGTCGATCTGGATCTCCGAGTTGAAGGCGAAGAGCTTGCCCGCGCCGACGCCGACCGTGAGGGACGTGTTGCCGGTGCCGATCGCCGCCGCGAGCGTCGAGATCGGCGTCGTGCTCACGGTGCACGTCGTCTCGCCCGCCTCCACCGACAGCTCGCCGGTGCGGAGGCCGGTGGGCACGACGGCCGTGATCGACTTGCTGGTCCAGCTCGTGACCGTGAGCGGCTGGCCGCCGAGCGCGCACGGTGCCGCCCGCGCCGAAGCCGTAGTCGCGCTTGATCAGCTTCGGCTGCAGGCCGCCCGCGCCGTCGTAGGCCGGGTTGGAGACCTCGTGAGGCCGTCCGCGGTCAGGTTGGCCGCCGAGGTGATCACGATCGTGCGTGCCGCGTTGTCCGAAGCGCCGCGGTCCACGATGTACGGACCGTAGGGGCCGCCGCGGATCGGCGCGGGCGGGTTGGCGTACCGGAGTCGGCCCCGTCACCGGATGCGATCACCGGCGTCTGGTTGGGCAGCTCGGCGTCGACGAGGAAGGTCCCGTTGCCGGTGAACGCGCCCGTCGGGACGACCGGGGTATCGAGATACGTCGTCTTGCCCGGCAGGTACTGCAGCGGGTAGCAGAAGTGGCTGTACTGCTTCTGGAAGTGCGGGTCCGCCACCACGGTTCCGCCGGGTCCCGGCATCGTCGGCGGGTTGATGCAGGCCGGCAGGATGCTGGGCGACACGCCGCTCGGCTCCGGCGGATTGATCGTGTAGGTGGTCGGCACGAGCGCGTTGATAGATGCCGTACTGGTCGGTGTAGGTGCGCGTGATCTCGCGCCCCTGCCAGTCGCGGATGGCGACGCCGATGTGAACGGCGGCGCGTACTTCTCGCCGAAGGTCGGCGCGTTCGGGTCGGTCTCGTTGGTCGTGTCGTCGAGCACCATGCCGTAGACGTGGCCCGCGACCGGTGCCTCGGTGAAGAAGTGGAAGTCGGGCGCCGACCTGCTGGCCGTCGCGCAGGGTGACGAGCTTCGCGTCGCAGAGGGCCGCATCTCGCCGCCGTAGGGCGCTGGGTCGCCGGGGAAGAGCGTGAAGTAGTCGGGCACCAGGTGCAGCTGTGCCGACGCAGAACGCGGCGATGAGCGCGTTGTCGTTCACGGTCGTGGCCAGCTGGGCCCCGAAATCGATGACGTCCACGTCGGCCGCGTGCGCCGGAGACGGCGCGCGTGCCCTGTCCGCGCAAGCACGGTGAGCACGTCGCCCAGGGTCGCGGTGACGCGCATGATCTCGTCGTCGATGATGATCTGGTCGCCGGGGTGGATGTTCCGTCCCTCTCCGGCCACGACGGTGACCGTGGTCGCGGACAGGCTCACGGGGGCAGCCGTCTTCGTGAGGACGGACGGACTCTGCGTCCCCGAGCGGGTACTCCGCTCAGCCAGAACTGCTGCGGCACGTACGTGTCGCCGAAGTCGACGTTCTTGTCCTCTTCCTTCTGCAGCACGTATCCCGGCGGCACGATGATCTTCACGACGTACTTGGCCGGCGGGGATGGGCCGCATGGCCCGCCGCGGCGTGCAGGGGGCGGGCATGCCCTCGCACGAGATCGGGTTGTTGAAGGTCACGGGGCGTCGGGGTGCGCGGGATCGTAGTTGTCCACCAGGATGCTGTGCTGAACGCGTAGCCGCCGTCGAAGCGCGGCCGGCCGGGCCTGGTTGAAATTGCGCAGCCCGTCGAAGCAGTCGGTGGCCTGCCCCAGGTACTGGAACGGCACGTTGCCTGGCCACTGGCAGCCGGTGGGCTGGAGGTCGTCCCGGTTGAAGTTGTCGGTCGTGCCTTCGTTCAGGAGGTGCGTGCGCGCTCGGGTCCCAGAGCTCGACGCTGACGTCGGCGACGCCGGGATCCCAGTTCTCGGCCGAGCGCCCAGCGCGGGTCGTTCTCCGCGCGGGTGATCCCGTAGTGGATGATGCCGGCGATGCCGCCGTTGAAGTGATCGGCGTCGAAGATGGCGTTGCCGTCACCGTCGACGCTGCTCGCCGCCGTTGATGTCGTGCAGGAAGCCGGCGATGCAGGCCCCGGCGGCGGCGTCCGGGGGCAGGAACGCTGCTCGCGACCGCGGGTCGAAGACGTCGAAGGGTTCGTAGTTGATGTCCTCCGGGGATGCTCCCGGGCGGGGCGTAGGGCGCCTTGCCCCACATCATGACCGTGCTCTGGCCGATGAAGCTCTGGAAGCCTTCGAGGAGGAGGAACGGCGTGCCCGCGCCCGATTCCGTGCGGAACGGCGCGCCTCCGTTGTCCGGCTGGGGCTGGGGTTCAGGACTTCGGGAGGAATGAGGCCGGCGGGCAATGCCGGCCTGCTCCTGCCAGTTGTAGGCGTTGGAGCCGGCAGCGGTCGAGTCCCCGCCCGCGTCCGCGACGATCGTGACGCCGGTCGAGTGATAGCGGGCGTAATCGACCTCCGCGACCATCCAGGCGAAGAACGGAAAGACTTCGTTGAAGGCCTTGAAGCCCCGCTCGTCCGTGCTCAGCGACTGGTAGATCGACCCGTCGCGGAAGCGGATGTTCAGCGCCTGGTCCGCGAATGCCCGGCTCGTCCGGCTGGCGGATGCCGTCGCCGTTCGCGGTCGTCGTAGCACGAAGCTGTAGAGGTTCGTGAACCAGTTGAAGACCGCGACGTCGTGCAGGTTCGTGGGTGCCGGCGCCGTCGACGTTGACCACGCCGCTGCGCGATGATCAGGTCGAGGAGCCGAGTCGAACACCATGAGCTGGTAGCTGCCCGAGGGGACGCCCGAGATCGAGAACGTGCCGTCCTCGTTCGTCGGCTGGGCATAGAGCAGGCTGCCGCCCGTCGCCCCCGAGTTGAGGGCCACCACGCCCGTCGTGTGCGTGAATGGCGCGCCGCTGAACTGCGCGACCGCCGGGGCACGCGACATGCGCAGGTTCGTCACGCGGCCGGTGATCGTGCTGAAGGGGCCGCGGCCCTGGCCGAGCAGGCCGGCGCCCGTCTCCGCCTGCGTGAAGCCGACGAAGACGTGGGGTCCGGGCGGCCCGAACTCCGTGAAGAACTGCGGCTCGTTGGGCTTCACCCAGGCGTCGATGCCCACGCTGACCCTCGATCGTCGTCGTCTGCACCCAGCGCTCGCCGCCGGGCGCGCGGACCTTGACCGTGTACTTGCCCATGACCAGGTTCTCGATCACCGCGTAGCCGTCGGCATCGGTGAGGACGAACCCGTCGCCGAGCTGGTCGACCTCGTACGAGGTGCAGCCGGCGGGGTTCGGAGCACGGCTGGTACGTGGTGCCGATCTTGTTGCCGAAGGCGTCGGTGGACTGATGGCCGCCGGACATGCCGTAGGTGCCGCCGGCGTCGTCGATCGTCACCTGGAAGCCGGCCAGACCGGGCTCGTCGGCGCTCCACATGCCGTCGAGCGGCGCGTTGTCCTGGAAGACGCGCACGCGGATGCGCGCGGTCGGGAGTGGCAGCTTGGAGGCCGTGATCGTCACCGACGTCTGGCCGGCCTCGATCTCCGCGCCGCTGTTGCTGTAGCTGTTCTCCGTCGGCAGCACCGGAGACGAAGTACCGCTTGGCTCGGATCGACCTTCGGCGGCGCCGACTGGTCGCCCGTCGGCCACGACCGGCATGTAGCTCTTGTGGAACGGAGACGGCGAGGGTGTTGGGATCGGAGACGCCCGGGATCACCTTGTAGGTGAGGTCCTCCTCCAGGGTCCAGCGATAGTTGGCGATGGCCGCGCCGTCATTGCCGACCACGCCGAGTGCCACCGGCTGGACGAGCCCTGCGGTCTCCGCGTTCTCGCTCGCGTGCACGGTGGCGCTGACGGCGGCGGGGTCGAGTAGGGGAGTAGGATCCCGCGGCCGCGCCGCCGTCGAAGGCGAGGAGTGGAAGGTGTCCGTGCCGACGTAGGCCGGGGCCGGAGTGTAGATGACGACGCCGGCCGGGATCGCCTTGCGGGTGGCCGCCGGGTACAGATCGGCGGCGGCCAGCGGCGTCTCGACCTGCGTGACCGGATTGATGAAGCTCAACGTGCCGTGGCTCGGCAGCGCGGTGAGGTAGTACTTCAAGGCATCGCCGTCCGCGTCCGTGCCGCTCAGCGTCACGCTCGCATTGCCGTCTTGATCGACGCCGAACACCAGCGCGGTTGCGCGACGGGCGTGTGGGCCACGGCGGTCACGGTGAGGGTCACCAGGGCGGGCGCGCTTTGCACGCTGGCCGCGTTCACCGCTCGATACGTGAACTCGTCGATCCCGGCGAAGGTGCCGCTCGGCGTGTAGCGTGAAGCCGCCGCTCGCCGAGCATGGTGAGGAGGCCGCCATGCGGATAGGCCACGAGCTCCGCGGTGGCCGCGTTCGTGTCGTTGGCCAGCACGTTGCCTGCGATGGGGGCCCGCCCTGGACGCCTCGAAGCTGTCGTTGACGGCCACCAGGTCCCGTCCGCGGGCGCGCCGCTGGCCCGCGATCTTCAGCTTCGGCCAGCATCCCCGCCGAGCCCTGTCGCGGCGCGTTCAAGGCGAGCATGCGGTCGTACATGCTGTACACGCCCGTGGCGGCGGGCGTCCAGCAGCGCATCGTGCGTCTTGCCCGCGGCCAGCATCACGCCCGCCTGGTTCTCGCCGAACGGCAGCTTGTTGCCGTCTTCAGCGACGATCTTCAGGCTGCCGTTGTCGAGCTGCGGCACGTGGCGTCCGCAAGCCGGCGTTGAGCATGCGCAGGAGCGTCACCTGGCCGGCCGTGCCCGCGGCGATGGCCGCGACCGACTCGTTCATGTAGGACCGCGCCGTTGACGAGGAAGAGCGACGGCTTGTAGTCTGATCGTGCTCGTGGACCTTCCGGAGTCCCGTAGGTGCCGGCGCTGACCGCTTCGTGCAGCGCGGGGTCGATCTCGCTGTACACGAGGACGCGCCTCGTGATCGTAGGCGACGCCGGAATAGGCCTGCGCCGGCACGCCCAGGAGCCGGCGGCGGCGTCTGCGTCGACCGCGCCGTAGAGGCCCATCTGCACCTGGACGGCCGGGTGCGATCCGCTCTGGTAGAGGAACGTGCCCGGCCTCAGGCCGGTGAAGGCGTAGGAGCGCGTGGCTCCCGCCGCCGTCTCGGGCGTCATGGACCGGACGCGACCGTCCGCGTTCCGCTCCGGCACGGCTTCGAAGGGCTGGCCCGGGATGACGAGCGACGTGGGCTCCGGGAGCAGGTTCGTCAGGACGACGGTGAGGCTCGTGTCGCCCGCGGGCACGACGATGCGCGGCCCGGGCACGGTGACGACTTCGCCGTTGTTCACGACGCCGTCGAAGCAATTCGTGTCCGTGCTGGGCAGGGGGCAATGGCCGTCCTGGGCATCAGCCCCATCGGGACCGGCACCGTGGCCCCGCTCGGCAGCGTGACCGGCCTTCGTCACCGGCGCGGCTACGAGGTGCACGGTCGTTTCCGCCGCCACGCGGCCGGCGAAGAGGCCGGTGGCGACGACGGCGATGGCGAGGCTCCCCAGCGACCGCGCCCACACGGAATCATTCCTGCGCATCTGATGCACCCTTCGCGACAACAAAGTGGTTGACATGGGTCTGCGCGCCTATGGGATGGGCGTGACAGGGAGGTTCGATGATCAGCATCGTCATCATCCCGCCCGGGAACACGTCGAAGTTCGTGATTTCCTTCTCGCTGTGCGAGTGCCACATGTACGTGTAGCCCGCGTTCGGGTTGAGGCCGCCGTCGCCCGGCGGCATCAAGCCGACCTTGCCGAGGAACGGGCTGCCGCTGTAGAAGGGCCCGTTCGTCAGCGCCAGCGCCTCCGGCAGCACCACGGGAAGCGCCTTCAGGTGGTCGTCGCAGCGACTCGTCGTGTCGTCGCGTCGAGATGCTCGGGGCCGGTCGGCGTGCACGGAGCTGCCGTCACCGGGCTTGTGGCCCGTAGATGTCCCAGCCCAGGCCCTTGCCGGTCCAGCGCAGGATCGCGTCCACCGTCTGGCCCGGCAGCGACTGGATCGTGAACACCTCGTGCGAGAGGTCGAAGGGCGTCGTGCTCGTGAGAGGGAAGCCGTCCACCGCGATGACGCGAGCGTGCTGGCCATGGTGGTGGAACGGATGCATGTCGTGGCCGCCGCCGATCACGCGCATCAGCACGCGATCGCCGGGGTGCGTCCTGGGCAGCGCGTTGTAGGGCTGGGTCGGGCAGGCGGGCGACGCCCGCCTCCGCCATCGTGTCGGGCGCGTTGCGGCCGTTGATGAACCAGTAGTTGGGGAAGTAGTAGGCCAGCCGGCCGGAGTCGTCCGCGGCCTGGACACCTTGCTGCTCGACGATGTCGTGGAGCTCGAATCCATCTCGGAGAGGAAGAACAGGTACTCCTGCTCGTACTGCGAACCCGCAGGGTTGCCGGCCTGGTTGGCCGGCGCCGGATCGTCGTAGGCCTGGCCCGCCGTCGGGGGCCGGACGATCATCGCTCCCGCCAGGCCCATCTCGACCTGCAGGTCGGGACGCGAGGCGCTGTTGTAGAGGAACGTGCCCGGGCGCGACGCCGTGAACGTGTACGTCACCGCCCGCCCTCCCCGGCCTCCATCGTGATCGGACCCTGGACGCAGGGCGGAGTGGCGCAGGCCGCGCTCACGCCCGACAACCCGCCGACAGCCAGGGAGACGCGCTGGTGGAACCGCGCGGGCAGGCCGTTGACCACGGTCACCGATGCGGTCGCGCCTTCGGGGATGATCAGCGTCGGGCCCGGGTACTGCGGCCGGCCGTCCTCCGACGTGAAGCCCCAGAAGTAGACGCTGCCGCCGTCCGGTGTCGCGATGCGATCCGCCTTCGCCGTGAGGGTGAAGGACGTGCCGCTCACGCCGGGTATCTCGGCCGAGCGCCGGGCCGGCGGCGCACGCGCCGACGAGCACCAGCATCGCGAACGAGACGCGCGGAATCGAGGCGTGGCATGTATCGCTCCCAGAGCTACCGGATCGTGATTTCCGTCATCATTCCGCCGTAGTCCTCGGCGTCATTGCTGAGGTAGTTGAGGTTCGTGGTGTAGAGGAGGTACGTGCCCGCGGAGAGGCCCGCGGTGTTCAGGATGACGTCGACGGACTCTCCGCCGCCGAGGGTCACGGAGTTGGTGTCGTAGTAGAGGTTCGGCCCCCAACGGCCCGCGCAGCAGCTTCGCGTTGTGGCCGACGACGTGCATCGGGATCGTCGATCCGAGCGTGAAGAAGCGCGTCACCGCGAGGTTCGAAAGGCGCAGCAGCACCCTCTCCCCGGCCGTGGCCTCGATCTTCGAGTGAACGGGCTGGGAAGGCAGGCTGCCGAAGCCCGCGTCGGTGATGATCGCGTCCGCATTCACCGTGTCCGGGTAGCCGCGGCCGTTCAGGATCGCGTACTTGTCGTCCATGGCCGCGAAGGGCAGCGGCTGGATGGCGATGTGCTGGTCGTGGAAGTTCGCGTCGACCCCGCCGAGCTGGATCGGGTACTCGACGTCGAAGGCGGTGGACCCGTCCCCGTCGTTGTAGACGTAGCGGAGGCCGGCATGGTGGCCCGCGGGACAGGCGGTGGGGTTCGCCGGCGTGCCGCAGTCGTTCTGCCTGGGGTCGATGTAGAGATTGCCCACCATTCCCATCTGGATGTGTTCGGTCGCTTCGACGTGGCAGTGGTACATGTACGTCCCGGCCAGGCCGTCGACGATGTTGTAGTAGTAGGTGAACGTGGAGCCCATGTTGATGGTCGCGGAGGACTCGGGGACGCCGTCGAAGACGGACGCCGCCTGCGGGAAGCCGTGGAAGTGCACGGAGTGCGGGTCGAACAGGTCGGGGCGGAGGATCATCCCGACGTTGGTGAGGGACAGGTAGAACTCCTGCCCCTCCTTCAAGTGGATGGTCGGGGCCGGATAGTTCGCGGCGGCCAGACCGCCCGGACGGATGCCGTTCCCGTTCACCACCTGGGATGGCAGAGGCCGGTGACGTCGGAGAACCCGAACGTGTAGATCGGCTTCCCGTCCGCCATGGTGACGAAACCGTCGCCCGCGGCGAGTGCATGCACTTGACGTTGGGATGGCCCGCGACCGTGCCGTCCGGGATCCCGTCGCCGTTCGTGTCCCCGGACACTGCGTGTAGATGGAGCCGTTCCCCTGGGCGCCGGCCGTCGTGCCGAGCAGCATCAGGCCGGCCACCACCACACCGCCCAGGACTGCCGCCCGCGGGGACCGATTCATACGCCCTCCTTCGTCTGAACCCACCACCAACTCCGGCCTGCGCGTGCGCCGGTGCTCCCGGACAAACGAACGAACAGGTTGTGATGTGGAGCGGATCTTAGAGACACGCTTGGGGTGCGTCTTTGCGTATCCGCAAGGAGCGATGAAGATTTGTAGCGGAAATCTGTGAACGGATGAGGGTCTAATAGTGAACGGCGTGGGAACGAAATCGACGATGCTTCGGTCAGCCCACCTGGCGCGGGTCTGCGATACGACCCGAAGCAACAGAAACGGCACCCGCGCTCAGCTTTCGCGCCATCGGACTGTCAAAACGGCCCCGCACATCGGTACGCGAAGGTCACTGGGTGACGCGGAACGACCGATTGACATTGGGGGCGGGCCCATAGGTGCCGTCCCCGGCTTGGGAGGCCGAAGCGTCACCGTACCCGTGCCCGTGAGCGTCACGTCGTTGCCCTCGATGGTCGCGGGGCCGGAGACGATGCTGAAGGCCACGGGCAGCCCGGACGACGAGAGGGCACTCAGGGCGAACGGCGGATCGACGAGCCTCTTGTTGGCGAGGGGAGCGAACGCGATCGTCTGGGGCGCCAGAGCGATGCTGAAGGATCGATTGACATTGGGAGCAGGGGCGTAGGTGCTGTCGCCGGCCTGCGAGGCCTGGACAGTCACCGTGCCCGTGCCCGTGATGGTCACGACGTTGCCGTCGATGGTCGCGGGGCCGGAGGCGATGCTGAACGTCACGGGAAGGCCGGACGACGCGCTCGCGGTCACCGTGAACGGCGGATCGTTGATGCGTTTGGCGACCAGGGGAGCCGAACGTGATCGTCTGGACGGCGAGGCTGACCGTGAACGACCTGTTGACGTTGGGAGCGGGCGCGTAGGTGCTGTCGCCGGCTTGAGAAGCGCGGACCGTTACCGTCCCGATGCCCGTGATCGTGATGAGGCTGCCCTCGATGGTCGCGGGCCCGGAGGCGATGCTGAAGGTGACGGGCAGGCCGGAGGACGCGGTGGCGCTGACCGTGAAGCGGCGGGTCGTTGATCCGCTTGCCGGTGAGGGAGCCGAACGTGATCGTCTGGACCACGAGGCTGACCGTGAACGACCGGTTGACGCTGGGAGCGGGGGCGTAGGTGCTGTCGCCGGCCTGCGAGGCCCGGACGGTCACCGTGCCCGTGCCGGTGATGGTGACGACGTTGCCCTCGATGGTCGCGGGCCCGGAGGCGATGCTGAAGGTGACGGGCAGGCCGGAGGACGCGGTGGCGCTGACCGTGAACGGCGGGTCGTTGATCCGCTTGCCGGTGAGGGAGCCGAACGTGATCGTCTGGACGGCGAGGCGGACCGTGAACGAGCGATTCACCTGGGGGAGCGGGCGCGTATGTGCTGTCACCGGCTTGCGAGGCCCGGACGATCACCGTGCCCGTGCCCGTGATGGTGATCAGGTTGCCGTCGATGGTGGCAGGACCGGAGACGATGCTGAAGGTCACGGGCAGGCCGGACGACGCGGTGGCGCTCACGGTGAAGGCGGATCGTTGATCCGCTTGCTGGTGAGGAACCGAAGGTAATCGTCTGCACCGCGTAGCCGACGGTGAACAGAGCGATTCACGTCGGGGGCAGGCGCGTACGTGCTGTCGCCCGCTTGCGAAGCACGGACCGTCACCGTGCCCGCGCCCGTGATGGTGACCAGGTTCGCCGTCGACGGTCGCCGGGCCCGAAACGACGCTGAAGGTGACGGGCAGGCCGGACGACGCGGTGGCGCTCACGCTGAACGGCGGGTCGCCGAGCCTCTTGTTGACGAGGGGCGCAAAGGTGATCGTCTGGACGGCGAGGGCGACGGTGAACGAGCGGTTCATCGGGAGCGGGCCGGTAGTTGCCGTTACCGGCTTGCGAGGCCCGCACTGTCACCGGGCCCGCGCTCGTGATCGTGACGAGGTTCTCGTCGATGGTCGCGGGGCCGGAGGCGATGCTGAAGGTCACGGGCAGCCCGGACGAAGCGGTCGCGCTGACGATGAACGGCGGGTCGCCCAGCCGCTTGTTGGTGAGGGCGCCGAAGGTGATGGTCTGGATGGCCGCGGCCACGGTGAACGAACGTTCGACCGTTGGGGCCGCGCCGTAGTTGCCATTGCCCACTTGCGACGCGCGGACGGTCACCATTCCCGCGCCCGTGATCGTGATGATGGAGCCGTCGATGGTCGCGGGCCCGGAGACGATGCTGAAGGCCACGGGCAGCCCTGAGGAGGCGGTGGCGCTGACGCCGAACGGTGCGTCGCCGAACGTCTTGTCGGCGAGGGGCCGAACGTGATCGTCTGGGCGGCCGCCTCGATGGTGAACGACTGCTCGACGTCAGGGGCGGCGGCATGGTTGCCGTTGCCCGGTTGCGTGGCGCGCACGACGACGGTTCCGACACCCGTGATGGTGACGATGCTGCCGTCGATGGTCGCAGGCCCGGAGAAGATGCTGAAGGCCACGGACAGGCCAGACGAAGACGATGCCGGCGACGCCGAACGGGGGATCGCCGAACGTCCGGTTGGCGAGAGGGCCGAATGTGATGGTCTGGGCCGCGGCGCCGACTGTGAACGACTGGTCGACGTCGAGGGCGGGACCGTAGGTGTCGTCGCCCGCTTGCGAAGCGCGAACCGTCACTACGCCTGCGCCCGTGATCGTCACGATGTTGCCGTCGACGGTCGCGGGCCCGGAAGGCGATGCTGAAGCTCACCGCCAGCCCCGACTCCGTCGTGGCGGTCACGGGGAACGGCGGATCGCCGAACGTCTTGTCGCTCAGCGGGTCGAACGTGATCGTCTGGGTCGCGAGGGCGGCCTTGACCGCCGCAAATGGCGATAGCGACTCGGCCAGGCCGCAAAGCTCGCCCGGGGACGATCCCGGCTCCGGCATGAGCCCGAGCCATTCATTGTTTTCGAAGTGCGCCAGCAGGCTCGTCTCGTCGTAGTTCCCCTGCAGGCAGACGAGGAACGGCGGCGACACCAGCGCCGTTGTGACGACGTCGAAGACCGGACTCGCAAAGGCGATGCCCTCGGGCAGCGGCGGCGCTTCCGGCGGGAGCAGGACCACGGCGGTCAGGAGCCCCGGCTGCTGGACCTCGGTGAACCTGACGGTGACGGGCTGCGGGGCGTCTGTCGCATCCGTCGCCACGACGACGCCTCACCGGCCGCTGGACCGCCCCACCGATCGGTGGCGCGACGGTGATGGATGCGGTCGCGCTTCCGACGTTCTGGCTGGAGTCCGTGAAGCGGAAGGTCACCGGGGTCGTGCCCACCGGAAACCTCGTGGTCGCGTCTACATCCGTGAAGACGCCCTCGGGCCCGAGCGGGGCCTGGGGCGGGAGGGCGACCACGGACAACGGGTCCACGTCGTCGTGAGCGGTTGCGCCGGACAGGAAGCCGAGGACGAGGTTCGAGGCGGCCGAAGTCGGGACGTTGCCGGTCGCGCCCAGGGCCTGCGTCGCGGCCACGCTGATCGGCGGCGGCGCCGCGACGATAGGCGCAGGTCGTGTCCAGCACCGCCACCGCCACGTCGGCGGCGCTGGACGTGCCGAAGCTGTCGGTCACGGTGAGCGTGAACAGATGGGGCCGAGCGCGGCCACCGGACTGACGACCGGTGTCGTGCCGAGCTCGAGCACTCCCTCGGTCCAGCGGTACGACAGCTCATCTCCCAGATCGGGATCGGTCCCGCTCCCGATGAGGGCACCGTCGCCCCGGCCGCCGTGAACGCGACGACGCTCGCGGGACCGCTCGCGGCCGCGCTCGGGGGCTGGTCGACCGTCACCGTGACCGGCGACGAGGTGGCGACGTTCGGCGGGACGGCGGTGTCATAGGCCTTCGCGGTCAACGCGTACATGCCGGCGGGGACGGTCGCGGTGTCCCAGGAGAGCGTGAAGGGCGAGGGCGCGCTCGCGTCGGTGCCGATGAGCGTCGTCCCGCGGTAGAACTTTCGACCCTCCCGACGCCATTGGCATCGGTCGCGGTGGCGGAGAGGGCGACGACGCCGCTCAGGATCGGGCCCGCGAGCGGAGCGAGATCGACCTCCGGGGGACGGTGTCCGGGTTGGGCGACGCGTGACGGGAACGCCCGGCGAGGTCTTGAGATTCTCGAACCGGTCGTAGGCCCTTGCCGTCAGCGTGTACGGTCCGTTGCGCCATCGGCTCGCGTCCCACCCGACGCTGTACGGGGGCGACGTCGCTGGAACCGATCAGCCCGTTGCTGCCGAAGAAGTCCACGCGCGAAACGCCGCTGCCGTCGTCGATCACGGCGGCCGCGACCGCCACCGCAGGTCCCTGCACGACGGCACCGGCCGCGGGCACGATGAGCGTGACGGTCGGACCGGTGGCATCTCCGGTGCCCGGCTGCTGCCGGATCACCCATGCCCTGGCATTGTCCCCGGTGGTGGGGTTGTCGACGCCGACGATGTCGCCCCAGTTGTCGGCGTTGACGTCTCCCGTGACGGCGAGGGTCGGACGGACGCCGCTGGGCAGGACCGGCCCGTCGAGGAACGTGCCGTCTCCCACGCCGCGATACAGCATGCAGCGCGTTGTCGTCCGGATCCGCCACCACGAAGTCGAGGGCTCCATCCTTGTCGAAATCCCTCACCGCCACGCTGCCGGCGTTCGCACCGGGCAGCAGGTGGGCTTCGGCGAGCGCGCGCATAGATGCCGCCCGCGTTCCCCAACGACACGAAGAAGAAGTTCTGCGGCGAGCGACGTCGCGTCGGCCCGGCCACGCACGACGCCGCCGATGTCGGCGTACGAGTCGTTGTTCACGTCGGCCATCGCAAACGAGAGCACCCCGAGGTTTTGATAGAGCGCCGAGCTGCCCGCGTTGGCCACGGAGGCAAAGACAAGCAGGCCGGTCCCGTCGCCCAGGAAGGTCACGACACCCCGCCGCCGGTCAGATGGCGACGAGGTCGAGGTGGCCATCGCCGTTGAGGTCGAGCGTCGCGAACGGCCCCGAGACCCGGAGATTGGCGGCGCCGGCCGCGTTCTTCGGAGGCGTAGGGAACGTGCCGTCACCGGCACCGAGGTAGACCCTGGACGCCTTTGGCTCCGTTGTCCGCCACGGCCAGATCCGGATGGCCGTCCCCGTCGAAGTCGGCGACGACGACGTCGTTCAGGTACGCGCCCGGCCCCGGCAGGTGGATGGGGTCGGGGCGTCCCGATCGCCCGTCCGGTGAAGAGAGCAGGCGTCCCCCGAGCCCGCGCAGGATGACGGTGCTCGGCGTGAGCCCGCAGATGTCGGCCGAGACCTTGTTCGCGGTCTGGGTGACGGCGAGGTCGAGGATGCCGTCCCCGTTGAAGTCGCCGCTGGCCAGGCCCGACGCGTAGGCCACCACGACCGTGTTGTCCAGCAGGAGTTGCCCGGCGCTGGTTCGAGCAGGAGGTTGATCTTGCCGCCGCCCTGCTTGGTCAGGACCGCGAGGTCCTGGACGCCGTCGTTGTTGAAGTCGGCGCTTTCGACGTCCGACGGTTGCGCTTCGCCGCTGTCGAACGATACCGGCGCCTGGAAATGGAGGTCAGGCGCGGCCTGGGCTGCGGTCAGCCAGGGCGCGGCCCGGCCGCGAAAGCAGCGCCAGGATGAACGCGCAACGATCCAACTCGGCACCGGCGACCACCAAGCACGTGAGATCCTCTCCTCCCGCCCTTTGCGGGGCTCGAAATGGTTGAGGGTCTGAGTTCGGCTCGCGTGCGGCGGTGCCCTCCACCCGCTGGAACGGTCCAAAGTTGAGATATCGCGCGGGAGTTCTAGGCGCGGCCGGTGGGCGGGCGTCCTTGCGCTTTCGCAAGGACGGAGGCGATCTTTCGGGGGCGGGTCTTGGCGCGGCGCGCGGGGAGAGGGTCAGTGGCAGCGGGCCGAGCGGGCCGGTCCGGCCTCTTCGGCGATGCGGCATCGAGACCGGCGGCGTCGTCGATGAGCACGCCTTCGCGCCGCGGCCGGATGACGCCTTGCTCTTCCCACTGCGAGAACAAGCGGCTCACGGTGAAGAGAGTGGTTCCCGTCATCTGCGCCAGCTCTTCCCTCGTGAGCGCCACCAGCACGCCGCCTTCGGACGGGCGGCCCACCTGGCCCACCAGGCGGCACAGGGTTCGGGACAGGCGCTGGGGCACTTTCTCCGTCGCGATCTCTCGGCAGCGTTCCTCCGCGTTGAGCAGCCTCTGCACGACGATGCGCATCGCGTTCCGCTGAACGGAGGGGGAGCGCTCGATAAGGGCGTCCAGCGTGCGGCGATCCCAGACGAGGGCGTCGCTGCTCGCCTCCAGCGCTTCCGCCGTCTCGGTGTGGGGGCCGCCCGGGGGAGGCCCGGCCGCCGAAGTGCTCGCCGGGCCCCACCAGCCGCACGATGAACTCCTCGCCCTCCGCGGAGAGCTGGGTGAGCTTCACGCGCGCCGGTGCAAAGGGGAGAAAGGAATCCCCGGCGGGCTGGCCTTCCCGGACGGAAGGTTTCTTGCGCACCGCCCGCCAATCGCGGGCACGCGCGGCCAGCTCCTTCTTGTCTTCGGTCGATGCGCCCCGGAACAGCGGCGCCCCGCTCGATCGAAGCGAGCCGTCGAAGGAAGCCCGCGCTGGATGCGCGACCAGGAAGTCGCTCATGGCGAGACTCCATCGCGCGTCCACAGTACCGGCGCGGCATTACGCAGCTCGTATTCGGCACAGGAGATCCTGGCCGACGACGCCTGCCTGGGCTTGAGCCCATTTGCTGCCTGTCAGAGGGAGCGGGAATCTACAGAAGTCCAGGGCCGATTGTCAAGCCGAAGCGCAAGTGCGCGCTTGATGACGTCGGTCCGACCAATGTTTGACAGCACTGAGTGAAATTCATAACCTCTCCCCACTCTGGCTTCCCTCCGGTCCGCTCCGGCGCCCCGTTCTCGGTAGAAGGGACGGCAAGATGATGTGGCGGGCCCGGCATCTCCTCGCCGCCTGCGTGCTTCTCGCTCCGGCGACGGCGATGGCGCAGCCGCATCCCCCTGCGGACGAAGCCGCAACGGAGGAGTCGCCGCCTCCGAAGCTGGTGGTCAAGGGCTTCGGGAACGTCGACTTCCCGCTACTGAGTTCGACGGCCGGGACACGCTCGAGTTCTCCTGGGCCAGCTCGACCTCTTCGTCACCTCGGCCCTGACGGACAACCTCACCTTCCTGGCCGAGATCGTGGTTCGAGCCGGGGGACGAGGGAGAAGGTCGTCGACGTGGAGCGCTACCAGATCCAGTATTCCCACTCCGATTTGTTCAACGTCGTCTCGGCCGCATGCACACGATGTGCTCGGCCACTGGAACCACGCCTACCATCACGGAACGTGGTTCCAGACCACCGCCTTCCGCCCCGAGATCTATCGTTTCGAGGACGAAGGCGGGGTGCTGCCCGTCCACGAGCTTGGATTGCGGGTGTATCGGGAGCCGGGCTTTCGGCCGCAATCGACTGGAGTACAGCGTGAGCCTGGCCAACGCCGCCGAGGACCCGTGGCCAGCACCTTCGAGAACTTCCAGGACTTCAACCGCAGCAGGCCTTCACCGCCTGGCTGGCCCTGACCCCCGCTCCGTTGCCCGGCCTCCAAGTTCGGCGGCGTCGTGCGGTCCGATCACATTCCCCTGACCCGGCCGACCTCGCGCGCGCCGTCCCGATGACGGAACGGATCGTGGGCGGCTTCTTCACCTACCAGCGGCGCCGGACCGAGGTGCTGGGCGAAGTCCTCGCCCTGAGGCATCGCGAGGAAGGAGGGGCCGGGCGTGAGTTCGGGACCTCCGGCTTCTACGTCCAGGCGTCACACCGCTTCGGCCGTCTGACGCCCTATTACCGCTTCGAAGGCCTGGATCGCGGGGCGGACGATCCCTATTACCTTTCCTCGGCGGACCTGCGCCGGCACATCGCGGGGCTCCGAGCCGACCCTGGCCCTCGGCGGCGGTGAAGCTGGAGCTCAGCCGCGATGCACCCGATCCGGCCCCAGCTTCAGCGCCGTCACCCTTCAGGTCGCCTTCACCTTCTGACGGTGGAAGCCCTGAGGCGGCTCGGCGTCGCGGCCCTCGCGATCACGCTCCTGACCTCCGCTTCGAGCGGCGCGGGCGACGTCGCGCTCATCGTGCACCCCAAGAACCCCGTCGCGGACCTGACGCGGGCGGAGGTGGTCGCGATCTTCAAGGCGGAGCAGCAGCACTGGAAGGCGGGGGAGAGGATCTACCTTATACTCCAGGAATCCGGGACTCCGGAGCGTGCCCTCCTCCTCAAGCGCGTCTACCTCATGAGTGACGTGGAGATTGAAGCACTTCTGGCTGGCGAAGCTCTTCCGGGGCGAGATCGCCGCCTTTCCCGCGCGTCGTGGCCTCCAGTGCGGCGGCCAAGCGGATCGTGGCCCAGGCCCCCAACGCGCTGGCCTTCATCGATGCCGCCGGCCGTGGACTCCACGGTGAAGGCACTACGAATCGACGGACAGAGGCCGGGCGAGCCGGGTTACGCCCTCGCCGCGCCTTCTCACCTTGAGCCGCGGGCCGTCAGCGTGCGGATAAGAACCAAGTTCCTCATCATCTTCTTTCGCGCTCTCCCTCGGCCCCCTGATCCTCATCGGCGTCATGGCGCTACCGCAGCGGCCGCCACGCGATCGAGGACAGCCTCGAAACCTCTTTCGAGCTGCGCGCCACGCGCGCCGTGGAGGCGCTGGACCGCGAGTCCTTCCAGCTCCAGAGCACCACCCAGTCCTGGACCGGACTCGAGCTGATGCGTGGACGTCCTCAACGACGACCCGGACGGCCGCATATCGTCGTTCCTCTTCCAGCAGCGCCAGGGCCACGGGATGCTCGCCCGGGCCGTCGTCACGGACGTGGTGGGCCGGGCGGTCGCCGCGAGCAGCCCGGAGTGGATGGGCCGGGTGGTCCCGGAGCTTCGAGGCCGTGGGCCATCCGCGGACGCCACGCCATGCGGGGACGAGGGCGGCCAGAGCGCGGACCCGAAGAGCCCCCTGCTGACCTGCGCCTTTCCCATCCGTGCCCTCTTCGACGAGATCCAGGGTGCCGGGCGCCTTGCGCGTCAACCTGGGACCTGGGACCGGTGTTTCGCCGGCTGCAGACCGACCGCGAGCCACGCCCGCCCCCGCCGACCTCATCTTCCTGCGTGGAGATGGAGTGGTGGTCTCGGCCCCCCAGGGCCGGGCGGATTGGGTCTCGACCGGAACCTGATCCAGTCGGGCTCCATCGCCGCTGCCCTCGCCGGAACCGGACATACGGGCTTCCTCGTGGAGCGTCTGGGCGAAGGCGAATACGTGGTCGGCTACTGCGCACTCGCCCACGATATCGGGCTGGTCGGCCCTGGTCGTGCAAGAGACGGCCACCGCGTTCGCCCCCGTCTACCGGCTGCGCGACGTCGAGCTCAGCCTGGGCGCCACCTCGCCCTCTTCATCGTCCTCATCTCGATCGTCGTCAGCCGCCGGGGCAGCCGCCCTCCAGGAGCTGGCTCGACTCGCGGGCACGGTGGCGGCCGGAGACCTGGACGTGCGCCTCGAGCCCCACTCTCGCGACGAGATCGGCTTCGCTGGCCGTCAGCTTCAATCGCATGGTCGAAGACCCCAAGGCCCAGCGCGCCCAGCTCGTGGCCAAAGGAATACGTGGACTCCGATCATCTCCCCGCATGGCGGACGGCCTGATGGTCGTGAATGCGGGAGGGCGTTCTCCAGAAGGCGAACCGTGCGCTGCTCAACCTGACCGGCGCTACGGAGGCGGAGCTCATCGGCCGGCGGGCCGGTTTCCTGTTCCCGCGGAGGGGAGGAGACGTTCCGACCCCTCGTGCTCGGCCCCGCCCTGCGCTACGACGCGGTGCACGAGGTGGAGCTCCAGCCCGTCCGCATCGGCGGGGAAGCGGTGGCGGTGACCGTGTCCGCGGGAGCGTTGCCCGGCCGCACCAACGTGCGCGACGTGGTCTGCATCGCCACCGACATCACCCACCGGAAGTTCACGGAGCGGGCGCTGGTGCGAGGCGCGGGAGAAGGCGGAGGCGGGGGCGCGGGCCAAGGCGCAGTTCCTCGCCACCATGAGCCACGAGATCCGCACGCCGATGAACGGCGTGATCGGGATGACCGACCTCCTTCTCCGGCAGCGCGCTGACCGACGACCAGCGGGACTGGGTGGAGACGGCCCGCCGCTGCGGAGAGGCCCTGCTCGCGCTCCTCAACGACATCCTTGACGTCTCGAAGATGGACGCGGGCAAGCTGCAGCTCGAGCGCATCGACTTCGACCCGCGGGCCTGCCTGGAGATGGTGGCGGACATCCTGGCCATGCGCGCGCGCGAGAGAAGGGCCTCGAGCTCACGCTCGATCGACGCCGCGCTGCCATCCCGCGTGAACGGCGATCCCGCCCGCCTGCGGCAGGTCCTGCTGAACCTGGGCAGCAACGCCGTGAAGTTCACCGCCCGCGGCCACGTGCTGATCCGGGCGGAGCCGGCCCCGGACGGGCGAATCCGCTTCTCGGTCACGGACACCGGTCCCGGCATCTCGGCCGAGGTGCAGGACGCCTCTTCCAGCCGTTCTCGCAGGCGGATTCCTCCACCACCCGCAAGTACGGCGGCACGGGCCTGGGCCTGGCCATCTCCCGCCAGCTCGTGGAGCTCATGAACGGGGAGATCGGGGTGAAGACAGAGGACCTCCACGGATCGACGTTCTGGTTCACGGCCGAGCTGCCGACGGCCGCCGAGATCGATCCCGTCCAGCCCACGCCCGCGCTCTCCCTGCGGGGCTCCATGTCCTGGTCGTGGACGACAACGCCACGAACCGGCAGGTGATGCGGGAGATGCTCAAGGCCTGGGAGTGCTCTTTCGAGGAGGCTTCCGACGGCTGGGGAGGACTGGACAAGCTGCGGGCGAGCGCGGGGACCTCACGCGAGTTCCAGCTCGTCCTCATCGACTTCCAGAATGCCCGAGATGGACGGGGGCAGCTCGCGGCGGAGATCAAGCGCGACCCGCAAGTGGCGCACGTGCCGCTCATCCTCGTCACTTCCGTCCCCCAGCACGGGGACGCGGCGCGGATGATGAACATGGGCTTCGAGGCCTATCTCACCAAGCCCCTCAAGCAATCGGTGCTTCACGACGCCGTCGCGACGGTGATGGGAGCCCGCTCCGGTGAGCGCCCGCGGCCGGCCCTCACCCTCGTCACCGCCCACACCGTGGAAGAGCGGCGCGCGCGCGCAATCGGATCCTGGTGGTGGACGACAACCCGCTCAACGTCCGGACGGCGGTGGGCCTCTTCCAGCGCGCGGGTTTCGAATGCGACGTGGCCCGGAGCGGAGCCGAAGCCGTGCGGGCGGCCGCCCGCGTCTCGTACGGCCTGGTGTTGATGGACTGCGAGATGCCGGGCATGGACGGCTACGAAGCGGCCCGTCTCATTCGCCGCCAGGAGGGCGCGGGGGCGCCCACACGCCGATCGTGGCCATGGCCGAGCCGTCCGAACCAGCCGGCAGCTGTCGACCGAAGCGGGGATGGACGACTTGATCCGCCAGCCCCCGCGTCACGAAGACGTTCAGAGAGTCCTGGCGCGTTGCATCACGGAGGAGGCGCAGGGATCGTGGAGGGCACGCGGCGGCGCATTGAAGACGGCCGTTCTGGCCCTGGCCTTCGTATCGACGACCCTGCTCGCGGCGCCGGCCGCGCCGAAGTTTCATCCCGACCCGCCGATCCCCTGATGATTCCTGTGCGGAATGGAACGCCCCGCGCCCGCCCTTCCACGTCTTCGGCAACACGTACTTCGTCGGACCGGCCGGCCTCGGCTCGGTGCTCGTGACCTCCGATGCCGGCCACATCCTCCTCGACGGGCGCTGCCCCAGTCGGCGGCCCTCATCGACGCCAACATCCGCGCGCTCGGGCTGCGGACGGAAGACGTGCGCGTGATCGTGAGCTCGCACACGCATTTCGACCATGCCGGCGGGATCGCGGCACTCCAGCGCGCCAGCGGCGCCACCGTCGCGGCCAGCCCCGCGGGGGGCGCGCGCTCGAGCGCGGCGGGCCCGTGCCCGCGATCCGCAGTTCGTCGGTGGCACCGGCTTCGAAGGTCAAGAAAGTCCGCGTGGTCGCCGACGGCGAGGCGTTGCATGTCGGCGCCCTCGCCGTGACCGCGCACTTCACGCCCGGGCACACGCCCGGCAGCACCACCTGACCTGGCGCTCCTGCGAAGGGGCGCGGTGCCTCGGCGTCTGCTCCTACGCCGACAGCCTCAATCCGCAGTCTCGGCGCCCGGCTTCCGCTTCTCGGGCGATGCGAGCCACCCAGACATCGTGGGGAGACGTTCCGGAAGAGCATCGCGACCGTCGGCGCTGCCCCGCAGACATCCTGCTCGCCGTCCATCCGAGCTTCGCCGACATGGACCGCAAAGCTCGCGGCGCGCGCCCAGGCCGCGGCGCCCGATCGCTCATCGACCACGGCGCCTGAGCAATACGTAAG
>ERZ1370068.8062-contig-6942_pt1 | contig 43811 bp, 54 predicted proteins | sample MGYA00561227_ERZ1370068 | MGnify/ENA primary metagenome ERZ1370068 (study PRJEB38410, sample SAMEA6850437) | metagenome | study: Metagenomic assessment of the ecological functions of the soil: analysis of the soil microbiota associated with the...
TGGTGATGTTGAGGCAGTGCTGCACCCATACCAGCGTGACTGGCCGCCGCGTCGACGTATAGCCGCCGTAGACCCCAGCATTGTGCTCTTTACCAACGCGTTGTTCCAATCCGCCGCGCCGTGCCGACATAGTAGCTGCCATCGGCACAGCGGAGCATGTAGGCATACGCGCCCGGCTCGTCGCTCATTCTGCCTTCGTCCCCACTTCTTCGAGACGCGCCCTTCGGGCGCTCCTCAGGGTGAGGTCGTTTTGTTTTCCGCTTTCCGCCAGCCGTCAGTCCTTGGCTGCGGGACGATGCGCAGGTAGGGCTTCGGCGCCTTCCAGCCGTCGGGATACTTGGCCTTGGCCTGCCTCGTCGGAGACCGGCCGGGACGATGATGACGTCCTCGCCGCTGCTTCCAGTTCACCGGCGTCGCCACCTGGTGCTTGGCGGTGAGCTGGCAGGATTCGAGCAGCCGCAGCACCTCGTCGAAGTTGCGGCCGGTGCTCATCGGATAGGTGAGCATCGCCTTGATCTTCTTGTCCGGGCCGATGATGAACACCGAGCGCACGGTGGCGTTGTCGGCGGCGGTGCGGCCCTCCGACGTCGTGCCGGCGCCTTCCGGCAGCATGTCGTAGGCGGTCGCGACCTTGAGCTCGGGATCGCCGATCATCGGATAGGTGACGGCGTGGCCCTGCGTCTCCTCGATGTCCTTGGCCCACTTCGAGTGGTTGGCCACCGGATCGACCGATGAGGCCGACGATCTTGGTGTTGCGCTTGTCGAACTCGGGCTTCAGGCCGGCCATGTAGCCGAGCTCGGTGGTGCAGACCGGCGTGAAGTCCTTGGGATGCGAGAACAGGATCGCCCAGCCGTCGCCGATCCACTTGTGGAACTCGATCGGACCCTGGGTCGTCTCGGCCTTGAAGTCAGGCGCGGTGGAGTTGATGCGAAGCGTCATGGTGAAGCCCCTCTGTTGAGAAAAACCTGCTTTCAGGCGGCTAAATCGTCCTTCCGGCCGGCCGGTCAAGCCTTGGCAGGAATCCAGCTTATCAGGCCGATGCCGCCATCGACTTCTACCGTCGTGCCCACGACATAACGACCAAATCTTTCCGACAAGACCGCGACAGCGACCTGGGCAATGTCGTCGGGCGTGCCGGCGCGGCCGAGCGGGATTTGCGCCACCAGGCGCGCCGAGGTTGTCGGCGACGAAGCCGCCGCCCGGGATGGCGCCGGGCGCGATGGCGTTGACCCGGATGCCGTCGGGCGCCAGCACGCGCGCCAGCTCCTTCATCACCATGGTCATGCCGGCCTTCGAGGCGCTGTAGTGCGGCAGGTTCCTGGGCATCTCGCGATGCTGCGAGGTGATCAGCAGGATGCGGCCCTTGATCCTGTTGTCGCGCATGTGCCGGCCGGCCTCGCGGGCCAGGAAGAAGCCGGTGCGCAGGTTGATGTCGGTCATGGCGTCCCACGTCGCCTCCGACTGACCGACAGCGGCGTGTCGACCTCGAGGCGGCGCGGGCTGGCGGCATGGACGAACAGCGAGATCGTGCCGAGCTCTGGCCAGCGCGCCGTCGAGCAGGCTTTTCCAGCCGTCGCGCTTGCCAAGGTCGGCGGCCAGGAAGTCGATGCCGTCCTCGGCCGGCGGCGCGATGATGTCGCTGCCCAGCACCGTGGCGCCTTCGGTCCATGAGGGCCTTGGCGATGCCGCGGCCGATGCCGCCGGCGCAGCCGGTGATCAGGGCGCGTTCGCCCTCGAGAAGTTTCGTGCTCATGCGCGGGCCATGCTAGCAGGTGAAGCGAAGGGGGAAAGCGGTGGCCAAGACGCGGCTGGACGTGGCGCTGGTCGAGCGCGGCCTGGCGGAGACGCGCGCCGCCGCGCAGCGCCTGGTCATGGCCGGCCTGGTGTTCTCGGGCGAGCGCCGGCTCGACAAGCCGGGCCATGCCATCGCCGCCGACACGCCGATCGAAGTGCGCGGCCAGCCGCATCCCTATGTCTCGCGCGGCGGGCTGAAGCTCGACAAGGCGCTGGATCATTTCGCCATCCCGGTCGCCGGCCGCATCGCGCTCGATGTCGGCGCCTCGACCGGCGGCTTCACCGACTGCCTGCTGCAGCGCGGCGCGGCCAAGGTCTACGCCGTCGATGTCGGCACCAACCAGCTCGCCTGGAAGCTGCGCAGCGATCCGCGCGTGAGTCTCGATGGAGAAGACCAACATCCGCGACGTGACGCGCGCGCAGGTGCCCGAGCCGATCGACCTGATCGTCTGCGACGCCTCGTTCATCGGCCTGCGGACCGCGCTGCCGGCGGCGCTGGCGCTGGCGGCGCCGGCGCGCGCATCTCGTGGCGCTGATCAAGCCGCAGTTCGAGGTCGGCAAGGGCCGGGTGGGCAAGGGCGGCATCGTGCGCGAGCCGGCGCTGCACGCCGAGGTCTGCGCCACGATCTCGCGACTGGCTGGCCGCGCAGCCCGGCTGGCGCGTGCTGGGCGTCACCGAAAGCCCGATCGAAGGCGCCGAAGGCAACAAGGAGTTCCTGATCGCGGCGCAGCTGTCATCCTGAGCGTAGCGAGGACCTCTAGCCGTGATCCTCGATGCGCTGGGACCTGAGTGCGCTCAGACGCATCACGCGCGACTACCCGAACTTGTTGTTGTCGGCCAGCGTCTCGAACGAGGCGAAGTTGGCCTTGAGCAGCGGCTCGTAGGGCAGGCCGCGATTGGCGACCATGTAGAAGCGGCCGCCGCGGCCGCAGCGCGCCGCGCCGCGGCCGTCGATGACGCTCTGGCCCAGCGCCGGCTCGGCGGCGCGGCCGGCATGGAAGGGCGGATTGCAGACGATGGCGTCGTAGGTCGCGGGCGCCGGCTTCGTGCGGTGAGGTCGAGCCAATGGAACGAGGCGCGCGGGTCGGCGATGTTGGCGCGGGCCGCTTCGAGCGCGCGATGCTCGGCATCGATCAGGTCGATCTGCGCGACGCCGGGCGAGCGCGCCAGGACCTCGCGGCCGAGATAGCCCCAGCCGCAGCCGAAATCGGCGACGTGGCCCGACGAGATCGTCGGGCAGGTGCGCTGGCGAGCAGGGCCGAGCCGTCGTCGATGCGGTCCCAGCTGAAGATGCCGGGCTGGCTCAGCCACGAGCCGTCGCCCACCGGCTGCAGCGCCGGCGAGGTCGCGCCAGTAGTCGGGCGGCTCCGCTCGCCGCGTGTCGAGCCAGAAGACGCGGCAATGGAATTTCGACAGCGAGCCGTCGAGGCCGAACGCCTTGCCGACGTGCTTCTCGAGGCTGGCGGCGCCGTCGTCGTTGGCGCCGGCGCAGACCAAGCGTGCCGCCCTCGCGCGAGCAGCGACCAGCCGCGCGCGATGTTGGCGAAGTTCTCTTCCTTGTGCTTGGTCAGCAGCACGCAGGCCGAGCTCGATAGGCGCCGCGCTCGATGCGCGGCACGACCGACCAGCCGGCCTGCTTCAGGCGCAGATACTCCGGCCGGAACGACTGCTCGGCGTCGATGTCCGTGAACGGCAGCGAGCTCGGCGCGCAGGAAGAACGCCCGCTGCGGCGCGAGCGCTCCTGTCTCGAAGGCGTGGGCGAGGCGCGCGGCCTGGCCACGGACTCACAGGAACCAGGACGGCGCGCCCCATGATCAGGCCCTTGCGCAGCTCCTGCAGCGTGGCGTCGGCCTCGTCGAGCTTGCGCTTGATGACCGGCACCGGCGTCACCTTGCCGCCGGTGACGAGGTCCATCATCTCCTTCATCTCGGCCGGGCTGCCGGTGACCGAGCCCATGATCTGGCAGCCGGTGAAGGCGAACATCGGCAGCGGCATCGAGAAGGTGCCGCCGAACAGGCCGACGACGATCAGCCGCCCGCCGCGGCCGAGCGCGCGCACGCCGAACTGCGCCGAGGCCTCGGCGCCGACGAAATCGATGGCCGCGCCGACGCCGGTGCCGCCGGTCAGTTCCATGATCTGCTTGCGCGCTTCCTTGTCGCGCGGATCGAGGGCGGCCACGGCGCCGTTCTCGAGCGCGAGCTTGCGCTTGTTCTCGTCGATGTCGGCCACGATCGGCTCGCGGCCCAGCACCGACTTGGCGAAGCGCACGCCCATCAGGCCGACGCCGCCCGCGCCGATCACCAGGATCGGCTTGCCGGCGTCGTGGCCGACCGCCTTCTTGACCGCGCCGAAGGCGGTGATGCCAGAGCAGGCATAGAGGCAGGCGAGTTCCGACCGGCAGGTTGCCGTAGGGATAGAGGTACTTGGCATGCGGCACGAGGACATGGTCGGCATAGCCGCCGTCCTTGTTGACGCCCAGCGCCCGCGGCGTCGGGCAGAGATGTTCGATGCCGCTCTGGCAGTACCAGCACTTGCCGCAGCCGATCCAGGGATAGACCACCGCCTTGTCGCCGACCTTGGCGCCCTTGGCGTCGGGGCCGACGGCTGCGACCTCGCCCACGATCTCGTGGCCCATGGTGCGCGGCGGGTTCATGGTCTTCTCGGTCGAGTATTTGTTGCCGCCGCCCATGTCGAAATAGCCTTCCCACAGATGGACGTCGCTGTGGCAGACGCCGGCGGCGGTGATGCGCACCAGCACCTCGCTGCCCTGCGGCGCGGGGTTGGCCTCCTCGACCTTCTGCAGCGGCTTGCCGAATTCGACGACCTTGTAGCTCTTCATGGGCGTGCTCCCGTGGCTTTCGCGGCGGAGCATAGAGCATCCCGCAGCTTTTTGTGCTAGTAGTTCGCAAGCAAGATTGTTTGGGAGGAAAACAAATGTTGAGACGTGAAATCGTTGCGATCGCCGCGCTCGCGCTGTTCTCCTCGGCGCGCGTCCGCGCAGGACACGGTGAAGATCGGCCTGATCCTGCCGATGACCGGCCAGCAGGCCTCGACCGGCAAGCAGATCGACGCCGCGGTCAAGCTCTACCAGGCGCAGCAACGGCACGACGGTCGCCGGCAAGAAGGTCGAGGTCATCCTGAAGGACGACACCGGCGTGCCCGACGTCGCCAAGCGGCTGGCGCAGGAGCTGGTGGTCAACGACAAGGTCGCCGTCCTCGCCGGCTTCGGCCTGACGCCGATCGGCGCTGGCGACCGCGCCGATCGCCACGCAGAGCCAAGGTGCCGGATGGTCGTGATGGCGGCCGGCACGTCGTCGATCACCGAGGCCTCGCCCTTCGTCGTGCGCACCAGCTTCACGCTGGCGCAGTCGTCGGTGCCGATGGCCGAGTGGGCGGTCAAGAACGGCATCAAGAAGGTCGTGACCCTGGTCAGCCGACTATCGGCCCCGGCATCGACGCCGAGAAATCGTTCAGCGAGCAGTTCAAGGCCGACGGCGGCACAGATCGTCGACGAGCCTGCGCATGCCGCTGCGCAGCCCCGACTTCGCGCCGGTGCTGCAGAAGGTGCGCCGACGCCAAGCCCGACGCGCTGTTCGTCTTCCTGCCGTCGGGCCAGGGCGCGCAGTTCGTCAAGCAGTTCGTCGAGCGCGGCCTCGACAAGTCGGGCATCAAGCTGATCGCCACCGGCGACGTCACCGACGACGACCAGCTGAACGGCATGGGCGACGTGGCGCTCGGCGTCGATCAACTCGCACAACTACTCGGCCAACCACAACAGCGCCGACCAACAAGGCCTATCGTCGAGGCCTTCAAGAAGGCCAACAGCGGCTTGCGGCCGAACTTCATGTCGGTCGGCGGCTACGACGGCATGCACCTGATCTACGAGGCGCTGAAGAAGACCAACGGCGCGACCGACGGCGACGAGCTGCTCGCGGCGATGAAGGGCATGGCCTGGGAGAGCCCGCGCGGCCCGATCTCGATCGATCCCGAGACGCGCGACATCGTCCAGAACATCTACATCCGCAAGGTCGATAAGGTCGGACGGCGAGCTCTACAACGTCGAGTTCGCGACCATCCCGAACGTCAAGGACCCGGTGAAGGCTGGCGAAGAAGTGATCGACGCAGCGCTGCAACGGCCTGTCATCGAGCGATGCGAGGGACCTACGGGATCGCCTGCTCGCTCGGGATGACGTCCTGCGCTGCAGCGTCAGGCGAGGACCTAATCGCATGGCAACCATCCTGTTCGACGGCGTGGCCTACGGCATGCTGCTGTTCGTGCTGGCCTGCGGGCTCGCCGTGACGCTGGGCCTGATGAACTTCGTCAACCTGGCGCACGGCGCCTTCGCCATGGCGGGCGGCTACGTCACGGTGATCCTGATGGACCGCTGGGGCGTGCCGTTCCTCGCCTGCCTGCCGGCGGCGTTCGTGGTCGCCGGCGGCGCTGGGCTGCGCTGCTGGAGCGCACGCTCTACCGTCCACATGTACGGCCGCTCCCATCTCGACCAGGTGCTGTTCTCGATCGGCCTGGTGTTCATGGCGGTGGCGGCGGTCGACTGGCGCGATGGGCTCGAGCCAGCAGAACATCAAGCTGCCGGCCTGGCTGCAGCGGCCGCACCGAGATCCTGGGCGTGCAGCGTCGGGCATCTACCGCTCCTTCATCATCGTGATCTGCGGCGCGCTGGCGCTCGGTCTGCAGCTGGCGCTGACGCACACCCGCTTCGGCAGCCGGCTGCGCGCCGCCGTCGACGATGCGCGCGTGGCGCGCGGGCTCGGCATCCCGGTCGGCACGGTGTTCGCCGTCACCTTCGCCGGTCGGCTCGGGCCTCGCCGGGCTGGGCGGCGCGCTCGGCGCCGAGATCCTGGGCCTCGATCCCAACTTCCCGCTGCAAGTTCATGATCTACTTCCTGATCGTGGTCACGGTGGGCGGCACCTCGGGCATCATCGGCCCGTTCGTGGCCTCGCTGCTGCTGGGCGTCGCCGACGTCGCGGGCAAGTACTACGTGCCCGGCGCTCGGCGCCTTCATGGTCTATCTCGTCATGATCGCCGTGCTGGTGCTGCGCCCGCACGGCCTGTTCGCGCGCGCGACGACGCTGATGCGCGGCGGCGGCAAGGCCTGGCGCGACGCGCCCGCTGGCGCTGGCCGGAGATCGTGTTCTGGCTGGTGGCGTTCGGCGCGCTGCTGCTGCCCGCCGGGCAAGCATCCTGATCCTGAACGAGATCGCGATCCTCGCGCTGTTCGCGCTCTCGCTCGACCTGATCCTGGGCTATGCCGGCATCGTGTCGCTGGGCCACGCCGCCTTCTTCGGCGCCGGCGCCTACGCCGCGGGCCTGCTCGCCAAGCACGTCACGCGCCGATCCGCTGGCCGGGCTGGCGCTCGGCGATCGCCGTCGCCGCGGTGCTGGGCTTCCTCACCAGCTTCCTGGTGCTGCGCGGCAGCGACCTCACGCGCCTGATGGTGACGCTGGGCGTGGCGCTGGTGCTGGGCGAGCTCGCCAACGCGCTGCCGCACATCACCGGCGGCGCCGACGGCCTGCAGGGCGTCGTCATGGGCGCCGCTGCTCGGCCGCTTCGAGTTCGACCTGTTCGGCCGCACCGCCTACGCCTACAGCCTGACCGACGCTGTTCGTGCTGTTGCTGCTGGCGCGGCGCATCGTCCATTCGCCGTTCGGCCTGTCGCTGATGTCGATCCGGCGCAACGCGCTGCGCGCCGGCGCGCTCGGCGTGCCGGTCCACTCGCGGCTGATCGCGGTCTACACGCTGGCCGCGGCCTACGCCGGCGCGGCGCGGCGCGCTGCTGGCGCAGACCACGGCCTTCGTCTCGCTCGACGTGCTTCGAGTTCCACCGCTCGGCCGACGTGCTGCTGGTGCTGATCATCGGCGGCGCGGGCTGGCTCTATGGCGGCATCGCCGGCGCCGTGATCTACAAGGTGCTGCAGGACGGCATCGTCGGCCTGCACGCCGCAATACTGGCAGTTCTGGATCGGCCTGTTCCTGGTGGCGCTCGTGCTGGTCGGCCGCGAGCGCTTCGTCGGCGGCGCTCTGCGGCGCTGCTGGCCCTGGTGCGGCGGCGATGAGCGTCGTCCTCGAAACCCGCGGCCTGGCCAAGCGCTTCGGCGGCCTCGTGGCCACCAACGACGTCACGTTCCAGCTCGAGCGCGGCGCGCGCCAGGCGCTGATCGGTCCCAACGGCGCCGGCAAGACGACGCTTCGTCAACCTGCTGACCGGCGTGCTGCCGCCGCTCGGCCGGACAGGTGCTGCTGCTGGGCGAGGACGTCACGCGGCTCGAGCCCGAAGCGCGCGTGCGCCGCGGCCTGGTGCGCACCTTCCAGATCAACCAGCTGTTCGGCGACCTCACGCCGCTCGAGACCCTGGCGCTGGCGGTGGACGAGCGGCTCGGCTGCGGCGCGCGACTGGCGCCGCCGGCTGGGCGCAGTCGATGCGCGTGAGCGCGCGAGGTCGACGCAGGTCGCCGAGCGCTTCGGCCTCGCCGACGTGCTCGATCGGCGCACCGACACCTTGCCCTACGGCAAGCAGCGCCTGCTCGAGATCGCCGCCGCCTTCGCCTGCGCGCCGCAGCGTGCTGCTGCTCGACGAGCCGGCGGCCGGCGTGCCCGGAGGCCGAGCGGCGCGACATCCTCGACGCCATCGCCGCGCTGCCGGCCGACGTCTCGGTGCTGCTGATCGAGCACGACATGGACCTGGTGTTCAGCTTCGCGCGGCGCATCTCGGTGCTGGTCGACGGCGCGCTGCTGGTCGAAGGCGAGCCCGAGGCGATCGCCGCCGATCCGCGCGTGCGCGCGGTCTATCTCGGCGAGAGCCGCGATGGCTGAGCTGCTCGCCGTCAGCGACCTGTCCGCCGGCTACGGCCGCGCCGTCGTGCTGTCCGGACGTGGCGCTTCCGGCTGGGCGAGGGCGAGGCGCTGGCGGTGCTGGGCCGCAACGGCGTCGGCAAGACCACGCTGATCGACAGCCTGGTCGGCGTGACGCGCCGCTTCGCCGGCTCGATCACGCTCGCCGGCCGCGAGGTCGGACGCGCTGGCGCCCGAGACGCGCGCGGCGCTCGGCATCGGCTGGGTGCCGCAGGAGCGCAACATCTTCCGCTCGCTCACCGTCGCAGGAGAACCTCACCGCCGTGGCGCGGCCCGGGCCGTGGACCGCTCGAGCGCGTGTTCGAGCTCTTCCCGCGCCTCAGGGAGCGGCGCCAGCAGTCCGGCGGCTCGCTGTCGGGCGGCGAGCAGCAGATGCTGGCGATCGGCCGCGCGCTGGCGACCAATCCGCGGCTGCTGCTGCTCGACGAGCCGACCGAGGGCCTGGCGCCGATCATCGTCGCAGGAGCTGCTGGCGCGCGCTGCGCCGGCTGTTCCGCGAGGAGAGGCATGGCCGGCATCATCGTCGAGCAGCACGCGCAGAAGATCCTGCCCATCACCGACCGCGCGCTGATCCTGGAGCGCGGGCAGGATCGTGCATCGAGAGCGCCAGCGCGGCGCTGCTGGCCGATCGCGGCGCCGCTCGAGCGCTTCCTCGGAGTCACCGCGCGGTAACTGCCGATCTTCGAAAGTTTCGAAACTTTCGAAAAAGCGTTTACAGGCCGCCAGCGTTATCCCAACATCCGGACAACGGCGCTCATCGACAAACAACGCGCCGGCCTGGAGGAAACGATGGTCGATCGGATGGGCGCGTGGCGTCGTCGCCGTGTCTTGGCTGGTATGGTTGGAGCGACGGCGGCGCTGGCAGCGCCGGCGATCCTGCGCGCGGCGCCTTCGGGCAAGCCGGTGAAGGTGGGCGGCACGCTGTCGCTGACGGGCTTCCTCGCCCAGACCGCGGTGATCCACAAGATCGCCGTCGGAGATGATGGTCGAGGAGATCAACGGCCGGAACGGCTTCCTCGGCCGCCCAGTCGAGTACGTGCTGCTCGACGACCAGTCCAAGCCCGACGTGGCGCGCAGCCTCTACGAGAAGCTGATCACCGTCGACAAGGTCGACCTGATCCAGGGCCCTACGCCACGGCGCCGATCCTGGCGGCGATGGGCGTGGCCCAGCGCTACGGCAAGGTGATGATCCAGAGCAGCATGGGCATTCCCAAGCTGCAGACCTACGACCGCGCCTTCCCGGCGACGCCGTTCGGCCCGGAGCCGGACAAGCACCTATCCCAACGTCATCCTCGACGCGATGGCCGCCTTCCCGACGCCGCCCAAGACCATGGTGATCCTGACCTCGAAGTTCCCGTCGGCGCAGTTCATGGCGCTCGGCATGCAGGAGCAGGCCGAGAAGCGGGGCGTCAAGGTGCTGCTCTATCTCGAATACGAGATCGGGCAACCGCGACTTCGGCGCCATCGCCGCGCGCGTGAAGGAGGCCAATGCCGATTTCCTGTGGGTCGGCTCGCTCGGGCTGGAGAGCAACCTGCTGCTCGAGTCGCTGCGCAAGCTCGACTACACGCCGAAGAACAGCTTCCATCTCTATCCGGCGCCGGGCCCGCTGGCGCTGTCGCCCGACGGCGACAAGGCGCTGTGCTCGACCTTCCTCGAGCCCGACGAGCCCTTCATGACGCCGGCCCGGCATGAAGCAGCTCGCCGCGGAGTACAAGGAGAAGGCGACCAAGGCCAACCTGCCCTACACGCACCATCGACGCGCAGGCCTGCGGCATGATCTCGGAATGGCAGATCCTCGAAGCCGGCGGTGAACGGCGCCAGCAGCCTCGACGACGAGAAGATCGCGGCCTGGCTCAAGAAGAACAAGGTGACCACGATCTACGGCAGCATGCGCTTCGACGGCCCGTTCAATCACGGCGACGCCGCCCAGCTCATCAAGCAGGTGCAGAACAAGGAGTGGAAGGTCGTCTGGCCGAAGGAGTTCGCGGCGCCCGGCGTGAAGCTGATCGCGTCCTGACGCTGCGATGCCGAGCGCAACGCTCCTCGGCCAGGCGCTGATCTCCGGCGTCCTGGCCGGGGGCATGTACGGTCTGCTGGCGCATGGGCCTCAGCCTGAGCTGGGGCCTGCTGCGGCTGGTCAATCTCAGCCACTTCGCGCTCGCCTTCCTCGCCGCCTACCTCGCCTACGAGCTCGGCACCACCTATCACGTCGACGCCGTGGTGGTCGGCGGCGATGATCGTGCCGGCGATGTTCGCTGATCGGCGCTGGCGCAGCACTGGCTGTTCGACAAGTTCAAGGTGAACGAGCTCGCCTCGCTGCTGATCACCTTCAGCTTCGCGGTGATCCTCGAAGTGGCGATCCAGCTCTACTGGACCGCCGACTTCCGCCGCTACGAGACCGCACTACTCGACGCGCTCGATCAAGGCCGGGCCGTTCTACATCCCGGTGCTCGAGCTGATCCTCTGCATGGTGGCGGGCGTGCTGGCCTGGGGCACCTGGCTGTGGCTGCGCACAGACCTATGTCGGCAAGGCGTTGCGCGCGGCCGCCGAGGACGCCGACATCGCCGCGGCCTATGGCGTCGACCACAAGAAGCTCGCCTATCTGCTGTCGGGCATCGGGGCGGCCTATGCCGGCGTCGCCGGCACCTTCATCGCGCTGATCGCAACGCTCGCGCCGGCGCAGATCTGGACCTGGCTCGGCGTGGTCTTCGCCGTCGTCATCATCGGCCGGCTCGGCAATCCGCTGGGCGCGCTGCTGGCCGGCATGCTGATCGGCGCCAGCGAATCGATCGCCATGGCGGTGCTTCAGCCCGGCCTGGGCGCCGGTCGTGTCGTTCTCGGTGCTGATCGCCATCCTGCTGTGGGATCCGGAATGGCTATGAACGCCGCCCGCGATCTGCCGAAGGCTCGGCGCGGTGCTCGGCATCGGCGTCTCGCGTTCCTGCCGATGGCGCGGCTGCCGGCGCTTCTACGATTCATTTCCTCTATCTCGTGTTCTTCTGGGTCTCGCTGTCGACGAGCTGGGCGCTGCTGAGCGGCTTCGCCGGCTATTTCAGCCTGGGTCACGCCGCCTTCTTCGGCGTCGGCATGTACACCACGGCGGCGCTGACGACCAAGTTCGGCGTGCCGTTCCTGCTCGACGCTGCCGGTGGCGGCCGCGATCGCCGGCGCTGCTGGCCGTCGGCATCGGCGCCGTCGTGTTCCGCCTGCGCCGCCTGCGCGGCGAGCTGTTCGCGCTGCTGACGCTCGGCCGTCACCTTCGTGATCGCCACCATCATCCTCAACACGCCGATCGACGGCGGCGGCGGCATCTTCATGAGCGCCGTGCCGCTGCCGCGCATCATGCCGACGCCGACCGGCACGATCTACATCCTGGGCTTCGTGATCTGCGTGCTGCGACGCTGGCGATCGCCTGGTGGGTCGCCCATTCGCGGCTCGGCATGGGCCTGTTCGCCATCCACGACGACGAGGACGTGGCCGAGGCCAAGGGCGTGCCGACCTTCCGCTACAAGCTCGCTGGCCTTCGCGCTGTCGGCCGGCATCGCCGGCGCGGTGGGCGGCATGCATGCGCATGTATGTCGGCTTCATCACCGTGGCCGGCACCTTCGAGCTCACCGTGCCGCTCTATGTCGTGCTGATGAGCGTGCTGGGCGGCTCGCGCCACTGGTTCGGGCCGGCGATCGGCGCCGCCGCCATCACACGTGCTGCTCTATGCCTTCATCAGCGGCGGCGAGGCGATGGTCGGCCGCGCCATCGTCGGCGTGATCCTGATCGTCGCCGATCCTGCTGGCTGCCCGACGGCGTCGTGCCCGGCGATCCAGCAGCTGGCTGACGCAGCGGCGGCGCGCCGGCCCGGCCGCGGCGCCGCGCCGAGGTGGCGCCGGTCGTGCCGGCGACAGCCGCCGATCGGCGACGCGCGCATCCTGCAGGTGCGCGGCGTCGCCAAGCGCTTCGGCGGCCTGCAGGCGCTGGGCGGCGTCGATCTCGACGTGCGCGAGGGCGAGATCCTCGGCCTGGTCGGGCCCAACGGCTCGGGCAAGACCACGCTGATCAACGTCATCTCCGGCTTCTATCCGCTGACGCAGCGGCACCGATCACGGTCGACGGCGTCGAGATCGGCAGCCTGCCGGCGCACGAGATCGCCCGCCGCGGCGTGGCGCGCACCTACCAGATCCCGCGGCCGTTCGCGAACATGACCGTGCTCGAGAACGTCGTGCTGGCCGCCACCTTCGGCGGTCCGGCGCGCACCAGTGCCGAGATCCGCGACGAGGCGCTGCACTGGATCGGCTTCACCGGGCTTGCCGGCAAGGAAGACGTGCTGCCGGCCGAGCTCGAACCTGCACGAGCGCAAGTTCCTCGAGCTGGCGCGCGCGCTGGCCGCCGCGGCCCAAGCTGCTGCTGCTCGACGAGGTGCTGTCGGGCCTCAACCCGGCCGAGATCGACAACGCCATCCGCGCTGGTGCGCGCCATCCGCGCCCAGGGCGCCACCATCGTCTTCGTCGAGCACCTGATGCGGGCCGTGGTCGAGCTCTCCGACCGCATCGCCGTGCTGAACGAGGGCAAGCTGTTCGCGCTGGGCGCGCCGCGCGAGGTGATGCGCGATCCGCGGGTCGTCAGCATCTATCTGGGCAAAGCCTATGCTGCTTGAAGCGCGCAACCTGCACATCGGCTACGGCGACGCGCCCGCCGTGTGGGACGTCTCGCTCGACGTCGACGGCGGGCGAGATCGTGGCGGTGATCGGCCCCAACGGCGCCGGCAAGACGCACGCTGATCAACGCCATCGCCGGCCTGCTGCGCTGCCGGCAGCGGCGAGCTGCGCTTCGACGGCGCCGACATGACCCGCGTGCCGCCGCACGACTATTGCGGCCACGGCATCGCGCTGGTGCCGGAAGGCCGGCGGCTGTTCGCCAAGATGTCGGTCGAGGAAAATCTCGAGCTCGGCTGCTATCTGCCGGCGGCGCGGGCGTCGCGCGCGGCAGTCGCTCGAGCGCGTCTACGGCCTGTTCCCCATCCTGCGCGACAAGCGCGCGCCAGCCGGCCGGCGAGCTGTCGGGCGGCCAGCAGCAGATGGTGGCGATCGGCCGCGCGCTGATGGCGCGGCCGCGCATCGTGCTGTTCGACGAGCCGTCGCTCGGGCTGGCGCCGACCATCGTCGACGACATGTTCGAGATCATCGCGCGGGTGCGCGACGAGGGCGCCGCCGTGCTGCTGGTCGAGCAGAACGTGCTGAAGGCGCTCGGCATCGCCGACCGCGCCTACGTGCTGGAGCAGGGCCGGATCGTGAGCGCCGGCCTGCCCGGCGACCTGCTGAAGCAACCGCACATCCGCGAAGCCTATCTCGGCGTTTGAGGACCCAGCCATGGCCAAGATCCTGAAGATGCCCCTGCGACAGCTCGCCGACCGCGCCGCCGCGACGACAGCGCCGCAGGACGTGCTCGCCGAGGATGCGGCGACCTTCGACGTGCTGCGCCGGATGCGCGAGGACATCCTGTGCTGCGTGCTGAAGCCCGACCAGCGCCTGCGCTTCGGCGAGCTGCGCCAGCGCTACGATACCTCGGTCGGCACCTTGCGCGAGGCGCTGTCGCATCTCGTCTCGGAAGGGCTGGCGCGCACCGAGGCCGGCCGCGGCTTCACCGTGGCGCCGATCTCGCTCGCCGACTTCCTCGACCTCAGCGAGCTGCGCGTCTACCTCGAGACCAGGACGCTGGCCGACGCCATCCGCCACGGCACCGACGCCTGGGAGGCGGAGATCGTCAGCTCGTATTTCCTGCTCAACAAGCTCGGCCCGCCGCGGCAGGACGATCCGGTCGGCGTCAAGCGCGAGTGGGGCAAGCGGCACAAGCGCTTCCACGATTCGCTGGTCGCGACCTGCACCTCGCCGTGGTCGCTGCATTTCCGCAGCGAGCTGTTCGACCAGGCGCGGCGCTATCATTGGCTGACCATGATCCACGCCCGCTCGCGGCGGCGGAACGAGCATCTCGACCTGCGCGACGCCGTGCTGGCGCGCGACGTCGATCTGGCCTGCGGGCTGATCGAAAAGCACATCCGCACCACGGTGGAGCAGGCGGCCTCGGAAGTGCCGGGCCTCACAATGGATACAGCGCGCATCGCCAAGCGGCGCAAGGCGTGAACGCCGCTCGCCCGCGTGCGTGAACCGATCGTAAAGTGAAGCCATCGCCAGGAGTGAGAGCGTTATGAGCAAGTACGGTATCGGCCAGCCTGTCCTGCGTTTCGAGGACCCGCGGCTGCTGCGCGGGCAGGGCCGCTACATCAACGACGTCAACCTGCCGCGGCCAGGCCCACGCCGATGTTCGTGCGCTCGCCGCACGCCCACGCCAGGATCCGCTCGATCGACGTCGAGGAGGCGAAGAAGGCGCCCGGCGTGCGTCGCGGTCTATACCGGCCACGACGTCGTGGCCGACGGTCTCGGCATGCCCAAGGCCAACATGCCGCGCAAGCGGCCCGACGGTAAGCCGATGTACGCGCCGCAGCGGCCGCCGCTGGTCACCGACCGGGTGCGCTATGTCGGCGATCCGGTGGTGATGGTGATCGCCGACACGCTGGCGCGAGGCCAAGGACGCGGCCGAGCTGGTCGAGCATCGACTACGAGCCGCTGCCGTCGGTGACGCTCGACCGACGACACGGTGAAGCCCGGCGCGCCCGCGGTGTGGGACGACTGCCCGGACAACATCTCCAACATCGTCGAGCGCGGCAACAAGGCCGCCACCGACGAGGCGATCAAGGCGCGCGGCCAAGGTCATCAAGCGGCGCTACGTGATCACCCGCGTGCATGCCCAGTACATGGAGCCGCGCGGCACGCTCGGCACCTACGATCCGGGCGAGGATCGCGCATGACGCTCTACGCCGACGTGCAGTATCCCCACCGCGTGCGCAACATGCTGGCGCAGAACGTCTTCAAGGTGCCCGAGAGCAAGATGCGGGTGATCGCCAGGCGATGTCGGCGGCGGCTTCGGCACCAAGGGCTGGCAGTATATCGAGCATCGCCTGACCCTGTGGGCGGCGCGCAAGCTGCTGCGGCCGGTGAAGTGGACCTGCGAGCGCAGCGAGGCCGTGATGGCCGACGAGCACGGCCGCGACAATATCGGCGAGATCGAGCTGGCGCTCGACAAGGACAACAAGTTCTTGGCGCTGCGAGCTCGAACATGCTGGCCAACATCGGCGCCTATGTCGGCTCGGACCGCAACCTGCTGTCGCCCTTCGGCATGATCGGCACGGTGCTGGGCGTCTATCATGATCCCCAAGGCCTACATCAACGTCGTGGGCGTGCTCTCCAACACCAACCCGACGGCGCCCTATCGCGGCGCCGGGCGGCCGGAGGCGATCTATCTGATCGAGCGGCTGATCGACGACGCGGCGCGCGAGCTGGGCGTCGATCGCATCGAGCTCGCGGCGCAAGAACATGCTGGCCGGATCGGCGCTGCCCTATCAGAGCCCGGTCGGGCCGTTCTACGATTGCGGCGAGTTCGAGAAGAACATGGACATGGCGCTGAAGCTCGCCGACGTGGCGGGCTTCGCAGGCGCGCGCGAGGAGTCGAAGAAGCGCGGCCGGCTGCGCGGCTCGGCATCGTCAACGCCATCGAGCAGGCGGCCGGCACGGCGCAGCCGGAATATGCCGAGATCCGCTTCAATCCCAGCGGCACCGCGGCGCTGCTGATGGGCACCAAGAACCAGGGCCAGGGCCACGAGACCATGTTCAAGCAGATCCTGAACGAGCGGCTGGGCATCGATCCCGACGACGTGCAGTACATCGACGGCGACACCGACCGCGTCGCCTTCGGCATGGGCACCAACGGCTCGCGCTCGACGGTGCTGGGCGGCTCGGCGCTGTTCATGGCCGCCGGCAAGGTGATCGAGAAGGGCAAGAAGCTCGCCGGCCACCTGCTCGAGGCGGGCGAGCAGGACATCGAGTTCGCCGACGGCACGCTTCAAGGTCGCCGGCACCGACAAGACCGTGTCGCTGAAGCAGGTGGCGATGGCGGCGTTCAATCCGACCAAGCTGGCCCGAAGGGCTTCGAGGGCGGGCTGTACGAGAACGCGACCTTCCTCGGCCGAGAGGGACACCTATCCCAACGGCTGCCACATCTGCGAGCTCGAGATCGATCCCGAGACCGGCGACGTCACGGTCGACCGCTACTTCGTGGTCGACGATGTCGGCACGGTGATGAATCCGACCGGGCTGAAGGGCCAGATCCATGGCGGCGTGGCGCAGGGCATCGGCCAGATCCTGTGCGAGCAGGTGGTGTGGGACCGCGAGAGCGGCCAGCTCCTGACGGCGAGCTTCCTCGACTACGCCATGCCGCACGCCATGATGATCCCGAACATGGAGGTGAAGAGCAATCCGGTGCCGACCAAGTACAACCCGCTGGGCGCCAAGGGCGCCGGCGAGGCGGGCACGGTGGGCGCCATGCCGGTGGTCATGAACGCCATCATGGACGCGCTGGCGCCGCTTGGCGTGATCGGACGTCGAGATGCCGGCGACGGCGCAGAATGTGTGGCGCGCGATCCAGCAGGCGAAGAAGCAGAGGAGTGAGATGACGCGGACTGAGGGGCCATGCAGGGAGGCGTCATCTGCGCGCTCTGCGATGCAGACCAAAGATCATCTGCGCAAGCGAATTACATCGCCGCTATTACGAGTTCACAACACGCACGCGCTGCCCAGGTCGCCGACCGACCTCAGAAGCTGCACGCGCTCAAGCAAGATTCAAAGCTCCGACACGGAGGACATCATGGTTGCGATCAAAGCCGCAGAATTCGCCTTTCCGCGCATGGAGGCGCCCGACCTCGACGCGATGGAGGAGTTTCTCACCCATTTCGGCCTGGTGCGCGCCGAGCGCACGCCCGACGCGCTCTACATGCGCGGCGCCGACGGCCATCATCACCTGCACGCCGTGCACAAGGGCGGCACCAAGTTCATCGGCTTCGCCTACCACGCCGCCGAGCGAGGACGACCTCAAGCGGCTCGCCAAGCTGCCGGGCGCGTCCGGGCATCGAGACCCTGAACGAGCCGGGCGGCGGCAAGCGCGTGCGGCTGACCGAGCCCAACGGCTACCAGATCGAGGTCATCGCACGGCATGCGAGGCCGTGCCGCCGATCAAGGTCGAGCGCGATCCCGTCGAACACCGGCAGCGAGCCGCTGCGCCGCAAGGGCCGGCTGATGCGGCTTGCCAAGTCGCCGACGACGATCCAGCGCATCGGCCACGGCGTGCTGTCGACGCCCAAGGTCAAGGAGACGGTGGCCTGGTTCCGCGAGACCCTGGGCATGATCCGCTCCGACGACGTCTATGCCGGCGACAAGGACAACGTCATCGGCGCCTTCAGCCGGCTCGACCGCGGCGACGACTACGTCGACCACCACGTCCTGTTCTGCGTGCACAACGAGAAGACCGGGCTGAACCACGTCTCCTACGAGGCGCAGGACATCGACGCCGTCTTCCAGGACCACGAGTACATCAAGCGGCTCGGCAAGTACGAGCACATGTGGGGCATCGGCCGCCATCTGCTGGGCAGCCAGGTCTACGACTACTGGTGCGACCCGTGGGGCCGCGTGCACGAGCGCTGGGCCGACACCGACCGGCTGAACGCGGCCAACGGCGGCAACCTCTTGAGCGCCGAGGAAGGCTTCCAGTCGCAGTGGGGCGAGCGGCCGCCCGAGCGCTTCATCGGCCACGCCAGCCCCTGATCGACCCGTTCACAGCAAGGAGGAATGAATCATGTCCAAGCCACCTGTCTCATCGTCGGCCGCGCGAGACGCGCTGCGGGCGTTCGCGCCCAAGCTGGTCGACCTCACCGACAACGTGCTGTTCGGCGACGTCTGGGAGCGGCCCGGCCTCTCCAAGCGCGACCGCAGCCTGATCACCTGCGCCACCCTGGTCGCGCTCAATCGCACCGAGCAGCAGGTCGGCCATTTCCAGCGCGCGCTCAACAACGGCGTGAAGAAGGAGGAGCTGCTCGAGCTGATCACGCATCTCGCCTTCTATTCCGGCTGGCCGACCGCCATGTCGGCGGCCAACGTCGCCAAGAAAGTGTTCGAAGGAGGAGACAAGAAGTGAAGCTCTGCTATTTCAACGACTATCGCCTGGGCGTCATCAAGGGCGACACACGTCGTCGACATCACCGACGCGGTGAAGGACATCCCGCATCTCGACTCGCGCGACCTGATCATCGGCCTGATCGCCCAGTGGGACACCTACAAGGCCAAGGTCGAGAAGGCGGCCGCCGACGGCAAGGGCGTGCGCGCTCACGGGCGTGCGGCTGCGCCCGCCGGTGCCGCAGCCCGGCAACATCGTCTGCATGGCGGTCAACTACATGGAGGACGGCACGCTGCAGGAGAAGCCGCAGATCAACGCCTTCCACAAGGCGCGCGACGGCGGTGATCGGCGACGGCGACACCATGGTGCTGCCCGACGTGCCGGCCGACGATCTTCGAGGGCGAGGCCGAGCTGGCGCTGGTCATCGGCAAGCGCGCCACGCGCGTCAGCCAGGCCGACGCGATGAAGCTACATCTTCGGCTACACCTGCTTCATCGACGGCTCGGCGCGCGGCCTGCCGCCGCCGGGCAACGTGTTCTTCCAGATGAAGTCGCGCGACACCTTCGCGCCGATCGGGCCCGTGGATCGTCACCGCCGACGAGATCGCCGATCCGCAGAACCTCGACATCACGCTCACCAACAACGGCGCAGGTGATGCAGAAGTTCAACACCAGCGACATGGCGCACCAGATCCCGCGCTGCATCGAATGGGTGAGCTCGATCCACACGCTCGAGCCCGGCGACATCCTCGCCACCGGCACCAACCATCGCGGGCTGAACTCCTTCATGGACGGCGACAAGATCGAGCTCACCGTCGAGAAGGTCGGCACGCTGCACTTCAACGTGAAGGACGAGCACAAGCGCACCTGGGCGCGCACCACGCGCTCGCAGCACAAGGACGAAGGGCGGCGAGGGCCCGCACACGCCGCAGCTCACCGGCAAGTACGCCGCAGAAGCGACAGTATAGCGCTGAGGTGGCTCGAGCGGGCCGGAGGGGCTCATGACATCGACCGGTGCCCATGACCTCGCGCCCTCGGGGCAACTCCCCCGCGCTAGCGCGGAGGAAGATAGCTGTGCGTGCGTCCAGCCTGGCCTGGATGTCCTGCATCCAGGCCTCGCGGCTCATGAAGCGCGGTCGGCCGCGGCACATCGCTTCGGTGCGCGCGCAGGATCTCGTCGTTCGGCTGGTCGAGGTCGAGCGGCTCGCCGCAGGGCTGCGGCGTGTAGAACGGCGTGTCGACATAGAGCTCGACCGGATTGCCCTCGGGATCCTGGAAATAGAGCGCCCAGGCGTTGCCGTGGTCGGTGATCCGGTGCTGGCTGATGCCTTCCGCGATGAGCGCCCGGCGGTAGCCCTTCAGCGTGTCAGAGCGAATCGAGCCGGAAGGAGATCTGGTTCACCGGATTGTAGGCCAGCTCCTGGGGCCGTCCGTCGAACAGCACGAACTGGTGATGGCACTCCGGGTTCTGGGTCATGAAGGCGACGCGCGCGCCCGAGCGGCCGGTGCCGCTGTCGCTGACGACGAAGCCCATGACGCGCGTGTAGAAGTCGACCATGCGGTCGAGGTCGGTGGTGTGCACGCCGAAATGCGTGAGCTGGGCGGAAAGGGTCATGGCGTTCATTGTCCCGCCCGATCCCGGCGCCCGCAACGAAAAGGCGCCAGGCTTCCTGCAACAATTCCGATACAGTCTGGCGCCGCCGACGATGAGTTGCGTTAGGGTGACAACGCTGGGAGGCACCGGGGACCCTTTGCAGCCATCATTGCTGGCACGAGTCCCTCAATCTACGCGTCACATATCGATCAGTAATCGTTGCTTTGCGTGCACAAGCGTTCCTTTTGGGAGGGCGAACGTCATGCGAGTCAAAAACTGTCTCGTCGTCAGGTCGTGGCCGGAAGCGCTGCCATCGGCCTTGTCGCGTGCGCCGTTCGTGCGCAGCGCCAACGCAGCCGGAAACCTCGACGATCGGGCTTTGGGATCACTGGGTCCCAGGCGCCAACGAAGTCCAGTCCGCGATCATCAAGGAATGGGCAGACAAGGAAAAAGTCGACGTGCAGGTCGACTTACATCACGAGCCAGGCGAACAAGCTGCTGGTTACCCTGCAGGCCGGAAGCGAACGGCCAGGTCCGGCCATGACATCATGGAGTTCACCAACTGGGAGTCGGCGCAGATGAACGCCGCGCTCGAGCCCGTCGACGACGTCGTCAAGAGCGTCGTCGCCACGAACGGACCGATCGATCCGGCGGTCGAGTATCTCGGCAAGTTCGAAGGCAAGTGGCTGGGCGTCCCGATGACGCGCGGCACGCTCTTGCTCGGCTGCTGCTCGCGGTTCGACTTGATGAAGGAGCATGCCGGCGTCGACGTCCAGGCGCTCTACCCGGCCGGCAAGCCGCCGGCCGACGCGAGCTGGACCTGGGACGCCTTCCTGGCGGCGGCCGAGAAGTGCCAGAAGGCCGGCTTCGCCTTCGGCCTGCCGCTCGGCTCGACCACCGACACCAACCAGTGGGTCGGCGCCTTGTTCCTGGCCTATGGCGCGGAAGCTCATGGATGCCAAGGGCAACGTCACGGTGAAGTCGGACGCCGTCCGCCAGGTGCTCGAGTACGGCAAGAAGCTCGCCGCGTTCTGTCCCGCCGGATGCACCGTCGCTGGGACGACGCGTCGAACAACAAGTGGCTGCTCTCCGGCAAGGGCGCGCTGATCTTCAACCCGCCGAGCGCGTGGGCCGTCGGCAAGCGCGATGCGCCGCAGGTCGCCGAGAAATGCTGGACGCATGGCTTCCCGAAGGGGCCGAAGGGCCGGTTCAATCCGATCCTGCCGCGCTTCTACGGCGTCTGGAGCTTCTCGAAGAACAAGCCGGCGGCCAAGAGCCTGCTCGCAGTTCCTCGACCTTGCGCCAGAATGCCGAGAAGCAGGTCGCGGCGAGCCAGGGCTACGACATCCCGCCGTACCCGAAGTTCAACGACTTCAAGACCTGGGACGAGGAGGGACCGCCCAAGGGCTCGCTCTCGCACTATCCGATCAAGGGCGGCGATCAGGTGGCCGGCGTCGTCTGCTCGCCGGCGCCGCCGCTGATCGCCGCGCAGATCTGGGCCCAGTCGATCCAGGCCCAGATGGTCGTCCGCTACTTCAAGGGCGAGGCGATGGACAAGGTGCTCGATTGGGCTGAGAGAGAGTCGAAGGGTTCAAGCGAACCTGATCGTCCGGCGAGCGACAACGAAAGGCGCCGCGGGCTTCCGCGGCGCCTTCTCGTTGAGACTGACCGATTAGTGAGTCAGCGCCGGCTGGCCGGCCACGACGGGGATCGCGCGGGCTTCTTCTCCTCCGGGATCTCACGCTGCAGCTCGATCGTCAGCAGGCCGTTGGCAAGCTTCGCGCCCACGACCTTCACATGGTCGGCGAGCTGGAAGCGGCGCTCGAAGTTGCGCCCGGCGATGCCGCGATAGAGATACTGCTTCTCGTCCTGGCCGTTCGGCGCGGCCTGGCCGGTGACCAGGAGCTCGTTCTCCTTCTGGGTCACGTTCAGCTCGGCTTCGGCGAAGCCCGCCACCGCCATCACGATCCGGTAGGCGTTATCGCCGGCCTTCTCGATGTTGTACGGGGGTAGCCGTTGGCGCCGGACTGGCCGGCGACGGAATCGAGCAGGTCGAAGACCCGGTCGAAGCCGACGGTGGCGCGATAGAACGGCGAATAGTCGAAATGTACGCATTGATCATCCTCCAGTGAGCGATGGTCGTGACGCCGCCCGCCCCGGGATGGGCACGGGCGACAGCGCTGATTTAGGAAGGGTCGCTGCAGGCGTCAAAGGGCGACGGAAAAATTTCCTTCCTGACCGGGCCGACGGCAAGAAATGCTCGTTCACCGGAACACCTTCGGCAATTCAAGTCATGGCGGATGTGCGAAGACACGCCAGATCAAGAGTCCAGACCAATGCGGGTGTCCGCATGTCCAGGTTCCTTCCGCAAGCCCGAAGCTGTCCTCTGGCTGCTGTCGATCTCCCAGGCCGCCGGCATGCTGGCCTTCAACGTGCTGCTGCGGGTGGCCGTCTCGTGAAGCACCTGCCGCTGTTCTTCGATCTCGTCGGCCGCCGCGTCGTGGTGGTGGGCGAGGGCCTGCCGCCGACCGCCGCGCCGAGCTCGCGCGCTTCGGCCGGGCGCCGAGGTGCAGCGGCATCGTCGCGCCGACCGTCCAGGCCGCGGATTTCCGCGGCGCGGCCGCCGCCTTCATCGCCACCGGCGATGCCGACACGCGATGCCGCCGCGCAGCGGGCCGCCAGGTCGGCCGGCGTGCCGGTGAACGTGGCCGACCGGCCGGCGCTCTGCGATTTCATCCTGCCCGCGATCGTCGATCGCGACGAGCGTCGTGGTCGCCGTCTCGACCGGCGGCGCCTCGCCCGACCCTGGCCACCATCCTGCGCGGCCGCATCGAGGCGGCGCTGCCCGAGCGCATCGGTGCGCTGGCGCGGCTGGCCGCGACCTTCCGCGCCCAGGTCAACGCCCTGATCGTCGAGCCGGCCCGGCGCCGCGCCTTCTGGCGCCGCCTGGTCGAGGGACCGGCGGCACGTCTGGCGCTGGCCGGCGACGATGCCGGCGCGCGCCGCGTCGCGCTGGGCGAGCTCGACGCCGCGCGCCGCCGCATGGCGCCCGTCGGCATCGCCCATATCGTGGGCGCCGGCCCGGGCGATCCCGATCTCCTGACCTTGCGCGCCGCGCAGCTCCTGCAGGAGGCCGATGCCATCCTGCACGACGATCTGGTGCCGCCGGCGATCCTGGCGCGGGCGCGCCGCGACGCCGAGCTGGTGCCGGTCGGCAAGCGCAAAGGTCGGCCGCAAGCTGGGCGCAGGCCGACATCGACGCCGAGCTGGTGCGCCGCGTGCGCGCCGGCCAGACCGTGGTGCGCCTGAAGGCGGGCGATCCGTTCATGTTCGGCCGCGGCGGCGAGGAGGTCGAGGCGCTGCGCGACGCCGGCCTGCCGGTCGCCGTCGTGCCGGGCATCACCGCGGCGCTGGGCTGCGCGGCCTCGGCCGGCATTCCGTTGACCCACCGTCGTCTCGCCTCGGCGGTGACCTTCGTCAGCGGCCACAGCGCCGAAGGGGCCGCGAAGCCGCCATGGCCCGCGCTGGCAGCGCAGGGTCACACGCTCGCCATCTACATGGGCGCCACGGAAGCCGCTTCCGTGCGCGACCGTCTGCTGGGCGCCGGCGCTGCATCCCAACACGCCGGTCGCCATCGTCGAGAACGGCACGCGGCCCGACGAACGGGTTTCGGTCGGCCGTCTCGCCGACCTGGCGCGGCTCGCCGTCCCCCACATACTCGCGCGGCGACGCCGGTCCCAGCCTCATCATCGTCGGCGAGGTCGCGGCGCTGTGCCGCCGCAGGCCGAGCAACCGCTCTGGCAAAGGTGTCCTGATGGCCAAGAATCTCAGCGGCGACCTGCATGGTCGCATCCGCCAACCGTCTCGCCGACGGCGTGGTGGTGTTCCTCGACGACGCCGGCGCAGTGGACGCACGCGGCTCGACCGCGCCGCCGTCGCCCGCGACAAGCGTGCCGGCGAGATCCTGCTGGAGCGCGCCCAGGCCGAGGCCTTCACCGTGGTCGATCCCTTCCTGGTGGCCGTGACCGAGGACGATGGCGGCGCGCTCGAGCCGCTCTCGCTGCGCGAAAAGATCCGCGCCTCGGGCCTCACCTTCGACGCCATCGCGGCCGACGCGGTGCGTTATGCCTGACACCCATTTCTACCGTTACGACGACTACGACCGCACGCTGGTCGCCGAGCGCGTCGAGCAGTTCCGCGACCAGGTGCGCCGCCGCCTCGCGGGCGAGCTCACCGAGGAGCAGTTCAAGCCGCTGCGGCTGACCAACGGCCTCTACCTGCAGCTCCACGCCTACATGCTGCGCATCGCCATTCCCTACGGCACGCTGTCGTCGCGCCAGCTGCGCAAGCTCGCCGACATCGCGCGCAGGTACGACCGCGGCTACGGCCACTTCACGACGCGCCAGAACCTGCAGCTCAACTGGATCAAGCTCGAGGACGCGCCGGACGCGCTGGCGGCGCTGGCCGAAGTCGACATGCACGCCATGCAGACCTCGCGGCAACTGTCATCCGCAACGTCACGGCCGACCATTTCGCCGGCGCCGCGGTCGACGAGATCGAGGATCCGCGCATCTGGTGCGAGATCGTGCGGCAGTGGTCGACGCTGCATCCCGAGTTCAGCTTCCTGCCGCGCAAGTTCAAGATCGCCGTCACCGGCTCGCCCAACGACCGCGCCGCGGTGCGCGTGCACGACATCGGGCTGCGCCTGTGGCGCAACGAGGCGGGCGAGGTCGGCTTCGAGGTGATCGTGGGCGGCGGCCTCGGCCGCACGCCGATGATCGGCAAGACGCTGCGCGAGTTCCTGCCCAAGGACGAGCTGCTCGGCCTATCTCGAGGCGATCCTGCGCGTCTACAACCGCTACGGCCGGCGCGACAACCTCTACAAGGCGCGCATCAAGATCCTGGTGCACGAGGTCGGCGCCGAGAAGATGCGCGAGGAGGTCGAGGCCGAGTACGCCGAGATCAAGGACGGCGCGCTGAAGCTGCCGGCCGAGACCATCGAGGCGATCGCCCGCCAGTTCGCGCCGCCGGCGCTGCCGCATCGGCGCTGCCGTGGCCGCGCGGTGGAAGCGCTGAAGCTCGAAGACCGCGACTTCGCGCTGTGGCTGAAGTCCAACGTGGCGCCGCATCGCATGGCGGGCTATCGCATCGTCACCGTCTCGCTGAAGCCCGCCGGCGCGCCGCCGGGCGATGCCAGCTCGCGTGCAGATGGAAGGCGTGGCCGACATCGCCGACACCTACAGCCAGGGCGAGATCCGGGTGAGCCACGAGCAGAACCTCGTCCTGCCGCATGTCGCGGTCGAGGACCTGCCGGCGGTCTGGCGGGCGCTCGGCCGGCTGGGCTTCGCCGAGGCCAATGTCGGCAAGATCACCGACATCATCGCCTGCCCGGGCCTCGACTATTGCGCGCTGGCCAACGCGCGCTCGATCCCGGTGGCGCAGCGCATCTCCGACCACTTCGCCGAGCTCGCGCGCGCAGCACGACATCGGCGACCTCAAGATCAAGATCTCGGGCTGCATCAACGCCTGCGGCCATCATCACGTCGGCCACATCGGCATCCTGGGCGTCGACAAGAACGGCGTCGAGCTCTACCAGATCAGCCTGGGCGGCGACGTCGACTTCGGCAAGACGGCGCTCGGCACGATCCTCGGGCCCGCCGTGGCCGCCGACAAGGTGGTCGAGGCGGTCGATGCGCCTGGTCGCGACCTATCTCGACGCGCGCGGCGAGGGCGAGCGCTTCGTCGACACCTACCGGCGCATCGGCGCCCAGCCCTTCAAGGATCGCGTCTATGCCGCTGTTTGGGAAGCCGGGATCGGTCGAGGATCCCTGGCAGAGGCTCGACGACGACGCGCCGCGTGCCGGCCGACGGCACTGGTGCTGGTGAGCTTTGCGCGCTGGCGCGAGGCGCGGGCGGCGCTGCTGGCGCGGCGCGGCCCGGTCGGCGTGGCGCTCGCCAACACCGATCCGGTCGAGGCGCTGGCGCTCGGACGTCGCGCGGCTCGACCTGATCGCGCTGCACTTCCCCAAGTTCAGCGACGGCCGCGCCTACAGCCAGGCGCGCCTGCTGCGCGAGCGGCTGGGCTACCAGGGCGAGCTGCGCGCCACCGGCGGCGTGCTGCAGGACCAGCTGCCGTTCATGCTGCGCTGCGGCTTCGATTCCTTCGAAAGCGACCAGAAGGGCTTCGGCGAGGCGCTGGCCAGGGCGCGCACCCTGTTCAGCGTCGTCTACCAGCCCACCGAGGACGGCCGCGCCACGCCGTCGCTGCTGCGGCTGAATCGGCGGAATGTGACAGACGACCGTCTCGAGTCGACCGCCTCGGGATGACAGTCGTCCGCGCTTGTTAGCTACGCTTCCTCCACAAGAACGACACGGAGGAACGTTGTGGACAACGGGCACCAGGTCGAGACGCGCAATACCGCGCACTTCCGCCACGACTACGCGCAGCGACCAGTCGGACCTGCGCCGGCTCTATGAGCAGGCCAAGATCGACCAATGGAACGCCGCCACGCGACATCGACTGGAGCGGTGCCGCTCGAGCGGCGATGGCGGGCTGATCTCCGACGATCTCGTCGACATCCACGGCACGCGCTTCTGGGACGCGCCTGTCGGAAGCCGACCGCGATCGAGCTCAACCGCCGCGTCACGCCGCTGGCGGCTCTCCACCCTGGTGCAGGGCGAGCATGGCGCCATGCTGCTGTGCAGCCAGCTCGTCGAGAACGTGCAGGGCCAGGACGCCAAGCTGTTCCAGGCGACCCAGGTGGCCGACGAGGCGCGGCACAACGAGGTGCTGCAGCGCTATCTCGAGCTGCGCGCTCGACGGCGAGATCTATCCGGTCGGCGGCAACGTCCAGGAGATCTTCGACACGCTGCTCGGCACCTCGTCGTGGCACCTCAAGACGATCGGCCTGCAGCTCGTCGCCGAGACCTTCGCCGTCTCGCTGTTCCGCATGCTGGCGGAGTCCTCCAAGGACGAAGTGCTGCGCCAGGTCTGCCGGCGCATCCTGCAGGACGAGGCGCGCCACATGGGCTTCGCCATGCTGTCGCTGCCGGCCATCGTCGGCCAGGCGACGGAAGCCGAGCATCGCGAGATGGAGGATTTCGCGCGTGTGGGCGCTCAGCCGCACGCTGCTCCGGCATCTTCCCGCTCGCCGTCTACCAGGAAATGGGCTTCAGCAAGTCCGAGCTCGAGGAGATCAGGCGTTACCGGCGCGAGCGCGCGGCCGGCGGCGACGAGACCGCCTTCCGCAAGTACTTCCGCCGCGACCTGCATGGCGGCCCTGGTGCGCAACCTGCGCAAGGTCGGGCTGCTGACCGAGCGGATCGCGCCCAACCTGCAATCCTTCGGCATCAGTCTCGCCGCGATGCTTCAGCTGACGCTGGGAGGCGCGCCAGCGCCAGCGCAGGAGAGAAGTCATGCCTGTCGATCCCCAGATCCAGGCCTTGCTCGATCAACGGGACTGGCGTGCCGGCGACGCATACGCCTGCCGGTCGCCGAAGCGCGGCGGCTCTACGAGGCGCGCATCGCCGTCATGGCGCCGCCGGCCGAGGTGGCGAAGGTCGCGCAGCGCTCGCATCGACGGACCGCGTGGGCCGATCGAGCTGCGCATCTACACGCCCGCCGGCAGCGGGCCGTTTCCGCTCATGGTGTTCTTCCACGGCAGCGGCTTCGTGCTGTGCAGCCTCGACACGCACGACGGCATGTGCCGCAACCTGGCGGCCGGGATCGGCTGCGTGGTGGTGTCGGTCGACTACCGCCTCGCGCCCCGAGCACAAGTTTCCCGCCGGGCTGGACGATTGCCTGCGCGGCGACCCGCTGGGCGGCGGCGCATGCGGCCGAACTGTCGAGCCGACCCGGCGCGGATCATGCTGGCCGGCGACAGCGCCGGCGGCAACATGGCCGCCGTCACCGCGCTGCGCGTGCGCGACGAGGGCGGGCCGGCGCTCAGCGGCCAGATGCTGCTCTATCCCGTGACCGACTACCACACGCCGGGCACGCCCTCCTATGTCGAGAACGCCGACGGCTACGGCCTGACGCGCGACACCATGGAATGGTTCTGGGCGCACTATCTCAACGACGCCGCCGAGGCCGATCATCCCCACGCCTCGCCGCTGCGCGCGCCAGATCTCGGCGGCCCGCCGCCGGCCTATGTCGTGAGCGCCGAGTACGATCCCCTGCGCGACGAGGCGGAGCGCTACGGCGAGCGGCTTGCGCGCCGCCGGCGTGCGCCGCCGAGATCAGCCGCCGGCCGGGCATGAATCACGGCTTCCTGTTCTGGGTGGGCGTGGTGGGTGGCGCTGACGCGGCGATGGCAGAGGCCTGGCGCCTGGGCCCGTCGGATCTTTCCGCTGGCAGTGCGCTATTGGCCGAGCGCCTGCATGACGGCGTGCGCGCCTCGACTGGATATGTACAGCAGGCCGTGGAACGGGTTGTTCATCTCCACGATCAGGAAGGTCGCCCCTGGCAATCGCCAGCGCCGTCAACGAGATCACGGTGAAGACCGTGGGGTTGGGTCGGACATAAAGACTGAAGCTGCCGAAGATCGCGGATGCTGGACAGGAAGATCAGGGCGAACACAGGCAACAGGGGCGCGGTCGTCGTTTGCCTGGTTCATGACGAGCCAGCGCAGGTCGGAGAGGCGATTGGTGATCTGCAACGCCTGGGACTGAAACCACCTTTGCGCCGCATCGGCAGGCTCCAGCTCGACGATCTGCCGCCGAACGTCGGTGAACTGGTTCCGCGCGGCATCCGGCATCGGACCCGTCGGTCCGAAGTCCTCGTCGGGCCAGCGCGCCTGGAAACTGCGGGCGGCGACATGGCGTATGTGCTCGCGAATTCGCGCGCGCCCGGGCCATAGGCCTGCAGGTACTCGTCGAGATGAACGATGCTGGCCAGGATCTGCCGGTATTCGGTCTCGACGGTCGCGCGATAGAGGCTGGCCGACTGGATCAGCAGGCCCAGGGTCAGGGCGACCAGCGTTGCCATCAATCCCATCGCCAGCTTGATGACGTCGATGGACCTCGCGGCTCAGGTGATGTTCCGAGTCGGTGTCGCAACGCCTGGATGCCGGCACCGAGCAGCGGACAGAGGCGCCGAGCCAGTGAATCACGGAGATCACGGTCACCGCCTGCATCGTTCGGCGGGAGCATGGAACCGCGCCGCGAGCTCTCCCCGGCAAAGGTAAGCATCTGCGCGGCGGCCAAGCCGTCATTTGATCCATTGATTCGTGGCAGCCCGTGCTTGGCGAGATGGCCGCCGCTGTAGTGAGTTGATCGTCAGTCACCTCGCGACCGGCGAAGTCCGGCGCCGGAAAAGCCGCCATCAGGTCGAGCGTGTCGAACTCCGCCTCGACCGCATGACGAGGCCCTCGAGCGCCCCTCGAAGCGGTCGACCGACAGCACGACTCCGGCTGGCGATTGCAGCCTGTGGCGCAGCTTGTGATGCGCAGCCCTGCAGCGTACGCGGCCAGCACGGCGAACTCTTCCTCCGGAAGGTAGATCGACGTGATGAGACGCGTCCGGGCGTCGATGTCGGCCTTTCGGGCTGAGCCGCAGCCTTGCCGGCCGGCCGTCGATCGGCCGCGCCTCCCGGAGGCGCAGCCGCGCGCCGGTGACATAGAGGTCCGTGATCCGTTTCGCTCAGGAGCACCTTGTCGTCGCGGCGCGTCGCGACACAGCCAGCGCCGCTCGCGCTCGACCACCGTCGTGAGGCCGGCTTCGGAATCGAGAGCCTTTGCCGTCTCAGGATCGATATCCATCGACTTTAGTGCTGACCGCGAGCGGCAATCGGCAACGCCCGATCAGGGCGAGGCCTCTCGCCAGACGCCTTCGTGCTCCAGCAGCCACTTCTTGCGCGGCAGGCCGCCGCCATAGCCGGTCAGCGTTCCGTCCGAGCCGATCACGCGATGGCAGGGCACGACGATGCTGATCGGGTTCTGGCCGTTGGCGAGGCCGGCGGCGCGCACCGCCTTGGGCTTGCCGATGCGCCGCGCCAGCTCGGCGTAGCTGATGGTGCTTGCCGCGGCGGATCTTGCGCAGGGCGCGCCAGACGCTCTCTGGAACGGCGTGCCGGCGCGTCGTCGACCGGCAGCTTGTCGATCGACGCCGATGTCGCCCTTGAAGTAGGCGCGCATGGCGCGGGTGAGTCCGCCGGGATCGCGCGCGCGGCTGCAGCGTGTAGCCGCCCTTGCCGTAGTAGCGGTCGAGCAGCTGGCGCATGCGCGCCTCGTGGTCGGTCCAGTCGATGGTGCGCAGGTTGCCGGCGCGGTCGGCGACGATCAGCAGCTCGCCGATCGGCGTCTGCAGCCGGTCGACCAGCAGCGCGAGGGTTCGTCTTCGCTAACCATGGGTGGCCATCCTGAGATGTTGGGCGGCATAGGCGTGCCACGGCCGCCAGGCCGGCGGGGCATTGTCCTGCGTCGCGACGAGCATCGTCTCGCGCTCCCAGTCGCCCGGCGCGCGCAGGCCGGGACGCTTGGCTGATCAGCGGCGCGAGCCTGGGATCGCGGGCGAGGTGGCTGTCGATGGTGGCGATGTCGGCGCCGAGATCGAACACGCGGCGCACCCGCGCCACGATCGGCCGGCAGCGCCTTCACCGAGGGGAAGCGGATGGTGACCAGCACCGAGTTGCGCTGCGGGCAGATGGGCGACCGCGACGCTGCCGCGCTTGCCGTCGAGCTCGATGCGGCGATGCCAGACGTCGTCGTCGATCCACTCGGTGCCCGGCGTCGCGCGCGACGCCAGGCGCCGACAGCATGCCCGGCCAGTCGTAGGGCGGCCGATAGGCCAGTCGCAGCGTCACGCCATCGCGCGCCGAATTGTCGGCGCCGCCCTTTGCGGCGCTGAGCGCGCTGGGCGGACGGCCGAACAGGTCGCGGAAAGTCTCGTTGAAGCGGCGCACGCTGCCGAAGCCCGAGGCCAGCGCCACTTCGGTCATCGGCAGGCGCGTGTCGTGCAGCAGCTGCTTGGCGAACAGCACGCGCCGCGTCTGGGCGACGGCGATCGGCGAGGCGCCGAGATGGTGCTGGAACAGCCGCCGCAGCTGGCGACCGCCGACGCCCAGCCGCTCGGCCAGCGCCTCGACGTCGGCGTCGCTCGCCGTCGAGCGCGCCGTCGGCGATCAGCGCCAGCGCCCGGCTCACCGTGTTGGCGGTGCCGCGCCAGAAGGCGAGGTCGGGCGCGATCTCGGGCCGGCAGCGCAGGCAGGGCCGGAAGCCCGCCTCCTGCGCGGCGGCGGCCGAGGCGAAGAAGCGGCAGTTCTCGAACTTCGGCGTGCGCGCCGGGCAGATCGGCCGGCAGTAGATGCCGGTCGAGGTGCACGCCCACGAACACGCGGCCGTCGAAGCGGGCGTCGTGGCTCTCGAAGGCGCGGTAGTAGGTCCTGCGGTCGAGCAATTCCATGGCGGCAATCCTCAGTGCGCGGCAGCGGCCGCTCGCGGTTTTCGGACCGTTATTAAATCCTCCCCGTCATAGGGGAGGGCAGGTGGGGAAGGCTCAATGATGATGTTGACTGCCTTAGATCTGAATTCAGCCATCTCATGGGGCCTTCCGCTCCGCCCCTGCAGGCACCTCCGTAGGACGGGGGAGGTATGGAAGGTTGGCTGTTTGACCCCGGCTGCGGAATTGCGAACATGGTCGAGTCGCCAGCCAAATGTCGGAGGAAACTGGCGAAGACCGGTTGGAGTGCGCTGCTGCGGCCGGCCTGGCTGCCGGCGGTGGCGGTGCTGGTGGGCGGCGTGCTGCTGCATTCCATGAACGTGCTGATGCTGGCCACGGTGCTGCCCAGCGTCGTCGACGGATCTCGGCGGCGCCACCCTGATGAGCTGGACGAGCAGCGCCTTCCTCGCCTCATCGATCGTGGCGGCGACCTGCACCGGCTACCTGACGGCGATCCTGGGCGCGCGCACCGTGTTCTGCGCCGGCGCGCTGATCTTCGGCGCTGGGCGCGCTCACCTGCGCGCTTGGCGCCGTCGATGGCCCAGGTCGTGGCCGGCCGCTTCGTGCAGGGCTTCGGCGGCGGCCTGCTGACCGGCGATGGCCTATGTGCTGGTGCGCAGCACCTTTCCCGAGAACCTGTGGGCGCGCGGCTTCACCGCTGCTGTCGGGTGCCTGGAGCCTGTCGATCCTGGTCGGCCCGCTGGTCGGCGGCGTGTTCGCCCGCTACGGCGACTGGCGCGGCGCCTTCTTCTGCGTGACGGCGATCGCCTGCGTCCTGGCCGCTGGTTGCCTTGCGCGCCTTGCCGCGCGTGCGCCAGCGACCGGCGCAGGCGCGCGCGTGCCGGGCCTGCGCGTGCTGCTGATCTGCGTCGCCATCGCCGCCGATGTCGGCTGATGGCGGTTGCCCCCGAGCGCTGGCGCAAGGCCGGGCTGTTCGCCGGCGCCATCGCGCACCTCGGTGCTCGGCCATGACGGTCGATCGCCGCGCGCCGACGCCGTTGCTGCCGACCGACGCCTTCTCGCTGCGTTCAGCCCGACCGGCATCGGCCTGTGGCTGATCCTGCTGGTCGCCATCGCCTACAGCCCGCTGCAGATCTTCGTGCCGATCTTCCTGCAGGGCCTGCACGGGCTCGACCCGCTGAGCGCGGGCTACATGGTGGCCGGCGCCTCGTTCGGCTGGACGGGAATGTCCGCCTCGTCGTCGCCGGCACGCCGCTGCAACGCACCGGACCGACTCGCTGGTCGCCGGCCCGGTCGATGATGGCGGTGGGCCTGCTCGGCGTCGCCTTGCTGATGCCGCTCGAGCCGGCGCCGCTGGTCTTTCCGGCGATCGCTCTGGTCGGGCGCCGGCATCGGCGCGTGCTGGGCGTTCATCGCCCAGAGGGTCATGAGCGGCGCGCGCGGCGGGCGAGGCGGATCTCGCCGCCTCGTCGGTCGCCACCGTGCAACAGACCGGCTTCGCGCTGGGCGCCGCGCTCGCCGGCCTGGTGGCCAATGCCGCCGGCCTTTCCGGCGGCCTCAACCGGACGGACATCGCCAGACGCGGCCTTCTGGGTGCCGGTGAGCTTCGTCGTCGCGGCGCTCGCCGCAACGGTCATGGGCAGTCGCCTGGCGCGGCAGTGGCCCGGCCAGCCGCGATTGACGGGCTTTGCCGGTGGACTCCGGCGGTCCGACGGGCGCACCGTCGGCAACTTCCCGATGTCTTCCAGCGTTCGCGCTTCGACCGCGTCACCCATCGGGTGGCGAAGGAGTGTCCGGCCCATGTCGCTGGGGTTTCCTAACGAAAGCCGCTTCTACGATGCGGCGGTGCATGCCGTGCGCTTTCGGGATACGACGGCGCCAGATGGAGGCGCCGTTCTTCGTGGGCGAACGCGCGCTGAAGCAGATCCAGCCCGACATGCCGTCCGACGAGGCGGGACTGCTGAACGCTTTCGACCGCAATCGCGAACGGATCTAGCGATCGCCGTGGCCAAGGTGTACGAGCGTGGACGCAAGGGCTCGTACGACCTGCTGCCCGAGGACTTTTAGGTCGGCTGCGAGGCGCCGCGAGTAGGCCACCGACGCCGCGTAGAGCGCCGGCCAGACGATCGCGGCGGACCTCCTCGACGAGCGTGACCATGGGCGTTCCGAGCCGGCCTGACGGGTCGACGACCGTCATGCCGCGGGTGATGCCCGGCCGCGAGGGAAATCGCCGCGGACGCGCGCAGCGATCTTGTCACCATGCCGGGCTCGACGACCGACGGCGGCGGCCAGCGGATCGATGAAGAAGAAGCAATCTCCCTGGCCGTTGCGGACGTGCCTTTCCGGCTCGTGCTGGACCAGCGCCTGGGCGAAGGCCTTGTAGTCGCTGGCGATCACGGGCTCCGAACATCCGGTCGATCTCGGCACCCGCCAGAAGCGTGCGCCAGGCAATGGCTCCCAGGGAACGACCGTCGGTGTCGATTGCGGCGGCGCGCGAAGACCATGGCGGCCGCCTCGGGGTCGGAGAAAATATGCTGAACTCGGCAGCGGGCGTTACGTTGCCGCGACCATGGATCATGCTGCCGCCCATGATGACGAGCCGCCCGATGCCGCCGGTGATGCCGGGTGCACGCTGCAGCGCCAGCGCCAGGTTGGTCAACGGGCCGATCATCATGAAGATCGACGGGATCGGCCGTCGCCGCCGCGGCCGACAGCGTCGACGACCAGGAGCCGACGGCGTCCGATCCGGCGACCTCGGCGGTCCGCGCGGGACGCGGCGCGCCGCCCAGCCCATCCTCGCCGTGGACGTGGTGGGCGTCGATCCAGTCCTGGGCGAGCGGCTGGGCCGCGCCCGTGTGAACTGGAATGGCCGCGCCGGCGACGGCAAGCGTGGCGAGCAACGTTCCTGGTGGCCGCGTCCAGGCTCACATTGCCGAACGCGGTCGTGATGGCGTCCGGCGGCGCGGCCGGCGGCGATCAGCACAGCAGCAGCGCCTGGCGCGTCGTCGACGCCGCCGTCGGTGTCAAGGATCAGCCTGTTGGACGCCATTCACGCTTCATTTTTCGCGCCAGCCGATCGGCGTAGATGTCGGGATGGGAGGCGACCTGGCCGCGCCTCGTCTGGAAACCGCGTGTAGTAGGCGAGAGCAACCGGAATGATTTTCCGGCAGCGGAACGGAATAGGTCGTCCCGCGCGAGACCATGCGCATCGATCTCTCTGTTCCGAAAACACCGAGATGACCAGGCAGCCAGCGCGCGCGCCTGCTCGACACGGACGCAGCCATGGCTCAAGGCACGCTGCTCGCGTTTGAACAGCCCTTTCTCGTTCGTGTCGTGCAGGTAGATGAACTCCGTCATTGTCGAGGTCGAACATCATGCCGGCCGAGCGGGTTCTGCGGGCCCGGCGGCATGTAGTGCAGCCCTTCATTGCGGATCATCGACGGCGTCGGCGTCCAGGCAGGATTGAACTGGATGGCGAACATCGACGAGATAAGTTCCGGCGTCGCGGCCGCCGGCTTGCCGACCACCACACGCGGCTGCGCAGGACGGGGACACCGTCCTGCAGGGCGATCAGCTCGTAGGACGGGATGTTGACCAGGATGAACTTGCCGCGCGAGGGAATGGCGGCCGTCTCCACGCCCCGGCTGCGCAGCATGCTGCGACGTAGGCGCTGGGCGGCGGCTCGGCTGCCGCGCGCGGAACGCGGCAGGCGGCCGGCGACGAGCGTCCGTCGTGACGCAAGCGGTGTTCACCAGCGCCGAAGCGAGTGACCGCCAACGCCAAGATTTCACGAATCGGACTGGGCATTTTCCTCATGTCGAACCGCCGGCCTCCGGTTGAAATTCCTTTGTTGAGGATATCTTCGATCTCGGGTGCCTGCCGACAGTAGGAGCTTTGCGTACGAAACGTAGGGTCCGAACTCCGCCAGATCGGCCGGACGCGATCTTCGGCCGCGGCATAGCCGAGGAGATCAGCGATGAACGATATGGACATCCAGGACTCGTCACGCGGTTCGCCGCCGCCTGGGCGGCCCGCGACGGAGAAGCCTTCCTGGCCCCTGTGGCATCCCCGGACGGGGTGCTGCATTCGCCGTCTCATGACCGGCCGGTGGCCGGCGGGCGAACTGGGTCGCCTCACCGAACTGGTGCGCGAGACAGCGCCCGACCATGTCTGGCAACTGCTCGACTGACGATGGCGCGGGGCGACGTCGTGATCGTCGAATGGCAGGCGACGCGCACCGCCGGCGGGCGGCGGATCGATTGGCGCGGCGTCGACAAGTTCCGGCTGCGCGACGGACGCATCGCGGAGGAGAGGGTCTACATGGGATACGGCGGCCTCTGAGGGCGGCGCGCAGCGCCGTATGGCCGGAGCCGCTCATTCGGCTGGACTGATTCAGAAGCGGTCCGGCGGTCGGTGCATTCGCTATGCAGCGCGTGAGGATGTGCGACGGCTTGAGGGGAGGCGTGTCATGCTGACGGGCCGTGAACCCTCCCGGACGAGAGATCGAAAATGATCAAACTGCAGCGCCTGGGCCACGTCCTCATCTCGGCGTGTGACCTCTCGAACAGTCCGTGACTTTTACACGCGCATCCTGGGCTTCAAGGTCCTCGAGCAGGACCCCGAGCACGGCGGCCTCTTTCTGTCCATCGGCGGTCTCGGCAACACGCTCGACCTGTTCCAGTGCACCAACTCGACGCCGTCGCTGCGTCGGATGCAGGATCTCGCCGGCAGGAACGGGCTCGGCGTCAGGCATACGGCCTTTGCGGTGGAAACCGAGGACGACCTCAGGGACGCCTATCTTCGCCCTCAGGCGGCGGGCGTCGCCATCGTGCGCGCGATCGACCATGTCAGCCAGAAGAGCATCTACTTCCCACGATCCCGAGCAGAATCTTCTCGAGATCGTCTGGGAACGGCCCGATGCGCTGGAAATTTTCGCCAAAGGCCGCGGCGACGAGGACAAAGCCTCTCACCTTCTCCCGTTAGGGCAGGGCGCTCGATTCGCTTCGACCGGCGCCCGAAGCGACGGCGCAGCCCGGCGTCCTATGGTTCTCCCGTCACTCACCAAGGAGAGAACACATGGCCGATCTTCATGCGATCCACGATGGTCTCCGTCGTCACGGCCTTCTGGGAAGCCAAGCCCGGCGAGGTCGATTCCGTGTGGTCGAGATCCTGAAGCGCTTCCTGCCGGCAGGCCCAGCGCGAACCCGGGCGTGAAGGCCTTCCAGGATCCACCAGTCGCTGACCGAGCCGCAGAAGTTCTTCTTCTACGAGGTCTTCAAGGACGCAGGGCGGCGTTCGCCGAGCACCAGCAGTACGACCACTTCGCAAGACGCTGATCGCGCTTCGCCGGCGCGCACTTCGCCCAAGCTCGCTCAAAGCGCGAGACGCACGCAGCACCGGTTCGTGTGCGTCGTTCAGTTCGCCGCTGATCTTCCAGCCCGGGCGAAGTGGGGAGAGGGAGGGACCCACGCGGAGCGTGGGAGGAGGTAACCGATCTGCCCGACTAATTCTCATCCCTTGACCCTCTCTCCCTGAAGGGTGAGAGGTATTCTAGACGCGCCATTTGGCCGCGACCGGCTGCGCCATGCGCCGGGCGAGCGTCGGCGGCGCGCTGATGCCTTCGAGCGCCGGGTCGTAGTGTCCGGCGCCCTCGTCGACAGATCGACGCAGCTTCAGGTGACGCGATGCGGGTGCAGCGGCCGGTGAGCGGGGCGGCGCCGCGATCGGGTCGGCGATCTCGTGAGCACGGGCGAGCAGCGCGATCGGCTGGCACGATCCTCCGTTGACGCGCCCCAATCCTTCGGCGTCTGGGCGTCGAGGCCGCTGCCGCGTCAGGATGAAATAGCGGCCGCGGATCGAGCCGATGACTTCGCGGCCACAGGAGGTTGACGCCGTCGCCCACGCAGGACGATGCCGAAATCGAAATGCGGCTTGTCCTGGAACACCGTTTCGGGTCGCGATGACGATGCCGGTCAGCAGCGCATGTTCCGGAATGCAGCAGCCGCGGGCCGTTCGGCGCGGTAGATCATGGGCACCTTCGATGTCGAGGATGTTTACGAGCACCTCGCGTGGCCCTGCGCGGTTGATCTTGTCGTAACCCTGGCGGGCGAGAAGAAACCAGTATCTGGGGTCGATCGTGTCCAGCGAACGCGTCGCCCGTGCCCGTGAGGACTGATCGACAGCGATGGTTGGCGCTGGCGGTCGCTCGCCGATCGCACGGAACGCAGATCGACGAAACGCTGCTCGTGCGTGTGTAGTGGCCGTTGAAGACCAAAGCTTGCCGCCGCTGGCGAAAGCGGCTGAGCGGGCGCCGTTCGCCTCTGCGCTTGAGATGCGCGTTGGGAAAAACAGCATCACCTGGTACGCCCCGAACTTCGCCTGCGTTCACTCCTGCCGATCTCGTTGAGCGCAACACGCTTATGCTGGTACATCTGCGGCGGGCTGGCGCGTGGCCGGCGATGCGCGCTAGGCGGCCTTGGCCGTCAGGTGCTGCGGGATCGAGCGGCTTGTGTCGCCCGGTCCCGGGCCGCTGGGGTGTAGTCCGGATTTGACTCTCGGCAGAGACGGGAAGTTCACGCCAGGTCCTGGCTGAAATCAGCCGAAACGGCCCGGCATCGGCCGGGGGTCCAGGCTCGTGTCGCCGTTGAACGTCCGGCAGGTCGTTGCTGAGTGCGCCCGGTGTACGAGCTCGATCTGATGTAGTCCGGCAGGGTGAAAACGCAAGCCGGAAGGCCTGGCGGCCAGTCGCGTTGCCGGGATCGGACGGAATCCGGGAAGCCAGGTTCCGTGGTGCAGAACCGACTGTTTGCGGCTGTTGACGGTTCTGCGGCGAGACGGCGACGGCGTCGCGCCCCAGGCTCGCGGAACGAGGGCAGGGGCCTCCAGGAAACAGGTCGCCAGGCGAGCCCATGTTGCAGTGGCGCACCGCGGACGCCGCGATAGGGAAGCTGGATGACCAAGCGGTCCTCGGCCCAGGAAGCTCGGTTCCGCCGACACCGGCTTGCAGCTGATCCGGTCATGGCGCAGCGGCGGGCGCGTGTCGCCGGCGCGCGCAGGCGCGCCGGCTCTGCCGCGCCTGAAGCGACCAGTTTCGTCGCGCGTGGCCCGGTGCATGTGTGTCGATGATCTGAGCGGGGCGCGCTGGCAGGGCGGCTTCTGCCGGCCTCGAAATCCGCGGCCTGAAGGTGTCGAGCTTGGCTCCGTAGTGGGCCGCCAGCTGTCCTCGTGACCACGCATTCGCGCAGCGGCAAGCGGCCGTGCGCGCGCGCCCGGCCAGGTGACCGCCGCGCGACGGTTGCGACAGGGCTGTCGGGGCGATAAACTCCATTCCCGGGTGGTGCCGCGCATGGACCGATTGGCGTGCAATGCGTACCTCTCGTCCGCGTGGTTTCGAGACCGGCGCCTTCTCAGCGCGCGGCGCGGCGCTCAACATGGAAGCCAGCCGTGGCGGTCAGGTCTCCAAGACGGTGGCGCGGCTGGAGGCGCTGGCTCGGCGTCAGCCGTTGCTGCGTGCTCACGCACGGTCTTGCGCCGCCGAAGCCGGACGCCGAGCGACGCAGCGACGCGCCTAGCGGTCGACCGAGAGGCCGACGAGAGCCGAGGCGGTTGCGCGGCACGCGGCAGGGCGGCTACGAGCGCGGCCGCCTGCGGTCCCGCGCCGCCACCCTGGCAGGCGGCAGGCACACACAGCGCCGCGCCCGCCGAAGTTCCGGGCGGCTGCACAACCAGTCGATCACCACCCTGGATGTGGTGCCTCGACGACCAGGATCATCGATCTGATCGAGGGGAGGCGTCGACGTCGCGCGCGCAGCGCTGGGTGCCGCTTCATCGGGACCCCGAGCGTCATCGTGCGGCGCCGTAACGCCGGCGTCAGCGGCCACTTGTCGCCCACGGCAGCAACTCCGGTTGTTTCTCGCGGATCCGGTCGCGGCGGACGCCGCTCGCCGGGAACGCCAGCCAGAGACGTAATACGCTGCGGTGATCTACACCCGGCAGGCGCGAGGCGCGATGATGGCTTTCGCCAGGCGACGAGCGAGAGGTTCCGATCACCCGTCGCAGCCTCTTCGCAGGGCCGCTGGGCAGCACGAGTGCGCGGCCGAGGGCGATCTGCCGCCAGCTCACGATGGCGGATAGTAGGCTTTCAACCGTCACGTCAGTGGCGTGGATAGTTCTTCGGTCCGGAGGCTTCAGATCGGAGGGCGCCGTGCAACGGTGGCACGACGGACCGGTCACCGTTTGCCGCCAATCGATCTCTGGGCGGTCTATCCGGCGAAGCCGCATGCCCAGCGCCAAGGGCGCGCGGGCTTTTCGCGCAAAAATTTTGTCGTAGCTTCCGAGCCTCAGCGAGGCGCCCCGTCCCGCATGAGCGCGGTTGACGGGAGCCGCGCTCGCCGCCTGTCGCGACCTCGCTGCGACCGTGAACCAGGTGATCTTCCGGTCGTAGTCATCTGCCGTCGCTTCCCTGCAGGACGGAAAGAAACCGTCCAGCGCAGCGCGTCGTGTAGGGCGCCCGGCAGTCCGGAGTCTGAGATCCTCGCGAACAAACACTTTGGGATGAGGATTCCAGGCGGAGGAGCGCCAGGCGCCCCAGATGACCTCTGCCGTTGTGGACGAGTGAGGAAAGCGTCGACCGCGCTCGTGGCTGATGCGGCCGATCTGAGATCACTGGATGAATACTTCGGTGCTGCGTTCGCGGAGTCGTCGTCATTGCTTTCTCCATCCGAAGGAGCCGTGTCGTCGTCGCGAGGCTTCAGGCCGTTCTGGGCATGCGCCTGCAAGCCCAGCCAGGCGCACAACGGCGATGAGCAATTTCTCGGGAAATGTCGCGCCACCAATATGACTGTTCCCGGCGATTGAGGCATGAGGCACGAATGATAGACGAAGGCGGCGGCGCCAACAGCGCTCTGGCGCTGACGGCATAGAATCCTATTCCAGGCGGCACTGGCTTCGCTGCGACGCAGTCCATTCCGCACGGAATAGTTCCATGGCGATTCGAGCGGCCTGCCGCGCCGAACGGTTTCTGCGCTGCATCTTGCGACGCGATGCCCTGATGGATGAGTCGCATGCAAGACGGCAAAATCGAAGCTGCTCGTTCGCGCAGTCCACGAGAGCCTGACGGCAGCGGGCGAGAGGCGTTGCTGGACCTTCCGGTCAATCTGCTGGCCAGGGCGCATGGACCTGTCTCGGCCTTCTGACCAGGGGGATCTCGACTACCATCTGATCTGCGCCCTGATGGTGCTCATCTTCCTCCCATGTTCGGCTACCAGAAGTGGCGGTTCGAGTACGAGGCCCAGGTGCTGATCCGTTCATCGTGCTAGCCCAGCCCGCTGATTTCTGTGGATGTATCCCGCCTTTCGGGGCGCGTGGGCGCGAGCTGGTTCTGGGCACGTGTCATCAAGAAACGATGGCGAGCACGTTCTGGTTTCTGAACAAGTACCCCAGCATTCTGGGCGCCGCCGGCTGCGTCACTCTTCCCGTCGACCGTCAAAGATTTATTCTCTGCGCCTGACGGTTGCGGGCGTTATCAGCTGGCGCTTCCTCGCCATGGTGGGGAACGTGCTGTTCTGATGTGAGCGATGTCGTCTCCTTCGGTATCCTTCTACCGCTTTGAAGCAGGACGTCGAGCGAGTGATGGCGTCGCGGCCAGCCGCATGACCCCAGCCGACACCGTCAGAAGACTTGAGGACGGTGGCCCGGCGTGGAAAATTTCATTACCGGTGATTCTGCAGTGACAAGGCGGTATCTGGCTTGGCATCTGGCGCAGGACCGGACAGTGGACGGCCGTAAAAACGGCGATGGGTGGGGAGTGCCCGTGCCCTGAATCGGCCTTTGCCTTCCCAGCAAGAATGGAAATCTGAGCGCGCGGGTCGCCCACCTGGCAAGTTCATGCCGCTGAGTCTGGCACGATGAACGGCGCTGGTCAAGACGGATGGCGTGAAATGTGCGCGGCAGCGCAAGCGCGCCATGGTCGATCGCGGTGCGAGGTGGCCTTCCATCTGGTCACCGCCACGAAGAGGAGCGGCGCTGACCTGATGGGGAGCGTGGGCGCCAGGCGCCCAAGGCGCAATCAATGTGGGAGGTCCAGTTGAACGGATCGGCGGTACGCGCCTTCTCTCGTGAGCGATCAGATCGTGCCGAATACCTGAACGCAAGTGGCCATCCCGGACATCTGGGCCTCGCTGCCGCGGCTTTGCGACCCAGCGTCGAGGCGGCGCGAGCCTCGACTCTACGCCCCGCGACGCTGATCGTGCCGGCGGTATGGCGCCGGTGGTACCCGGAAAGGCCCGTGCATCGCCAGTCTGGCAAAGCCGCGCCACCGTCATTGGAAACCAGGACCTCGGATCGTCAGCCAGTGAGATCGCCGATGCTGGCGTGATGTCCGCAGCGCCCCAGAGCGAGGAAGGCGTTGCGTTCCGCTGGCATCGTTTTGTAGTCCTCAAGGTCGATTGACGGAGGGAAAAAGAAGCGGCGGCGATATCGCCGGCTCCATGCGAAAATGGTCGCCGCAACGACGAATCGAGTGGCGCGAGCATAATTTGCTGCGGCGGTTTCCGTGATCCTGGAACAGACCAATCAGCATCGCGGTCCGAAGGCCCCGCATCGAGTCCCGATGGCAATCACGCGTGGATGGCATTCAGCGGCGGAATCGGAACGGTCGCGGTAACACCGCGCCCCATGCCCGTGGGCTACCATCAAGCAGGAAATGGCGGCAGCCTGCAGTTCACGTCTCGGTCGATTTGACTTCTTCCTTTCGCACCAGTGGACGAACTGGCTTCGGCGGCAGTAAGCAAAGAAAGAGACGCGCCGCGATCGGCTTGGCGCTTCGGCAAGCTTATGTTCGTTCTACCCCGATCGCCGCTTTGCCTGGCTGCGTTGAAGAACGGCAACGCGATGTCAGAACGGTAGCGGTATTGCGGCGCGTCGCTAAGCTGCTTGATAGCTGTTGCGCAATTGAGGCGACCTAATGGAGCAGGTCGCTTGGGGCAACCCTGGTCGCGCCAGGTGAGGAACGCGACGGACTCGCGATCCGGTCATCACCGAATAACAGATCCCAAAGCATGAGTGGATACGCGGTGGAGAGATGTATGGTACGCTTCGCATGATTCACCGATCGCGTGGATGCCGCCACGCATCTGACCTTCGCCGAGGCTGCAATCGCTGCGCTTTCGGCCTGAAATAAAGGCGCCGTGCGGCCGGGCGAATAATTGTTACGACGTAAACCGAAACTGAGTTTTGCCCGCGCGAGTCGGCGGTCGTGACGGCCGATGTTGAGGTGTTAAAGCTGCGCTCCCAAACACAGTGGAGGTGCTCTGAGTATAAGGTGAGGGGAAACTGACACAGATATCCTGAGGATTCATCTGAAAACTGTGGCAGAGCCTGATCAGCTTTCCTCCTGGCCTCAGGGCACCTCCCTGGAAAGTGGACGGGGAGGCTAATCAAACCGGGCCCCATGATCTCCCATGGCCTGACCTGAGCCATGTGCTGGATAGTGGTCGCCCTTTCTCGCCATGTCATGAAAAGAAGCGTGGTCCAGAGCGATCAGTAGCGTTGATGCTGGTGCCCTTATCAATCGCCCCGCCAGGTGACGCCGCCGCCGCGGGCAACTGAACGACGCTGGGCTGATTCTTTGCCCGCCACCAGGATGAGCCGATCTCGCCACGGTCGCTTGAACAGTCGCAAACTCGTCGCCGTCCCCTGAAAATGCTGGGGCGCAAAATCCTGATGATGGTGAACGTTTGTCTGCGGCCGCGTAGGCCCACGCCCGGAGAAGGCGGTGTGGGTCAAAGTAGCCTTGGCGCGTGGCGGTGTTGAGCGGCGCCACTTCAGCCGCCCTCGGCAAAACCCTGACGCGGATACCTGCTCCAGCCTGGTGCATCGGCGAGAGTTCAGCCGGGCGAGCCGTCGGAGAATCGAGCTTCGCCTGAGCGGCGGCTCCTGAAGGCTTTCAGCTGTCCCCAGCTGTGCAGATATGATGGGGCTCGCCGGCGAACAGTTTTAGCGAATTCAAAGCCGCGGCTTGCATGGACTGGTCGCGCCTTTGGAATATCCCGCGCGCCGCGTCCTGGCGGCAGTGCAGCAATACGCAACTGGAACGAAGCAT
>ERZ1370068.8844-contig-7666_pt1 | contig 43793 bp, 62 predicted proteins | sample MGYA00561227_ERZ1370068 | MGnify/ENA primary metagenome ERZ1370068 (study PRJEB38410, sample SAMEA6850437) | metagenome | study: Metagenomic assessment of the ecological functions of the soil: analysis of the soil microbiota associated with the...
TTACGTATTGCTATGTGTCGACTGCCGCCTACCCGTTCCTCACCATCGCCAATGCGAATCTGATCGAGGCCTTCGGCTCGGAGGAGCAGAAGCGGCGTTACGTTGACGCCTGCTGCTGGAAGGTCGCTTCTGGCGCACCATGGCGCTCACCGAACCGCAGGCCGGCTCATCGCTCGTCCGACATCAAGACCACTGCGACTGCCGACCGACGCCGGACACTCATCTCATCGCCGGCAACAAGATCTTCATCTCGGCGCGGCGACCACGAGCTCGTCCGACAACATCATCCACCTGGTGCTGGCGCGCGCATCCGCGGTGCGCCGCCTGGTGTCGAAGGGCATCTCGCTGTTCATCGTGCCCAAGTACCTGGTGCAACGACGACGGCACGCTTTGGGCCCGCGCAACGATGTCGCGCTGGCCGGGATTGATCCACAAGATGGGCTATCGCGGCACCACCGTCGACCAGTGCTCAACTTCCGGCGAGCAGGGACGCTGTGTGGGCTATCTGGTGGGCGAGCCGCACAAGGGATTGACGTGCATGTTCCACATGATGAACGAGGCTCGAGTCGGTGTCGGGCTTGGCGCGGTCGATGCTCGGCTACAGCGGCTATCTGCATGCGCTGGCCTATGCACGCGAGCGACCGCAGGGGCGTCCGCCGGCGGGCAAGGACCCGCCAAGCCGCAGGTCCGCATCGCCGAGCACGCCGACGTCCGGCGCATGCTGCTGGCACAGAAGGCCTACGTGGAGGGCGGCCTGGCGCTGTGCCTGTATGCGGCGCGTCTGGTCGACGACCAGTACACTGGGAGAAGGAGCAGGTGCGCCGCGAAGCCGGACTGCTGCTCGAGATTCTGACGCCGATCGTCAAGTCCTGGCCGTCGCAGTTTTGCCTGGAAGCGAACGCCCTCGCGATCCAGGTGCATGGCGGTTATGGCTGTACACGCGCGAATATCCAGTGGAGCAGCTGTATCGCGACAACCGGCTCAACCCGATCCACGAGGGCACGCACGGCATCCAGGCCCTCGATCTGCTGGGCCGCAAGGCCGGCCTGCAGGATGGGCGCGGCGCTGCAGCTTCTGATGCGTGAGATCGACCGGACGGTGCGCGAGGTGCGCGGTTGCGAGTCGCCCGAGCTGCGCGGGTACGCACAGGACCTCGCGCACCGCGGTGGATGGCTTGATGGAGTCGACGCGCAACCTGCTCTGTGCAGCGGCCAATGGCGAAACCGATTTTGCTCTGGCCAACGCCTCGGTCTATCTCGAGATGATGGGCCACATCGTGGTAGCCTGGATCTGGTTGCGGCAGGCGCGGGTCGCAGTGGCAGGGCTGCCCAGGCGCATGACGCCGACCGCGACTTCTACCAGGGCAAGCTGCAGGCGTGCGCCTCACTTTTTCCGCTGGGAGTTGCCCAAGACCCGGCATCAGAACGAGCTCCTCAACAGCATGGACCGCACCTGCTACGAGATGCAGGCGGCCTGGTTTTGAGGGCTCCGGTCTCTGTGCTTTACCGCACAAACTGGATGAGTTTTCTCCTCATGAGCGTTCGCAAGCTGTTCGAACTGAAAGGCTCGCGTTGCCCTGATCACCGGTGGCTCTCGCGGGCTGGGGTTGCAGATGGCCGAGCCCTGGGCGAGATGGGTGCCGAAGGTGGCCGATACTGCGCGCACAGCAGAACGAGCTGGACGAAGCGCAACGCCACCCTCGAAGCCGAGGGCGTCGAGAGTCATGACCATCGCCTGCGACATGCAGACCTCAAAGCGGCGCAAGCCGCTGCCCGGGCAGGTGCTCGCTCGCTGAAGCGTCATCGATGTCCTCGTGAACAACGCAGGACGACTTGGGGCGCGCCAGCCGAGCAGCATCCGCTGGAAGCGTGGCACAAAGAGTGATCAATCTCAACTCGAACGCCGTGTTGCGACTCACGCAGGCGGTCGGCGCTCAGGCGATGATTCCCGCGCGGTACGGCCGCATCGTAAACACCTCGCGTCCATCGCGGGATTGCAGGGAACAGATCCCGCGCTTCATGCGCCACGCATCGCCTACAACACCAGCAAGGCCGGCGTGCGTGAACTTCACCCGCTCCCTCGCTGCTGAGTGGGCGCAATACGGCATCACGGTGAACGCCATCGCGCCCGGCGTATTCCCGAGCAAGATGTCGCAAGGCATGATCGGTAAAGCCGAGCGAGGTGATCCTGACCTGACCCGCTGGCGCGCTGGGCGGCGTGGAAGACCTCAAGGGGTGCTGCGGTAGTCTGCTCGCTTCCGATGCGTCGGCGTTCATCACCGGCCAGACCATCGCGGTCGAACGCTGGCGGAATGAGCGCAGTCCGACGCTGTTCGCGCACGCCGAAACGATCAACGCCTTCCCCGCTGCGACGTGGACTTCTGACCTCAAGCTTCGACATCCACATTCCGTTGGTCGTGAGCACCTCGGATTGCTGCTGCCAGACGCCGGGCCGGTGGTCGCGTGCTGATCCGGCTCGACCCGCGCCCGGAGCACTCTCAACAGCTGGAAGGGCGTGCACGGCGGCGTGCTGCTGTCGCTGCTGCGACGTGGCCCTCAGCAGCGCGGCGCGCTCGCTCGACTCCGCCTGCATCGGCGCTACCACGGTGGAAATGAAAACCAACTTCCTGGCGGCAGCCACTGGGCCATTTCGACCGAGGGGTCGCGCGCAGCGCGCCGGGCGCTCGCTTGATCTTCGCCGAAGGCGAGGTGCGAGATCGTCGATGGCACGCTGCTGGCCAAGGCCTCCGGCACCTTCAAGCTCGCTCTATTCCAAAGGCAACGAACTACAGGCAACGAACCATAGGACGATCGCATGCCCCTCGACCCGCAAGCCGAAATTCTCATCGGGCTGGTCAAGCAGGCCGGCCTGCCCGAGTTCTGGCAGCTCACGCCGGACCAGGCGCGCGAGCAGTTCGCGTCACGCGTGCAGAAGACGCGAGGTCGAGACAATCATCCATCGCACGGAGGACCAGCGCGTCCCCGGCCCCGGGTCAGCGATATCGCGATCCGTATCTACTGGCCGCGCGAAGCCGAAGCCGACGCGAGCTGTTCCCGGTCCTGCTGTGGTTCCACGGAGGCGGGTTCGTGATCGGCGACCTCGGATACGCACGACTCTGCCTGCCGGCTGCTGGCGAATCAAGGCCGACTGCATGGTTGTCGCAGTGGACTACCGCCTGGCTCCGGAATTCAAGTTCCCGGCCGCGGTGGAGGATAGCCACGCCGCAGTGCGATGGGTGGCGTTGCATGCTCAGCGAGATCGGTGCCGACCCGGAGCCGCATCGCCGTGGGCGGAGATAGCGCCGGAGCGAATCTCGCGACGGTCGTGGCCATCCTGGCGCGCAACGACGGTCATCCGAAGCTGGCATTCCAGCTCCTCGTCTATCCCTGCACGGCGCCCGAGCCGGAAACGCCGTCGCAGCGCAAATTCGCCGAGGGCTATCTGCTTGACCCGCAACAGCATCGTCTGGTTCTACCAGCAGTACCTGCGCAACCAGCGCGACACCAAGGACTTCCGCTTCGCGCCACTGGTGGCCGATGATCTGTCCAGCCTGCCGTCCGCCCTGGTGCTGGTGGCCGGTTACGATCCGCTGCGCGACGAGGAGCGTAGAGTACGCCAGCCGGCTCATCGAGGCCGGCAACCGCGTCTCGCTGGTCAACTACGAAGGCATGACCCACGGGTTCTTTCTCGCGGGCGGGGTGCTGCGACGCCGCGAAGCGAGCAGTGGCGCAATCCGCCGCCGCGCTGCGCGAGGCGTTCGCGCAAGCGGCGAAAGCGTAGCGGACCCACCCCTCAAACGTTTCCACGGGGTTTCAATCAACCACGATGTTGAAAACTACGGTGCGGATCGTGGCCCGCACCCAATACGGAGAAGGAGAACAAGCATGGGTACTTTGAGCGGCAAGGTGGCATGGGTCACCGGCGCCGGAACCGGCATCGGGCTGGCCGGGCGCACAGGCGCTTGGCCACGAGCGGCGCGTTGGTGGTGATGTCGGGACGCAGGGGCGACGTCCTCGAGCGCGAGGCCGGCTGCTATCCGCAAAGGTGGGGAAAGCCGAAGTCGAGGTCCTCGATGTCAGCGACGCGGCAGCAGTCAAGCGGACGGCGGAACGCATATTGGGACGCCACGGCCGCGTAGACGTCCTGGTCAACAGCGCGGGCTTGAACAACCCTCAGCGCTTCTGGCGCGACCAGACCGTCGATAGCTGGGACCAGGTCATCCGGATCAACCTGGACGGCACCTTCTACTGCACCCAGGCCGTCATCCCCGCGATGCGCAATCGCAAGGATGGCCTGGTGATCAATATCTCCTCGTGGGCGGGCAAATACACTTCGGCCATGGTGGGCGCGGCCTACAACGGCAGCAAGGCGGCCGTGGTGTCGCTGACCGAGACCATCAACATGGAGGAATGCATCAACGGGATCCGCGCCTGCGCGATCTGCCCAGCGGAGGTCGCTACGCCGATTCTGGATCGCCGCCCGGTGCCGCCGTCGGCCGAAGAGCGCGCGAAGATGCTGCAGCCCGTGGACCTGGGGAATGCGATCCGCTGGGTAGCCGAACAGCCGGCAACGGTGTGCGTCAACGAGCTCATCATCAGCCCGACCTGGAACCGACTCTCTACGTCGGGACATGGCGGTATGAGGATTGTGACCGGATCGAAATTCTGGACGAATCAGCGTGAAGAAGAGACAGCTCGGAGAGTCGGGACTTCGAAGTCGCGCCTTGCCAGCTCGGAGGCAACGTCTTTATGGCTGGACGGCGGACGAAGCGATGTCCGTTCAAGCTGCTGGATGCATTCGTCGCGAACGGGTTCAATTTGATCGACACGGCGGAAACAACTTCTCGAGTGTGGGTGCCCGGGCCATCAAGGCGGAGAGTCCGAAACCATCATGGGCAAGTTGGCTCAAACAGCGCGGCGTCCGCGACAAGGTCATCATCGCCACCAAGGTCGGGATGGAGATGGGCGCCGGACCAGAAGGGACTCGCGAAGAGCCTATATCCTGAAAGAGGTGGAGCAGTCGCTGAAGCGCCTGCAGACCGACTACATCGATCTGTACCAGCTCGCACATCGACGATGAAGCCACGCCGCTGGAGGAAACGCTCGAAACCTATGCGCAACTGGTGAAGCAGGCGGAAAGTGCGCGCGATCGGCGCATCCAACTACGACGGAGAACGGCTCGCGCAGGCGCTGGAGGTCAGCGCCAGGCACGGCTACCCAGCTATCAGAGCCTGCAGCCCCACTACAATCTTTACGAACGGAGCGACTACGAGAGCCAAGCTCGAACCGGTGTGTCCGGGAGAAAGGGATCGGCGTGATCACATACTTTTCGCTGGCGCGGGGTTTTGACCGGAAATATCGCTCGGACGCCGATCTGTCAAAGGCCCGCGTGGCGGAGGCGTCAAGGGCTATTTCAACGAGCGCGGGTCTCGCATTCTCGAGACGCTGGCCAGAAATTGCGAAGGAGCGCAGCTCAACGCCCGCGAAAGTTTCTCTAGCGTGGCTCATCGCGCGACCGAGCGTGACCGCCCCCATCGCGAGCGCAACCAACCTCGAGCAGTTGAATACGACCTGATCGAAGCCACGAAGCTCGAGCTCGATCGCGGCGACCATCGAGGCGTTGAATCAGCGCCAGCGCCGGCTGAGAGCGTAGCGCATCGATAACCGAGGAGGAGAGGCACGACGGTCTCATACCAGGCGTCGTGTTCTTGCGTACCGCAGGCGCTCGCAACGGCGCTGGGTGCTGCAGGACACCTCCTCCAGTCCGATCCGCGCGCCAGTCGGCTGCATCGAAGTGGCAGCCGGAGAAAGGGGCGAGTCTTCGATTGCTGCGTGTGGAAGCGCTTCATCCAGGGCGACGAAGAGGTATTCATGGCCAACACCCGGCGCTTTGCCGAGATCACCGGAGTCGAGGTCACGGTAGACAGCGAGAATTGGGAGGAAGTGCGGCCGAAAGCGGCGGTCGCGGCCAACGTGGGGCGCCGGCCGGACATCATCATCGCGACCAACGAGACCATCTCCAGCATGCGGAGCCAGCTGCTCGGATGTCAGCGACCTCGCCGAGTATCTCGGGCAGAAGTACGGCGGCCGGTATGACATCTGCCGCCCTATGGGATGCACGAGGGCCGATGGATCGCGTTGCCAGACGGGAGCGGGCGAGCGGCGCCTGGGTCTACCGCAAGAGCATGTTAGCCGCGGCGGGCTTCGACGCCCTCCCGCAGGACTTCGGCGGAGATTGCTGAAGCTGATGCCAGAACTCAAGGCGCGCGGCACGCCCCCAGGGATGGCGCTCGGACACGCTGACCGGCGATGCGAACGGCTGGACGCACTGGATACTGCAGGGCTTCGGCGGCGAGGCTTGCCAACGAAGACAACACCGTCGCGATCAATTCGAAAGAGACGGTCGCGGCGCTCGAATATGCGAAGGAGCTGTACCAGACCTTTGTGCCGGGACGTTGTCCTGGCTCGATCCCAGCAACAACAAGGCATTCCTGTCGGGCGAAATCAGTCTCCGACCGTCAACGGCATCTCGATCTACTATGCCGCGAAGACTTCCTCCCGATCCGAAGATGAGCGCGATCGCGGCTGACATCCAGCACGCGTACGATCCCATCGGCCCGATCGGCAAACGCGCGAACGGAGGCCTCATGTTCCCGGCCTTCATCTTCAAGTACTCGAAGTATCCCAACGCCGCCAGGAGTATCTGCGCTTCATGATGGAGAAAGAGCAGTACGTCGCCCTGGCAGTCGGCCTGCATCGGCTATGTCTCCCATCCGCTGCGCGCGTACCGAATCCAATCCGGTCTGGACGTGCAGATCCGCAGCACGCGTTCTTTCAGGGACGTGGTCGAGACGATGCGGCCATTAGGTTATGCCGGGAAGCTTCGGCCGAGGCCTCGCGGCGACCACCGCGGACTTTGTCGTGGTCGACATGTTCGCGGAAGGTGTGCACGGGCCAGCAGACGGCGAAGAAAGCTGCGCAGCGCGCGGAGAAACGCGCGTTACGCCCATCACCGCGTAAGTAGACTGGACAACGGACGACGAACGACTCCGCGACTTCCCACGTACCGATCAGCCGGTTCGAATCACAGGCCGCTCCGCATTTCTCAGCCTGCTGGAAGCCGAAGGCGTCGAGTGCTTGTTCGGCAACCCCGGCACGACCGAGCTGGCGATGCATGGATGCGCTCGGCGCGCATCCGCAGTTGCGTTACGTGCTCGGCCTCCAGGAGGAAATCGTGGTGGCGATGGCTGATGGCGCAGCGCGCGCGTCCAATCGCTCTGGCGCGCATGCAAAGCGTGCACGTTGCCCCGGACTGGGCAACGCCATGGGCTCACTGTTCAATGCGAAGTGGTACGGCTCACCGCTGCTCATCACCGCAGGCCAGCAGGAGCAGGGCCACGGACTGGATGGACAGGTGCCCCATGGCGTCGCACCGCCCGCGCAATTCCATTTCGTGCCTGCGAGGATCCGATACGCGTCCGCGACGATGCCATCGCTGGTGAATCGCAGCGCGCCCACTCCGCCCCGCGTGCCGTTGAGCTCAGAGTTGGACACATAGACCCAGCCGCCGTTGGAACCGGCGAAGCACGATGCACCGTCCGGCTGCCCGTGCCATGAATACTGGTCCCCGCAACGACGCTGCCGGTGGTGGCCAGTAGCCGGTGCTGAAGCCCGCCGGCACAGCCACGCCGTTCAGATCAGGAGCGCCGGGTGGCCCGTACGGTGATTCCCCGATCACCGCCGTCGCGCCCAGGGCTTTGCGCCAGGCGGCCTCAGCCAGTCCAGCCGCCATCACTCGAAGCTGTCCCCATCAGCAGGACATGAGCTGGCGTATGGCCGGTGGCGTCATGGGCATGAACTGTACTTGTGTTTCAGCCTGCTGCCTGGGGATTGGTTATCGTCGCTCTCAGCCCGACGGAGCCCTGGTGGCCAAGCGCTGCGGCGAGCTGGGCGGCAGCCTTCTCGTATTCCCAGTAGGCGCGCAGCGAGGACGATCCGTCCGCCCTCGTCCACCCGGTAGACGATCACGCAGTCCGTCCCGATCTCGACGCCGCCCGGCATACGGTTGACGAGCGACACGACGCTCGCGCATTCATTGCCGCTCGCGTGGGACTCCTCGCGGTACGCGCATCTCGACGTCGCCCGGCGCGATTACCGTGTCCCAGAAGCGGGCGATGGCTGCCTTTGCCCCGATGCCTTGCCCGCTGGGATCGAGCGGCGACACGCCTACCGGATCCTAGATGACCGCATCGTCGGCAAAGAGCGCGAGCCACGCGGTCTTGTCCTTCGCTTTGACGTTGCGCATCGAATTCAGGCCGGCCCGTGCGCGCCGGGTGCTCGCTTCGCGTTGTTTCCATTCCTGCTCGCTTTTTTGTTTAGCGGTACGTGTCAGTAACTGCGCCCGCACCTTCGCAAATGGGACAACCTCGGCGCAACCGTAGGCCCGACCAGAGCTGTCGTTGCATTTCCTCGCCTGCGGCGTATATTCCGAGCGTAGACCCATGATTTAACGCACGTTTCCGGTTTTGGCCGGCGGGACTTTGACTTTAAGAATAAATCATAACCTTTGTTTTAAGAAGAATACCAAGTCAGTTTGGTCGAGGGCTTTGAGGATGTCAGTCACCTGGGACAAATTCCACGGTGCCGCACTCCCGCTTGCTGGCGCAGGCCCGGTCAAGCAGCAGCCTGCGGACGCCTTCCGGACTCACCACCTGGTCGATCTCGAGATCGAGGAGCTGCCGCGCGAGCTGCGTGCGGAATTCATGTCGGTTCTCGGCCTCGCTCACCTCCAGGCGCGCCATGGGCGAGCTCGGGGTGATCGGATGCGACAGTCCGCAAGCTCTCCGGATGCGCAGGCCGCGGGCTACGCTGAGAGCGACTGATCACGATGTACGGCGTCCCGTCGCGGTCGCAAGCGAAAGCGCAGCGCGCGCCCGCCACTGCGTGCGATCAATTCCTGGCAGGCGTGGATGCGCGTTCAGTCGCAGCTTTTGAATCTCGGATCGTGTCGAAGCGCGTCGTCTCTTCGTGGCGCGCCTGGCGCTTGACCGCGTCGACGAGCTGCCGCTGATCCCCACGGGACGACCTCGTCTGCGACTTCCTGCACGGCGGGCGCGATGGTGTCCTGGCGCCAAATGGCTCCAGGACCACCACAGCCTTGTCGAAAGCCTTTGCGCAGTGAAGCTGAAATTCAACCCAGTCGATATTCCGCCGGTAGAGCGAGGCGGTCAGTATTACAACCTCGGCATCGTTGATCTGCCTGCGCAGGTCTTCCCGCAGCGCTGCGCGGTCGACCTGCGGGCGCTTTTCCGGCGTGCTGGTATTGCGATAGAAAAAGTTGCTCGCGCTCTCCAGATACTCGAATACCCGGTGGTAATCGTCGTCCGTGTCCGGCACGACGTGGCAGACGAACGAGCCGAATCGGATTCCCTTGGTTGACGCTGCTCACCGGACCTCCATAACTCGCTGCGCCCTGAGCTGGCAATAGTTTAGTCCGAGGTCTGATACCGTTGAATGCCCTCACCCGGTCGCCACAATCGCCGATACCGATGCGATCTGCTCCTTACAATATCCGCTGTACGCGACCGGCACTGGGGCTGCTTTTCATCTGCCCGTTCCCGGTGCCGGATATCTCCGCAGCAGCAAGCGCGTGCTCGACGGCATTACCCAGTTCGTCAAGTCGATCAGGACCCGGACATCGTCGGGCTGATCGAGGTCGACATCGGCTCGATCCGCAGCGGCATGGTGCAACCAGGCCGAGCACATCGCCGAGTCGCTCGGCCACTACTCCACCTACGAGTGCAAGTACGGCACGAGCTCGATCAACAAGCTCATGCCCATCGTGCGCAAGCAGGGCGAACGCATTCCTCGCTGCGCCGCGCGTCGAGGGCGAGCGCTTCCACTACTTCGACACCGGCATCAAGCGGCTGATCATCGAGCTCGAGCTCGACGAGCTGTGCATCTTCCTCGGTGCACCTCGCGCTCAAGTTCCGCCAGCGCCAGTACCAGCTGCGCTACCTGCACGAGCTGATCACGCAAGTCGCACAAGCCGGTGATCGTGACCGGTGACTTCAACACCTTCTGGGGCGACGCACGAGATCTACCTCTTCATGCGACGCCGCCGGGCTGCGCAGCGCCAATCGACAAGAACCTGCCCTCCTTCCCGGCGCGCGTGCCGCGCATCGAGCTCGACTTCGTTCTCGTGAGTCCAGCGGCATCGAGAGTCGACCCATTTCGAGGTGCCGGACGTCACGTTTCTCCGATCACCGTCCGCTGATCTGCGACTTCACGCATCGACGGCGCGCGCAGCGCGCCGCCTGAACCGCAGACGCCTGACGTCGGCACCGAGCAACGCGCCGCACTGGTCGCTTACGGTCGATGCCGACGGCATCGCGTGGCTCACGCTCGACACGGCCGGCGACTCCACCAACGTGCTGTCGCGCGAGGTGCTGGAGGAGCTCGGCGCGCACGCTCGAGCGAGATCGCACGCGAGCCGCCCGCGCGGCGTCGTGATCGCGTTCCGGCGAAGGCAGGGCTTCATCGCCGGCGCGGACGTCGGGAATTCGTCGCAGCTCGCACGACGCCGACGCAGGCCGATGCTCGACGGTGCCGCGCACGCGATCCTCGCAGCGGCTCGAGGCACTGCCCTGCCCCGACGGTCGCCGTCGATCAACGGCTTCGCGCTCGGCGGCGGCCTCGAGCTCGCGCTGGCCTGCCGCTACCGCGTGGGCATCGATGAGCCGAAGACTGTCGCTCAGGCTTCCCGAGGTGATGCTCGGCATCCATCCGGGCTTCGGCGGCACCGTGCGTGCGGTGCGCCTCATCGGCGTGCACCGCGGCGATGGATCTGATGCTCACCGGGCACAGACCTGCGCGCCGACAAGGCGCTGCGCGCCGGGCTCGTCGATCGGCTCGCGTCCCGCCGCCGACGCCGAAGCGCGCCGTGGCCCGCTGATGGCGCTCGACCAGCCGAAGCGCGCCGACGCGCGCCGCTGCTGCAGCGGCTGCTGTCGCTGGCGCCGCTGCGTGGGTCGTGCGCCGGAAGATCCTGGCGCAGGTGCGCGCGCCGGGCCCGGCGCGAGCACTACCCGGCCCCTACGCGATCGTCGACCTGTGGCGCCGCCACGGTGCGAGCCGCGCACGGCCTACGAGGCGGAAGCGCGGTCCGTAGCCGAGCTCGTCTGCACACCGACGTCGCGCAACCTGGTGCGGGTGTTCTTCCTGCAGGAGCGTCTCAAGGGACATGGGCGCGCCGATTGTCCACGGTGCCGCGAAGCGTGTCACGTGGTGGGCGCCGGCGTCGATGGGCGGCGACATCGCCGCCTGGTGCGCGCTGCGCGGACATCAGCGTCACGCTTGCAGGACCGCGGGTCTCGAGTTCATCGAGCCCGCGCTCGAGCGCGCGCGGAGTACTTCGAGAAGCGCGCCGGATCGCCGGGCGAAGCGGACGAGCGCGATGCGCCGCGGCGTGTGCGAGCGCCGACGTGGTGATCGAGGCGATCTTCGAGAACGCGGATGCGAAGCAGGGCTGCTATGCGCGTCTCGAGCCGCGCAGTTGAAGGAAAGCGCCATCCTCGCCACCAACACCTCGAGCATCATGCTCGAGCAGCTCGACGACAGCGCTGGCCGACCCGGGCCGGCTCGTCGGCCTGCACTTCTTCAATCCCGGTCGCGCAGATGCCGCTGGTGGAGGTCATCGCCTCCAGATCGAACGCACCGCCCAAACGCAGGCCACGGCCCTCGCATTCACCCGCGAGCATCGACAAGCTGCCGCTGCCGTGTCGCAGTGCGCCCGGCTTCGTCGTGCAACCGCGTGCTGATGCCCTACCTGACGCGAGGCGATGCTGGCGGCGCGGCGAAGGCGTTCCGCTCGCGGTGATCGATCGCGCAGCCGCGGGAGGTTCCGGCATGCCGATGGGCCCGATCGAGCTCGCCGACATCGGTGGGGCTCGACGTCTGCCTGCATGTGGGCCGCATCCTCGCGCAGGCCTTCGGACGACCCGGTCCGAGTCGCTCGCCCCGCTCGTCGAGGCCCGGAAGCTCGGTCGCAAGAGCCGGCGAAGGGCTGTACATGTGGCGCGACGGAAAGCGCGGTGAAGCCGCCCGCCGGCATCGAGCGCCATTCCGGACGATCCATCGACCGGCTCATGCTGCCGATGGTGAACGAAGCAATCGCCATCCTGCGTGAGCGGGTGGTCGCGGATGCCGAGCCTCGTCGACGCCGGCGTCGTGTTCGAAGCCGGCTTCGCGCCGTTTCGCGGCGGACCGCTGCGCGCTACGCCGGCGAGCGCGGCGTGGCGAAGGTGCTCGCGCGACTCGCGGAGCTCGAGGCACGCCATGGCGAGCGCTTTCGCCCCGACGCGGGCTGGTCGACGTTCGGCGCCGGAGGCGTGTGATACGATCAGCTGCCATGGCGCAGCATCGCGCCAGCGATCATGTGCGCCGCTGACGCGGACGACCGATGACGGACAACCTCAACCGGTCGATCACAAAATTCTGCGCGTCTTCTCGCCGCTCGACGGCCTGAAGAACGAGAACGTGCGTCAGCGCTGGCGCGCAAGACCTCGATCCGCGAGCTTGGCGCAGGGTCGCTTCCTGTTCAGGGAGAACGACACCGAGAAGCGGACCGTACTACCTGGATAGCCGGCACGGTCGACCTGCTTACCGAGGGCAGGGTTGTTGGCACGATCAGGGGTGGTTCCCCGGATGCCAAGCATCCGATCGCGCCCGTGCTACCCCGGCGCTGCAGCGCGCGCGTGGCGACCGACGACATCAAGTTTCTCTCAATCGACAGTGATCTGCTCGACGTGCTGATCACCTGGGACCAGACCGGCCAATACGAAGTCGGCGATCTGCGCTCGGGCGCGCCACCGACGACGACTGGATGACGCTGCTGCTCCAGAGTCGCGCTTTCCACAAGATTCCGCCTGCCAATCTCCAGGCGGTGTTCATGCGCATGCAGCGCATGAGCTACTCGGCGGGCGACACCGTGATCCGACAGGGCGGCGAAGGCGACTACTTCTACGCGATCGTCGACGGTCGCTGTGTGGTCACGCGCGAGACACCGCTCAACCGCGAAGGCGTGAAGCTGGCCGAGCTCGGCAAGGGCGATACCTTCGGCGAGGAGGCGCTCATCTCGGGCGCAAAGCGCAATGCGACCGTGTCGATGCTGACCGACGGCGTCGTGATGCGCCTCGGCAAGGACGATTTCAACACGCTCCTCAACGAGCCGATGCTGCAATGGGTCGACGTCGAGGAAGCGCGGGCACTGATCGGCCGCGGTGCGCCGCTGGCTCGACGTGCGCCTTCCGAGCGAATACGAGCACGTCCACTTCGACAGACGCGCTCAACCTCCCGCTGTACTTCGTGCGTCTCAAGCTCAAGACGCTCGATACCGAGCGTGTCCTACGTCGTCTGCTGCGACACCGGACGGCGCAGTTCCGCGGCCGCCTATATCCTCAGCGAGCGGGGCTACGACTCGTACGTGTTGAGGGGCGGCATTGCCGCGACGGGACCTCGCCGAGGCCCTGATCGGCACCGGCGGCGCCAAGTAGCTGCACCTCGATCCTTGGCCGACAGCCACGGGGGCCGCGTCAGCCACCGGCGCGTCCCAGGTTGCGCGGTCGCGAATCGTCCGCCTCCAGTTCGGCATCGAGAACCATTGCCTCGCGCACGCGGGAGCGCGGCCGCGCCGCCTGCACTCAGCCACTGCTCGAAATCCCCGGCCGTCAGCGGCCGCGAGACGTAGAAGCCCTGGATCTCGTCGCAGCCGACGCGCGCGAATCATCTGGAGAGTCGCTTCGTCCTCGATCCCTTCCGCGACCGAACGGATCCGGATTGCACGCGCCATCGCGACGACCGCCGCAGTGACGCCCATCGCACCAAGTATCGGTACAGAGGTCGGCGATCAGTGACCGATCGAGCTTCATGCAGTCGAATGGCAGCCGGCGGATCAGCCCGAGCGACGAATAGCCGGTTCCGAAGTCGTCGATCGCGACCCGCACGCCGAGGCTGCGCAGCGCACTCAGTCTATCTCGCGCCTCCTTGGGCGCATCGAGTGAGGCTGCTTTCCCTGACCTGCAATTCGAGCGCGTCCGCGGGCAGCTGAGTAGCCGCAAGGATGTCCTTGATCGAGGTCACCAGCTGCGGATCCCGAAGCTGCCGGCCTGACAGTTTCACCGACACGAAGAAGGTGCTCTTGACGCTCTCGCGCCAGTCGGCGAGCTGCCGGCAGGCTTCCTTGATCACCCAGCGCCCGATCTCGTCGATGAATCCGGTCTCCTCCGCGATCGATATGAACTCCTCGGGGTTCACGGATCCGAACTGCGGATGCTCCCATCGAAGCAGGCATTCGACTCCGGTCAGATCGAACGTGTCGATCGCTACGCGAGGCTGAAACGCCAGGCGCAACTCCCGACGTTCGATCGCGCCCTGCAGCGCGGATTCCATCAGGACCCGTACCGCGAACGCGCACCCTGGGCCGGCGAGAAGAACTCACAGGTCCGAACGTCGGTCGCCTCGCTGGGCAGCGAAGTGAGCGCTGGTCAGCAGTCGCTCGGCGTCGTCCCCGTCCTTGGGCGCGAGCGCAATGCCGGCGCTGACAGCGGGCATGTACTCCGTGCCGAGGCACATTATCGGATGCGAAATCGAAGCCAGGGATGCTGCGTGTCACGTCCGCCAGCTGCTCGGGCGAACCCCGGCCTCGCAGCAGCACCCCAGTTCTCCGTCGGCGATCCGGCACACCGAGTCGATATCCTGCCGCCAGACGACGTGGCCGCCGAGGCTCATGCGCTCCAGTGCGTCCTGGACGCCTTGCCGACCTCGGTGACGAGCGCGCTGACGAACTGCTCCGCCATGCGCCTGCAGCAGCCGGTCCAGGTTGTGCAAGCGAATGGCGACGATCCCGAGGGTGGACACCAGGGTGTCGGTATCCGTCACGGCGTCGGTTATCCGCTCGACGAGGTGTCGACGGTTATGCAGCCCGGTTGCGGTGTCGAAATATGAAAGCCGGTGCACGTTTGCTTCCGCATCACGCAGCAGCGTCAGGTCCTGCAGCGTGACGATGACCACACCGCGGTCGCTTCCACCGGACGGTTGAATCAGCTCCCCTTCCTGATGCAGGCACACGTCCACGCCGCGAGCAAGGTGCAGGCGGTGATCGAAACTGAAGCCCCCGACCCGGCAGCACATGCGCGGAATGCGTCCCGGGCAGCATCTCGTTCGGCTGGATTCAAGCGCGTAACGAAATGCTCGTAGTCCTGCAGCGAGGCGGCATCGATTGCCAGCAGCGCGCACGCCATCGGTGACGAGGCTCAGTGTGCGACCTTTGAGATCGAGTTCCCAGTGACCCACCCGTGGCGATGCGCTGGGCCAGCAGGAGCTTCGAGCGGCTGGACCAGACATCGGTCCTGCAGTTCGCTGGTCGCGCAGCAGGAAGCGCACCCGCTCCACCAGCAGGCGCGGATTCAGGCCCTTCTGTGCGAAGTCGCTGGCGCCTGCCGCATACGCATCGCTGATCGCCGCCAGGTCATTTCGCCCGGTCAGCATCAGTACCGGGAGATGCTGGCCATCCGGCCGCTGGCGAATCGCGCCACAGGCTTCGATCCCGGTCATGTTGGGCATCATCACGTCGAGAATGACCATGTCGGGATGACTCGTAGCGAACTCAGTCACCGCCTGAGCACCGTCGTGGGCGGTGACTACGACGTATCCCCGCGCCGGCCAGCGCGGCCTCCGTCAGCAGCCGATGTCCCTCATCGTCATCGGCGATCAGAATGGTCTTCGTCTTCGAAGTGCTCATCCTCGAATCCCTCCATGCTCCGGTGCAACGGCTCCTGCAGGGTTTGTCTTCCTCACGCGAGCCACTCCTAGGTTCCCGTCCTGCGGCCGGTCAGCTCCCTGAGCGCGGCCTCGAATGCCGCGTAGGACTGCTGCAATCCGGACAGCGGCCGCTCGAACTGCCGCGATGTCGGCTCCCTCGCGCGCCATCGATTCGCAACGATCCAGTTGATCGGAGAGACGGCGTCCGCCCAGATTGCCTGTCGCCGATTTGAGCGAGTGCGCCGCTGCGGCCACCGCCGCGAGGTCGCCCGCCGCCAGCCCCTCCTCGATGCTCTGCACGGCCGCCGGGGCATTCTGGAACAGCAGCTCGCACAGCCGTTCGAGCACCAGCGGCTTTCCGAGGCTGCGGATGGCCTTGATCTGCTCGCCGTCGAGCACCGGCGATGCCGATTGCGGTGCCGGTGCGAAAAGCGGCGCTGCCAGCATGTCGGTGACGGCCGGGTCGAAAAGTTCGGCCTCGATCGATGCGTCGGGAGCGACATCGGCCGTTGCCGAGCAGCTTCAGGCTGGACCGCTGGTTTCGCGACCTCCCGCGCCTGGAGAGTTCCACAGGCCTGGGCGATCGGCAGCAGGGCCCCGATGAGCTGAGTCGCCGTGAACGGCTTGCCGAGAAAACTGTTCATGCCCGCTTCCAGGCATCGCTCGCGGTCGCGCGTCAGGACGTTGGCCGTGAGCGCGATGATCTGCGTAGGCGGCACACCCTGTTCTGCCTCGGTGCGGCGAATGGCCGCAGTTGCCGCAAACCCGTCCATCCCCGGCATCTGGCAGTCCATCAGGATCACGTCGAAGCGGTGGTCGCGAGCCGCGAGCACCGCGGACTGTCCGTCGTGCGCCACCGTTACGCGGCAGTTACTCTCTTCCAGCATCGCGACCGCCACCTCCCGGTTGACCGCGTTGTCATCGACCACCAGGACCCCGAGCCCGAGCGTGGGCGTCGCGCCGTCTGCGGCGATGGCGGTGGCCGTCGCCGCCACACCGGGAGTCCTGGTGCGGGGCGCACGCGACGCACGCAATGCGCCCTTGAGCGATTCCTGACGCACCGGCTTCGCGATGCAGGTGTCGGGCTCGATGGCCTTCGTGCCTTCGTATGTCGGATCGAAGGCGAGCGCGGTGAGGAGCACGATGTAGGTTCCGCCCACCGCAGGGTCCATCCTGATCTCGCGCAGCAATTCGGCGGAGGACGCATCCGGAAGACCGTGGTCCAGCAGCACGACGTCATACGGTTGATCGCGCAACGCGGCGCTGCGCAGGCGTTCCGGCAGCATTCGCCCGCGGTTGAGCACCGTGACATCGGCAGACCAGGTCTTCAGCATCTCCTCGAGGCCCATGTAGCTCGGGGTGCTGTCGTCGACGACCAGCACACGCATCCCGTTGAACTCCCCGTGTCCCCGTCGTCGACCTTCACGCGCTCTGCAGCCTCGAACGGCAGCGAGAACGAGAAGGTGCTGCCATGGCCGGGTTCGCTCCGCAGATCGATCTTGCCGCCGCCCATGAGCCGTACGAGGCGTGTGGCGATGGACAGACCCAGCCCGGTGCCGCCGATGCGCGTGGCGTTCTCGAGCTGCGTGATAGGCCTCGAAGACGGCCGCGTGCTGGGCGGATGGTATGCCGGGGCCGGTGTCTGCGACGCTGAAGACGCAGGCTGCAGCCGCCGTCGGATGAAGTATCGTCGGCCACGCGCAGCTGGATCTCGCCGCGCTCCGTGTACTTCACCGCATTCGACAGCAGATTGCCGAGCACCTGGCGCAGTCGCAGCAAGTCGCCGACCACGACGTGTCGGCACGGTCGGTTCGACCCTGCAGATCAGCTCGAGGCGCTTGCGCTCCGCTGCCCCGGCAAAGAGCTGACCGACATCCTCGACGAGCTCGCGTACCTCGAACGGCTCACGGACCAGGTCCAGTTTGCCGGCCTCGATCTTCGAGTCGTCGAGGATGTCGTTGATGATCTGCATCATCGTCTGCGCAGCGGTGCGCATCGACTCGACGAAGCGCTGCTGCCGCTTGTCGAGGTTGGTCCCCGCCAGCAGCTCCGCCATGCCCAGCACGCCGTTCATGCGGCGTGCGGATCTCGTGGCTCATGTTGGCCAGGAACTCGTCCTTCGACGCGCGTCATCGCCTCGGCCGCGCGGAGCCGCATCTCCAGCTCCCGCGTGCGCTCGATGATCTGCTGCCCCTGATTCGAGGCGGACGTTGCGAAAGTCACGCTCGTATTCCTGCAAGCCGGTCGGCGAGAGCATCGAAGTTGGATGCAAGTTCGTTCAGCTCGTTGCGTCGCTGCGAGACCGTCCCCTGCTTCGCGCCCGGTGCCCAGTTGCCGACCCGCGTTGCGCTGGCGAGTTGCGCCAGGGGCTCCACGACGTGCCGCTTCAGCGAATTGGCCGCCAGGAACGCCAGCAGCACTCCGATAGCCGGGGCAATGGGCAGCTGGAGGATTTCTCGACCCGCCGCGCTCCAGACGACTCCGTGGTCCAGCAGGACGACCATCGACGCCGACAGGTTCGGACTGAGCTGCACCGGAAACTCGAGCGGGATCGGCTCCAGCGCCAGCAGCTGCATGACTCGATGGTGCAGACCGGTCCTGACAGCGAGCGCCGCGTTGTGTCCGGCTGCCGGTGACGACAGGTCGCTGCTAGCGTACTGCCGCAGGATCTCGCCCGAAGGCAAGGTCACCGTCACGGCCAGGAGACCCGGATGCCTGGTCGCTCTGCCCAGCAGCTCTGCGCCGTTACCCCCGTCGAAGGCGGCCACAAAGGAAGCCGGCAGCGTGCGCGCGTATCTCGCTGCGTCGTGGCGCGCATACCAGGCTGCCCACACCACAGTCACGAACTGTGCGGCGAGCAACGCGACGACAACCGACATCATCACGACCAGCCGGAACTGGTCCCCGAGCGACAATGGAGTCGAGCAGCTCGCGCAACGAGCGCCGCGCGCGCGCTTCCGGCGGCAATGGTCTCTGGTCGCCCCATGCGGAGCCGCGGGAGCACGCGGCGGCTTGCGCGCCTGCTCGGTCGATCTGACGGGTCGCTCGGGGGCAGTCGTCACGCTCTGTATCCGTGTCTTCCACGGTCATCGACCCGGGCAGTTACCGGGCCGTTCGCCGCCAAACATAATCAGCCGGCGGAGCGCCGATTTCTGTGCGCTCTATCAGACAAAGTGCATGAATGTCGGGAGCGACGGCGCCCTGGGCGGGGTGCGGGGTTGGCCCTGCCGATCACCCGCGTGAATCATGAACCAGGACGCTGACCGCGACGGGCCCTGCAAGCAGCGACCTCGCTGGCCGGACGGCGCGGCCGGCCGCTACATGGTGTGCGTTTGGCTTGTCTCTCGCCGAGCGCGCCGGCGAGATAGGATTCGATCTTGCGCTGCGTGTTGCCGCGGTCCTGATCGCTGAACTGCACGCCGATGCCCGCGGTCCGCTTGCCCTGCGCGCCCTTCGGGGTCATCCAGATAACGCGCCCGGCGACCGGCAGCTTCTCGTCCTCGCCCATCAGATTGAGCAGCATGAACACCTCGTCACCGAGGCGATAGTTGCTGCTGGTGGGGATGAACAAGACCCCCGTTCTTCACGAACGGCATGTAGGCCAGGTACAGCGCGCTCTTGTCCTTGATCGTGAGCGTCAGCAGACCCGGCTTGTTCGGTTGCCGCGAGACAGGGCTCATCCATCCACTCCTTTCGATCGCAGACTGCCGGCGAGCTCCACCAGCCAGGATTCGACCAGCAGCTGCCGCGCGACGAGGGCCGTCCAGAAGCCGCTTTGCTTCGCGCAGGCGGTCGACCAGGCCGAAGAGCGCCGGTTATGTTCACTTCGTCGCCGACCGCTTTGCAATACGGGCACGCCGGAAGCGTGACCGGCTTCGCATCGGCGTCAGCCGCCGGCGCGCAGTTCTCCCAGCCAGGTCTCGAGCCAGTCGAGCCGCGCTGGAAGGCCGTCGCCCAGCATGTCCTCGCGCGGTCGCCGTCACGTCGCGCCGACCGGCCAGGTACGCTTCGAGCAGATCGCGCATCTGCGCATCGAGTGTCCGCAACGTGTGCGCGAGCTCGAGCGCGCGAAATGGCGCGCCATGCGCAGCTCGAGCAGCCGCGCTCGGCGGCTCGCTGCGGCGAGTTCACCGGTGAGCCAGGTCACGCGCGAGATCCTCGCCGGGACGGCGCCAGCTCGACGCGCTGACAGCGACTGCGCAGCGTCGGCAGGATCGCCGATGGTCGAGACGCTCACCAGTAGCAGCAGCGTTCGCGGCCGCGGGCTCCTCCAGCGTCTTGAGCAGGGCGTTCTGCGCGTTGATGGTCATGGCATGTGCAGGGGACACGATCGCGAGGCGCCGCCCGCGGCGCATGCTGGTCATGGACAGTCGCTCGGCCAGCTCGCGGACCTGGTCGACCGAGATCGTCTTGCGATCCTCGGGACGACGCAGCCAGTGCAGGTCCGGATGCGACCCGGCCCCGGTAAGGGCGCATTCCGCGCATACGTGGCAGGCCTCCAGCCGCGCTCCGCGACCGGTGCAGAGGAGCGCCGCCGCCAGCGCGGCGGCAAACCGCTCCTTGCCGACTCCGGCGGGCCCTGCAGCAGGAGCGCGTGCGGCAGGCGACCGCCCTCGACCGCCGTCTCCAGCCGCTCCCGCGCCGCCGAATGCCAGGGCAGCATCTCGATTCGGCTCCGGGTCTGATTCTCGGCGTTCGCTCATGTCAATAGCGGCGCCAGTGCCGAACGCACGGCCGCTTCCGACCTCGTCGATCGTCCCTGCGGCGTCGATGATGCGGACGCGTCCAGGCTCGAGACGCGCGCGCTCGAGGTAGGCGCTACGGACCCGCTCGAAGAATTCGTGGCGCTCGGCCTCGAACCGGTCGGCCGAACCCTGGCGTGCCCCGGCGCGCGCCAGCCCGAGCGCCACCGGCGCGTCGAGCAGCACGGTGAGATCGGGTGCCAGCGAAGGGATGCGCAAGCTGTGCGAGCGCATCGATCTGCGCATGCGCCACGCCTCGCCCGCCGCCCTGGTATGCATGGCGTCGCGTCGGTGAACCGGTCACAGAGCACCCATGCGCCAGCGCGCAAGCGGCAGGCTCGATCAGGTTTGTAACGTGGGTGGCGCGGGCGGCGAACATGAGCAGCAGCTCGCATGCCGGTGGCATCGGCTCCGCGGATCGCTCGAGCAGCAGCTCGCGCAGACGCTCCGCGCGGGCGTACCGCCGGGCTCGCGCGTGACGACTACCTCGCGGCCGGACGCCCGCAGCCAGGCGGCGGCCCGGTGCGACCTGGGTGCTCTTGCCAGGCCTTCGCCACCCTCGAAGGTGATGAATCGGCCGTGCATTCAGTGCCCGCCGGGTCGCTTCCGGAGCCGGCCGAGGTACTCGGCGACCGCGCGCTCGTGCTCGGCGTTCGTTTTCGAGAACTTGTGGCTCCCATCGCCAAGCCCTGTCGCGACGAAGTACAGCTCGCCGCGCTCGTCGGGTCGTACCGCTGCGCTGCAGCGCACCCGGCTCCGGGCAGGGCGATCGGTGTCGGGGCAGGCCGGCGCGCACGTAGGTATTGTAGGGGCCGTCCCGCTCGAGATCCGAGCGACGCAGATTGCCGTCGAACGCGGGCCGATACCGTAGATCACGGTCGGATCGGTCTGCAGCCGCATCCCCAGGCGCAGCCGCTCGCGAATACGCCGCCGATGCGCGAGCGCTCATCCGCGAGCGCCGTTTCCTTTCGACGATCGACGCGAGTATCAGCGCCTCATAGGGCGTTGCGATGCGGAAGGTCGTCCGCCCGGTCGTCCCATGCGGCCGACAGCTCGGCCTTCATCCGGGCCGGGACTGGCGCAGGATCTCGAGGTCAGATGTGCCCTTGTCGAAAAGATAGGTGTCCGGAAAGAAAAGTCCCTCCGGATGCTGCCCGGGTTCACCCAGCAACTGCATCACCTCGGCATCCTCCCGGCCGCGAAGAGTCTGCGTGAGCCGACCCTCGCGCTCGATCGCGCGTCGCAAGTCGCGGAAATTCCAGCCCTCGACGATCGTGATCGCGTGCTGCAGCACCGTGCCGGATGCGAACTGGCGCAGCAGTCCGGCCGGGGTGGTTCCGGGCTCGATCCGATACTCGCCCGCGCGCACACGTGCGTCCGCACCCGTGAGCCGGGCGTAGGCGATCAGCATGCGCGGGTGATCGAGCCAGCCGCGCTCGGCGCATTTCGCGCGCGTCACGCCCAGCGGCTGGCCACGCGGAATCTCGATCTCGACCGGTGCATCGCCGATCGCAAGCGGCTGCGCGAGCCAGTGACGAAACGCGACTGCGGCCACGGCGCCGGCGAGCAACGCGAGTGACCAGCGCGACCACCAGCAGACGCTTCATCCCGGCTCGCCCGGGGCGTCGAGACGTGTCCGCAGCCTCTGCGTCACTTCGCCGTGCGGCCACGACCCTCGCCCCGTACCTCGATTACCGGCCGGATGCCCGTCAGCGCATTGGTGAGGAAGATCTCGTCCGCCGCACGAAGCTCGGGCAGGCCGAAGTCGCCGACCTCGACGCCGAGGTCCAGCGTCTTCGCCAGGTTCAGTACCTGATGGCGCATGACACCCGCAACGCCGCAGTCACGGATCTCGGGGTGTGCAGCCGGCCATGGCGCACGAGAAAGATGTTGGCCGCGGTCGCGCCGATCACCCGATCGTCCGTCGCGAGCATGATCCCTTCGGCGATCGCGAGCGTCGTCCCATTCGGCACAGGCCAGCACCTGCTCGAGGCGGTTCAGGTGCTTGATCCCGGCCAGACTGGCGTTGCGCCAAGGCGCGTCTCGCAGATGCGCACCACTATGCCCTCACCCGCCGCCGACGTGGCGCGCAGTGCGTCGCCATCACCACGCGCGTCACGGTCGGCTCGCGCGGCGGGCGGTAGCCGCGCGGACCGGTCCCGCGCGCGTCACGACGAGCTTGACGACACCGGTGCCAAGATCTTCGAGCACCTGCTGGCACTCCTCCTCGAGCAACGCGCGTTCGGGCATCGGGATTCCGAGCCGCGCGCATCCCCTTCGAGCCGGGCCATGTGCAGCGCGAAGCGCGCGTATCCGGCCGTCGCGGGCGGCCATGGTCTCGAACAGGCCGTCGCCGTACTGCAGGCCGCGGTCGTCGGCCGCGACGGCACCCGCCGTCGACGCCGTTGACCAGCCGGCGCCCCATCAGCCGTGCGCTCCCGAGCGCGCGCAGCAGGCCGCGCGCCTTCGCGCGCGTCTCCTCCAGCTCCGCCGCCGGATGGGAGTCCGCCACGATGCCGGCCCCGGTGCGGAACTCGATGCGCGTCACCTGCGACGGTGATCGTGCGTATCAGGATGTTCAGGTCGAGCGTCACCGTCGACGCCGCAGATAGCCCATCGAGCCGGTATACGCGTCCCGCGGCTCGGCGCTCGAGTTCCGCCAGCAGCTGCATGCAGCGCACCTTCGGGCAGCCGGTGATCGTGCCGCCTGGAAAGACCGCCGCGATCGCCTGCGCCCGGCGTCACGCCGTCGCGCAGCTCGCCGCGCACGTTCGACACGATGTGGTGTACGTGCGCGTAGCTCTCGATGGTCATGTACTCGTCGACGCGGACGCTGCCCGCGCGGCAGATCGCGGCCGAGATCGTTGCGCTCCAGGTCGACCAGCATCACGTGCTCGGCACTGCTCCTTCTCGTTGAGGCGCAGCTCGGTCCGGAGCTGAGCATCGCTCGCGCGCATCGCCGCCGCGCGGCCGCGTGCCTGCGATCGGCCGCGTGCTCGCGATGCCGTTCTCGATGCTGCAGCAGGCGCTCCGGCGACGAGCTCAGCACGCTGAACCCCGGCAGGCGCGCGATGCCGGCGAAGGGCGCCGGGTTTGCCGCACGCAGCCGCCGGTAGAGTTCGCCTTCGTCCATCGCCCGGGGCGAGCCGCGCGCGCCAGCGGCGCGACAGGTTGGCCTGGTAGACGTCGCCACGGCCGATTGCCTCGAGCGCCGCCTCGACGCCGCGAAGATAACCGTGCGGCGGCTCCTCGTCGATCGTGCCTCGCCGACTGAGCTGCCGCGCCGCGCACCGACCACGGGTGCCGCGCGAGCGCAGCTCGGCGAGATCACGCGCTGCAGCCGTGCTCGAGCGCCGAGCCTGCTTCGGGTTCGGCGACGACCCACGCGCGCCCGTGCCGGCGGTCGCGGACAATCGCGCCGCGCATCCGCCAGGCGAGCGCCGCGGCGGCGCGCCGATCGTGGCAGACGCGAGCGTCGGCTCGACCTGTCCGCGCGAGCTCGTAACCGAGGTAGAGAAACCAGCCGCCCGCGAACGGCAAGCCGGTCGCAGTGCCGGCCGACCGCTCGTCGCGCCACCATGCGTCGAGCGCCGCCAGGAAAGCACGAGCCGTCAGAGCGGCCGCGTGCCGTCGAGGCGCATCGTCAGCCGCTCAGCTGCAGCTGCTCGCCGGGCAGCGCGAGCAGCAGGTCATGCCGCCCGATGGCCTGTGCGCCGCCGATGCTCTCGAGCAGAACCGGGTAGCGATCGGGACAACGCTCGTTGAAGCTCGAGCAGCGCATCGTCGCTGCAGCTCGAAGCGCCACGGGTGCGCGGTGCCGTGACGCAGCGCGAACTCCACCGGGCACGATCCCGGCGCGGCAGGCTCAGTCGCAGAGCACGGAACACGAGGCTGCCGTTCGTGCCGCCGAAGCCGAACGAGTTCGACAGCGCGATCCGCACGCGCGGCCTTGCGCGCCGTTCCCGGTACGTAGTCGAGATCGCAGCCCGGGTCGGGATTCTCGAGATTGATGCGTCGGCGGCAGCGACGCCGTCGCGGATGGCGAGGATCGAGAAGATCGCCTCGACCGCGCCCGCGGCGCCGAGCAGGTGCCCGGTCATCGACTTCGTCGAGCTGACGGCAACCTTCTTCGCGTGGTCGCCGAACGCGCGCTTGATCGCGACGGTTTCGGCGCGGTCGCCGAGGTCGGTCGAGGTCGCGTGCGCGTTGATGTAGTCGACGTCGGACAACGGGATCCGCCGCGTCGCGCACGGCGTTCGACCATCGCGAGCCGCGCGCCCTCCCCGTCCTCGGGCGGCGCAGTGATGTGGTGCGCGTCGCCGCTCATGCCGAAGCCGACGAGCTCGGCGTAGATCTGCGCGCCGCGCGCTGCGCGCTGTTCGTATTCCTCGAGCACGATCGCGCCGGCGCCCTCCGACATCACGAAGCCGTCGCGGTCGCTGGTCCCACGGCCGGCTCGCGCGCTGCCGGTTCGTCGTTGCGCAGCGACAAGCGCGCTGGCCTGGCCGAAAGCTGCCGAGACCGAGCGGCGTGAACGCCATCTCGGCGCCGCCCGCGATCATGATGTCCGCGTCGCCGTACTGGATGCAGCGCGCCGCCGATGCCGATCGAATGCGTCGACGTCGTGCAGGCCGTGACCAGCGCGAGGTTGGGGCCACGCAGCCCGTAGTGGATCGAGACCTGGCCCGCCGCGGCGTTGATGATGCTGCCGGGGATGAAGAACGGCGAGATCTTGCGCGGCGACTTCGCCTCGAGCCACTTTGCGGTGTTCTCTTCGATAGTGCTGAGGCCGCCGATGCCGGCGCCGATGGCCACGCCGATCCGCGCGGAGTTCTCCTCCGTGACCTGAAACCCGGAGTCCTTGATCGCCTGCACCGCCGCCGCGAAGCCGAACGGCACGAACGGGTCGAACTTGCGGACGTCCTTCAGCGACATGTAGTCCTCGGCGTTGAAGCCGACGACTTCGCCGCCGATCCGCACAGGGAATGCGCAGACGTCGAGCTTCGTGATCGTGCGTATGCCGCTGCGGCCGTTGACGATGCCGTCCCACGCACTGGCCACCGTGCTGCCGATCGGCGAGACGATGCCTAGCCCGGTGACGACGACTCTGCGCCTGCTCAAGCTCGAGTCTCCCTGCTGGCTGCGCCATCCCGGACCGCTCGTGCCATCCCTGGCCACGAGGGGATCGTTGCAGCTCAGGCCTGGGCGCGTCGCTCGTTGATGTAGTCGATCGCCTGCTGCACGGTCGTGATCTTCTCGGCGTCTTCGTCCGGGATCTCCGTCTCGAATTCCTCTTCGAGCGCCATCACGAGCTCAACGGTGTCGAGCGAGTCGGCGCCGAGGTCGTCGACGAAAGACGAGTCGTTGGTGACCTCCTCTTCCTTGACCCCTAGCTGCTCGGCGACGATCGCCTTCACCCGCTGTTTCGATGCTGCTCATTGTTCGTCGGAGTCCTATGTAGGGAACGGATCTGCACGCCGGTCTCACGCCGGGTGGGCGGCATGGGGCGCGTATTCTAATGTTTAAGCCCGAATGAGGGTCCAATTGGCGCGATTATACGAATCAGATCATGTACATACCGCCGTTGACATGCAGCGTCTCGCCCGTGATGTACGCCGGCCTCGGGCGATGCCAGATACGCGACGGCGTGAGCCACGTCCTCGGGCGAGCCCAGCCGGCCGAGCGGCACCTGTGCCAGCGAGCGCCGTGCGTGTCTCTCGCCGAGCGCGTCGGTCATGTCGCGTCGCGATGAAGCCCGGCGCCACGACGTTGACCGTGATGCCACGCGAGCCGACCTCGCGCGCGAGGCTCTTGGTGAAACCGATCATGCCGGCCTTGGCCGCAGCGTAATTGCTCTGCCCCGCGTTGCCCATCACCGCCGATCACCGAGGCGATGTTGACGATGCGACCGTAGCGCGCCTTCATCATGCCGCGCATCACCGCCTTGCAGGTCGCGATAGACCGAGCGTCAGGTCGGTCTCGATCACGGCCTGCCAGTCGTCGGCGCTCATCCGCATCAGCGAGACCGTCGCGGGTCACGCCCGCGTTGTTGACGAGGATCGACGGGGTGCCCTCCTGCGCTGTCGAGCTCCTTGAAGCAGGCCTCCACCGAATCCGCTTCGCGACGTCGAGCACGGCGCCGCGGCCTGCAAGCCCGGCTCGCAGACAGGTACTCGCCGATCGCGCCGCGCCGCCCGCTTCGGTGGTGGCGGTGCCCACGATCGCGCGCACCGCGCCGGCCGAGCTCGAGCGGCGATCGCCGCGGCCGATGCCGCGCGATGCGCCGGTGACCACCGCGCGACGTCGTTCTCGAGACATTTCACTTCTCCCGGCAGGCCTGCGAGCGCGGCTGCGAGCGATCGCTGGATCGTCGACCGCGAGCATTGTCGAGATCCGGCTTGCGTTCTCGACGCGCCGGTTGAGCGCGGTGCAGCACCTTGCCCGGGCCGCACTCGACCAAGGTCGTTGCACGCCGTTGGCGATCATGGCGCGCACCGTGTCCGCCCAGCGCACCGGGCTGAAGAGCTGCTCCTTGAGCGCGTCGGCGGATGCCATCCGGACTCTGCGTGCGTGCTGCACGTCGACGGTGTAGACCGGCGGGGACGTCGGGCATGCGAAGTCGGCATCTGCGCGAGCCGCGCGGCAAGCTGGTCCGCCGCGCCCCGCCATCAGGCTGCTGTGCGAAGGCACGCTGACCGGGAGCAGCACGGCACGCTTGGCGCCGCGCGCCTTTGCGGCCTCGATCGCACGCTGGACCGCCGTCTTGAGCCCGGCGATCACCACCTGGCCCGGCAGCGTTGAAGTTGACGGGCTCGACCACTTCGCCCTGCGCGGCTTCGCGGCACGCCGCCTCGATCGTCGGCGTCATCGAGACCGAGGATCGCCGCCATTGCGCCCTTGTCGCGCGGCACGGCCTGCCTGCATCACCTGGCCGCGGAAGCGCACGATGTCCGACGGCCGTCGCGGAAATCGAGCGCATTCGAACAGACGAGCGCTGAGTACTCGCCCAGGCTGTGGCCCGCCATGGCCGCGGGCCGCGGGCCGCCGTGCGCGCGCCACACGCGCCAGGTCGCCACACCGGCTGCCAGCATCGCGGGCTGCGTCCGCTCGGTCGCACCCAGGCTCCGCCTCGGGGCCGTTGCGGCACAGCGCCCAGAGGTCGTAGCCGAGCACCTCGGATGCCTCGGCAAAGGTCTGCTGAACCAGCGGCTTCCGGCCGCCGCGAGCGCCGCGAGCATGCCGACCGACTGCGAGCCCTTGTCCGGGAAAGACGAATGCGAGGGTCATGAGCCGACTGGTCCGACGCGGCGTGGCGGGACGGCGGATTATAGCGGCGCCCGCGCCTCGCCCGGCTCCGCCGCGCGAGCAGCACCATCGCGCACAGCGCCCCGCCGATTGCGCCGTAACTGTGGGCTTCGTGTATGACCGGGACGGTGAGCGACTCGGCGATGAACGGCAGGGGGCCGCGCAGGTGCTCCCAGATCAGCTTGGCCGACGAAGCATCACCGCGATGCTGACGGTCAACGGGTCGCGCGCGCACCCTGCAGCCAGGCGGCAAGCCCGGCGGTCATCGAGCGCCGTGCAGCACCCCGACAGGCCGACGTACCAGGCAATCTGGGGCCTCGAATGCGAGGAACCCGAGGTCGATGGCCGCGGTCGAAGCCAGCATGCACCACGCTCCATTCGCCCGGCGAGTACTCGCTGGCGAATAGCCGCGAAGACGAGCAGCAAGCCCGAGGATGTTCCAGCAGCAGGTGCGATCCGTCCGCATGAACCAGATGACCCGTCAGCAAACGCCACGCCTCGCCTCGAGCACGGCCTCGCGCTCGTAGCGCAGCATCGCAGCCGCGTGCTCCCCGCCGTGCATCACCAGCGAGCAGCTACGAATCACGATTGCGACGGGCAGCAGCCAGTCGATCGGCGAAAGCGCGGGTTGGGTCGCATCGCGGGGCAGCGCGTCGGGCTCACGATCCGATTTGTTATGATCCGCCAACTCTACCGTCAAAGCCCCGCACCATGACGACGTTCCACTTCGATGCCAGCCATTCTGGCACCGTGCGACACCGCCTGTCCGCGCCTCGCACCGCATCCGCCGGGTTCACCCTGCTCGAGATCATGGTCGTGGTCGTGATCCTCGGCATCCTGGCGGCGCTGGTCGCGCCGAACGTCATCCGCCGGATAGACGATGCCAACGTCACCAAGGCGAAGCAGGACATCCGCGCGTTCGAGACGGCGCTCAACCTGTACCGGATGGACAACTTCCGCTACCCGACCACCGAGCAGGGGCTCGAGGCCCTGGTCGAAGCAGCCCGTCGGATCCGAACATCCGCAACTGGAAACAGGGCGGCTACGTGCGGATCGCTGCAGCAAGGATCCCTGGGGCAACGACTATGCCTACATCTCGCCCGGCACGCGCGGCGGCGACTACGATCTCTACACGCTCGGTGCCGACAAACAGCAGGGCGGCGAAGGTCCCGATGCCGACATCGGAAACTGGAATATCGAGCAATGACCCCGCGGACCCGATGGGTCCGCAGCGCCGTCTCTCCGTCTCGGCTTTACGCTGCTCGAGGTCCTGGTCGTACTCGTGATCATCGGGATCATCGCCGCGATGGCGGTGGTCTCGACCAGCGTGCTCGGCGGCGATCGCCAGATGGACGAGGAGGCCGCAGCGCCTGCAGGCGGTCCTCGCGCAGGCGCGCGAAGAGGTCCATGCTCGACGGCCGCGACGTCGGGATGCGCGTCGACAGGCAGGGCTACGATTTCCTGCGCTACAACGGGCGCGTCGCCGCCTGGGAACCGGTCGTCGACGACACGCTGCTCCGCGAACGCGAGCTGCCGGAAGGGCTCAACGCGGCGCTGCGCCTCGAAGCACGGCGAGGTCGAGCTCAAGCCGCGCACTGCGCCAACCGAGGACGAGCCGGCCTGAGCCACAGATCCTGGTGCTCGCGTCGGGCGACGTCGTCCCCTTCGAGCTGCTACTGCATCGCGACGGCACCGATGAGATCCGCCGCATCGCCGGCTCGATCGAGGGCACTTTCGAAGTCCACAACGACACGCCGCGGCGCCCATGAGGCGTCTACGCGTCACCGCAACCCGTTCCGCCCGCCGAGCGATGCGAGCGGCGCACGCGCGGGTTCACGCTCATCGAGGTGCTCGCCGCGCTCGTCATCATCGGGCTCGGAATGCTGGGCGTAATCCAGGCCGTGATCCAGGCGGCGAACAACGGCACCTATCTCCGGGAGAAGACGCTTGCGCACTGGATCGCCATGAATCTCGTCGACCGAGCGGCGGCTCATGACCTCGCCGCCGGAGGTGCAGAGCCAGTTCTGACGTGATCGAGTACGCGGGGCAGCGCTGGCGGTGGACCGTGAAGGTCTCGGAAACCTCGGTCGAGAGCATGCGGCGCTTCGACGTCGGCGTCGGGCTCGCGGATGCGCCCGAGGGTACGACGCTCGCGACCGCTATCGGCTTCTATGGCACCGCGATCGCACCCGCCGGCACGTCGAACGTGCGCTGGGACGGAGGTACCCAAGCAATCCTGACAATAATCCCGACAGCAATCCCGGCACTCCCAACGAACCGCAACAACAATCCCCAGACAAGCCCAACAATCCTCCCGCCGAGCCACCCGGCGACGACCGAGCAGCAATGACCGCGTCGCACGCCTCACCGCGTGCGCGGATTTACGCTGCTCGAGATGCTGGTCGCGATCGCGATCTTCGCGGTGGTCAGCACACTGGCGCTCACCGGCTACACACAGCTGCAGCGACAGAGCGAATACACCGGAGCAACGGCTGAGCCGGCTGCGAGGTACAGCGTGCGGTTCAGACGCTGCTGCGCAGACCTCGAGCAGCTGGAGCCTCGTCCCGTACGGGAGCCGCTGGGCGACGGGTACCTGCCCGCACTGCAGGTGACCGACACGCTCGAGTACCGCTTGCAGCTCACGCGCGCAGGGTGGAGCAATACCGGCGGTCTACCGCGTCCGACGCTGCAGCGAGTCGGGTTACCGCGTCGAGGACGAGCAGCTGTGGCGTGACCACTGGCGCGACTCTTTGACCGCACGCTGGTCGTCGAGCCCGCCAAGGTCCGAGATGCTGGATGGCGTGCGCGGCGTCACCTTCCGTTTTCTCACGTCCAACCGCCAGTGGGTCGACCGCTGGCCCGCTCAGCAGGTCGGCACTCGCAACGAGCGCACGCCGGCCAGCTGCGATCGAAGTAGTCATCATGACTTAGAAGACTGGGGCGAGATCCGGCGCCTCGTGGAGATCGCCGGATGACGCCGGTGCGAGCGCAGCGTCGCCAGCGCGGTGTCGCACTGATCACCGCGGTGCTGATCGTCGCACTCGGCAACGATGCTTGCTGCGGGTGTGTTCTTCCGCGGCTACCTCGATCAGCGGCGGAGTGCCACGCTGTTCGCGCTCGACCAGGCCTACGAGGTCGCACTCGAGCCGAGGCCTGGGCCGCCGATTTCCTGCGCCAGGATCGGCAGGAGTCCGACACCGATCATTTGGGCGAAGCCTGGGCGAAGCCGTTGCCACCGTTGCCGCTCGACGATGGAGGCAACGTGTCGAGGAGCGTCTCGAAGACATGCAGGGCCGCTTCAATCTGCAACAACCTGTCGCAAGGGCGACGGCACGACCAACACAGGCACGCTGGTCGAGCAGCTCGGACGCATACTCCAGATGGCTCGAAATCGAGCCGTCGTGGAGCCGCGGCGATCGCCGACTGGGTGGATGCGGACGCGAGAGGCTGGTTTTCCTGACGGCGCCGAAGACTCCGTCTACACGTCGCTCACGCCGCCACATCGCGCCGCAAATATGACCATCACGCGCGCGAGTGAGCTCATGGTGCTGAACGGCTTTCGGCGCCGAACGCTACGCCAAGCTCGCGCCGTACGTCACGGCGTTACCGGTCGGCACCAAGCTCAATGTGTGCACCGCGTCCGGTATCGTGCTGGACTCGCTGAGCGAGACGGAACGCGAATTCAGCCTCAGCCCCGAGGACACCGCCAAGCGACGTGCCGACACTGCTGCTACCCTCACGATCGACGCCCTGCACAACAAGCTCGGCGACGAGGATTTCAACAAAGTAAAGAACTCGCTCACAGATTCGAGTAATTACTTCCGCGCGAACGGTGTGGGTCACTATTGGCACTACCCAGTTCACGCTGTACAGTTTGCTCGCGCGCGCAGACCAGGGCCCGGTCCGGACGATCCTGCGCAGTTTCGGCAGCGAATAGCCCCTCGAGGTTCGATGGCAGAGACACTGGTGATACGGCTCGCGAGCCGCCCCGGAGGCGCCGGCGTCGTGGCTCATTGTCGATGCCAACGGGGCGCGGTCCGGTCCGGCGCGATCGGGCGCGGTCGCCGAAGCGCTGCCCTTCGTCGGCGGCCGGCGCGTGCTGCCTCTGGTGCCGGGCCCGAAGTCACACTCGCCGAACCCGAGCTGCCGCTGCGCGTGGCGGTGCACGCGTGACACAGGCCGTGCCCTTCGCGCTCGAAGAGCACCTGGCCTCCGACGTGGAGGCGCTGCATTTCGCGATCGGCAATCGCACCCGACTCCGCGATCGGCACGCCGGTCGCCGCGGTCGCGCGTGGTCTCATGGATCGATGGAGCGAAACCTGTGCTCTCGGCGGGTGTCGTGCCCCAGGCGGCCTACTGCGGACTCGGCAGTGGTGCCGTTCGTGCCGCACGGCTGCACGCTGCTGCTCGACGAGAGTGCGCTCTACGTGCGGCGCGCCGACGCAGTGCCTTTCGTGCTCGACGCCGAGCCGCTGGCCACGGCACTCGACATCGCGCTCGGGCCGCCGCCCGCTGACGAGACCGATCCGCGCGAGCACGTCAGCTTCTTCGTCTCGCCCATGGAGTACGAGGCCAACCGCGAGCTGATCGAAGGATTGCGCCCGCGGACCGCGAGCCTGCAGGTCAAGCTGATGACCGAGGGCGCACTTCCGGTCCTCGCCGCGCAGGCGGTCGATGCGAATGCGGTCAATCTCCTGCAGGGCACTTACGCGCCACGCCGCTCGATCAACGGCGGGCTTCACGCGGTGGCGAGTGCCCGTCGCACTTGCGGCCGCAGTGTCTCCTTGCGTTCGTGGCGGTCCAGGCGCTGTCGCTGTGGAAATTCTCTACGTGCCGAGAAACGCCTCGACGCGCAGATCACCGAGGTGTTTCAACAGGCGCTGCCGGGCCAGCCGGTCGTCGATCCGCGCGCGCAGATGCAGGGCGTCCTGGGCGGCGGATCCGCGCAGGGTGCCTTGCTGCCGGCGCTGTCGGTGCTCGCGCAGGCGATGGCCGGCGCGCCGACAGGTGGCAAGCTCGAGGCGATCAACCTCCACGGCGATCGCGCTCGATCTGCGCCTCGTTGCGCCGACGGTCGAGGCGCTCGACGGAATCAAGCAGGCGATGGCGCGCAGCGGGATCGATGCCGAGCTGACCTCCGCAACACCGCGTGGTGACGTCGTCGAAGGCCGTCTGCAGCTCAGCTTGGACCCGCATGAACCTCCACGCATACACGGGCCGGCTGCAAACCTGGCTCGGGGTCTTTCGCAACGCGAGCGTACGCTCGATCCTTGCCGCGGGCGGTCTGCTGGTCCTGGGCCTCCTCTATCTCGCCCCTCGTGCTGCCGTTGCAGAGCATGGCCGGCCGCCGTGAGGCCCGCGTCGAGCAGAAGTCCGCCGATCTTGCGCTGGATGCGTCAGGTCGCGCCTGCGGTCACCGCCGCTGCGGCAGCGGGCGGCGCCGCCGACGTCGCGACCGGAGAGTCGCTCGTCGTGCTGGTCGATCGCACCGCGCGCGAAGCCGGTCTCAGGGCCGCGCTCCGCGACCAGAGCCCGAACGGTGAGGCGAGGGCTTCGCCTGCGGCTCGAGGCGGCCGCGTTCGACAGCCTGATCGAGTGGCTCGGACGGCTCCAGGAACGTCATGGCGTCGCGATCGAGGCCGCGAACTGATACGCGCTACCGGCAATCCCGCGGTCTGGTCAACGCCAGCCTCACGCTCGCGCATCCGGCGGGAAGTTGAGATCGCCCGCGCTGCCAGTTCGCCGCAGGTCGCGGCGCCCGACCGTTCTGATCGCTCTCGGCCTGCTTGCTGTAGCGGTGTTCGTAGTCGCTACGCTGCCAGCCGGGTCGTCGTCGGTCGGCTCGAGCGCTACGGCGTTACCGCCGATGCGGTCGGAGGTACGGTCTGGGTCGGGTCGCGCGCAGGGCCTGGCCGCGCGCGTGGTAAGCACCTCGGCGACCTGCAGTGGTCGCTGCGGCCAGGTGCGCTGCTGAGCGGCACGCTTGGCGGCCACGCGGTGCTGGTCGCACTGGATGGTCGCATCGAGACAGACTTCGCACGTGCCCTGGTCCGGCCAGCTGCAACTGCAATCGGCGCGGGCCGACATGTCACTCGCTGCCCTCACCGCGCTCGGTGTCTCGTTCACGCGCAACTGGCGCGGCCAGGTCGCGGCCGATCTGTCCACTCTGGTGCTCGAGGGTGACTGGCCCGTCGCGGCGGTGGGCACGATCGACGTGCGCGATCTCACGGCGCCCTGCCGCGCAGCACGAGCCTCGGCGGCTACCGGCTGACATTTCCTGGGTCACCAGGCGCCGCGGCGAATCTCGAGGCGGTCATCACGCAGACGGACGGTCCGCTGCTGCTTGACGGCGAGCTCACGCTGGCTCGCGACCGCAGCTTCAAGCTGGAAGGTCGCCTGGCACCAAGAGGAACGCCGCCCGCGGATCTTGCCAACCTGTTGCAGGCGCTCGGACCGTCTTCCGATGGGCGCGGTCGCCGGCTCCCTTCAGCGCCTCCGGCACCTTCTAGGCTATCTGGTGGCGTCCACGCGCGCCAGGCGCGCTGCAAAGGGAAAATAGAGACCGACACCTACCGGCTCCGGGCCGAGCCGGCGCGCGAGCACCGCATAGCGTTAGCAGCTGAGCCGCGTATCGCTGCTGTTCGCGGTCGAGAAACTCGTCGAGGCTTCCGCCCTCGTGCGGGCTCAGCTTGTAGTCGACGACCCATCGCCGGCCGGACACGACGAAGCTGCGATCGATCACCACATGCAGCAGCTCGCCGACCGCATACGGCCTGCGAGCGCGAGTTCGGTGGCGGAATCGGCGTGTGCCGCGTCGAGCAGCCAGCGTCCGCGTTCGTCGCCCAGCATTGACCGTACGGCGTCAGTCACGCGCGCCACGGCGGCGGACCGCAGCTCCTGCGGCACGCCGAGCTCGGCGAGTTCGTCGAAGAAACGCCGCTGCGACTCTGCGGCGTCGAACGTCGCCGGCGGCGAGAGGGCGGCGAGCCTCTGCAGTTCCCGGTGCACGACGGTCCCCACGTGGCGCGCCGTCTGCGGCGCACCCAGTCAAACACTACGGCGGGCGTGGCGGCCGGTCTTGTCGCCGCGCTGACCGCTACCCGCGGCGCGGGCGGGGGCGGCGGCGCTCGCCATTCCGGCGGCAGCCAGCGCAACGGCGGATCACGCGCAGGCGCTTCGTCGAGGTCACCCGGCGGCACATCGCCGTGCAGAGCTGCGCCGTGAACTCCTCGCAGACCGCCGGCCAGAGCATCCCGAGCATGCTCGCCGACGGCGGACGTCGCAGTTCTGTTCCAATGCCTCCCACGCGCAGCGCGCAGCTGCCGATGAGATGCAGCCAGCTGCGCGCGGGTCGCAGCCACGTACAAGAGCCGCCGTCGCTCCTGCAGAAGTCTGTCGCGCTCCTGCTGCTTGAGCCAGTCGTAGAGCAGGTTCGGCCCGCCACCGGTCTGCGCACGCGGCGCCACGACGAGTCCCGCGTGGTGGGCGGCGATCTGCGCTCGACCACCGCAACAGCCGTCGTTCGTCGTCGCGAGGCAAGCGCTCGAGGCCCGGTACGATCACGGTATCGAACTGCAGGCCCTTGGCCTTGTGGATCGTCGAGAGCTCGATACGCACCATCGGGTCCGGCAGCAGTCGGTGCATACAGGCGCTCGAGCGCCTGTGCCAGCGATGCGAGGTCGAGCGCGGGCCCGTCGCGGCGCTCGGCATCGGTCAAGACCTCGAAGAAGGCCTCGGCTTCCTCGAGGCTCCGCGCCTCGGTCAGCGTTGCCGGTCCACCCAGCGCGTGCCACAGACGTTCCACCGTGTCGCGCACGCCGAGCTCCCGCGCCTCGCCCAGCGCGCGTTCGAGGTCCGCCATGTGCGCTCGAGCCGCGCACCAGTGCCGGGCTCGAGCACGGCACGCCATCGGCCCTCGCGCAGCAGATCCGCGACCGTGCGGTCTGGCGCATCGGCGACGAGCGCGTGCAGCTCGGCCAGCTGAGTCCGCACCACGGCGCACGCAGCACGCTGAGCCAGGCGGCGCGGTCACCGAGATGCGAAAGCGCGCGCGCCAGCGATAGCAGGTCGAGCACCACCGGTCGTTCGCCCAGTGGATCGATGTCGGTCGCACGGAATGCGTAATTGCGGCGCGCCAGTTCGGCGACGATGTGCAGGAGGTGGCTGCGCCCCTGCACGAGGATCGCGACCTGGCCCGCGGAGGTTTCTTCGAGCCGTGCCGCGGCTATGTCCGCGACTGTGCGTGCCTCGCGCAGGCGGCTCGCTGAATGAAGGGCGTGTATCCGCACTCCTCCATCCGTAGCGGCGTCGGGGCTTGCGGCAACGGGCAGGTAGGCCACGGCACCGCGAAACACGTCGTCGTGTGCCGGCAAGACCCGCGGGAATGCCCGGTCTAGCCAGTCGACGATCGGTACGGTGGAGCGGAAGTTGACGCCCAGCGCCAGCCGCTCCAACCGCATGCCACCCGAGTCCACGGGTCGCGGACGTCGAGGAACCGCAGGCCGACCTCCGCGTTTGCCGGAACCGATGAGATCGACTGCACGCGGATGCGCCGACCAGGAACAGCGTACGGCGGCGTCGCCGCCTCGTTCCCAGCCGGGCGGTCAGTGCGCACTCGATCAATCCGGAGTTGCGCATCGGAGGTGTCCTGGAAGGTCGTCGACCAGCACGTGTCGCAGGCGCGACGATCGAGGCGCGTGCGCGGTATCGGTGGGCGCGTCCGGGTCGCCGAGGGCGGCATGGGCGCGGCGACCGCGAACCGCGAGATAGCTCCGCGACGCGTCGCTCGGCGTTTCACTGACCTCCGCCCAGTTCCAGCGAACGTCGCGAGACGCAGCACCGGGGTGAAGAGAGCCTGCAGCACCTCCCATTCCGGCGTCGTCGTAACCCCGGCTCGGGCAGCCGGCGCGCCGGAAGAGTCGAGCAGTGTCGCAAGCTCGACATGCCGCGCGAGCTCGGCGCTCACCGCACGTGCCCGCTGTCACGAGCACCTGCCCGCCCGGGCCGGCCGCAATTCCCTGCCGGTAATCGAACTGCTGCCGCCAGGTGCTCTTCCCTGGTGAGAAAGAGTTCGGCGAGGCCACGCCAAAGAGGCACGCTCGCGAGCCCGTCGTCCGGCGATGTCGCGGCATCCGGCTACATTGCGCAATTGGCGAAGCCGAGCCCTGCAGCCGCAGGTCCTGCGCCGCGGCGCACGTAACGGCAGCCAGCGCGTCGCGCAGCGAAGTCCGCCGGAAACGCGCGTTGCAGCGACGCGAGATACCCCTGCACGAGCGCCGTTCGTGCCGCTTGAGCCGCGCGCGCAACTGCGGATCCGGGTGCGGTAGTGCCGTCGTCTCGCCCGGCAGCACGGGCAGCCATGCCTCGCGGCCGCGGAGTATCTCGACGAGCAGGTCAGGAGAAAGGCCTGCACGCGGTTGTCGAGATGTTCGATTACGGGGATCCGATCGCTCGCGCATGCGCCGGCTCGCCGTCCGACAGATGCGGTCACGAGCAGCCGGATCGCCGCGAGGCGATACAGGGGCCGCTCGGCGTGTTCCTCCACGTCGATGCCCGTAACCCAACCCGGACAACACCGGCAACCGTCGCGCCAGTCCCAGATTCAGCGCGTCGGATCGTCTGGATACGCAGGCGGCTCGGGTCGGCGAGCAGCCGCCAGCCGTGCCGGGTGTGTCGGCAGCCAACGCTGCGCTACGCGCCAGCTCGCCGGTGCGTGTATCGGCGTGACACGCCGCGCCGTGGAAGGCGCCTGCGCCTCGCGCAGGGCGTCCAGTATCCGTCCGCTGCATTCAGCGGCCGCCTTGCGCGTAAACGTGATCGCGAGCAGCGATTCCGGGGCTTCGAGCGCGTCGCGAGCAGCGCGAGGCAACGTTGGATGAGGAGCTCCGTCTTTCCGGAGCCGGCGGGCGTCCTGCATCGATAAAACTTCGTCGTCACATCGAGCGGCCCGGTCGCGCGCGGCTCCGGTCGACGCCGGCATCCGCTTACTCATCCAGGGGATCTCCGGTCGTTCCGCGCGCAGCGGCGACTCGTTGATCCGGCACAGCGTCGCCAGGTGACAGTAGCGACACGCCTGGTACCCGGATCCGGCGCGAGACGCGCATCGCCGCCGACTGTATTCCGCGGCGAGCAGCAGCAGGCGTTCGCGCCACCTGGCGAGAACGTCTCGTCCCGTAAGATGCGCAGCCGCGAGGCTCGCATCCACCTCCCAAAGCTCGCGATGCCGCCAAAGGCTGACGGATCGCGCGCGATCCCCACGTAGGCAGACTCACCGGCGCGCGCACCCGGCCGCGTAGCCGCCACCGCGGCGCGACGCGCTCCGCGTCCAGCGCCTGCACGTACAGCGGCAACTGCGGCTGGCGCGGTCGATCGCCGAGCCACGCTCCCCGCCCGATGTCGCCACCGGTCTTGTAGTCGATGATGGCGAGGCTGCCATCCTGCAGACGATCCACGCGATCCAGCTTTGACCCGGAGCGCGAGCGCGCCGAGCGTCACGGTCTTCGGAGACTCGCGCCTCAACGACCACGAACGGATGCCGGGTGCGGTCGTGTTCGAGCAAAGCCTCGCCTACCTGCCTTCGAATCCAGGCTGCTTCGACGTCGAGCAGACGCGCACGCAGCACGGCGACATGCCGCGCCGGAGCTCTGCAAGTTCCGACCGGATACGAGCCATCTACAGAGCTGCTCGAGCGCCTCATTCGTCAGCGACCGCAGTCCCGCCTGGTCAGCGCAGCTCACCCCAGAGCCGCGCCAGCACGCCGTGAGCCAGCCTCGCCGCGCTCGGTCGCGGCGAGTCCTGGTCCGGGCTCGCCAGAGCACGTGCATCAACGGGGCGGAACTCGGCGCCTGCGCGCGGAACGGACACGCCGACTGCAGTCTCGAGCAACTTCGCGCCGCCACGCGCCGGTCCTGGCGAGCGACGGTGGCGGCAGACGTGCGTCGGTCGACCAGACGAGCGTCGGCCGTGTCGCATGGATGCGCGTGGCCAGCGTCTCGTGCGACCAGGAGGCGACAGTCGCGCGTCGCGGCACCGCCGCGAGCAGTGCGCCTCGAGCACCGCGGCCTCGTCGTCGAAACGCGGGACGCTCGCCACGATCTCGTCGGCGCTTCCGCACGGCAGCCGCGTGAACAGCTGCTGCGCGTGTGCGTCCGCGAGCTCGGCGCTCGCACCGGGCATTCGCCGGCGGACTTGCCAGGTGCGCGGCAGGAACGGATCCGGCGCTGCGGCGGGCGGCCAGCGCGCCGCCTCCATGCCCGTGAGCCACAGACCATCGAAGCTCATCCCCGAGACGGTGTGCGGATCGATTACCAGCAGCGGCACCTCGAGCCCTGCGGCTCGAAGGCGACACCTCGGCGTACTCGCGCAGCAACTGCAAGGCTGTCGAGACGTCTATCGGTCCGGTTATCTCGTCGGCCGAGGAAAGCGTGGCGGATGAGCTCGCGCAACCGCTCGGCAATCTGGTGCTCCCGCGCTTCGAGGGGCATCTCCCGGCCAGCCGAGCACCGCGAGCATCTCGAAAAAGCGGTTCGACCAGATCCCGGCAGGACGCGCTCGTCTGGCCATCGCGAATTCCGCAGGGCACGGGCCAGCACGTCGGCCAGCAGCGGGCAGCCCTTCTCGCCCGCAAGCCGAATGAGACGGCCGAACGGGAAATCGGGGCCGGCATGCCGCCGCAGCCACATCGAGCATCGCGCGCGCTGGCCTCGGTGGCGGCCCCGTGCAGGTACGGGTTGGCGGAGCAGGCGGGCCACAGGCCGTGAGATCGGCGTCGACCGTGAGCACGCGCAACAGATCGAAGCGCCGCCACGACGATGGCGCGCTCCGCCAGTGGCGGCGCATCGGCGATCTCGAAAACTCGCGACTCGGGGCAGCGGGCCGCCGGTGTAACCCGCGGCGGGGAGCAGAATTCTCTCGAGGTTACGGCGCACTTCGGCGCGTCGCGTACCGAGGTCCGGCACGACGATCGCGAGACGCGACGACGGCCGCGGTCGAGGCGCTCGGCCGCCCAGCGCCGCGGCATCAAGCTCGCCCGCTGCGTCGTCGCAGTCGTACCCGCGACCAGTCGCCGCGACGCATCGGCAAGTGGGTCGACCACGACGTCAGATGCCGCCAGCGCGCAGGCGCTCGATAGAGCAGGCTTTGTGCGGGGAGTCAACTCGTCGAACCCCGACCAGTCGCAGCGGTCCCCGCACCGATGCGACGCGGGCTAACGACTCGGAAGCCAGATCCGGATCGACAGCGCCATGCTCGGCGAGCCAGCGCGTATAGCCACGCACCCAGCGTGCGAAGCTGCGTGTCTCGTGTGTGTCTTCCTCGTCGAGCGCAGGAGGCCGGGGATCTGGTAGGCCTGCATCGCGCCAGGGATCGATACGCCGCGCGCGCGCGAGACCGGGCGGCGACAGGACGCCCGCATCGACCTGATCGTGCCTCGACCAGCCGGCGCCAGATGAGGCCCGCGGCTTGTGGTGACAGCAGGCGCCCGAGGGACGCACCGGACTGACGCTCGAGCCGGTACTGCGCCTCGATCCAGGTCTGCCAGGGCAGAACCTCGAGCGTCCGCCAGACCGCGAGGCCCCGCGCGTCGCACGCCGCGTCGTGGTTGACGCGGAGTTGGTGCGCCAATCGTCGGGTCGGAGTCAGTATGAGGTCTGGGGCCAGCGACCGATCTACATTCACGCTGGCTAGCAAAGTAATATCAAGGCCTTACGTCGCCTATCTCGACAAACAATCACCGAGTGCCTTCGACCAGGTGCAAATCCGGCGCGTGCCGGGCCGCAGGCCGCTCGCCCGCGGCATAGCTCTCGAGCAACTCCTCTATCGCGCAAACACCTGCCCCAGCACCTGTGGCTCCGAGGTTCGTGATCCGGAAATGATCGCGGTACGGGACGTTGAAGCTCGAGCCCGGCGCGACGAGCACGTGCTTGCTGCTCGAGCAGATCGAGCGCGAACTCCTGATCGTCGAAGTCCGGCAGCTCGGTCGGTCGACGCACGCCGATGAACGCGTACATCGCGCCGCTGCGGCGGCGTCAGCTCGAGAAACCGGCTGCGCGCGCACCGCCTCGATGTATGGCGCGACGCGACTCGTGCAGGCGTCCGCCGGGCGAGACGAGCTCGCGGATGCTCTGGTAGCCGCCGAGCGCGGTCTGCACGGCCCACTGGCCCGGGCACGTTGCTGCAGCAGGCGCAGCGAGCTCAGCAGTTCGAGCGCGCTGAGAGGTACTCGCGAGCGCTCGAGATCGCCGGAGAACGACGGCCCAGCCCACGCGGTAACCGCAGGCGCGGTAGACCTTCGACAGGCCCGCTCATGCGTGCGCACAGAGCGTGTCATGCACCAGCGTCGCCATCGGCACGAACTCCGCGCCGTCGTAGGTCATCTGGTCGTAGATCTCGTCTGCCAGCACGACGAGGTGGTGCCGCTCGGCGATGCCGCGATGGACTTCGAGCACCGCGCGCGGGATACACCGCGCCGGTCGGGTTGTTCGGGTTGATCACGACGATCGCGCGCGTCCGTGGCGTGACGAGCGCCTCGATGTCCGCGGGATCGGGCACGAAGCTCGCGCTCGGGCAGGCACGGGTAATGCACGGCGCTTGCCGCCGATTCAGGTTCACGGCCGCCGTCCACAACGGATAGTCCGGGGCTCGGCATCGAGCACCTCGTCGCCGGCGTTCGAGCAGCGCGCGCAGCACGAGGTCGATCAGCTCGCTGGACGCCGTTGCCGATGAACACTTCTTCGGCCGTCACGCCGCGCACGCCGCGCGCCTGCTGCTGCATGACCACGGCTTCGCGCGCCGGGAAGATGCCCTTCTGGTGGCAGTAGCCTTCGGCGCGACCGCAGGTTCTCGATCATCGCCAGGCGCATGGTCTCCGGGCGTGCGGAAACCGAAAGGCGCCGGGATTGCCGATGTTGAGCGAGACGATGTCGTAGCCCAGAGCCGCTCCATCTCGTGGGCGCGACGGGCCAGCCGGCCGCGGATCTCGTAGCGGACGTTGGCGAGGATCGGGCTCGGGCGAACGAGTGCGCATTCGACATCGGCGGTTCCATCGATGCGGATCGGATCGTCGCATTATCGCCTGAGCCCGAGTCCGGCTGCACGCGATTGCGCTCAGCCGATGACCCCGCGGCGGCGCAGATCGCGCGAGGCTCCGGCGTCGAGCCGCGCCCGCTCGCGCGAGCACGGCGTCCGTGTCAAATGGCACCGAGCGAGCGGCGGAGCGCGCCGTAGTCGAGGCGTGCGCGAGTAGAGAATCGGACTGCCGCACGCCTGGTGACGCCGCCCGCCGCGGGATGCGGCAGGTCGATGCGCAGCCGCGGTGACGCACCTGCGGCTCCGGCGAACACCTGGCGAGATCGTTGATCGGCCCGCAGGGCACATGCGCGTCTCGCAGGATCTCGCAGCCATCATCGCGGTGCGATCGCGTCGCAAGAGCGCCGCGGCGACCGCAGGCATGAGCTCGATCCCGGTGTCACCACGCGTCGTGCATTGCTCGAGTAGCGCGGATCGCCGCCCAGCGCAGCGAGTCCCGTCGCGCCGCAGAAGCGCGCGAACTGCGCATCGTTGCCGACCGCGATCATCACGTAGCCGTCGGCCGTTGCGAAGGCCTGATACGGCACGATGTTCGGGTGCGCCGTGCCGCGCCGGCGCGGTACCTTGCCCGATCACCAGGTAGTTCAGGTTCTGGTTCGCGAGCCATGCGACCTGCGTGTCGAGGAGCGACAGATCCACGTACTGACCTCGACCTGAGCGGTGCCGCTCGTGCAGCGCACCGAGTATCCCGGCAATCGCGTACATGCCGCACATCAGGTCGGCAGCCGCGACGCCGACCTTCTGCGGGCCTGCGCCTGGCTCGCCGTCAGGCGACGCCGGTGATGCTCATCAGGCCGCCCATCGCCTGGATCATCGCGTCGTAGCCGGGACTCGGTCGGCCTGCGGTCCGTCCTGACCGAACGCCGAGATCGATACGTAGACCAGGCGCTGGTTATCGGGTGCCAGTGTGCCGTAGTCGAGGCCGCAGCGCGCGAGCGCGCCTACCCAGCTTCGACGAACACGTCGGCACCAGCCGCCAGCCTGCGAACGAGCGCCTGCCCCTCGGCGGTCGCGAGGTCGATGGCCACGCTGCGCTTGCCGCGATTGGTCGAGAGAAAATAAGCGGACTCGGTGGTCTCGCGACCTTGCGGGTCCTTGATCCAGGGCGGTCCCCAGTGTCGCGTTTCATCGCCGACGACCGGCCGCTCAATCTTGATGACCTCCGGCGCCCATGTCGGCGAGCATCTGCGTCGCCCACGGCCCGGCGAGCACCCTCGTCAGGTCCACCACCGTCACGCCCGCCAGCGGGCGCCCTGTCATTGCGCGCTCCCGGGTTGTACGATGCGTCCGCGCGCAGCTCGATCACCCGCTCGCAGAGGATCCGTACCAGGGTGAGATTGTGGCTGATGAACATCAGCCCCATGCCGCTCCGTGCGCGGAGTTCGAGCAGCAGGTTGATGATCTGTGCCTGTACCGACACGTCGAGCGCGCTCGTGACCTCGTCGCACACGAGCAGGCGAGGCTCGGAGATCGTCGCGCGCGCGATCGCAACACGCTGACACTGTCCGCCGGAGAGCTGGTGCGGATAGCGCCGCCCCAGCCCCCGGATCGAGGCCGACAGCTTCCAGGGCCGCGTCGACTCGGCGGCGCGCGGCCGAAGCGCGTCGCGCACGCCTTCCAGCGCCTCGAGCGCCTCGTGAGACGCTCTGCGCGGCGGTCATGCGCGGGTCGAGACTGCCGAACGGATCCTGAACACCACCTGAAGCTCGCGCCGGATCGTCAGCGAGGCGCGACACGCCGCGCGGTGTCGAACCGCTCCCCCGCCAGAGGATCCGGCCGGCGCTCGGTCTCACCAGCCGCAGCACCGCGCGCGAGCAGCAATACGTAACTGAACGAAGTACAA
>ERZ1370068.10811-contig-9476_pt1 | contig 43789 bp, 40 predicted proteins | sample MGYA00561227_ERZ1370068 | MGnify/ENA primary metagenome ERZ1370068 (study PRJEB38410, sample SAMEA6850437) | metagenome | study: Metagenomic assessment of the ecological functions of the soil: analysis of the soil microbiota associated with the...
CGCCATGTATTGCCGTGCCCGGAGCCGGCCGACCAGGGCGCGGTGTCGCGGCCGAGAGCCCTGAGCGAGGATGCGCAGTGCGAGGTCGTTCGCGCTCGTCGCGGGCGCTGCTGACGAGTAGTCCGCCGGTATGATCGATCGGGTGTCTTGCCGGCCGCGCTCAGTCCGAGCACTGCCCAGGCCGTCAGGTTCGGCATCCGAGGTCCGCCCCGTCTCGGCGAAGCCGCCGTCGGACTGCTGGTGCGAGGCGACGAACTCGGAGCGGCGAGAGCAGCGAGCGCGAGCGCGACCGCGGCGACCGCGAGCTTCACGCCCATACGACCTCCGTCCGCATCCGCCGCGCGTACCGCTCGAGCAGCCGCCGTAACTCCGGGCCGATCGCGAGCGCGATCACGACGTTGCCCGACCGCGTGCGCCATGTCGAACCAGACGCCCTGCGCGCGAAGACGACCGTGAACGCCTGCCAGGTGTGCGGCCAGAAGCTGACCCAGAGCCAGACGTCCATCAGCGCGCTGAACGCGAAGCCGAGCGACGAAGCACACGGCGGCGAACGGGATCCGGCCGCGAAGCACCGGCGCGAGCGCGGCCCCGGCGACGCCGCAGGCGCCCCAGGCGAGCATCTGCCACGGCGTCCACGGGCCCTGGCCGAGGAAGAAGTTCGACGCGAGGCGCGGCGAGCGCGCCTGTCGCAACGCCGGCGCGTGCCGCCGAGCGCCGCGCCGGCGCGCGACCGTGATCACCGTCACCGGCTGCACGCCCGGAACGGCCGCGAACAGCACACGCGCCGGCAGCCGCAGCGGCGGCGAGCGTCGCGACGAGCGCGATCTCCTTCGATGCATCGGGGCCCGTCTCGAGCCAGGCGCCGCCCGGCGACGAGCAGTCCCGTCGCCGCAAGCGAGCAGCGGCAGGCCCGGACTGGGCAGGGTCGATCGCCGACCCAGGCGGCCGCCGCGAGCGCGGCCGCAGCGCCGCCGAGGGCGGCGAGCCCAGGCACGCGCAGCCTCCCGCGGCTTCGAGGTCGGACGACCGCGGTCGGCGACGTCGCCCGGCGAAGACGAGGTCGTGCGTGACGATCAGCGTTGCGCGATCCGCGGACGTCACGCCGCAGAAGCTCGGCCAGCTCGGTCTTGCGGGGCGGGTCGACGCCCCGGGTCGGCTCGTCGAGGACGAGCAACGTCCGGCTCGGCGACGAGCACGCCGGCGAGCGCGAGCCGCTCCCGCTCGCCGCTCGAGAGATCCCGCGGGTGGCGCCGCTCGAGACCGGCCAGCCCGACCCGGCGAGCGCCGCGCGCGCGCGGACGAGATCGCCGCCGACGGCCAGCGACGCCTCCGTCGTCGGCGCGCTCGGTGACGAGGTAGCGCCCGGGATCCTGCGACAGGTAGCACGACCCGTCCCGTGACGCTCGACTTCGCCCGCGTCGGGCTCCAGCAGGCCGGCGGCGATCTTCGCGAGCGTCGTCTTGCCGACGCCGTTGCGGCCGGTCAGCGCGACGACCTCGCCGCGCCGGAGCTCGAGCGACGCACCGTCAAGAGCCCGTCGCGGAGCCGTACGAGTAGCTCACGTTGTCGACCCTGACGAGGGCTCTCCCTCGCCCCCACGTTCGCTGGCGATCGCGGCGGACCGCGGGCAGGTACGCGGGATCGAGCCAGCCAGCGCCTCGTCGCGCGGCGCGTCGAGCGTGAGTCGTCCGTCTTCGACGAAGAGCACGCGGTCGCAGCGCTCGCAGCGGCAGCGTCGGCCGCTGCTCGGAGACGACGACCGCCGAGCCCAGCTCGCACGCCAGGTCGAGAATCGCCTCGGCTCCGTCCGGGATCGAGCTGCGACGTCGGCTCGTCGAGCAGCAGCAGCGCGGGGCCGAGTCGCGAGCGACGGACGCGAGGCACACGCGCTGCAGCTCGCCGGCCGAGAGCGTCTCCGTCCGCCGCTCGGCGAGCTGCTCGACGCCCGACGTCGGCGAGCGCGCTCGTCGACGCGCGGCCAGATCTCCGCCGGCGGCGTCGCCAAGGTTCTCGAGCCCGAACGCGACCTCGTTCTCGACGCGGCCGAAGACGACCTGGTCCTCGGGATCCTGGAACAGCGAGGCGACCGCGTCCGCGAGCTCGGCCGGGCGTGCGGCCGCGTGTCGCGGCCGCCGACCTCGACCCGGCCCTCGAACCGGCCGCCGTGGAAGTGCGGGACGAGCCCGGCGAGCGCGCGCAGGAGCGTCGACTTGCCCGGAGCCCGACGGGCCGAGCAGCGGCGACGATCTCTCCCCGGCTCGAGCTCGAGCGAGACGTCGCGAGCGCAGGCGCGCCGCGCCGGGATACGGAGAACGTCAGCCGTTCGACCTGCGCTAGAGCCATACCGCCCCACGACGACAGAGAGCGACCGCGGCGACGAGCGCCAGGCGGTCGAGCGCGCGTCCACGGCGGCCCTGGCGCCCGCGTCGCGCGCCTACCCGTCGAAGCCGCGCGCCTCCATCGACTCGGCGAGGTTGAGCGCGCGCTCCAGCGAGCCCGAGACGAGCGGGCGACAGCAGGCGCGCGTGGCCGCGGACTCCCGTCGACGCGACGCCTCGCCCGCGCAGCGCCTCGACGAGACCGGCCGCGTCGCGCTCGAGCGTCGGTACGAGGCGCGTCGCGAGGCCGACCGCCAGCACCGAGCGGCGCGCGAAACCGGCGCGCCTGGAGCAGGCGGTCGAGGTCGAGGAGCAGCGCGTACGCGGCGAACGCGAGCCGACCGCTGCGAGCCGGAGCGCCTGGATCCCCGCTGCGGCCAGCTCCTCGCTCGTCACGTCGAGGCACGCCGACCACGGGAATCTTCGGGCCCTCCCAGATCACGTGCGTGCCGATGTGCGAGACGAACGGGCTCAGCACGAACACCGAGAGGAGCCGGGACCAGCGTCCGGTCAGGTGAGATCCAGCGCCTGCCGCGTGGGTGCGGTCAGGCAGGCCGCGAACAGCCCGACGGCGATCGCGGCGACGACCAGGCGCCGCTCGGCGATCAGCGCGACGGCGGCGAGCGCGGCGAGCAGGGCGGCTGCCGGGACCGGGCTCACGGCACCTGGTAGCGGTAGCGGAAGCGGTCAGAGTGCTTCGCGAGCGCCTTCGCGTCGCCGGCGAAGACGGATCGGACCGGCGAGCCGGCATCGCCTCGAATCGCGGAGCGAAGCGGTGAATCGCCCCTGCCTCTTACTGTGTAAAACACATTCGCGTCCACGGGAGCCGTGTCGAGAGCGGCGCGACGGACGGTGGCGTGCAACAGGCGACCGATCGCGCGTAGCGCCTGCAGCCGCCCGCCGCGTACCGGACCGCGGCCGGGCGCACGTGTCCGTCGTAACCGTGGCAGGAACGGCTCGGGGAACGCGCCGACGACCACCGGCTCGCGCATCTGCCGCGCCACGAGCGGAAGTCCCACCACTCGACGTCGCCGCGTGCAGGCGGTAGTCGGCGGCGCTGCGATCGGCCTCGATGCCGTTCAGGAACCAGAACCAGTCGCGCTGCTTCGAGGCGTCGCCGTCGATGCCCTCGATCGACTGCACGAACCGTCCGCTGTACGTCGTCTTCACGTCCAGCTCGCGGTCGAGGGCCTGCATCGCCGTCAGTCCATCCGGCACCGTGCGCTCGGCGAGCACGCTCGCGCCGCGGTCGCGCGTGACCCACAGCGTCGCGCTCCCCGAGCCCGTGCGCTCGCGCCCGCAGCCGGGCAGCAGGACGAGCGCAAGGGCGGCGAGGAGGGCACGCTTTCACCTGAGCGCGTTCGAGCGCACCGCGTTCGGCAACGTCGCGCGGACGAGGCCGCGATGCTTGCCGACGCAGCCACGGCCGGCGCGGGTCTTCACGCTCCGCCCGTCGACGAGCAGTCGCGCGCCACGCCGGCTGGAGTCGGCGCCCTGGTCGTTCTGCGAGACGACCGTGTAGCAGTTGCGCGCCTTGCGCTTGCGCAGGAGCAGCGTCGGCGAGCCCGCCCTGCTCGGTGAAGGTCGACCAGTACCAGAGCACCGTGTCGCCGTCCTTCAGCGTCGCCTGGTCGGCTCCGACCGGCGGCGAGACGCCGTTGACCTTGTAGCACCCAGCCGCGTCGTCCCCGCGCCGGGGTAGAGGCCGATCTGGTCGACGTACGGGCCGAACGAGGTCTGACTGCACGTGGTAGTAGAACTCGCCGGCAGCGCTCGCCGCGTCGAGCGCCGCAGCGCGTTCGGCTCGTCGTCGAGCGTCGGCGCGGTCGAGCCGAAGATCGTCTGTCGTCTTGCCCTCGACGCGCACGTTGACGCGCGGCGAGCGCCGGCGCCGGAGCCGAGCGCGCAGGCGAGCAGCGCGACGACCGGCGAGAACGATGAGTCGTCGAACACACGAATCCTCCTTCCGCGAGGGGTTCGGGTATGCGCGGCAGCGCGGCAGGTCTTCTGACTCGGGGCTCCCCTCCCGCCGCCTTCCCGGCCTCGCGGGCCAGTGGTCTTCGGCGGAGGAGCAACTCCCCTCACAGCGGCGGGACCGTCCCGGATTTGCACCGGGTTCCCTCACCGCGTCGCCGTTGCAGGTCTGACCCTATCATGGCCCGATGTCCGCGTCGCGCGGCGCTCTCGCTCTGGCTGCCCGTGATCGTCTGGGCGGCGCGTCATCTTCGCGTTCTCGTCGATCCCGAGCCTCGGGACCGGGCCTCGGCGACTGGGACACGATCCTGCGCAAGGCGCGCACACTGACCGAGTACGCGATCCTCGGGCTTGCTGCTCCTGCGGGCGATCGGCCGGGAGCTGCCGGCGCTCGCCGGTCGGGATCGGCTACGCTGTCACGGACGAGCTCCACCAGCACTTCGTCCGCGGCCGCCACGCATCGCCGGTCGACGTCCTCATCGACACGGTCGGCCTGGCGCTCGGAATCTTCCGTCGTCAGCTGTCTCCTTCGGCCACGTCCGGCGCCTGGCACCGGACAGGTCTCGTGAGGACGGTCGCGATCGAGCTCGACGACGTGCTCGGCGACACGCGGCCGCTCTGGAACGACTGGCTCCGCCGATGCGGCTCGGCGCTTTCATTCGATCTCGCCGCTCGACCACGCGGCGCTGCCCGACGACCGCGCAGGCGCCGCGGAGGAGCTCGACGCGTGGGCGGAGCACGGAGTCGGCGACTGGCAGGAGGCGCACCTCGGACGCTTCTGCCGAGGACCGCGCGCCCGTCTACCTGCGGCCGGACGCGGAGATCAGCGCCGCGCTGCGAGGCTCGCTGGCGCGCGGCGACCGGCTGGGCGTGTTCACCGACGCGCCCGAGCCGCTGGCGCGAATCGCCGTCTCGCCCAGCTCGGCGCCGACCGCAGGATCGAAGCGCTCGAGACGGGAGCCGGGCGCGCTCGAGCGCCTGCTGGCCGAGCTCGGCCAGGACGCCGTCGTCGTCCGTGACCGAATCGCGCCTCACCGACAATTGACGCGATGAGGAGAACGAAGTCGGCGATCGCCAGCTCGACGCGCTGCTCGAGCGACTCGACCGGCTGAACGCGGAGCTGCACGCCCTGAACCGCAGACTCGATTCGGGCGAGCATCTCGCGCCGATCGTGTAACGAGATCCGCGCGCTCGGCGAGTCGCTCGCAGGCGCTCGCGTACGCCGCGCTGCGGGCAGACGGCACCGCAGGCCTGCCGCCGCCGGGCAGGTTAACCAAGTTCCCGCTCTGTGCTGGGCGACCACAGCGGCTGAGCCGGAAGACCGTGCCCGACAGCGAGACGAGGCAGAGCTCGCCGCGCGGACCCTCGAAGAATGACGCGAGGCCCGGCAGCGAGATCCGCTCACGCACGCCGGTCGACGGCGCGCCCGTGCGACGACGCGCAGGCTCCAGATGCGCCCGGAGGAGTCGTCGCCGGAAGTAGCGGCGTCCGCGGGCAGCCGGCACGGCCTTGCCCCGGTAGACGAACCCGCCGACGACCGGCCGCGCCGTCCCGCGCCGTAGGCGACGATCGAGAGCACGAGAGCCCCCGTCGGGTCGGGCTGCCTCGTCCGGCTTGTAGCGCAGGAACCCTCCCAGACGTGCCAGCCGTAGTTCTCGAGGCCTGGGCTCCGCGTGGCGTGTAGTCGATCTCCTCGAACGAGTCCTGGCCGACGTCGCCGGGATAGAGGTCGCCGTTGGCCCGGTCGAAGGAGAAGCGCCACGGGTTCCGCAGCCCGTATCCGACCACCTCGCACGCGAGCTGGGTCGTACGTTGACGCGTCGAGACGCAGCAGCTTGCCTAGCAGGGACTCGAGGTTCTGGGCGTCGTTCTCGGGGTCACCGGCGGCCGCCGCCGTCGCCGATCCCCGTGTACAGGTAGCCGCCGGGGCCTGACACCGGCAGAAGCCGCCGTTGTGGTTCGGCGCAGGGTGGTCGACGAGCAGGACCGGCCGCCCGCTCCCGGAATCGCCCGGTAGCCCCGCGCGCGGTACTCGACGATCTCGGAGGTTCCACCGCCGGTCGCGTGTAGAAGACGAAGAGCCGGTGGTTCCGCCGGTACTGCGGATGGAAGGCGACCGAGGCAGGCCTTGCTCGTCGTTCGTCGCCACCTTGCCCCGGAGATCGAGGAACGGCTTCGGCAGGGAGGCGATCGCGACCTGGACGCGGATCAGCCCGCGCTTCTCGACGATGTACAGGTTGTCAGGCTGGCTCGCTGGGCGTCGTCACGTAGACCGGCTCGTCGAGCCCCGTCACGACCGGCACGAGCCGGTACGGCTTGCCGCCGGCCCCGCAGCCGCGCCAAGCCGACCAGCGCCGCGAGCGACGCGAACAACGCGATCGTCTTCACTACGACGCCAGTCTGTAGACGTTCCCGCTCTGACGAGGCGAGGTACAGCTCCCCGCGCGCGTCCTCGCCGAACGCCGAGAGGCCGTCGACCGTGAACGGCTTCGTCTCGGAACGAGTCGCTGCCGCCCGCGAGCCGTGCTGCCTGGATCTGGCTCACGCAGTTGTCGCCGAAGAAGTACCGGCCCTTCGCCGCTGGAACCGCGCTCCCGCGGTAGACGAAGCCGCCGATCACCGAGCAGTACGGCGCGATTCGGCAGGACGATGTACGGGAACACGAGACGCCCGGCCGCGTTCGGCGCCTGGTTCGACGTGTACCGCGACTTGCCCTCGTAGCACGCGCCAGCCGTAGTTCTCGAGCCCGGGCGTGCCGCGCTTGCGTGTAGTCGAGCTCCTCCCCAGGAGTCCTGGCCGACGTCGCCGATGCAGCAGATTGCCGGTCTGGCGGTCGAACGAGAAGCGCCAGGGATTCGCGCAGCCCGTAGCCGACGATCGAGCGGCTGCGGACGCTTTCGCGCGTCGACGTTGAACTTCAGGAGCTTGCCGAGCGTCGACCGCAGGTTCTGCGCCCGGTTCTCGGGATCGCCGCCGGAGCCGCCGTCGCCCGTTCCCGATGTAGAGGTACCCGTCGGGCCGAACGCGAGGTTCCCGCCGTTGTGGTTCGGATACGGATCGTCCTGGAAGAAGATCTGCCGCACGCTTCCTCGGCCTGCGCGAGAGACCGCGCGACTTGTACTCGACGATGCGCGCGTCGCCGTTGCGATCCGTGTAGTCGACGTAGAAGTGGCGGTCTGCTCGCGTACTTCGGGCTGAACGCGAGGCCAGAGAGCCCTGCTCGCCGCTGTCGAGGACGAGCGAGCGGATGTCGAGGAACGGCCGCGCACGGAGGCGGCCGCGCACGATCACGCGGACTCGGCCGACCTTCTCGGCGACGTAGACGTTGTTCGGCTCGCTCCGCGGCGCCGTCACAGCGATCGAGCTCAGGTGAGGCCGCTCGCAACCCGGACGATGCGCAGCTGGCTGCGCTCGGGCCTCCGCGCGCGCTCAGCGCGAGGACGGCCGCGAGCACGCGGAGGCACAGCGGCAAGTGGCGATGCGTCGCATCCGGGCTATTCTTTAGCAGAACCCGCCGGAGCTCGTCCTCTTTGCCCGGCTCGAGGATCGCGAGCACCTGGTCGCCGGACCTGGAGCTCCGTCTCGGAGTCCGGAATCTCTGCGTGGCCCTCGCGCATGACCGAGATCAGCCGCGCCCCGCTCGGCAGCTCGAGGCCGGAGATGCGCTTGCCGGCCGACGGAGAGCTCTTCGTCGATCTGCACCTCGACGATCTCGAGGTTCTCGTTGCGCAGCTCGAGCAGGTGGATCGAGCTCGTGCTCGGGCACCTCGTGCTCGATCAGGGCCATGATCGTCGTGCGTCGCGCGACACCGTCGGCGAGATCCCGAGCAGGTCGAAGTGCGGCTCGTTGCGCGGGTCGTTGACGCGGCGCGATCACCTTCGGCGACGCCGTAGCTGCTCTCGCGCGATCTGGCAGATGACGATGTTGTCCTCGTCGTCGCCGGTGACCGCGACGACGAGGTCCGGCGGCCGCGCGATCCCGGCGCGCTCGAGCACGAAGATCTCGGTCGCGTCGCCGACGCATCGCTGCGTGCTCGAACTCCTCCTCGAGGCGCTGCGAAGCGGTCGCGCCGCTGCTCGATGATCGTCACCTCGTGGCCGATCCGGCAGCAGCAGTGCGCGCGACGTTCGAGCCGACCTTGCCGCCGCCGGCGACGAGGACGAACATCAGGACGCGGCCGCGGGGCGCGCAGCGGCTTGACCGCGCACGAGCGGACGGCCTCGGTCAGCACCTCGATCGCGGTCGACGTCGGCGACACGGTGCGCAGGCCGCAGCGTCGCGTAGAGCTCGGCGCGCGCCGGGTCGAGGATGCGCACGACCGCGCACTCGATCCCCGAACCGCTTCTGGGCGACCTGGCTGACGACGATGTTCGTGTTGTCGCCGTTCGTGGCCACGACGACGGCGTCGGCCTCCTCGATGCCGGCCTGACGAAGGACGTTGACGTCCATCCCGTGCCCGACGACGAAGCCGCCCGACCAGTGCTCGCCGAGCCGGGCCAGCGCCTCCTCGTTCTCGTCGATCGCGGTCACGTCCCAGCCGACTCTTCGTCGAGCTTCTTCGCAACCGCAGAGCCGACCCGCCCGCATCCAACGACGATCGCCTTCATCCTGAGTCAGATTAACTCACGCCGGGGCTTCCTCCAGAACGCCCTGTGGATAGGCGATCACCATCACCTCGCACGGAGCCTTGCGGAGGACGTAGTCGACCGTGGGGCTGAAGAAGCGCGACTGGCGCCGCCACCTGCGGCGCCGAGCCCAGCGACGATCAGGTCGACCTCGTGCCCGGTCGGCCTCGCGGACGATCTCTTCGCCGATCGCACGGCCGCGCACGATGTGCACCTGGATCGGGATCCCCTCATCCGCCGCGAGGAGCCTTGCCTCGGCGAGCGACGCTTCGGCCTGCTCCTCGGCATCGATCATCTCCGCGTCGATCGGCATGGTCGAGCGGGACCCGGATCACGTACAGGACGTGCACCTCGCAGCCCTGCTCCTCGGCGAGCCTGAACGCGGTGCCGAGCACCTCCTCGCCGATGAGGCCGATCTTCATCGGGACGAGGATGCGCTTGTACGTGCCCTCCATGATCCGGGACGAGGTCGCCGATCGCCGGGCGTGACGCGGCCGAGGACCCGCTCCCGCGCGCTGATGCGGGAGCCGACGAAGACGAGCGCGCCGAACGCGAGCCAGATCGGCCCGGCGATGCGCGCCGCATCGTGCGTGAGGATGGCGAAGATCCAGATCACGAAGGTGAGCGGCGCGCCGATCAGCGCGGCCATGGGCACCTCGGTGCCGCGGATGCGGACGTTGCCCGGCGCGCGGTACGGCCGCGCGAGATCCGGCTCGGTGTAGCGGAGCCGCACGACTGCGACCTGCGCCGCCGTGAACGCGATCAGGACGCCGAAGCTGTACGAGGCTCGCGAGGAAGCGCACCGAGGTCGTTCGCGGCCTTCGCGATCAGGAGGATCCCGGCCGAGATCACGGCCGTCGAGATGATCGTCGCCGGCGAGATCAGCGTCCTGCGGTTGAGGCGCCCGAACGCGCGCGGGAGCATGTCGTGCCGGCCGAGCGAGTAGGCGAGGCGTCCCGCGCCCGAGAACGAAGTCGTGATCACGGCGACGAGGATCACGACGCCGGTCAGGCCGATGAACACGCGCATGACGTCGACGACTCCCTCGGGCAGGTGCCCCGTGAACGCGTCGGCGACGCCCGACCAGCGGGGCGCGCAGCCAGCGTGTGCCGAGCTGGGTCTCCGGATCGGCGGGATACGCCGAGAGCGCGACCAGGGCGATCAGGAACGAGACGACGACCGCGGCGCCGATGCCGACGAAGAGGCTCCGCGGGAGCGTGCGCCCGGGCTCGCGCGTCTCCGCGGCCAGGTTCGCGACCGTCTCCAGCCCGGTGTAGGCGAGCATCGCGACGGGGATCGCGAACGCGATCGCGGACCACGTGAGGCGCCGTCCGAGGTCGGTGCCCTTGCTCAGGTTGTCGACGGAGAAGAGGAGCGGCATGCCGAGCACGATCAGGAGCAGGAGCCCGACGAACGTGATCCCGGCGATGACGATGGCGAGCCGGTACAGGCTCGGCCGGCGCACGAAGCGAACCGCGGCCATCACGCAGATCACGCCGACTCCGACGAAGAGGTCGGTCGGGCTCGTCGTGAGCGCGTCCCAGCCGACCGCGTTGCCGAGGTAGTGCGGCACGAAGAGCGCCGCGAGCGCGATCACGATCACGTAGTCGAGGAAGATCGCCCAGCCGGTCAGGAAGCCGAGCTGGTCGTTGAACGCGCGCCGGACGAAGGTCGCGGCGCCGCCGGTCTCGGGCAGTGCGGCGGTTCCTTCCGCGTACGAGAGCGAGACGAGGACGAACAGCGATCCGACCGCGAGCAGCACCCACGGCGTCAGGCCGAGCGCGTCGAGCGCGACGATGCCGAGCGCGAAGAAGAGCGACGCGGCGATCTCGCCGTAGGCGACCGCGGCCAGCGAGGGCGTCGCGATGACCCGCTGGAGACCTGGGAGCTTTCTAGCCGAACTCTGGTTGAAAGGTACAACGCAGGACGCCCGGCGACGATCAGGAGCGCGCCGAGGAGGAGCCCGAGCCCGCCGCCGACGCCACCCGCGATCGTGCGCACGATCAGGCCGATGCCGAGCGCGATCAGGATCACCGAGAGGACTCGGGCGACCACCATGGAGCGGCTACGCGGCCGCTTGCCGGCGACGACGGCCACCCGCGTCGGCGCGTTCCGCAGCACGTAGTCCACGGTGCGCCCGAAGATCGGCTTGCCGCCCTTCACCTTGGTCCGCGGCGCGCCGAGAATGACGACCTCGGCTTCGCGGCGGGCCGCTTCCTCGACGATCGCCGGCCCCGCGCTGCGTGCGCGTTCGAGGCGGCTCGTGATCTGGACGCCCGCGTAGGTCTCGAGGAGCGCCTGCGCCTCGTCGAGGATCTGATCGGCGACCTCGCTCGCTCGGGGAGCTCGGCGTCGAAGCGGCTTGTCGAGCAGGACCTCGAGGACGTGGAGGATGACGATCCGCGACCTGCGTTCCGAGGCGAAGCCGCGCGGCCGCGACGAGCGCCTCCTCGGACTCGGCGGTGCGCAGCACGGGGACGAGGATCGTGCGGTACTCGACCTCGAGCCCGAGCACGATCGCGGGCGCGCGGACGGTCTGGCGCAGCGGCAGCGTGAAGGCGCCTGCGATAGAGCACGTACGATGACGAACCCGATTGCAAGCCAGCCGAGCCCGACGAGTCGGGTCGCCTGCTCCTGGGCGACGACCACGATCCACGCGACGGCGGTGCCGAAGCCCCCGAGGATCGCGAACAGGGGCCAGTCGATCCCGCCGAGCCTGAGATTCGGTCGCGCGCGGTAGACGAGCTCCTCGTCAGGCTCCTTGACCCGGAGCGCCACGACCGACGCGTGGGCGATCGTGAACGAGAGCATCGCGCCGAAGGCGTACATCGTGCCCAGGAAGTTCGTCTGGCCGGGCACGATGACCGCGATCGAGGCGAACCCGGCGAAGACGACGAGCGCGAGCCAGGGCGTTCCGAAGGTCTTGTGCAGCCGGCGGAAGACCTCGGGCAGCTGCCGGTAGCTGGCCATCGCATACGTGATCCGCGAGGCTCCGATCACCCCGGCGTTCGTCGCCACGAGCAGGATCGTCGCCGCGAGCACGCCGACGTAGATCTCGAGCCCGTGCTCGAGGCGCCCTGCAGGTTGAGGTTCTTGACCAGCCCGAGCACCGGATCGTTCGCGTAGCCGCCCTGCTCCGGCGGGAGGCCGAGCAGCGTCTGGTACTCGCCGTTCACCTTGTGCACCGGCAGCGCCGAGCAGCGCAATCAGCGGCAGCGTGAAGTAGATCGGCGAAGACGGCGATCGCGACGAGGCGGATCGAGCGCGGGATGTCCCGCGGCGGGTCGCGCGCCTCCTCGGACAGGTTCGAGATCGTCTCGATCCCCGTGTAGGCGATCATCGCGACCGGGATCGCGACGAAGAACGAGCTCCAGGTCGGCGCGACGCCCCAGTGGACGTTGTCGACGAGGATCGTCGGGCTGAAGATGAGGACGAACGCCGATGATCACGAGCAGGAGCTGCGTCGCGAAGTCGACGACCGCGAGGAAGATGTTCAGTCCCGCGGCCTCCTTGATCCCGATGATGTTCAGGCCGACGAGCAGGATGATCACGATCGCGCCGCCGACGATGTCCCACGGGTTGTCCTCGAGCGGCTCCCAGAAGATCGACAGGTAGTGCGGGACGAAGAACGCCGAGATCGCGATCGTGATCACGTAGTTCAGGAGCTGCGCCCACGCGGCGCCGAAGCTGACGAGCTCGTCGAACGCGTGGCGCGCGAAGCTCGAGGAGCCGCCCGCCTCCGGGTAGCGGACGGTTCCTTCCGTGTAGGTCAGGGCCGTGGCCGCGAAGATCAGGCCCGCGATCACGAAGACGAGCGGGGTCAGGCCGAGCGCGAAGACGGCCGTGACGCCGAGCGCGTAGTAGATCGACGAGCCGACGTTGCCGTACGCCGTCGCGAAGAGCGCCGGGGTGCCGAGCGACCCGCTCGAGCCGCTGCTCCGCTCCTCCGGCTGGGCGGCGCGGCGGGGGCCGCAGGCTCGGGCGAGCGCTGCTCACGAGCGCAGGCTAAGCCTTCAACCGGCTAGGGGCTTAGCGAACAGGCGTCGTCCAGGTACGGCCGCCGTCGGACGACCTCCAGCTGAAGAGCGGGGTGCCATGGTCGTCCTCCGCCGAGAACCGTGAGCTCCGGCCACGAGGCGAAGAGCGTCAGCGAATCGATCCCGCAGGGCGGTAGCCGGATCGGGATCCCGAAGGCGTACGAGAAAACTCCTCGGACCGCGCCGAATCACCACTCGGGCGAGGGTGTGATTCGAAGCGTCGCGGTTTCACCAGGACTTCCCCCGCGACACCACGCGGAACCCAGGCGAGATCCTCGAATGACCCATCGCCTGAGCAGCGGCGACGCGCCGCAGCCCAAGAGCGCGATCTTTCTCGATGGCAACCAGTTCGTGACCCGATAGAGCGAGCTTCGCGCGACTCCAGAAGAGCAGCCGACCTCGTCCCGCGAGGTTGATGCCTCCTTGCCAGAACGGATGGCAGCCGACGAGTGAAATACCAGTGGCGCCCGTTGTCGCGAGTCAAGTACTGCTCGGGTGCCTTCAGGTTGATCAGAGATCACTCCACCGATTGCGGACGTTCGCAGGAAGCCCACATACGTCGTCGGTCTCGCCGTTGAAGATCCGATGCCAGTGACGTCCACCATCCTCCGTCGCGTACAGGCTGCAGACTCCTTCGCGATCGCAGCGCATCTCCCAGCCGTGCCGGGCGTCAGCACGGCGAATGACCGCTGAGGCCCGACGCGGGCATTCCGAAAGCCAGAACTGCAACGAGACGAGTGCGCGTCCGCCACGCTGGGTCTTTACCCGCTAGCCGTGAATCGAGACGATCAGCGGGATGAGGAGGATGGCGACGATGTTGGCGATCTTGATCATCGGGTTGATCGCCGGGCCCGCGGTGTCCTTGTACGGGTCGCCGACCGTGTCGCCCGTGACCGCGGCCGCGTGCGCCTCCGAGCCCTTGCCGCCGTAGAGACCGTCCTCGATCAGCTTCTTCGCGTTGTCCCACGCGCCACCGCCGGAGGTCATCGCAGATCGCGAGGAAGATCCAGTGACGATCGTCCCGATCAGCAGGCCGCCGAGCAGCTCGGGCTTGATGATCCCCGCGACGAGCGGGAAAACGATCGGGATCGCCGCGGGCAGCAGCATCGCCTTGAGAGCCGAGCCGGTGACGATGTCGATCGAGCGCCCGTACTCGGGGCGAGCGGTGCCCTCCATGATCCCCGGGATCTCCCGGAACTGGCGCCGCACCTCCTCGACGACCTGGCCGCCCACGCGCCCCACGGCCTGCATCGCCAGCGACGCGAAGAGGAACGGCATCAGGCCTCCGATGAAGAGGCCCGCGATCACCCACGGATCGTTGAGCGAGAACGTGATCGTCTCGAGCCCGCGATCCCGAAGCCCGCGCGTGTACTCGTCGAACAGGATCAGCGCGGCGAGGCCGGCCGACCCGATCGCGTAGCCCTTCGTGACCGCCTTCGTCGTGTTCCCGACAGCGTCCAGCGGATCCGTGATCGCCCGCACCGACTCGTCGAGGTTCGCCATCTCGGCGATGCCGCCCGCGTTGTCGGTCACCGGGCCGTACGCGTCGAGAGCGACGATCAGGCCGGTCATCGAGAGCTGCGCCATGACCGCGACGCCGATCCCGAACAGCTCCTGCCCCGCGGCGTAGTACGCGCCGACGATCCCGATCGCGATCACGATCACCGGAAGCGCCGTCGCCTGCATGCCCACGGCGAGGCCCTCGATGATGTTCGTCGCGTGCCCCGTGCGTGACGCGCTCGAAATCGACTTCACCGGGCCCCAGCGCGTGCCCGTGTAGTACTCGGTGATCGCGACGAGCAGGAAGGTGATGCCGAGGCCGATCAGCGCCGAGCCGTAGAGGTTCCAGAAGCTGAACGTGGCGCCGTCGAATGCCGCCGTCACCGGGATGAACCCGATCGCCGAGAGCACCGTGGCCACGATCACGGACTTGTAGAGCGCGTTCATGATCGAGCCGTCGCGCCCGATCCGGGCGAAGAACGTGCCGATGATCGACGCGATGATCGAGATCCCGCCGATGCCGAGCGGGTAGAGCCACAGCTCGCTGGCCGGGAACGCGGTCGCGAGCAGCATGACCGCGACCGCCGTGACGGCGTAGGTCTCGAAGAGGTCGGCCGCCATGCCCGCGCAGTCGCCGACGTTGTCGCCCACGTTGTCCGCGATCACGGCCGGGTTGCGCGGATCGTCCTCCGGAATGCCCGCCTCGATCTTGCCGACGAGGTCGGCGCCGACGTCGGCGGCCTTCGTGTAGATGCCGCCGCCGAGACGCGCGAAGACCGAGATCAGCGAGCCGCCGAAGGCGAGGCCGACGAGGTCGTCGATCGCCGAGTCCGGCGAGTTGCCGAGCCAGCCGGTCAGGACCCAGTAGTAGCCCGCGACGCCGAGCAGGCCGAGCCCGACGACGAGCATGCCCGTGACCGATCCGGCGCGGAACGCGACATTGAGCGCAGGCTTGAGGCCGTGCCGGGCGGCCTCGGCAGTCCTCACGTTCGAGCGCACCGCGACGTTCATCCCGATGAAGCCGGCGGCCGCGGAGAGGAGCGCGCCGATCAGGAAGCCGATCGCGGTGCCCCAGCCGAGCTGGTTGTAGAAGCCGAGCAGGAGGAACGGGGCGATCGCGACGATGGCGATCGTCTGGTACTGGCGGCGCAGATAAGCCGAGGCGCCCTCCTGGATCGCCGTTGCGATCTCGCGCATCCGCTCGTTGCCCGCGGGCAGCCGGAGCAGCCAGATCGTGAGCCCGATGCCGTATCCGACGGCGAGGAGTCCGCACAGGAGCGCGAACAACACGGCGTGATCTCGGAAGAAGCTCATTGCAGGCTTTACGTAGAGGGCGCCGAGGACTCCCGGCGCGCGGGTTTCTAACACACATCAGCGGTGCGCGGGCGGCCAGTTACGAGAAGGAGAGGTTAGGCGCCGGCCGACGGCGAGCTTGACCGGGAAGTTCCTGCGCTTGATGGCGCCCGGCCTCGGGTTCTGCGAGACGACGCGGCCGACCAGCGATCGCCTGGAGCGAACTGCGGCGGATGTTGCCGACCGAGCAGTGCGCTCGCCGGATCTTCGCCTTCGCGGCTGCAAGGCGCAGTCCGAGACACGCGCGGGACACGGCAGCGGGTCGGAGGCGGCGGAGGTGGCGGAGGTGGCGGCAGGTGGAGGTGGCGGAGGTGGCGGTGGCGGTGGTGGAGGCGGGAGGCGGAGGTGGCGGAGGTGGCGGAGGCGGCGGTGGTGGAGGCGGCGGAGGCGGGAGGCGGCGGTGGCGGCGGGAGGCCCGCCGGCCAGCGTGTACGTCACGGCCGAGTTCGGCGTCAGTGACGCCGTGTTGCAACCGAACTGGCGTGAAGTTGGGGCCCGTGGCCCGCCTGGACGCCCTCGGTCTGGCCCGTGCCGAGCTGCGTGAGCGCGCCGTACACCGTCTTGATGGTCGAACTGCCCTCGGTGAAGATGACCTCGAAGTTCGCCGAGCCCCCGGCGCCGACGTATGCGGTGCGGAACTCGATCACGAACTGCTGCGGGCTGCCGGCGATCGTCGCCGTGAAGACGCCCTTGCCGCTCGTGTTGGTGAGGAGATCGTCCCAGTAGACCGGGATCGCGCGCCCCTCGACCGGCGAGGGGAGGCACGTGTTCGAGTACTGCAGGTTCTCACCCGAGAAATTGACGACGCCGTTCGAGTTCACGTCCGCCTCGGTGTAGGTCCCGTCGTAGAAGTGCACCGGGAACGGGAAGGTCACGTGGCGCCAGCGAGTCGTCGCAGTGGATCCCGAGGTCGGTCGTGCCGGGAACGATCGACTGGCCGGTCTGCATCGAGGGCAACGTAGTCCCCGGGCGGAGGTGGTGGAGGCGGAGGCGGAGGCGGAGGTGGCGGCGGCGGCGGCGAGGCGGAGGCGGGCCTGGAGGCGGGCCGCACGACGGGAACTTGAAGGAGCCGATGCGCGTGCGCCACGGCGTCGCGCCGGTGGTCTGGATGTACTCGGTCGTGTACCAGAAGGTGCAGTCGTCGACCGGGTCGACGGACATGCCCGAGTAGTCGCCCCAGCGGTTCGCGGTGCCGGTCTGCGAGCCCGTGCCGGCAAAGAGCTGCTGCTCGGTGCCGAGCGTGCCGGGCGGGTCGGTCGCGAGGCGCGCCGCGTACGAAATGCTCGGATAGTTCGGCGCAGTCCCGTTCGCCGTCGAAGTAGCCCGACGGCGATGTCGCCGCTCTTGTCCATCGCGGCGGACGGCATCCAGCGGTTGAGCCCGTCAGCTCGGCGCGAACGTCCCTGGTCGTGCATCTGCCAGGCGCCCGTCCCGATCTTCTCGATGCTGTACCAGCGCGCGCCCGCACGGTCGTTGCCGACGTCGACCGAGATGGCTCGTGACGAGCGTCTGCCAGCCGCCGAAGTTGCGGTACTGCGCACGCCACATCCCGCGATCGGAGAGCGTCTGCAGCTTGACGGTCGTCCCGGGCTGAGGATGCACGCGCCGAAGTCGCACAGATTCTCGTCGTACGGCGCCGCCTGGACGTCTGTGTCGTGCGTGATCGTGATCGACGGAGTGCCGGACCAGTCGACCGTCGCGTTCGTGATCTGGATCTGATCCTGCGGAAGGCCCGACCCGTCCTGGTTGATCCGAGACGAACGGGGCAGGTGCGCCCGCCGGAGGCGGCGTATCGCCGTCGGCGTCGGCCGGAAGCGTCGCCGGCAGGTACGGGTCGATCGCCTCCATGTCCTGGTACACGAAGCGCGCGGTCTGGCAGTTCAGCATCGCGTCGCGCTCGAACGCCCAGATGCCGACACCGGCGTAGGTGGCGCCGAGGAGGAACTGGTTCGCGGTCATCGTGTACGACTGCTGGCTGGGCCAGACTCCGATCTTCGGGTAGTCGTTGAACTTCGTCGGGCTCACTTCGAACTCGTATCCGCACCAGGCGCCCGTCGGATCGCTCGTCGCCGAGACCGCGGTGCACTCCCAGTACGGAGGCGTGCCGCCCGAGCCGTTGAACGCGAACTGGGAGATCACGAAGCGCTGCGCGAACTGGTCGTAGACGACGACGGGGTCGCCGCGGTTCAGCGACAGCGCAGTGCGGCGTACCAGGGAAGAGCGTGTTGATCGTCCGTCGGCGGCACGACCTGCGTGCCGGTCTTCGTCCAGGCGGCGAACTGCGCGTTGACGACCTGGACGTAGTCGTTCTGTCCGGCGGCCCCGTTCGTGTCCGGCGGGTAGCAGCCGCACGCGTTTGGCATCCCTTCGAAGTTCTGGTCCGGCGCCGGCGTCCTCGTGCCGTTCGTCCGGGTCTGGAGCGCGCCGTCACCCTCGGGGAGTCCGGCGAGCGGGACGCGTAGGAACCACGGGCCCTCGTTCTCGACGTTGCCGGGCTGCGGGCCTTCCGTGAACGGCGCGGACTTCATGTCCCGCACCGGCGGCGTGCGATAGGCGCGCGACACGCCGACGTTCTTCGCCGGCGACGTGACCGTCGTCACGCCTGCTGTGCCCGCCCCGCCGTTCGCGCCGGGCGCCGCCATCGCCGGGCCAGAGCGGCTCCCTGCCTGACGTCGCTTCGGTTCGACGAGAAGGCAAGCGCGGCAAGACAACAGCTCCCGCCGTTACAACCGCAAACGCAATCCGAACGCGCCCTCCCTCACGTGCGGCGGATTCTTGCCACCTCGATAGGAAATTCTCAAAATTGTTTGCTAGCGCAGGCGGTCTTCAGCGCGCGCGATGTGACGCCCTTGCCGCTGTCGTGCGAGGGCGGCTCGGGCAGCTTAGCGCGCCGGCCGACGGCGAGCTTGACCGGGAAGTTCCTGCGCTTGATGGCGCCCGGCCTCGGGTTCTGCGAGACGACGCGGCCGACCAGCGATCGCCGGGAGCGAACGCGGCGGACGTTGCCGACCGAGCAGTGCGCCCGCCGGATCTTCGTCTTGCGGCTGCCTGAGGCGCAGTCCGAGGCACGCGTGGGACACGGCAGCGGGTCGGAGGAGGCGGCGGAGGTGGAGGTGGTGGCGGCGGCGGAGGTGGCGGAGGCGGAGGCGGCGGAGGTGGCGGAGGTGGCGGAGGCGGCGGCGGTGGAGGCGGCGGCGGAGGCGGTGGAGGCGGAGGCGGCGGCGGAGGTGGCGGAGGTGGCGGCGGCGGGGTGGCGCGCCGGCCGGACGTGAACGTCGAGCTCCTGGCCCGGGTTCTGCAGGTCCGGCCGAGTTGCAGAGGAACTGGTCGACCCGCGTCGAGCTGTCCTGGAGCCCGACCGTCTCGGAGAGCCCGTGGTCCGCGTCGACGCCGAAGCGCATCCTGATCACGTCGCTGCCCTCGTTGAAGATCGCCTCGAAGTTGGCGTTGCCCGAGCGATTCGCGTACGTCGTGCGCCACTCGACGACGTACTGCCTGTTCGGCGGCGAGCCTGTCGTCGCGGTGAAGATGCCCCCGCCTCCGGTCGTCAGGAGGTCGTCCCAGTAGACGATGACCGCGGTTCCGAGAGCGGTGGTCGGCAGACAGTTGTTGATGAACGCCGTGTTCTGCGTGCCGCCGAACTGAAGGTTCCCGTTCGAGCTGGCCCGCGCGGTCGTGTAGCTCTGGCCGTAGAGGCTGACCGGGAACGGAAGCGTGATCGCGGTCGTGCAGTCATCGCAGTGGTTCCCGATGTCGGTCTGACCCCGGAATGATCGGCTGGCCGGTCGCGCTCGCGACCTCGTAGCACGACGGGCCGCCCTGGACGGTGAAGTCGACCGTGAACGGGCCTTGCGCCGTCGTCACGGCGAGGTGCAGCTGGATCAGAGTGCCGCACGGGAAGCGCGCTCGTCGCGACGCCGGCGAACTGCGTCACGTTCGTTCCGTTGCCGCCCCCTCAGCTCATGTCCGGATAGGCGGAGTTGGCCTGCGTGATGTTGATGCCCGGCGTCGGCGAGGAGAGCACGGCCGACTCGCGGTCGCCGATGCGTGCCCCGTGTTTCGCGAGCCGCTCGTCGATCCGGAAGCGTCTCGCCCGGCTCGACCTTGCCGTTGCCGTTCCCGTCGGTCAGCGTTGTGAGCTGGTGCTCCGAGCGCCGGAGCCGGAGCGAGGTTGAAGTTCTGCGTCGTCGTCTGGTCCTGCGTGAGCGGTGACGTTGGACACCGTCTGGCTCGTGAAGCCAGTGAGCACGGTGACCGTGACCGTGTAGGTGCCGACCGGCAGCAGCATCGAGTACTGGCCCGTCGGGCTCGTCCCGACACCGCGGTTGCCCGGGCCCGTCGCGTGAACCTCTGCGCCGCCGATCGCGCTCATGTTGTCTGCGCGCCGGACCGTGCCCGGAGAGCGTCCCGGTCGGGCCCTGGCGGTGCGGCGGTCACCGCTGCGAGCGCGCATCGAGCTTCCCCTCGCCCCAGGTGTTGTTGTTCCGCGGTGCGTCCCGCCGCAGGTCCTGCCAGTGTCGATCGACACGTCTGGTCGAGGCAGCGTCTCCGGTCGCGCCGCGACGTCTGCCTCTCAGCTCGGGCGAGATCGACCAGATCAGCGCCACGGTTGCCGGCCACGTGCGGCGACGGCCATCGAGGTGCCGCTCAGGCTGCCGTAGCTGCGTGTCGCTGTCCCAGCCGCAGCGAGCGAACGTTGACGCCCGGGCGCCGCGATGTTCGGCTTGATGATCCCGCCGAATGCCGATGGGCCGCGTGACGAGAAGCCCGCGATCGGCGCCGTTGATGTCGAACGCGCCGGCGGCGTAGGTCTCCGGCAGGTCTCCCGGCGAGCCCGCCGGTGCCGCACGCCGGGCCCGCTGTTGCCGTTCGAGAAGGCCGGGAAGATGCCCGCCGCGACCCAGGCCTGCACTGTCAGGCTGGAAGAACGGGTCGCCGGAGCCTCCGCCCCACGAGTTGTTGACGATGTCGGGCCGCAGATCCGGCCGCGGGTTGTCTCCGTTCAGGTCGGTCGGCGCCAGGATCCACTGGCCCGATGAGATCAGCAGCCGTGTCGAGACAGCAGCCCCTTCGCCGAGATCCACTTCGCGTGCGGTGCGACGCCGATCTGGTTCGTGCCCGGATCGCCGTCGTCGCCGACCATCGTTCCCATCGTGTGCGTGCCGTGAGTTGGGTTTCCGTGTCGCACGGATCCGAGTCGTGGCACTCCGCGCGAGCGGATCCCACCAGTTGTAGTTGTTGGTCGAAGTTGCCGCCGCCCAGGTTGCCCGCGGTACTTGCCGACGAGCGCCTGGTGCGAGTAGCGGACACCCGTGTCCGATGCTCGAGATGACGATGCCCTCGCCGCGGTCGTTGAACGTCGACCAGACCTGCGGCGCGTGGATCGCGTTCAGCCCCCACTCCGTAGTCGCCGGCCGGGCGGCGCTCCGACGAACGCCGCGTCTCCTTCGGGAGTCGGGTAGGAGTGATTCGCGCGGATCTCGCCTGACGTCCGGGCGGGCCGCGAGCGCGAGTCGACGATCGACGGGCCGGCCGACTTGACCCGAAGATCGCGTTGACGATCCAGTACGCCTGGTACTGCACGTCCGTGCGCGTCGAGCCACGCGCGGACAGGCGCCTCGGCTCTCGCGGCGCCGTCACGAGGGTCAGGCGCTCATAGACGACCTCGCCGCGACGGCTGCGGTTGTGGATCGAGTGCCGCCGGCGCGACGTTCGCGTTGCCGTGCAGCACGATCCAGAACGACGCGTGCCCCGTCGCGCGCTGAGCTGTTGCGGCGACCTGGGCCTCGACCGAGCCTCGTTCGTGAGCGCGCCTGTCCGCCGGCTTGCCGCCAGTGACACGCCGCCCAGAACGACGGCCAGGCTGACCGCCGCCAGGACATGCCCGAACCTTGCCTCCTCCCATCACGGCGGATTCTTCACAGTTCGGACGGAAAATCCAGGTGGGCCACGCTCCCTCAGGCGTTTCTTAGATGTCGAGATGAGAGCGGGGCGCCTTCCGGCGCCCGGCTCGATTCGTCGTTGTCTCTCTCGCTCTAGAGCCGGCCGACCGCCAGCTTCACCGGGAAGTTCCGGCGCTTGATCGTGCCGGGCCTCGGTGACTGGTTGCACCACGCGGCCGCGCAGCGAGCGGCGCGCACGAACGCGTCGCACCCTCGCCAACCGAGCAGTTCGCCGCCCGGATCATCCACGCTTCGCGGCGCCGATTCGCAGCCGAGGACTCTCGGGACACGCAGCAGCGCGTCGGAGGCGGAGGCAGGCGGAGGCGGTGGAGGCGGTGGTGGAGGCGTGGTGGAGGCGGAGGCGGCAGGCGGGAGGCGGAGGCGGAGGCGGCGGGAGGTGGCGGAGGCGGCAGGCGGCGGAGGCGGTGGTGACGGCCGGAGGCGGCGGAGGTGGCGGAGGTGGCGGCGGAGAGTGGAGCGGAGGCGGAGGCGGAGGCAGGCGGAGGAGGCGGAGGCAGAGCGGAGGCAGGCGGCGGGGCGAGGCGGCGGAGGCAGGCGGAGGCGGGGAGGCGGAGGTGGCGGCGGAGGCGGCGGAGGCGGGAGGCGGAGGGGCGGAGGCGGGCCGACGGTGATCGTCCCGGTCATCAGCACCGCCGTGGATCGAGCACCGGTAGCCGGGAACGAGCCCGCGTTGTTGAAGGTGAACGAGAACGTAGTCGCCAGGCGCCATGAAGCCGGAGTCGAAGACGGCCGGTGTCCGAGGTCGCCGTGTGCGTGACCTGGCCGTTGTTCGTCCAGCAGACCGTCGTTCCGACCGGGACGCTGATGTCCGCCGGGTTGAAGAGGTTGTCCCCGATCGAATCTCCGTCGAGCCGGAAGGACAGCCCGGCAGCGGACGGCGGAGGCGGCGGCGGCGGAGGAGGCGGCGGAGGTGGCAGCGGCGGAGGTGGTGGCGGCCCACCGACTGCAGCGGCAACGGCGGCAAACGCATCGAGCTTGCCTTCGCCCCAGGTGTTGTTGTTTCTGGTTCGTGCCGCCACAGGGCCGGGCGTGTCGATCGCCGTCTGATTCAGGATCGCCTCCGGTGCCCAGATGTTCCGCCGAAGCGCCGGAACGGCCGACCAGATCAGGGCCACGGTCGCGGACAGGTGAGGGCGCGGCCATCGAGGTGCCGCTGATCGTCTGATAGGCCCCGTTGTTCCAGGACGAGGCGCACGTTGACGCCCGGCGCGGCGATGTCTCGGCTTGATGATCCCGCCGAATCGGAGACGGGCCTCGGCTCGAGCTCCCAGCGATCACGTTGTTGATGTCGAACGATCCGACCGTGCAGCTCTCGGCGTAGCTCCCCGGCGAGCCAACGGTTCCGCAGCCCGGCCCGCGAGTTCCCGCTCGAGAACGACGGGAAGATCCCGGACGCGACCCAGGCCTGCACGGTCGCCTGGTAGAACGTATCGCCGCCGTTCGAGTTGCCCCACGAGTTGTTGACGATGTCGGGCCGCATGTTCGGCTGCGAGGTTCTGGCCGTTGAGGTCGGTCGGCGCCACCATGAATTGGCCCGAGGACAGCAGCAGCGCCTCGTCGAGCAGCTGTTGGTCTCGCAACCCTTGGCCGCGATCCACGTCGCGTGCGGGGCGACGCCGATCTGGTTCGTGCCCGGATCGCCGTCGTCGCCGACCATCGTTCCCATCGTGTGCGTGCCGTGGCCGTTGTTGTCGCACGGTGTCCCGGTCGCGCACACCGCGGAGGGATCCCACCAGTTGTAGTTGTGGTTGAAGCTGTCGCCCCCGAGGTTGCCGCGGTACTTCGCGACGAGCGCGCCGTGGTGTAGAGGACGCCCGGTGTCGACGTTGCCCACGACGATGTTCTCGCCGCGATCGTTGTACTGTCGACCAGACCTGGGCGCGTTGATGGCACGACGCCCCCACTCCAGGTGTTCGGGTCTGCCCCAGGTGCCGCGGGACTCCGGTGAGATCTTGAAAACGACGTCCGGAAGGATCTTCGCGCACCCTCAGGGCGCTCGGCAGCGCCTGAGAACCGTGCTGCCGCCCGTCACCCGGATCGCGTTCAGGATCCAGAAGGACTTGTCGCGCACATGATGTTGCGCGAGGTACTGCTTGAGCGACTGCTGCGTGCGGTCCCGGTCGCCGTCAGCGTGTCGGCAGACGTAGCGGCCCTCGGGGACGAGCGCATCGAGTGCGCGGCGTCAGATTCGCTTGCTGGCGGAGAACGACCCGGAGGAACGTCGTTCGCCCATGAGCTGCGATCTGCTCGGCGACCTTGGCGTCGACCGAAGCCTTGGTTGGGTGTTGAACGGCCGAGCGCCGACGTACCTGCCGCGCAGTGCAGCCACCAGCAACCCGGCGGCGATAGCCGTCGCAATTCTGTACATCTCACTCCTTCCCCTCCCCCTTCTGATCGGCCTGTCTCGCTCGGCCCTGTCCGGGCGATGCTAGTTCAGCTGGCCTCCCCACCCTGACAAGGCGCCCGGACAGATGGATCGTAGGTCTGACTAGCCCCTGCCGACGGCCAGCTGACCGGGAAGTTCCGGCGCTTGATCGTGCCGGGCCGCGGTGACTGGTTGACGACACGGCCGCGCAGCGAGCGCCTCGAGCGAACGCGGCGGACGTTGCCGACCGAGCAGTGCGCTCGCCCGGATCTTGCGTCTTCGCAGGCGTCGAGGCGGAGCCAGGATGCGGGACGCGGCGGCGGGTCGGAGGCGGAGGCGATGGTGGCGGCGGCGGTGGTGGCGTGGCGGCGGGAGGCGGCGAGGCGGCGTGAGGCGGCGGAGGCGGAGGCGGTGGGAGGCGGCGGAGGCGGTGGAGGCGGCGGCACGGTGGCGGAGGCGGCGGTGGGGCGGAGGGCGGCGGTGGCGGCGGCGGTGGACGGAGGCGAGTGGCAGGCGGAGGAGGCGGCGGCGGTGGCAGCGGTGGGCCGGTAGCAGGTCGGGAACTTGAAGCTCCCGATCCGTAGTCCGCCACGGCGTCGCGCCCGTCGTCTGATGTACTCGGTCGTGTACCAGAACGTGCAGTCGTCGACGGGATCCGTCGTCATCATGCGAGTAGTCGCCCCAGCGGCTGCCCGTGCCGGTCTGGGAGCCCGTCCCGGCGTGCATCATCGCCTCGCCCTGGCCGGGGGTGTCTCGGCGGGTCGCCGGCCGCGAGCCGGCCGGCGTACGCGATAATCTGGGTAGTTAGCAATACGTAACTATCGATGTACTTCGTTCAGTTACGTATTGCTCCAGACCCAGCCACCGCAATGGCGGCCAGCACCAACAGCGATACCAGCACGATCAACGCGCGGCGTATCAGATCATCATCACGTCTCCATCTCCAATTTGCGCATCGCACGGCGTTTCAGCGCAGCCGATGCACACGCCCGCGCCTCCCACCACTGTTTCAATCGTGCCAGCGCCTGTGCGAGGTCGGCTCGCAGGTCGTCGACACCCCTCGACGCCAACCGACAGGCGCACCGCGTTGGGTGCGATGCCGGCCACGCGCATCTGCTCGTCGTTCATCGTGCCGCGCCACATCGCGGCCGCGTGCACCACGAGGCTCTCGACGCCGCCCAAGCTCACCGCCTGGCGCGGCAGCTTCAGCGCATGCACGAAATCGAGCTCGTCTCGTCGTAGCCGCCACGGATCACGATGTTCGTCACACCGCCGAAGCCCGTCATCTGCGTCGCCGCCAGGGCGTGCTTGCGGATGCGACGGCAGGCCCGGATAGAACACCCGCTCGACCTGCGACTTGCCGCTCGAGGCCAGCGCGCCAGCTCGAGTGCGCTGGCGTTGTGCTGGCGCACGCAAGCGCGAAGCGTGCGCAGGCCGCCGCAGCAGCAGCCACAGGCGTCCATCGGGCTCAAAGTCGCACCCAGGCAAATCTGGGTCGGCCACAACGTAGTCGATCAACGAACGCGCGGGCGATCACCGCACCAGCGGTGATATCGTGATGGCCGCCCAGGTACTTGGTGGCGCTGTGCACCACCACGTCGATTCCGAGCGCCAGCGGCTCTGCTGGTTCAGCGGACTCGCGAAGGTGTTGTCGCAAACGCTCAGCGCGCCGCGCGGCGCGCGCCAGCCGCGCCACTGCGGCGAGGTCGGTCAATGCGCAGGTCGGGTTGACCGGCGTCTCGGTCATCACCAGCCGCGTGCCCGGCGTGATGGCGCGTTCCCACTGTGCGCAGGTCGGTCTGATCGACCAGCGTGCAGCGCACGCCAAAGCGCGGCAGCAGCTCGGAGAAATGCTTGGCGCTGGCCATGTAGTGATTGGTCTGCGCGACCACGTGGTCGCCGGCCTTCAGCAAGCCGAGCAGGACCAGCGAGATCGCACCCATGCCCGAGGCCGTGAGCAGCGCGTCGTGGCGTGTCGGCAGCCGCCGCCTTCGAGCGCCACCAGTTGCGCCGCCACCTGCTCGTGCAGCGGGTTGCCGTAGCGCGTGTAGTAGCGAGCATGGCGCGGCTGGCTCGCCATCGCGCGCGAACTCCTCGGCGTCGCGCGCCGCGAAGGTGGCGCTGTAGACGATCGGCGGCACCAATGGCCGAGTCGCCATCCGCTGCGCGCGGCCTTGCGCGCACAGCGTGTCGGGACTGGGCTTGGTGGTCATCGTGTCGGGCTCGGTCGGCTGCGCAAACCGCGCATCATGCCGCGAGACGCGCGCGATTTGCGCTGCCGCACAATGCGCCGGCATTTCAAGATGCAACGCTTCGCGGCCATGAACACCGCTCGCCATTGACCAACCCACTGTCGGCGCGCAGCCGCGCCGGCTGGCTGCTGGCGTGGGCGCTGTTCTGGCTGCTGATGGCTCACCGTGTCAGGTGCAGGACCACCTGCGCGACGGCGGCGGCGACTGGTGGAAACCGCTGTTGTGGGAGGGCAGCGCGTGCGCGGTGGCCAGCCGTGATGCTGGCCTGTGTTGTGGCGCCAAGCGCCGCGGCACGACGGCTGGCTGACGCGGCCGGCGCGCTGGTTCGCGCTGCAGCTGCGCTGGCTGCCGCTGCTGGCGCCGTCTGTTCGTGACCGCCGTCTGCGCGTTGCGCCATGCGGTGCTACGCGCTGCTCGGCCAGACCTACAGCCACCGCGCCTGGGGATCAGGTGTATCTGTACGAGTGCACCAAGTTCTCGCCTTGTTCTTCATGCTGTTCATGGCCGTCGTGTTCGGCGTGCGCACGCACGCGGCACTGGCCGAGCAGCGGCTGCGCACGCAGGCGGCGCAACTCGCGCAGCTGACGCAGCAGCTGGAACCGCATTTCCTGTTCAACGCGCTGAACACGATCGCCTCGACGATCCACGGCAAGCCCGATCTGGCCGACTCGCTGCTCACGCGGCTGGCAGCGCTGCTGCGCGCCACCACCGACCTGACGCGCCGCCCGAGCTGCACGCTCGATGAAGAGCTGCGCCTGGTCGATGGCTATGCGGCGATCATGTGCGAGCGGTTTGCCGACCGCGTGAGCCTGCGCGTGTCGACGTCGACCCGGCTGCGCGCGCCTGCCGCGTGCCGACGCTGGCGATCCAGCCGCTGCTGGAAAACGCGTTTCGGCCATGGCGTCGAGCCGATCGAGCGAGCCGACCGCGTTGACGCTGCGCGCGCGCGACGGTTTGGCGATCGGCTGCGCGTCGAGGTCGAGCAGAGATCGCGGCGACGGTGCCCGCAGATGCGGTCGCCGGCGTGGGCCTGGGCACGCTGCGCGAGCGCCTGATCGCGTATGCACGGCGATCGCGCGCAGGTCGGGCTCGTGGCACGCGTCGGCGGCGGCGCGATCGCCTGGTTCGAACTGCCCGCGCAGCGAATGAGCAGCGCCGACGCGCCAGCAGCGAATCGACGATGGCGCTGACCGCCACGCTGCGCGTGCTGGTGGTCGACGACGAAGCCCGGCGACGCGCGCGCTTGCGCCGCCTGCTGCTCGCGCATCCGCAGGTCTGAAGTCGTGGCCGAGGCCCGCAACGGCCGCGAGGCGCTCGAGCTCAACGCGACACATACGCCCGACGCGCTGTTTCTCGACGTGCAGATGCCAGAGGTCGACGGCCTGAGCGTGGCCGCGTCGTTGCCCGATCCGGCACCGGCGATCGTGTTCGTGACCGCGTTCGACCACTACGCGCTGCCGGCCTTCGACGCCGCGGCGCTCGACTACCTGCTCAAGCCGGCCGATGCCGAGCACGTGGCGCGCGCCGTGCAGCGGTTGCTCGCACGCGGCACCGACGCGCCAGGCCGCGGCGCGACCGGCGCCGAGCCAGTTGGTGATTCCCGATCGCGGCCGCACCTGCGTGATCGCGGTCGGCGACATCGAGTGGCTGGAGGCCGCCGACAACTACGTGGTGGTGCACGCGGGCGCACGCTCGCCGCTGCTGCGGCGCACGCTGACCACGCTGCTCGACCGACCTCGGCGATGGCTTTGTGCGCACGCAGCGCGGCGCTGCGGTAGCGCTGGCGCACGTCGAGCTCGCTGCAGTCGCTGCCCAAGGCGGGACGCGCTGGTGCTGATGCGCAGCGGCGCGCAGGTGCCGTGTTCGCGGCAGTTTCGCGGCCCATTGATGCAGCGGCTGCAGGCGCAGCGGCTAAAGGCGCGTCCGCTTCGCCCCAGCGGCGGTCCGTTTCGCCCCAGCGCGGTGGTGCGCCCGCGGCGCGCGCATACGGCTGGCGTCGTCAGCCACCAATCGCCACGCGACGGAACCGCCATGCACACCGCCTGTCGCCACACCCTCGCCGTCGCGCCTGCTGCTTCCTCGATTGGCTGCGCATCGGCGCCTTCGCGCTGCTGGTGCTCTACCACGTGGGCATGTACTACGTGAGCTGGCAGTTTCACGTCAAGAGCCCCTACGCGGGCGCCGCGCTCGAGCCGTGGATGCGGCTGTCGTCACCGTGGCGGCTGTCGCTGCTGTTCCTGATCTCGGGTGCGGCCACTGTCGTTCATGCTGCAACGCGACGGCGCCAGCGGATCGCTGCTCGCCTCGCGCAGCAAGCGGCCTGCTGTGGCCGCTGCTGTTCGGCATGGCGGTGATCGTGCCGCCACAGTCGTACTTCGAAGTCGTGCAGCAGCACGGCTACGCCGGCAGCTTCTTCGATTTCATGCGCCTGTACGCCAGCGGCTACGGCGGCTTCTGCAAACGACAGCACGCACTGCCTGATCCTGCCGACCTGGAACCACCTGTGGTTCGTGGCCTACCTGTTCGTCTACACGCTGGTGCTGTGGTTGCTGCTGCGGCTGTGGCCGCGGGCGCTCGACACACATCGCGGCGGCGTTGGCCCGGGCGTTGCGCGGCGCGCGCGTTGCTGTGGCTGCCGATCGCCGTGCTGGCTGCGCTGCGGCTGGCACTGTTCGATCGCTATCCGCCGACGCATGCCTTGATCGGCGACTGGTACTTGCATGCAACCGACTTCGGCGTGTTCCTCTTGGGCGCCGCGTGGGCGCGCGGCGGCACGGCCTGGCAGCGTTGCGCGGACCTGCGGTGGCCCGCGCTCGCACTGGCACTGGGCGCGTGGGCCGTGATGCTCGCGCTGTCTGCGCGGAGCCGTCGGCACGCCGCTGCCTAAGCCCATGGCTATGGTTGGCGCGGACGGCGTTTCGCAACGATGCAGTGGGCGGCCATCGTCGCGCACAGTCGGCTTCGCCAAGGTGCACCTGAACCGCGACCACCGCTGGCGCGCCACGCTGGCCGAGTGCGTGTTCCCCGGTCTACATCGTGCACCAGACGCTTGATCATCGGGTTCGCCGATGGCGCTGGCGCCGCTGCGCTGGGCACCGCTGGCAGAAGGCCCGTTGCTGGTGCTGCTGACCTTCTGCGCGAGCTTCGCGATCTATCTGGCCGTGCGTCGCGTGGCGTGGCTGCGCCCGCTGGTTGGGCCTGGCCGCGCGAGCCACGCCACCGGCGCGGCGCCCTGCGGCTCTCTGGGCCGCGGACCGCGGCGCACGATTGACCGATCAGGCCGGCACCTCGTGGTTCTCGATGAATTCCTCCAGCGGCGGCGGCCCCCAGACGTAGAACGAATCCTCCGGCGGGTGGTCGGCCGCCGGCCAGTCGAGGTCGGCGGCACGAAGTCGATGTCGAACGAGTACTCGGCGGAGCTGCCCCACGGGTCTTTGCACGTAGTAGAAGTAGTTCGAGCCCAGCACGTGGCGGCCCACGCCCCAGCCGCGCGCGTAGCCGGCGTTGCGCATCTGCTCCGAACCGAGGCCGACCTCGTTGGCGCTGCCGACGTCCCAGCTCGAGTGGTGCAGGCCCGGCGCGTGCGACTTCGCGAAAGCCACCAGGTGATGGTCGCTGCCGTGCACGCCGTGCAGCGAAGGCGATGCCGTCGCCCGAGTGGTCCGACAGGCCGCAGGCCGAGCACGTCGCGGCCGAACGCCGACCATGCGCAGCACGTCGGGGGTGAACAGCAAGATGTGGCGACAGGCGACGCGGGCGCACCGGTTGCACCCGGCTGCGGCCGGGTGCGGCGCCGGCACCGGGTGGCACCGGATCGGCGCCGTCGGCACCGATTTGTGCGACGGCGAGGCGACTTCGTCGGCCACCACCAGTTGCATGGGACACGCCGTCGGGGCTGCGCAGCCACAGGCCCTCGCGGTCGGCCAGCGGATGCGGCTCGGCAGCCGAGCTCGAGCTGCTGGATGCGCTCGCGAAGGCCGGCACGTCGTCGGCAAAGATGCCGAAGCTCAGGTACTGCAGCTTCTTGGTGGCGCCGGCCGCGAACACCGAGCCCCAATGCTGCGCGTGGCCGGCGGTGTGCAGGTCGAGCCGCTGACCGCTGCGCTGCACGTCGAGGCCGAACGCGCGGTAAAAGCGCTCGGCGGCGTCGAGCTCGGGCACGGTGAACACGAAGCGGTCGAGCGAGTGCACGCCGAGCACGCCGCGCGCGGCGGGTCGTTGAGGTTGCAGCGGTGTCGGCCATCGAGCGACTCCTGGGCTGAAGGCTATCGCGAGCGAGTGTAGAACCCGGGGCGCGCTGCTGCGCAGAGCCGGGTTCGCCCAATGCCAAGCGAGTTCGGCTTGCTACGCTGCGGCGTCGCAGCCGGACTGACATCAAGAGGAGACCCGATGAAGCCGTTTTCAGGCTGGCGCCGCTCTGGCTGGCGCTGGCATCGCTGTGCGGGCTCGCCGCGCTCGCGCACGCGCAAACCCCGGTGCGCATCGGCAGCACGCTGGCGCTGACCGGGCCGCTGTCGGCCACCGGCGCAGATCCACAAGCTGGTCGGCGAGATCTACGTCGAGCAGCTCAACAAGCGCGGCGGCCTGCTCGGCCGGCCGGTGGAGTGGATCGTCAAGGACGACCAGTCCAAGCCCGACCTCGCGCGCACGCTGTACGAGCAGCTCGATCACCGCCGACAAGGTCGACCTGCTGATGGGCCCGTACGCGACCGGCGCCATCCTGTCGGCGATGGGCGTGGCGCAGCGCTACGACAAGGTGCTGGTCCACCACACGCTCGGCATCCCGTCGCTGGCCAAGTACGACATGCAGTTCCCGGCCTGGTCGCTCGGCTCCGACCCGGCGACCACGGTGCCCAACACGGTGTTCGACGCGCTGGCCGCGGCGGGCCGAAGCCGCCCGAAGACGATCGCGGTGGTGACCAGCAAGTTCCCGTCGATCCACTTCATGACGCTCGGCGCGCGCGAGGTGGCTGAAGAAGCGCGGCATCGACGAGGTGCTGTTCCTCGAATGGGACTTCGGCAACCGCGACTTCGGCCCGATCGCCGACGCGCGTCAAGGACGCCAAGCCCGACTTCGTCTGGGTCGGCGCGATCGGCCTCGACGGCAACCTGCTGCTCGACGCGATGAAGAAGATCGACTACGTGCCGCCGCTGCACTTCTACCTCTACCCGGCGCCGGGGCCGATGGTGCAGTCGCCCGACGCCAACGAGCGCGCTGAGCGGTCAGCGATCTTCGAGGACCAGCCGCCGTTCACTGAACACGCCGGCGGTGGCCGCCGAGTTCGTCAAGACCTTACCGCGAGCGCGCCACCAAGGCCGGCCTGCCCGACACCATCGGTCGAGGTGCAGGCCGCGGCGTCGTTCACCGCCTGGCAGATGCTCGAGGCCGGCGTCAACGGCACCAAGAGCCTCGACGACAAGGCGATCGCGCGCCTGGCTGAAGGCCAACCAGGGTCGACACCATCCAGGGCAAGCTGCGCTTCGACGGCACCCAACAACTACGGCGACGACCTGATGCGCGTGCAAGCAGGTGCAAAACGGCCGCTGGCTGATCGTCTGGCCGCCCGAGGTGGCCGCGCCGGGCGCGAAGCTGCATCGTCAAGTGACGGCTCGCCGCGGTGACGCTGCCAGCGGCGCCACGCGGGCCGCGATGACGCTGCCGAGCGCCACGCTGCTGGCGCAGTCGGCGCTGTCGGGCCTGTTCGTCGGCTCGCTGTACGGCTTGATCGGCCTCGGCCTCGGCCTGTCGCTGGGGCCTGCTGCGCACTGATCAACCTGGCGCACTTCGCGTTCGCCTTCGCGGCGGCCTACCTGTGCTACCAGCTGGCGGCCAGCATCGGGCGTCGACCCGCTGCTGACGCTGCTGCTGATCGTGCCGCTGTTCTTCGCGCTCGGCGCCGGCGCTGCACTGGCTGGTGCAGCGCTTCGACGGTGACGCCGCTGAACTCGCTGCTGCTCACCTTCGGCCTCACCGCGCATCATCGAGGCGGGCATCCAGGCGATCTGGAGCGCCGACTTCCGCAAGCTCGAATCGCAGCTACGCGCCGAGCCAAGTTCAAGGTCGGCGTGCTGTTCGTGCCGGTGCCCGAGCTGATCACGCTCGGTGCTGCGCTGGTCGCTGTCGCTCGCGCTCTGGGCGCTGCTGCAAGCACACCGACCTCGGCAAGGCGATGCGCGCCGCGGCGCAGGACGCGCCGATCGCCGCCGCGTTCGGCGTCAACCAGCGCGCGCTGGCGCTGCTGCTGGCCGGCACCTGCGCCGCGCTGGCCGCGGTGGCCGGCGTGTGCCTGGCGTTGAGCTTCACGCTCGCGCCGTCGCAGATCTACGCCTGGATCGGCGTCGTCTTCGCGCGCGGTGATGATGGGCGGCCTCGGGCAGCGCGCTGCGGGCCGCTGGTCGCCGGCGTGGTGATCGGCGTCAGCGAGGCGTTGACGATGGCGGTCACCGCGCCGTCGTGGGCGCCGATCGTGTCGTTCACGCTGCTGATCGCGCTGCTGTTGCTGCGCCCGGGCGGCCGTGAGCCAGGCGCTGCGTCGATGAATCGCCGCGACGTCATCGTCGCCATCCTCGGCGGCGCGGCGCTGCGCTCGGCCTGCGTGCCGCTGCTGCGGCCTGCCGGCGTTCTACGAGTCGATCCTGTACCTGGTGCTGCACTGGGTGCGTGCTGGCCACCTCGTGGAACATCCTGTCGGGCTACTCGGGCTACTTCTCGTTCGGCCACGGCGCGTTCTTCGGCGCCGGCATCTACACCACCGCGCGTGCTGGCGGCAAGTTCGATTGGCCGTTCCTGGCCACGCTGCCGGTGGCTGCCGCGGTGGCCACGCGTGCTCGGCGTCGCGCTCGGCGCGGTGGTGTTTCGCGTGCGCTCGGTGCGCGGCGAGCTGTTCGCGCTGCTGACGCTGGCGGTGACCTTCGTGCTCGGCCACCATCGTCGCTCAACACGCCGATCGACGGCGGGCCCGGCATCTACGCTGAGCGCGGTGCCGGTGCCGCACATCGGCGCCGACGCAGCCGGGCACCGTTCTACCTGCTCGCGCTGGCCGGCGCGGTGGCGGCGCTGCTGATCGCCTACAGCGGTGCAGTGCTCGCGCTTGGGCGTCGGGCCTGTTCGCGATCCACGACGACGAGGACGCCGCCGAGGTGATGGGCGTGCCGACCTATCGCTACAAGCTGGCCGCGCTGGCGCATCTCGTGTGCGCTGGCCGGCGCTGGCCGGCGGCATGCACGCGCTGTTCATCTCGTACGTGACCACCGGCGAGGTGTTCTCGATCACCGTGCCGCTGACGGTGATGCTTGATGAGCGTGCTCGGCGGCACGCGCCACTGGGCCGGGCCCGGCGGTCGGCGCCATCGGCGATCACCGGCGCTGCTGTACGCGCTTCACCACAGGCTGACCTCGCGCTGGCCGGCAAGGCGACCACCGGCGCGGTGCTGATCGCGGCGATCCTGTTCATGCCGCAGGGCATCGTGCCGCGCCTGCTGCAGCGGCGCGCCGCGGCCCGTGCGCCGCGATGCCGGCCGCGGCGGCGCACGCGCCTGCGGCGGCGCCGGCACCGACAACGTCGCCGGCGACCGTCACGCGCGCCGCCAAGCGGGTGACTGCTGCTGCGCGCCAGCGGCCTCGCGCAAGTCGTTCGTCGGCGTGCAGGCGCTGGCCGGCGTCGACGTCGAGATCCGCCGCGGCGAGATCCTCGGCCTGATCGGGCCCAACGGCTCGGGCAAATCGACCTTCATCAACGTGGTCAGCGGGCACTACGCGGCCAGCGCGGGCGGCATTCAGTTCGAGGGGCGCGACATCGCGCACCTGGCCGCGCACCGCATCGCGCGCGCCGGCATCGCGCGCACCTACCAGATCCCGCGCCCGTTCGCGCACCTGAGCGTGCGCGACAACGTGGCGGCGGCGGCGATGTTCGGCGGCGCCGGGCTGTCGGCGTCGACGCGGCGCGCGACGAGGCCGACCATTGGCTCGGCTTCACCGGCCTGACCGCCAAGGCCGCACGCGCTGCCCGACGCACTGAACCTGCACCAGCGCAAGTTCCTCGAGCTGGCGCGCGCGCTGGCGTCGCGGCCGCGGCTGGTGCTGCTCGACGAGGTGTTGTGCGGCCTCGACGCCGAGCGAGATCGACGACGCGGTGGCGTTGATCCGGCGCATCCGCGACGCAGGGCTCCACCGTCGTGTTCGTCGAACACGTGATGCGCGCGGTGCTGGCGCTGACCGACCGCCTGGTCGTGCTCAACCACGGCGAGCTGCTGGCCGAAGGCCCGGCCGCGCAGGTGATGCAGCGGCCCGAGCGTGATGGCCGCCGTACCTCGGCCGAACGGCGCCATGCTTGAGGTCACTGATCTCGCAGGTGGCCTACGGCGCCGCGCCGGCGCTGTGGGGCGTGTCGCTCGACGTGCAGCGCGGCGAGCTGCTCAGTCGTGGTGGGCCCCAACGGCGCCGGCAAGACGACGCTGATCAACGCGATCGCCGGGCATGCTGCGCGCGCGCAGCGGCACGCATCGTCGCTCGACGGCCGCGACATCACGCGGCTGCCGCCGCACCGCTTCTGCGCCGAGCCGGCATCGCGCTCGTGCCCGAAGGGCGGCGCCTGTTCGCCGGCGATGAGCGTGCGCGAGAACCTCGAGCTCGGCAGCCTGCCTGCCGCGTGCGCGCGCGCAGCGGCGCGACGTCGCTCGACGCGCGCGCTCGAGCTGTTCCCGGTGCTCGAAGGAGAAGCTCGCAAGTCCGGCCGGCGAGCTGTCGGGCGGCCAGCAGCGAGATGGTGGCGATCGCGCGCGCGCTGATGGCGCGGCCGCAGCTGCTGCTGCTCGACGAGCCGTCGCTCGGCCTGTCGCCGCTGGTGGTGCACGACTTGTTCGCGCGCGATCCAGCGCATCAGCGCCGACGGCATCACGATGCTGCTATTGGGTAGGAGCAGAACGTGGCCGCCGCGTTGCAGACGCTGCAGCGCGTCTACGATGCCGGAGCAGGGCCGCGTCGTCGCCGAGGGCGAGCCCGATGCGCTGATGTCACGCTGCGAGATCCGGCGTGCTTATCTCGGTGGCGACCTCAGGGCGGACGGCGCGCTCACTCCACGCACGGTGAACGGCGATTGATGCGGAGCGGGCGCGGCCTCATTCAGATTTTTTCGTCAGCATCCACTTGTACGTGATCGTCCCTTCTCCGGTGGCGAATGAGTAGGTGCCTTGCATCACCGTCCCGCCCTCAGTTGATGTCGCCGGGGAGGCCCGCGGTCTGCCACAACTCCATCAGGAACCCCGACGACATCGTGTCTCGAGCGCTCGCGTCCCCCTCGTCGTGCAGTGGCCGTCCGTGGTCTGCGCGTGGCGTAGGCGTAGGCGGCGTTGCTGCCGAGCTCGTTGGTGAGCCGGTTAATTCCGGCGTGCCGAAACGCGCCGACGTAGGTGTACGGCGTGCTGCTGGAGGCCGCGCCGTCGCCGGTGTCCGCCAGCGCGCGAGCTGCGGATGCAGCGGGCCGGCGAGCGGTCGTCGCACTGCTGTGGCAGGCTATCGCCGACCTCGACAGCGTCGCCCACCTGGCGATAGACAGCGAAGCTGCCCGAGCGCAGCCTGAAGACCGTGCTGCGCGGTCGATCGCATTCGGATCGAGTTCGAAGACCAGCTGCGTGCTGGCGGTGGCCACGGACTGGCTGCTGCCGCTTGGAGGTCGCGTTTCGGCCGCATCCCTGGCTGTACTCGATCGTGCCTTGCCATGTCGTTCCGCACGGCTTGTTGGTCGGCCGCACGATGATGTTGCCGGCGACCGTCTTGTCGAGCGAACTGTTCGACAACACCAGCCCGCAGTGTGGTGAAGGCGCCTCGCACGGTCGCGGTCGAAGGTCCGCGTTGAAAGCAGAACGCGACCTTGCCGTCGAACTCCAGCGGTACCGGCTCGCTGACCCATTCGTCCGCTCCGCTGGGCACGCGATTCGTGAAGGAATCAAGGCATCGAGCTTCAGGCCGGCGCGATCGTTCAGGCCGGCGAAATCGAAGATTCGACCCGACTCGCGGCGGCGCAGCCTGATTCGATCAGCTGAACCTGGCGCGCTTGGCGCTCGGGGGCTTGATCTTCCAGTCGGTCGTGTCCTCGGTGTCGGTAGGCGAGTGGCCGGTTCACGTGCTTCTGGCTTGAACTTGGATACGAGTGTCCCGTCGGCCAACTGTCGCGTCGTCGCGTCGGGGAACTGCTTAACGTCGTTCCAGCTGCCGGCGAGATCGAGGGTAGAGCTTGCCCAGCGGGTTGCCCGGCTCCAGTTTCCAGTTGACGTTGCGCACCGCGAAGCGTGGAAGTTGGCGTCGAAGCCATACGCGGCATCGATGATGCCGCGGTCTTCATCGGCAAGGCCCCGGCCGCTTCAGAGCGCCGTCAGATCTGCCCGATGATTGGCGGCACCACCGGTCTCCTGTTCGAGGAAGAACGGCCAGATGTAGGACGCATAGGGATGCTTGTTCTGCGGCCAATCCAGCGCCACGTCGGACTTGAGGAAGTAGTTGAACCATTCCTTGTGCACCTTCTCCAACGCCACCCGCTCGGGCCACCCAAGCACGCGGTCGTAGTGCGATTCGGACCAGCGCGCGAACGCTTCGTACGACCACCCGCCGTGCAGATTGGCGTTGTGCGCGAACTGCAGAACGTAGAAAGAACTCGTGGGTAATGGTCGAGCGCTGGAAGGCAGTGCCGGCAAATGAGGGCGGGCAACACGAAATACGCGCTGCACTTTTCCTTGCCCGCACTGTTCGCTGCACAGCGGTTTCGCCGGTCGCGCGTAACCGAAGGCACCGCCAACCGCGGCCGTGTTGATTGGATGGTTTTCGCGCGTCAGCGAATAGCTGTTGACGATGTAGACGTCGATCGCATCGTCGCCGCCGTTGTCAGTGACGTCGTTGCCGTTCTTGTCGACGATCTTGTCGCCGTCGAGCAGCGGTGGCCCCATCAGAGCGGTCATCGGCGCCCAGACCTTCTCGAAGATCTTCATCGTCAACGAGGCCTGGATATTCGCCAATGAGGTATTGACGGGATCTTCGTAGCACTCCGACCACACCCGCACTGGAATCCTCGTCGAGCGCACCGAGCGCCATTGCGCGCGACTGTGCAGTCGGACGACGCCGGCGCGGCGGCCAGTGCGTGTTCGCGAGTAAGACTCCGGGGCACTGCTGCGCATGCTCGTCGTTCCAGGGCGGCGATAGACGCTGTCCGGGTGATCAGGGCACGCCATGAACGGATGCACCGCCGCCTGCATCGCCGCCGACATTTGCGGCAGCGAGCGATTGATCTGCGTTGAACAACACCAGGTCTTCCTCGTCACCACCGGAGCCGACCATTTCGTCGGGCAAGCGCGGATCGCCGGCCAGCGCGTAGAGCCGGTAGAGCAGCGGGTATCGCGATCGATGGTGTTCCGCAGCCAGCGCGTCGGCGATCTTCGCTGCGCGCGCGCCTGCGGGGCCTGCACGCTTAACTGCTCGGCTGCATTGGCATGGCTGCTGCCACTGGATGCATCGAATGCCAGCGTCAGGCTGCCCGCACATGCCACAGTGGCATCCAGGCGCAACGAGCAGCGGCAGGCTGACGGTGTCGCCCGTGAAGGTCACCAACTCCGCCGACACGCCGTCCGGTGGATTGCTCAGCGCCACGGTCACGTCCCCGTGAAACCCACGGTGCGTGCGAGCGTCACGGTCAGCACGCGACCGGAGTCGGCAAAGCGATCGCCTGCGCCGGGGTCACCTCGATGCTGAAAGCAGCGGCCGATGTTGCGAGATCCGGGTCGCTGCCACCACCGCAGGCCGACAGGCACATCGCCACCAGATGATGAGCCCGCGCAGACCGTTGCGCGGCGTGCGCTGGCGGTGATGAGGGTGTGCTCGCATGGGTCGCTCCTGAGGTCGGTGTCGAGCATGCGGCGTGACCCGGACCTCATCCACCCACCGATTACCCACAACACGAAGGCGCAAGCCTTAGCATCGACTCATGCCCCCGGCACAGACCCACCGGCAAGCCGAGCTGAGCGGCCGCTTCGTCAGCGTGCGCGCGGCGTTGTGCTCAGGCATCCGATGCTCTCGACAGGTTGGCGGCGCTCGCCATGCAGGCGCCGGCCGACGGTGATCTGCCGCTCGCCGCTGCAAGCGCGGGCACGGCGGTGCTCGCCGAACACCTGCAATCGGCGATCTACCGCCATGCACCGCGCATGCTCGGCGTGCTGGCTGCCGCCGGGCCGGACTCGGCCGCGGTGGCTGCCGACGGGCTGCTGCCTGGGCCGGCGCCGCGGTCGCCCACGACTATGGCGTGCTGCCAGTCGTGGCCGCGCCCCGACATCGCCACGTTGATGGAACGTGCTCAGCAGACTGCCACCGACACGGTGCTGGCGCTGGCGTACGCGCTGGGCGAGTGTGTGAGCGCAGCGGCGCAGATGCCGAATTCGCCGCGCTGCACGCCCAGGGTCGCAGCGTTCGAGGGTGCAGCCCGGCGCCTCGGCGTTCTGGCGAGGCCATTGGGCCATCGTCGCGCGTGGCACCTGGTCTCGTTTGCCAAACCGCAAGAGGCCTTGCAGCGACTGGAGTTCGCTCAGGCGCTGGCCGCACAGCATCGTTTGCACGGCCTGGCCGCGACCGCGGCCCTGCAGCCGGGCGCGACTGATCGAATGGCGGCGCGATCCCGCCAAAGCCCTGGCGCTGGCCGAGCAGGCCGTCTCGAGCGGCGACCCGGCAGCACGCCGCTGTGGTGGGCGGACCATGCCGACATTCAGTGTCGCGTCGCACTGCAGTCGTTGGACTTTCATGCTGCGGTGGGCCACGCGAGGCGCGCAGCCGGCCACCTGCAGACGGCCGGCGTGTGCGGGTTATCAGGTGACCTACCGTCTCAACGAAGCCTACGCACTACTGGGCGCGGGCGCGGTCGACGGCGCAATGCGCTCGCTTCGACGCGCTGGAACGAGACCTCGCTGCCGCGCTACTTGGCCGCTCGACTGAGGTGCTTGGCCGATCTCACTGCGCTGGCAGCAGCGGATCAGCGCGGCGATTGGAATGCGACGCGGCAGGCCACGCTCATCGCGACGCTGCGCAGCCTGCGAGCTGGAGTGGCCCAGCGTGCTGCCCTTGCTGCCCGCCCACATTGCGCGGCTGTTCGTGCGCGCTCTGGACAGCGGCGTCGAGCTCGACTGGGTGCGTGCGGCGATTCGCACACGCAAATTGCCGGCGCCGCTCGGCGCGCCCGAGGCGTGGCCATGGAGCGTGCGGGTGCACACCCTCGGCTCCTTCGAGGTCACCACCGAATCAGGCGCACTCGCGACTCGCGACTCGCGCTGTGGCGGCGAGAGCAAGCCGCCGCAGTTGCTACGCGCCCGTGCTGGCGGCGGCCACGGCCGCGATGCGACGCAGGACGCGGTGGCCGAGACACTGCGCCGCCGAGGCGACGGCCGTGCGAAGGCCGGCAGCGTCCTTCGACATCGCGGCGGCGCGCGCTTGCGGCGCCTGCTCGGCAGCGACACCGCAGTGAGTATCAATCGACCACCGCGTGCGGCTGGACGAGGCCAGGTGTGTGGGTGGACGCGCAGTGCGCTGAACGAGCGACTGCACGAATGCGAAAGTGCCGCGGCGGCGGGCAGCCAGGCCGCAACGCGGCGTCCTTTCGAGGTCGCGCTGGCCTCGGTACCGCGGGGCCTTGCGCACGGGCCTGGCCTGAGCCATGGGCGGTGGCGGCCCGCGACGCGTGCGCGCACGGCTCGCGGCGACATTGCTTACGCGCCGCAACGATGGCCCGACGTACTCGGCATCGCAGTGGCCTCGCGAGATGGGACCCTGCGAGTGACGTCCGCGCCGATCCGCAGATCGAGCGCTACGCAGCGGGCCCGAGGCGCACGTGACGGCGCGGGCAGCCCGTCAACAGCGCACCGATCAGCCGCGCACGCGGCCTACCGCGCCCTCGCGGTCGCTGAACGGCGACTGATACGGCCTGGCCGGCAACACCCTGCGACAGCACCCGCCGGCTTGCAGATCTTTGCCGTCGCGCCAGCTGGCGGGGAGCGGTGCGGCTGACAACTGCGTTCGGCTCCTCGACTACCCTGGAATGATCGCGCTTTAGAATAATCGCCTGGTGCGTCTTTGCTGTGGCAGGTGCGCTGATCGGCATGCGTCGATCGATAATGAAAATATTCGCTTACCCACCCGCCGGATGTAGCCCATGCTGAGAAACTTGCTCATCGCACCACGGCATGGCACTGGCATGCCGGGCGTGTCGCCTGGAGAACACGTGGATGTCGGAGGAGATGGTGTCGGGCGGCGCAGCCCTGCGCGATCGCCGCCTCGGCGACCGTGTAGTCGAAGCTGCCGCCGCCGTGGCCGATGTCGAAGATCACGCCGCGCTTCTTGGCGGCCAGCGCCGCCGGCAGCAGCTTGCCGTCCTGCACGATGTGTGGTGCCGTCGCTGGCGTCGTTGGGCGCGCCGGAGTAGCAGTGCGTCAGGATGTCGCCCGGCGCGCAGCGTGTCGAGGATCTGCGACATCAGCTCGCGGCGTCGCCACGCCGCCGATGTGGCACATCACCTCGCGCCGGCACGCCGGACATCTCGCAGGCCGCGATCGCGCGCTTGAGCGGCTCGAGGCCGTGCTCGCGCGATCACGTTCTCGCGCCATGCGCACCTTGACGCCGAGCACGATGTCGGCGTTCTCGGCCACCGCGCTGCGCCGCCGGCCGCCGGCTGCGCGTAGTCGATGTTGAAGAGCTCAGGCACCGGGAAGCCGGCGAGCCCGATCTTCGCGATGTGCACGAACGCGTACAGCCGCGTGCGCGTGCGCCGGCACGACGATAGCGGCGGAAGGCCGCGAAGTTGTTGGCGCCGGCGTCGCCCGCCGGAGACCACGGTGGTGGTGCACTGGTGACTGCACCAGCTCGTCGGCCGGAATGCCGATCGCCGAGCCGTACGGGAAGACGTGCGCATGCAGGTCGATCAGCCCCGGCGTCACCAGCTTGCCGCCGGCATCGAGCACGCGGTCGGCGCGCGCCGGCGGGATGCTCGGCCTCGATCGCCTCGATCACGCCGTAGCGGATGCCGATGTCGCGCTTGCCGCGCAGCTTCTGGCTCGGGTCGAGCACGTCGCCGCCCTTGCATCAGCAGGTCGAACTTGTCGTTCGGCGCCCATCGCCGGCGCGCACCGCGGCGGGCACCAGCGCCCATGGCGCCGCGTACGGCGCCGGCCAGCTCAGCCACTCGCGCCAGTGTGTGATTTGTCATGTCTCCTCCAGCAGCAGTGGGGCGGCGCATTCAAGCACGGTCAGCCGGCGCCACGCAATGTCGTCATACGACGACCGCGCTGTGCACGTATTTCGCTCGCGACACCCAGGAAACACCGTTGCCGCGACGCTTCGGATATGGTTGGCTCTGGTTGCATCCGCAAGGCAGTTGCGAGGCGGACTTCTCTGGAGTGAACATGAGCTCGAACAAGACACGCGATCTGTGGTTGGGCACGCTGGTGCTGGCTAGGCTGTCGGCGCGCTGATGAGCGCCTGCGGGCCGCAGGACGGCGCCAGCGCAATCAAGACCGCGCAGGCCCGATGCGCCCGGCGCCGCAGCCCCGGCAGCCACACCGGTGCCGGCACGCCGACTCCGGCACCGGTCGCTGAGTGCCGGCACCGGCAGCCGCGCCGGCACCGGCGCCCGTGCGTAGCCCGCACCGGCTGCCACGTGGCGAAGCCGACTCTCGAAACCGGCGGCCAAGCCGCGATGGTGGCGAAGAGCGCGAGCCCCGCGCCAGAGGTCAAGGTCGCGGCGGCGCCGCCCAGCAACACGGTCGGCGCGTGTTGCAGCAGCATCGATCCGATCACCAGACGCCAATGCCACCGGCGCCGGTGCGCGTGGCCGGCGGCGTGCTCGGTGGTGTGGTGGGCCACCAGTTCGGCAAGGGCGATGGCAAGAAGGGCGATGACCGTGCTTGGCAGCCGTCGGCGGCGCGGTGGCCGGACATCAGGTCGAGAAAGCGGCCACCAGCCAGGTCGATCGGGCTACCGCGTGCAGGTGCAGCTCGACGAACGGCGAGACGACGCAGCTTCGAACCCGCGCAACTCGACGGCCTGAAGGTCGGCGACCGCGTGCGCGTCGAGCAGGGGCAATCTGCGTCGCGTGTGACGCCGCCGATCCAAATTCAAATCAAGCGAGGGAATCGCCATGACCTATCACAGCCCGTCCGTTCGAACCCTGGCGCTGCTCGGTGCGCTGGCCAGCGCTGGCCGCTGCTGCGAGAACATGACCGAGCGCGAGGAGGGCACTGCCACCGGCGCCGGCATCGGCGCCATCCTCGCGGTGCCGCCATCGGCTCCAACAGCGGCAACGCCGGCAAGGGCGCGGCGATCGGCGCTGCCGGCGGCGCGGTGGCCGGCAACCTGTGGTCCAAGCACATGGAAGACAAGCGCACGGCGATGGAGCAGGCCACGCAAGGCACCGGCATCGCGGTGACCGCACCGACGACAACCAGCTGAAGGTCAACGTGCCGAGCGACTTCTCGTTCGACGTCGGCCGCTCCGACGTCAAGGCGCAACATGCGCCCGGTGCTCGACGAGTTCGCGCGAGGGCTGGACCCGAACATGCAGGTGCGCGTGGTCGGCCACACCGATGCCACCGGCAGCGATGCCATCAACAACCCGCTGTCGGTGCGTCGCGCCGAATCCGTGCGCGACTACATGGCGCACCAAGGGCGTGACCGGCGGCCGCGTGATCACCGAAGGCCACGGCGCGCGCGAGCTCGTGGCGGCCAACGACTCGGTCAGCGGGCGCGCCCAGAACCGCCGCGTCGAGATCTTCCTGCGCGAGCCGCCAGCGAAGGGTGGCAAGCTGACGCGCAGATCGCTCGAGTCAGATGAGACGGCCGCGTCTGCGGCCGTTTTTGTCACTGCGTTCAGACGAACCGGAAGGCGACGCTGCCGAGCGGCCCGTAGTCGGCGTGCAAGCGTGTCGCCGGCCTGCGCGAACACCGGCCGCGTGAACGAGCCGGCGAGCACGACGTCGCCGGGCTCGAGTTGACTCGCCGTACGGCGCGATCTTGTTGGCCAGCCAGGCCACGCCGGTCGCCGGATGGTTGAGCACGCCGGCGGCCAGCCCGGTCTCCTCGATCGACGCCGTTCTTGTGCAGCAGCGCGCCGACCCAGCGCAGGTCGACGTCGTGCGGCCGCACCGGGCGGCCGCCCATCACGATGCCGGCGTTGGCCGCGAAGTCGGAGATGGTGTCGAACACCTTGCGCATCGTGCTTCGTGTCGCGGTCGAACTGCTCGATGCGCGCGTCGATGATCTCGATCGCCGGCGTCACCACCTCGGTGGCTGCGAGCAAGCAATACGTAACCGAACGAAGTACAAAT